>Ga0194051_1000008_pt1 | contig 104347 bp, 85 predicted proteins | sample SepL2320m_MetaG_FD_161275 | JGI IMG/M metagenome (GOLD analysis project Ga0194051, IMG submission 161275) | Anoxic zone freshwater microbial communities from boreal shield lake in IISD Experimental Lakes Area, Ontario, Canada - Sep2016-L239-20m | ecosystem: Environmental > Aquatic > Freshwater... | reverse complement strand
GGGACCGCTCCCTGTGGAGCTATCCGATACGTTTGTGCTTTGTAGCGATGGTCTTTCAGGACAGGTGTCAGATGAAGAAATCGGTTTACTGGCATCTTTACTGACTCCGAAAATGGCAACTCGCGCGCTGGTGGGATTGACGCTGGTGCGAGGTTCTCCGGACAACGTAACGGTGATTGTGGCTCGTGCAGGAGTCGAGCAAGTCACCGCTGTGTCGTCATCGGATGCCCCATGGCCAATGAGCGAACCGGTCAAAAGCGACGAGACCACAAAGTCGGCTCCATGGATTGCCGTTGGAGTGTCGCTTGTGAGTCTGTTTTTTGCTCTGATTCTGCAGTCCCCCAGTGTTCAACAAAACCTTCAAGCCATTCCAGCGGGATCTCCATTTTGGACAATAGCGAGCCTCATCATGGTGGCTATTTCTCTTGGAAGCGGATTGGTTGCATCGATCTCATGGTCGACCGGGCCGGTTGACAATGGAAGATTTCTGCCGGTTGGTGGCCGTCTCGGAAAGGGGCCGTATCGCGATTACGACTGCACTCCAACGTCAGCGCTTTTTAATGGAATTATTTCGAGCGTGGATGAGATTGTGAGTGGCCTTGACGCCAACGATCAGACACAGATTGCGAGTCTGATGCTCGATGCAAGGAAAAAAGTGGAAAACAGCGCATTCCAAGAGGCGATGATGCCTCTATGCGATGCCTTGGAGATTTATTACAAGGCAATCGAACGCAGTCGCGGCAGTGAAACCACTCATGGCTCATCGGCGAATTAATGCGCCTCGCGGCTCATCGATTCAAAGTACGTGAGACAGTCTTTGGCCATTTTCAAGTCACAGAAGCAAACTGCCTCGAAGTGCTGAGAACCCGTGAGAAGTGGCCTGACAGGAAACGAACCTGTTTCGATAAGCTCTGCTGTGTGCATTGTGTTCAGGCAAACTATGGCTGTCGACAACGAGTCTTCCGATGACCATCATCTCTCGATACGTACTTCTTGAACTTCTGAAGGTATTCCTCGTATCGCTTGCTGCTCTTACGCTTTTCATGGTGGTGATAGGTCTTGTAAAGGAAGCACAGCAACAAGGTCTCGGAGCGATGCAGATCGCAGCTCTTTTACCCTATGTGCTTCCCGAGGCGATGCGGTTTGCCGTTCCTGGCACGATGCTTTTCGCGGTATGCAGCGTTTTTGGTCGTCTCGCATCTTCCAACGAGATCACCGCGCTCAAGGCTGCCGGCATCAGCCCACTGGTAGTCTTCTGGCCGGCAACGATTCTCGCGCTGGCGGTCAGTTTTGTTTCCGTGTGGCTCAACGATGTAGCGGTTTCATGGGGAAGAGAAGGAGTTCGTCGCGTGATCGTGGCGAGCGTGGAAGAAATTATCTATGGACGTCTGAGGCAGCAGCGTTCCTATAGCACCAAACAGATGTCAATCAATGTAAAGGCAGTCGAAGGCCGCAGATTGATTCGACCAACGCTCTCTTTTCAAGCGAGTGGGTCGAGCCCGCAGGTCACCGTTTCGGCAGCTGAGGCGCAGTTGCGAGGAGATGCCAAGGCCGGCACTCTCTCAATCACTTGCCGCAACGGCACAATTCATGTTGGAGATGTTGCTGCGGTATTCCCCGACACGATTGAAAGGGTGATCCCAATCGACGCTGTAAGTCGAGTTTCTGAGAAATCTCTCAGTCCTTCAGAAATTCCAATGGTGGATTTCAATAAAGAAAAAATTATTCAGGTTCATGAAATTGATCGACTGGGGCAAGTCAAAGCAGCGCAAGGCGCGGCGGCACTGCTTTCGGGTCGCATGAATGACCTGGTTCCAGCGCATTGGGAAGGTCACAAACTCGTCGTTGAATGGCGAAATACACGCCTCCAACGGATTGTCATGGAGCCTTGGAGGCGATGGGCCAACGGATTCAGCTGTCTCTGTTTTGTCGTAATCGGCATTCCGATGGCAATTCGAATGAAAAACGCAGACTTCCTCACCAGTTTCTTTCTCTGTTTTCTTCCGATTCTCCTCGTCTATTATCCGCTTTTAATGTTTGGGATCAGCAGAGTCAAAGCGGGAGCATTGCCGCCGGTTTCTGTTTGGGCCGCGAACGTGGTCGTTGTTCTCTGGGGGATGTGGCTCATGCGCCGGGTGGTTCAAAACTAACGGCGACAAAGCGAAGAGAGCAAAGTCTGCACGTCTTCAACAGAACTACAAAAAAGAACATCCAAGTCTCGTTTGCGACGACTCAACGTGAGCTTCAAGAGAATGGATTGTCACAGTTCAAAAATCTGTAAGAATGGCGTTGCTTTCAAATGAGAGGAGATTGTTTTCTCTTCTTGAGTTCGATGAATATTCCGCGAATACACAAAAGCATTTTCTATTGAAGGAGATTTTCATGAGTCGTCCAGTTACGCTTTTCACAGGTCAATGGGCCGATCTGCCGCTGGATGATCTGGCAAGAAAAGCTAAGGAATTTGGGTATCAGGGGCTTGAGTTGGCCTGCTGGGGGGATCATTTTGATGTCACCCGAGCACTTGAGGAAAGTGGGTACTGCGCTGCAAAACGTGATCAGCTTGAGCGGCATGACTTGGCCGTGTATGCGATCTCAAATCACCTCGTTGGCCAAGCGGTCTGTGACCGAATTGACGAACGACACAAATCGATTTTGCCTGCGCATGTCTGGGGAGATGGAAAACCGGAAGGAGTCAACAAGCGAGCCGCCGAAGAGATGAAGAAAACGGCCAGAGCCGCGCAGAAGTTAGGTGTTTCAATCGTGAACGGGTTTACTGGCTCTGGAATTTGGCACCTGCTCTACTCTTTTCCACCGGTTCCTGATTCGATGATCAATCAGGGCTTTGCGGAATTTGCAGACCGATGGAATCCAATTTTGGATGTCTTTGCCGAATGCGGAGTACGGTTTGCCCTTGAGGTGCATCCGACTGAAATCGCATTTGATCTTTTTACGGCACAGCGAGCGCTCGATGCCATTGGCCGTCGAGAAGAGTTTGGATTTAATTTTGATCCCAGCCATCTCCACTGGCAGGGAGTCGATTCGGTGGAATTCATTCGTGCGTTTCCAGATCGGATCTATCACGTACATGTCAAAGATGCGATCGTTACTCTTGGTGGCCGTCAGGGAATTCTTGCCAGTCACATTCAGTTTGGCGATCCCCGACGAGGTTGGGACTTTCGTTCACCCGGCCGCGGTGGAATCGACTTTGAGGAAATTATTCGCGCGTTAAATCATGCAAGTTACGATGGCCCATTGAGTGTGGAATGGGAAGACTGCGGCATGGATCGAGAAACTGGTGCTCGAGAGGCCTGCGAGTTTGTTCAGAGACTCGATTTTGCTCCAAGTGGTCGAAAATTTGATTCGGCATTTGGCGAAGATGAAGCCTGAGAAGAGGTAAATCAATGACCGATCTTGGGAGACGCGGACTCCTGATGGGCAGTGCGGCTGCCATTTGGGGTTGGCCCGGACGTGATCAATTCCGGATGTTTGATCCTGCTCGAGCAGATCGATTTCAATTGAGTTTGCCAGCGGTTCTTCCGGATGAGTCGGCTTTTTTTGCAAGTCATTTTCTCGAACATCTCCCAGCGATTCCGTACGTGCACTGCCCGTCGATTTGCACAACTCCAAACGGTGGAATGCTCTGTGTCTGGTATGCGGGCAGCGGTGAAGGCAAGAAAGACGTGCAGATTTGGGGTGCAGATGCATCCGTCTCGGGCAGTGACATCTCGTGGGGACCCCCGAGAGTTCTCATGAGTCGGCAAAAAGCAATGCGTGATCTTGATCGGTTTGTTCGCACGGTCGGGAATGCGATCGTTTTTCCAGATGATCAGGGACGAGTCTGGCTGATCTTTGTAACAGTAGCGGTAGGCGGATGGTCTGGGAGTTCACTCAATGCATGCTGTTCGCTCGATGGTGGAGCGACGTGGCAACCATCGAGGCGTCTTTCACTGAGTCCATTGATGAACATGAGTGAACTTGTGCGAGCAGCCCCGGTCTCTCTGGAATCTGGAAACGTCGGAATTCCGATGTATCACGAGGCCATTCGGAAGTTTCCGGAGATGCTTTGGGTGCGATTCGATCGCGGCCGTCTCAAGGTGACAAAGACGCGGATGTGTGGTGGCGATGAATTTTTGCAACCAGCGATTGTTCCCATGGATGGCTCTCATGCGCTGGCCTATTTGAGAGATGGATCTGCCGCACATCAGGTCTTCGTGCAGCAGACGAACGACTGCGGACAGGCGTGGAGCGTGCCGGTTCCCCTGTCGCTTCCAAATCCAAATTCAAGTGTTGCGGCCGTTCGTCTTTCCACGGGAGAGGTGCTGATGGCGATTAACAATAGTTCAACAAATCGAGAAAATATGACGCTCATCATTTCACCCAACGGCATTGATCACTGGAACTCGATATCGATTCTGGATGGAGAGCCAAAAGGCAAATACGCGTATCCGTATTTAATTTCTTCTCCTGGTGGCAGAGTTGATCTGGTTTATACTTGGCAAATGCAGAAGATAAGGCACGTGGCCTTTAATGAAGCTTGGGTTACGGCACAACCTCGAAAGTCCCTTCTGTGATTGAATGGTTTTTTCCGCTGCTTGTTTGGGCGATCATCTTCATAGCGATTGCCAGATGCCTTCAGATGACACTCTGCAATGTCGGCCCCCGCTGGCTGCCGTTGGTTGCGGGAGCGGGAGTGCTCATTTCAATCGATGGCATGCCGCTGGGGCGATGGCTTCACGGAGTGAATGGAAGCTTTAGTATTCCATGTGTGTGCGTGCTGCTCGATTTTTTCACGGCGCCACTTTTAAAACGTCCTTTTCTGGATGAACGAGCCCGGTGGACCATTGCATGGATGAGTTTCTTCTCAGGATTGTTTCTCTTTCCGATGGCGCTTGGAGTTGGCTCTTTTGATCCCTATCAGCTGGGCAACGGCGTGTTAGGAATCACAACCGTCGCCGGTGTGACGGCAATGGTGCTTTTATGGAATGGCAATCGAGCAGGATGGGTGCTGGTGGTCACCGGGATATGTTGGCAAGCACGTTGCCTCGAGTCAGAAAATGCTTGGGATTATCTCATCGATCCAATCCTATTCGCAATGTGCTGCCTTCAAATTTTTGGTGCAACTTTGTTGAAAGGCTACCGACTCCTCAAAGGAATTGTACGTGGTGAATCTCGTGTTGCTCGTGCAACAGTCGCTGGAATCATGTGTTGCATTCTGGGCGTGCACATGCCCAGCGAGGCTGCCACCGCACAGATCGCTGAGCAATCTCCAGAAAAGAGTTCATCACTTGCGACGATCGACGACATTGACGAAGCGTGGGCATTAACGGCAACAAAACTCCAGCAGCGTGCTGCAGCACTCAAGAACGAGTTGCTGGCCGAGATGATAGATCAGTGGAAAATGACAACCGCAGGTGACGTGCAGCACATTTTCCGGATTCCACAATCGGTCGAAAGACCCGTGGATCTTCATGACGCCGCCGCAATTGACCTGTGGAACGATTTTGTAACAGCAAGAAAAAAAACTGCAGAATCAGAGTTTGTTCTCTCGGTTAAGGCTGCGCAAGAAGGGCGTAGATGTGAATCGCTGCAATTGCTTTACCGCGTTCTAAGGAATGATCCCGATCATGCTCTTGCCCGGAATGCGACTGGCTGGGTACGACATGGCGAACAATGGATTTTTCCGGAAGTTGCTCGAAGACTCGATGCCGGAGAGGAATACGAGAAAGAATTTGGATGGATGTCGAAGGATCGGTTGGCTCGTTACAAAGAAGGCCAGCGGTACGTGCAAGGAAAGTGGAAAACCGCTGCCGAGGATGCCGCTCGACTTCCGCCGCTCGAGCAAGGATGGAAGGTCTCATCGGATCATTGGAAGATTGTTTCGACAAAGGGAATTCAAAGTGCCGTGCAGATGGCGGAGGATCTCGAAGAAACATTTACGGTCTGGCAACAGGTTTTCGGCTGCTTTGCGATTGAATCAGAGGAACTGTCCAAACGCCTCACGGGAAGAAGTCATCCGAGAACTCGCGAGATAATGCTGGCGGTTTCATTTCGAGATCGTGAGCAATACATCGCAGACCTCAAAAAGTTTGAACCTTCTATTGCGCGTTCGCTCGGATTTTATTATCCAGTAACCAAAACGGTCTACTTGTTTGTCGATGACGAAGAAAATCTTCTGACCGTTCATCACGAGGCCACTCATCAACTCTTTGCGGAAATTAAAAAATCAAATCATCTCGTAGGAGAAAGGTACGGTTTTTGGGCGATTGAAGCGGCGGCTTGCTATATGGAAGGGCTTGTGCAAACCCCCTACGGCTGGCGACTTGGAGGAATCGAAGCAGGTCGGGTTCCTGCGGCGCGGCATCGTTTCAAAGAAGATCAATTTTATGTGCCACTGATCGAATTAACTCGGATGGGACGGGCCGACTTTCAATCGGATCCTCGTCTGCCGCAGATCTACAGCCAAATCTCTGGGCTCGCAGATTTTTTTATGAATGGAAAACATGGCCACTATCGTCAGGCATTTATGGAGTATCTCTCGCACGTCTATCGAGGAACCATCAACGCAGATTCGTTGGAGCAATTGTGCAAGCAAACCCTCTCGGTTCTCGATGAGGAATACCGAGAACATATATTGAGATGAAAATGTTCGACAATCATTACGAGCGTTCCTGGATGCTTGAGTGTGCCTGACATTTCGATAGCATTGACGGGTTTTTGTTCGTCAAAGTAAGCTCCTCGTAAGAGAATCGGATTTTCATGTTCGACACACTGAAAAATATTTGCACTCATCTCTTCGAGTGAACACGCAGGAGTTTTTTTGATGGATTCAAAATCGGCTGTCGATATCGATCAACTTTCAATTAACACAATTCGAACGCTGTCGATGGATGCGGTAGAGGCTGCCAAAAGTGGGCACCCGGGTACTCCGATGGCACTGGCACCGGTTGCCTATACCATCTGGCGAGATTTTTTAAGATACGATCCAACGAATCCAACGTGGCCCAACCGTGACCGTTTTGTTCTTTCTTGCGGTCATGCGTCGATGTTGCTTTATTCGCTGATTCATCTTTCGGGAATCCGTCGAGAAACTGCGATCGCTCCACATGGTGGTGTCGATCAATCAAAATCTCAGGAGCCGGCCGTATCTCTTGACGACATTAAAAAATTCAGGCAACTCGGGAGTGTCTGTGCTGGGCATCCTGAGCATCACATGACATCGGGTATCGAGACCACAACTGGCCCACTTGGACAAGGCTGCGGCAATTCAGTTGGCATGGCGATTGCCGCACGATGGCTGGGGGCTCGCTTTAACACGCCCGATCAGACGCTCTTTGACTATGACACATACGTTTTGGCGAGTGACGGCGACTTAATGGAAGGCGTAACGGCAGAGGCAGCGTCACTGGCGGGGCATCTCAAGCTTTCTAATCTCTGCTGGATTTATGACGATAACGCGATCACGATTGAGGGCCGAACTGAATTGGCTTTCAGTGAAGATGTGGCGATGAGATTTGGTGGGCTCGGGTGGCATGTCGAACGAGTTGCTGATGCCAACGACACTGTGTCACTCAAGAAGGCTCTCGAGGGATTCAAGGCCCGCACAGACGCGCCCACTCTTGTTATCGTGAAAAGTCGGATCGGTTTTGGTGCGCCGAAAAAAGAAGGTTCCCATGAGGCCCACGGTGCTCCACTGGGAGCAGAAGAGATTCGCGGGGCGAAGGCGTCCTACGGATGGCCGGTTGATGCAAGTTTTCTTGTGCCCGAGCAGGTTCCCGTCCACTTTCAGCGCACGCTCGGAGACCGAGGGCGGCTGGCGAATGATTTGTGGCAGAAGGCTCGTGGAGAGCATGCTCAGGCCCATCCATCGCTCGCGCATGAATTGACAGAATGCTTGAACGGACGACTGCCCGCAGCGTGGGATACGCAATTGCCACAATTTCCAACAGATCCCAAAGGGGTGGCAACCAGAATTTCCTCCGGAAAAGTACTTTCGGCGTTGAGTTCGCAGGTGCCGTGGCTTCTCGGAGGATCAGCGGATCTCGCGCCCTCCACGATGACGCTCGTTGCAGGAGCTGGAGATTTCGGTCCTCATGCTCACGCCGGACGGAATTTCCATTTTGGAATTCGAGAGCATGCGATGGCTGCTGCGTGTAACGGCATGGCACTTTCCGGATTGCGGCCTTACTGCGCGACGTTCTTTGTATTCTTTGACTATTTAAAGCCGTCGCTGCGTCTTTCCGCCATTGGCGGACTTGGTGTGATTTACATTCTTACGCACGATTCAATCGGCCTTGGAGAAGATGGTCCAACGCATCAGCCCATCGAACAACTTGCGAGCGCCAGAGCCGTGCCTGGGCTTTCAGTATTTCGTCCGGGAGATGCAAATGAAGTCATTCAGATGTGGCGAGTGGTCATGAAAAGAGCCGATCGCCCAGCAGTGCTTGTTCTCACCAGACAAAATCTTCCCACGGTCGATCGCTCTCTTATGGGAAGCGCAGAAGGAGTTTCCTCTGGAGCGTATGTGCTTCTTGATCCACCCGGTGGAGCCACGCCCGACTGTATTCTGATCGGCACTGGAAGCGAGGTATCAACTTGCGTTGAAGCCGCAAAAATACTCAGCCAATCGGGAGTTCATGCCCGTGTTGTGAGTATGCCGAGCTGGGATCTCTTCGAGGAGCAACTCGACTCGTATAAAGAAAGTGTTTTGCCAACAGCCATCCGTGCGAGAGTGGCTTGTGAGGCTGCTGGGGGGTTTGGATGGGACCGCTATATCGGTCCACAGGGACGATTTGTAGGAATGAAAAGTTACGGTGCTTCCGCTCCGGCCCCCGATCTTTACAAGCAATTCGGTATCACACCAGAAGCAGTCGCAAACGCAGCTCGAGCATCCATCGAAACGGTACAAGCCAGCTCGAAAAAATAAGGCCGTAAGTTTTCTCGCAAGAATCTCACGGTAATACTGCCGAGAGAATGTCGACTAAGGCTGCGTTTCGGATGCCCCGATGACAGCATCCTCAGGATTTTTCCCGGCGGCAGCCTGACCATCGTGATTTTTGTAAAGATGATCATCGTCATCGTGAAGTCGTTCGAGAAGTTTTCGTTCATAGTGCCCATCTTCAAAAAGAATGTAGTGCAATCCCCCGAAGTGATTGCGACTTGATTCAAGATTTAAGGAAGGACGATCGGCCATGATTGGATGGTGAGATCGATTCTGGCTTGCAACTGGTTGAAGCAAACCGTCTTGATCGCGATGGCCAAGCGTGTATCCCAAGTCACCTCCCATATCGCGAACGAGATCGTCGAATCGATCGGTACCGATCGCATTGCGCAGTTCTTCGGTCGTTGGAGTTATCAAATGACGACGGCGATCGAGATCTGATCCGGGGCAGACAAGTGTTCCGTCGTCCGCAATCAAACGATGTTCAGAAACAAGCACCGGGGCATACCAACCGGCTCGGGAGAGTGGTCCGGTGGAGTCTGGCGTTGGCAGTTGACGATGGGACTCCACATATCCTTCAAGAGCGTGGGAAGTTTTTGTGATCTTTCCTTCCCACTGCGTCAGTCGTGAATCGGAAATCAGATCCATCAACAGTGGACCAATCAGAACAGATGCGGCCAAGGCAATGGCTGTCAGCAGCATTCGATCGATCCAAAGGTTACGGTTTGACTCGATTCGAAGAGAGCTTTCAGGTGACATCGGCCGGGGAAGTAATTCCGGTCTCGCTGCAATAAATCGCATGGTTCGGGCAGTCAGCCCAGGCGGAGAAACAAGAGGCTCACGATCGATGGCGAGAGGCACAAAAGCCTTGCGAATTATGGTGAGATCGGAGCGCAAAGAACTCCCAGTATCAGATGAATCGAGCGAACGTTCGATTGACTGACGATCCTCCGGTTCGAGGGCGTCGATCAGATATCCGATGAGATTTTCACGCATGACCACACCAGTCCTTGGTTTGCACGGTTGTTGTGATCGCGCCGATCGATCCGTCGATAGTCGCAATCGTTTTTGGCAGGAAGATTTTTGTGATAATCATTTTGTATTCGTTTTGTGCCATGATTCGTTGAGCTTAAGAATTGCCGCATGAAGTCTGCTTTTGACGGTTCCCACTGGAACTCCGAGCACTTCAGCGGCTTCCCGATATTTTAATCCTTGGTGATAAACTAAGATCAGTGCTGCCTTCAGCGGTTCAGGAAGATCCGAAACCGCATCACGAACCCATTGCTGCGCTTCTTGTCCCTCAAGCCACTCATCTGATGTTTGACTCTGTCCTGCAAGCAAATCCACCAATGCCCCGATCTCTCCGTCCTCACCCGAACGACGATCGAGGCTCACCATGCGATGTCGACGATTTCGTCTCTGTGAATCGATCGCCTGATTGGTTGCAATGGTATAGAGCCACGGGCGTACCCTTCGGCCTTCCTCAAATTGGTCCTTTTTTAAATGAATCTGGAGAAACGTCGACTGAAATACATCCTCTGCCATTTCTGCATCGCCGAGGTAACGACGCAAGTAGCTGTAGAGTTCAGTTTCGTAACGGTGTACGAGTCCTTCAAAAGCCTGTGAATCACCCCGCGACTGATACCGATGAAGCAGTTCCTCGTCCGATATGGATTCCGCAACCGCGGAAAGTCCTCCATCGGTGGGGGAATCTGCATGACCAGACATTTGTGGTACGTCCAAAACGGGAGTAGGGTTCGGTCGGGGTGAGAGAAGAAAAATCGATTATAGCTTCACATTTCGATTCTGTCGGTTTGACAATTCTACCGGCACCACGCACATTTCCGAGTTTGATCGTCTTGGTAAGACCCCTGTGGCAAGGTTTTTGTGGAAAAAAATTTAAAATACAGATTTTACGATTGGGCATCACTCGGTGACATCAATGCCTTTTTTGGGCTTTCCCTCGACAATCTGGCAGATTTGGTGCTGGCAGTCGGTCTTCTGTCTGGCGTTTTCGGCTATCCGATAGATTTTGCTCTGTCACACATGGTACCGGGAACTGCCGTGGGCGTTGTGATTGGCGATCTGCTCTTCACATGGATGGCGTTTCGACTTGCCCGTCGCACTGGCCAGAACGTAACAGCGATGCCACTAGGTCTCGACACTCCAAGCACGTTTGGAATGGTGTTCTTTGTGATCGGTCCCGCCTACACCGCCTCGCTCGCAGGAGGCATGGAACAGGAGATGGCGGCCCGGCATGCATGGCACATTGGCATGTGTTCAATTGTTGCCAGCGGAGTGTTCAAGCTTCTTTGCTCACCGGTGGCAAACCGAATTAGAAACATTGTTCCAAGGGCAGGTCTCCTTGGATCACTTGCAGCAATTGCCGTCGCACTCATCTCTTTTTTGCCGATGCTTGAAATTATGAGTTCGCCGATGGTCGGCATGGTGTCACTGGGGATCGTGTTGGCGAGTCTCACTGCGGGAATAGCATTTCCAATGCGCATTCCAGGTGCACTTGCTGCACTGGTAATCGGTGGCGTGCTCTCGACGATTCTTGGTCACTGCGGATGGCTCCCTCCGGCGGCCTCGCATTCTCATATCGATCCATCCCTCGCGATGTGGCCAACAGAGTGGCTCAGGGCACTGCGTTTTGAATGGTGTGAGGCGTGGCAGGATTCGCTTCGCTACATGCCGATCGTAATTCCCTTTGCTCTTGGAACAGTGGTTGGTGGGATCGACTGCACCGAAAGCGCCGCGGCAGCGGGAGACGAATACAACACGAATGCGGTGGTGGCCGTGGAGGCAATTGCAACGATTGCAGCCGGTGCCTGTGGGGGCGTCATTCAGACGACACCCTATATTGGTCATCCAGCGTACAAGTCGATGGGTGGTCGCGCGGCATATACCCTGGCCACCGCAGTGTTCATTGGAACTGCAGGTCTCACCGGATGCTTTGCCTACTTCTACGAAGCGATTCCCGGCCCAGCGATTCTCCCTGTCCTCGTTTTTATTGGTTTGGAGATTACCGCGCAGAGTTTTCGCGCAACGCCCTCAAAGCATTATCCTGCTGTGGTCATCGCCTGCATTCCGGCATTGGCGGCGCTTCTGGTGATTGAGACCGACAAACTTATTGCCGCTGGCGCCACGCCAACAGGTGCCCTCGCCATCGAATTGCACGCAATCCGCATGTTGGCATCGGGATTTATTGTGACGAGTCTGCTTTGGGCCGGCGTGGTCGTGAGTCTTCTCGACCGAAGTCTTTTGAAAGCCGCAGCGTGGTGTACGGTGGCAGGTGGGATTTCACTTTTCGGTGTGATTCATTCGCCATTTTCCGATAGTCATCTTTTTGTACCTTGGCACATCGGTCAACTTCCTGCAGAGGCCGCGGGACGCGGTCCGATTGAAATGAGCATTGCGTATCTGCTGATGGCAGTGCTGTTTGTCGCCTGGCACGCATACGATCGAGCTAAAAATGCATTGGTTGCGCGTGCGTCGTGAGGATTCTTTTAAAAACGCAAACAGTCTTCGTTGAGAAGCAATCGGGTGGGCTTCAAAAAGCGAGAATTATTCGAGTCCGTAGGCACCGGCGACTGGAATGTCGATCCCAGTGCTACTTGCAAACTGGGTGCGCGAGAGGAACCGTGGCTCAAGATTGAACGTGATGCCGACGTTCTGTCGACTGTAATCGACGTTGAATCCGAAAGTCATTAGAAACGACTCGCCGATTCGCACCAACTGAAAATTCTGTCCAATATTTCTGCCGGTTAGATTGACTGCCGTACCAAATGTACTGGCCCACTTTGGACTCATTCGATAAGTGTACGACCCAACAAGAACACTCGCATCGATAGGACCACCGAATGACTGATAGCCGAGGTAGAAGCTTCCTCTGGGAGGACGATTCAGAAAGCCTCCTACCGTGTAGAGTTGCTGTCCACCGCTGAAAAAATCAATATCAGCGGAGGAGACAATGCTTGTGCGATCACCTACATGCCAGCGAAAATCATACTGCCATAGGCCTAGCGTTTGGCCAAAATTCTGACTGTTCACAGGGAAAAATTCGCCCTTAATGTCGAGATTAATCCAGTCGATGATGCGGCGGTTACCGATGACGCCCCGCTTTGTTTGCCATCGTTGACTTGCTCCCACACGAAACGCTGTCAGATCGTTTGCTATTTCCGTTGGTCCCGTAACTGAGCCGGCAAGGCCACGACGAATGGCATACGACCGAGGATCGTATTGCCCCTGTGGACCGAATGGCAGCGGAAGAGGCGTGGCGGTTCCGGGCACCGCACCGTAATCCCAGTAGGGAATATTTCGACGGTATTGATTGATGGCATCATCGTCGAGTTGATCGTACATAGGAAACATCGACACATCTTGCGTGCTGTGGGCGTATGAAAATTCGCCATCGAAGACAACTTTGTGCGCTAATCCATGAACATTCCAAAGTTGACTTTCGATTGTGTCGTCGGCCGTCCATAAGGGCAGGCTCGAGCGAATGCCGACTTGGCCATAGGCTCGATTGATCGGTGATTGATTGAGGGCCTGGCCCCAGTGCCCAAGTTCACCAAGTGCATAGGGAACGAACTTTACGGCTCCGGCTTGAAACGGAAGATCGAGTTCTTGGCGGGTCACAATTCGTTCACCGATGACGTTGTTTTCGTAGGGAAGTGTTGTCCAGATGCTCAGCCCCTGGCCGGCAGTCGGTGTCTGCGGGAGCGACTGCCTCGCATAGGAAATACCAGAGTGTTCGTACCACGTGAGAGCGTCGCGCATGAGTGGCTGACCAAGAAAATAGTGATCAAGTCGAGGCCACCACTCGGTCTGCGTAAAAAATGGATCGACTCGTACGCTCGTAAGCAGACGAAGTTCACGGTTGTCGACCGGCCGACGAATATCGAGCCACGTACGTTGCTCATAGCCTTCTTCCCACTCACTCTCGTAGTACTCTTCGAGAAAGTTAGTGTCACTGATCCAACCGGCGGATGCGCGCATCTGCCAGTCGGATGCAAAGTCTTGACGGTGTCTCCAGAAGGATCGTCCGCGAAAGCTCTGCGGGAACGTAAAGTTGTTTCGGTTGTAGCCAAGGTTGTCGATGCCTTTGTCGTTGATGAACCAACCATCAAGGATTCCATTGGCAGGGGTGTTACTCCAGAGAAATGATGGCCGGTTGTAGAGCAGCGATGTGCCAACCGCCGGGCCGCGCAAACTCAGATAATCGATATCAAAATCCCAATCTGTTCCCGACGGCGGCTTTTGAATGCCAAAGACCTGGAACGCATCCCAACTGGTGAGCAACTGGGTTCCAAAGATCTGATCGTTTTTGACGGTGGCGCTATTGATGTAAAAAGTTGGCTTCTTCAGACTGCTCGAAAATACGGGCCACCACAGAACCGGGACGCTGCCAAATCGGAGCGTATTGCTCCGGCTGGTAAGAAACTGTTCATGCTCAATTGCTGGCTCGCCCGTAGCCGGATCAACCAAAGGCATTCCTGTCGGACCAGGAATTGGAATCTGCTCATCGGTTAACTCGAGTTCACGCGATTGAAACTCCCAGCTCGGAACTCCCAAACGACTCGATGTCATGCCTGTTTTTTGTGCAACAAATCGACTGCGATCGATCTGACGCAGTACATCGGCCCTGAGCCGAACGAGTCCGGAATAGTTGTCGACCGGCGTAAGAACCGTCGCCCCCAGAATGGTGCCGGTCGACCCCGGAACGTTATAGAACATCGCGGTTGATTCGATGACACGCTGAGCCTGACGAAAGACAACGTTGCCTTCCATGTAGAGTTCGAGTGGAGCGTCTGCAGCCTGGCCGGAATTTCCTTCTAGATCGGGTTGGCTGGCTCCACGTGTCCAGATCACGAGTCGATCAGCAGAGATGTCGAGAGGACCGGCCGGATCAACTCCATCCACCACCAGGTTGACGCCCGAGGTGACAACGGCTACCCATTCACCTCCAACTGGACTTGGGAACCATCGGATGTTGAGAGGCACGCTCGATCGAGGAAATGCCCGCAGCCTTCGATTGCCTGTGGCGGGAGACACAACTGGTGAGGCAGGTGCACCAAACTCGGTGAATTGCGTTTGCTGAATGGAATCGTTGGATTGCTCTTGGTTTGCGTCAGTAGTCGGAGTTGAGGTGCGTGGAAGCGATGGAGCATCGGCAACCGCTTCGTAGATCGCTGGCTTTCCAGAGGAGGCAACCACGCTTGCAAAATCAAGTTTGGGTTCGCGCACGGTCCAGAATCGACCGGTCCATCGGTCGCCTCGCACAATCGCCGAAGTCTTTGGACCCGGTGGCTGCGATTGTTCTTTGTGAGACAACGCAGCGGAAGAACGAACCGTAACCTCGCCGGCCATGCGCACCAAAATGCTGCGCATCGGCACTTGTGAGTCGGCCGCTGATTCACCAGAAAAAGAAAGTGATTCGGCGTCTTGCGTCTGTTCAATCCAGAGAACCGCTTCATGTGCGGTCGCCTCGGTGTGGCCCTGCGCGATGCGAACACCACCGGTGAGATGCCAGACATCGTAGGAACCCTCCGTCCAGCGAGAGGCTTGTCCTGCACGGATCGAAATCGTTTGCGTTGGATCAGCCGAGGGCACTTCGATGCGACCAGCTTCCTGAAGTACAGCGGCAAGCCCTCGGGCTGGAAGTGCGGCAAGCGCACCTGCCGATGCAGAAGGTTGCACCGGAACACTTGTGGGATTGTTCGACGTCGGCGTGCCATTTGTAGCCGGCTCGGCGTGCGCAGCAGTCTGAAGAATCATGAGAAACAAGAAACAGAGAGCCGCGATGACGGAGCTATTTCCTACGATTCGTTGCGAGACCGCACGCCATGCGCGCACAGGGCCAGCGCCGCCAAAGTCGGTGATGAGACTTGTAACAAATGGTGATGGAATCACGGGCACTGGGAAAGGTTTCCAGCGTGTGAAAAGGGCGCGAAATGATCGATCGATCGGTCTCACCAAAGGCGAGCCGACGCACAAAAAAAATTGCAGAGATAAGAGGAGGACGATGAGCGGTGAGACTGTACGACCTTGCTGTTCTCCGGGTCAAGGTGATAGCCAAACAGAAAAAAAGAGCGTAAGTGGTTTCTAGAAAGTATGTTGCAACAAGTTTCAAGGCCTGAGCACGGATGGCCTTTTTCAGGAAATCGTTCGGCAACATTCCGCACAAAAAGAATAACGCAGGTAGGATGCGTTGGTGGTGCAGGAGCACCGAAGCTTGCGCCAGTTCCCTTATTTACCATTTTTCAGAAGTCACTTTCGTCATCAGACCCGTTGCCCGAAAATGGTATTCCAGAAAATCTCCATGCGGAGAATTGCCCTCCGAGTTGCACGCTGGCTCGTTCTCCAGCGAGTCATGCTGGCAATTTTTGCGATCCTCCTTGCGGTGTGGAGCGTGGAACGTTCCCGCCATCTTTTATTTGTGCGATCGATTGACACCATGTTCGACCGTACCGACCCTGCACTCGGTCCCTATCGCCGACTTGCGCGAATGTTTGGCGGAAATGAAATAGTGCTCGCGGCATACGAAGACGCAGAACTTTTCACAACAGCAGGAATCGATAGGCTTCGCGTTGTGAGCCAAACGTTGGCGTCCCTCGACGGTATAAAAAGCTGCACGAGTCTTGCCGATACTCCGCTGGGTCCTCGAATCATCGAACTCGAACAGAGTCCAACTGCTCGCAGGCTCGTGAAATTAATGGAAGGCTATACGCTCGGAGAGGATCATCGCACCGTAGCGGTGATCTGCCTTTTAGATTCCCCTGCATCCGAACAAACGTCTCGTGCCGATGTGATCGATTCGATTCGTCTGGTTGTGTCAGAGCTTCCAAGAGGCACCGTTGCGGGTGAACCTGTCATGCTACGCGATGGGTTTTCCATGCTTGAACGCGATGGAAATCTGTTGGGACTTGTGTCTGCAATGCTTTCTGGGGGAGTCATTTTTATCTGTTTTCGATCGATTCGATGGCTCCTCATTCCACTGGCAGTTGTGCTTTTGTCGCTGTGGAGTACACGAGGAGTACTGGCTGTGCTGGGACTCAAGCTGACCATGGTCTCGACGATGCTTTCGGCAATGATCACGGTGGTGGCGATCGCGACAATCGTGCATGTAATCGTAGAATTTCGAAGACAGCGAGACGCAGGCGCCGCGCCGGAACAAGCACTCGAGCATTCCATTGCGGTTCTTTTCTGGCCGACAATCGGTGCAATTGCAACAGATGTCATTGGCTTTGGTTCGCTGATCGCCAGTCGCGTCGGACCGGTTCACGACTTCGGCATCATGACGGCGATTGGTGCTTTGATGGTGCTCGTTTCGGCGGCCCTCGTTGTGCCGTTCCTCACGCTTGTGGGACGCTTTGGTTGTGACCCTTTGCGCGCGTGGGGAGAGGGAAGCCTAGAAAACGGCCTTGATCGTCTCGTGAAGCGACTTCTCGGCTGTCCACGCAGAGTCCTCGCGGTGTTTGTGATGGTGGTTCTAGTCGCGGTTGCAGGGATGAGCCGTCTGGAAGTGGAAACCGATTTCACAAAGAATTTTCGTTCTTCAAGTCCGATTGTTGCCTCGTACGACATGATTGAAACTCGGCTTGGTGGCGCAGGAATGATCGATCTGCTTGTACCTTTTTCCGATAAAGTCGGCGCCGATCTCCTTGGACGAGTTTCTCGACTTGAAAATCGACTGCGAAAACTTGTTGTTCCATCAGAGGTCGATGGCGAGTCGGAACCAAGCCTGACAAAAGTGATGAGTGTTGTCGATGTGCTCGAGGCGATTTCTCCTGTGTCGATTGAGCGATTGGAATCAACACGACTCGGAGGGTGGCTGCTCGAATCGGCGATCGAGATGCTGCGCACACAACTTCCTCAACTCGGGGAATCGTTGATCGGCCGCGATCCGACGGATGGTTCGCAGTGGCTGAGAGTCATGCTTCGAGCCAAGGAGCGACAGAGCGCCGCCACAAAGCGGCAGATCATCGATTCAGTTTCAAAGATAGTCAATGAAGAAATTGTTCCTGTCGAAAATCACTCTGGTGAAGTAACCGGATTCTTCGTTCTTTTATCGCAGTTAGTCGAACGCATGCTTTCTGATCAGTGGTATACGTTTGCTTTGGCCAGCGTTGGAATTTTTCTGTTGCTAGCCGTCGCATTTCGCAATGTCGCGGTTGCGGCTGTGGCACTGGTGCCCAACGCAGTTCCAATTTTTGTAGTACTCGGAATGCTTGGATGGTGTGGAATTCGTGTAAACATGGGCACCGCCATGATTGCTGCAGTGTCGATGGGGCTCTCGGTCGATAGTTCGATTCATTACATTGCGGCATTTCGTCGTCGAATGTCAGAAGGATTCGGTATCGAAGCTGCTCTCGAGACTGCGCACCAGACGGCCGGCCGAGCGATGATTTTTTCGACGCTCGCTCTCGTTGTGGGTTTTCTTGCGTTGGTCAGCAGCGGATTCATTCCCACTGTTTCCTTTGGCGTACTTTCGTGTCTGACTCTTAGCGGCGGTCTCATCGGCAACCTGGTCGTGCTTCCGGTGTTGCTGGCAATGCTTGGCGACTGGGCAAAGCCTTTCAACGGAAAAGTGCATGAGAAACGAGACGTTCTCGTCGAGCACCAGATTTGAAGTTTCGAAGAGCAATAAACGACCAGCCATGGGCGTTTTCTAAACAGGTAGTCGTGGCGAAAAAACAAGGTACAACCTTTCCTTTCTTCGTTGGGCAAATTGTGGTGTGAACGTGATCGATAGTAATTTTCTTGCACCTATACTAAGGGCGACGAAATCGTCCTCGAATTTGAAGAGGGATAACTGCGAATGAGTATTGAATTTTCAAATCAATCATTGTCCAAATCAATTTCTGCAGCACCTTCGACCGGACGAGGGATTGTCGAGGCAGAAGTGCTCGTCGTGTTTCTCACCGAAGGGGGCGTTGGTAGCGGCGGAGCAAAACTTGCCGATACGGCTATGAACGGGCTGCTCTCAAAACTTGCAACCTCAGGAGAAATCACTGGCAAGCGATATGAATGCACAACGCTTTTGTCACCCCCAGGAGTGCCGTGTCAGGTGGTGGTGGTCGTTGGACTTGGATTGCGAGAATTGCTCAACGTTGAAACGCTTTACAAAGCTGCCGCCACAGCCAGTCGTATGGTGGCGGCTCGTCCACGAGGAAGCGTTGCATTTTTAGCGGAGGCATCGTGGACCTCTGCGCAGGTCGAACAGGCTGTTGCAGGAGCTGCTGTTGGTATGGTGGGGCAGGATCTCTATCGAGCTGAGAAAAAACGAAATCCATTTGGAAAAACCATTTGGCTCGATGCTCCAATGGATGCAGTGCAGCGCGGTGCAATCATTGCTGACGGTGTCAACCTTGCGCGGCGCCTTGTAAACATGCCGCCGGATGTGCTCTACCCAGAATCATTTGCAGAAGAAGCGCGAGTGATGGCGGAGCGTACAGGAGTTGAAATAGAAATTTGGGATGAGAAAAAGCTTTTGGCCGAACGGTGCGGATCGCTGTTGGCAGTTGGTCGTGGAAGTGCAAAAGCATCGAGATTGGTAATCCTTCGATACAAGCCCGCCGGAAATCGGTCTCCGCAGCCAGAGTTCGCAATCGTCGGGAAAGGGGTAACGTTCGATTCAGGCGGACTTTCGCTCAAACCAGCGGATTCGATGCTCTCGATGAAGTGTGATATGTCGGGAGGCGCTGCTGCAATCGCAGCCATTGCCACCATCGCTGCGCTTCGATTGCCGATCCATGTCATTGCAGCTGTTGGAATGGTTGAAAATATGACAGGTTCAGATGCATATCGAGTAGGTGATGTTCTCATCGCCCGCAGTGGCACGACGATCGAAGTTCACAACACCGATGCCGAGGGGCGTCTGGTGTTAGCCGATGTTCTCGACGTGGTAAAGGGACTCAAGCCCGATGCAATCGTCGACGCAGCGACCCTGACCGGCGCGTGTGTCGTAGCACTTGGCAATGACGTTGCCGGACTCTTTTCAAACAATCAGCCGTGGTGCGATCGGGTGGCCGCCGCCGCGAGACGAATGGGAGAGGCAGTCTGGCAGATGCCGATGTACAGCGACTATGACGACCAGATCAAAAGCGATGTTGCCGACATTAAAAATGTTGGCGACGGCCGCTGGGGTGGTGCGATCACCGCAGCGAAGTTTCTGGAGCGATTCGTCGGCGAAATACCATGGACTCACGTCGACATTGCCGGTCCAGCGTTCGTTGAAAAGCCAAAGCCTTGGACCGATGGAGGAGGCAGCGGTTGCATGGTCAGATCGTTTGTGGAAATTGCTCGCGGCAGTTGATCGTCTTTGAGAATCGATCAGGAATCGGGCATAACTCGGTCGAGTTCGTTTACTAAGTGGCCGAAGCGTTTAAGCGCCGTGGCAACGGGGTCGGGTTTTTCTAGATCAACTCCAGCATCGCGGAGCAGTTCGAGCGGCCACTTTGAAGCGCCGCCTCGCAGAAATCCCAGGTAGGCGTCGAGTTCGGTCTTGCCTCCTTCGGTCACTTGTTGCGCCAGCGTGATGGCGGCTGAGAGGCCGGTGGCATATTTGTAGACATAGAAAGCATTGTAAAAGTGTGGAATCCGGAGGCATTCCAATTCGAGTGATGAGTCGATCGTAAACCTCGGTCCGAAATAAGCATTGAGGAGTTCACGGTAGAGACCTCGAATTCGTTCAAGTGTGAGAGGTTCGCCCGCTTCGGCCGATGCGTGGCTTGTTCGTTCAAATTCTGCAAACATCGTTTGTCTGATAATCGTCGAACGAATCGAATCGATTTCACGAACCAGAATTGCGGCGTGTTCTTTCGGAGTCGTGGCGCGATCGAGAAGCAATCGGGTGAGCAACTGTTCGTTGAACGTGCTGGCCACTTCGGCAACAAAAATAGTATATCCCGCATACTGGAAGGGCTGAGCCTCGGCTGAGAGTCGAGTGTGCATGGAATGCCCTGCTTCGTGCGCGAGCGTAAAGACATGCTCGACCGCTTCTTCTTGAAAATTCATGAGGATGTACGGATCGGAATCGTACGTGCCAGAACTGAATGCCCCAGATTGTTTGCCGGCATTGGGATAGCGGTCGCACCATCGACCCGAAAGCCCCTTTTCAAGTCGCGAGCAATATTCCAAACCGAGCGGTGCGAGCGATTCGATCACCAGTGAAACTGCCTGATCCCACGAGTGTTTTTTTTCAAGTTCCGGGATCAGCGGTACATAGGTATCAAAGTGGTGAATCTCGTCGAGCCCCATGATTCTTTTTCGCACGTCGTAATAGCGATGAACGACGGGAAGATTTTCTCTTACGGCAGTGATCAACTGATCGTAAACGGCCAACGGCACGTTGTCGGAAAAGAGTGCCGCCTCAACGGCGCTTGGGTGGTTTCTGGCGCGTGCATAATAGACGCCGCGTTCGACAGCGCCACAGAGCGTGGCGGCAAGGGTGTTGGCGTGGGCTCCGTACTGCGCGTAGAAGTGTTCAAACGTCGTGTGTCGCACATCGCGGTTGGTATCGTGCAGTAGCGTGACAAAGGTGGCATTTGAAAGCTCAACGTCCTCGCCGTGACCATTGGTGACGGTGCCAAATTTCATGTCTGCATCGGTGAGCTGACGAAAAACTTTTGAGGCCGTTTGGCTTACCGTGCCCTGCATCGCCAGCAGTCTTTCTTCAGGTTTGGAAAGCACGTGTGGACGCGTGCGAATCAATCGCTCAAGCAAGAGGCGGTATGGGGCAAGCACCGCTGTGGAGAGCCATTGGGCAAGTGTTTCAGGAGCAATCGCCATGATTTCAGGTCGAATGAAGCTCGCCTTCTCTCCGGCAAGCGTGGCCAGATGCTGGAATCGACCCACCATTCGCTGCGCTTCGGCGGCTGCCTGATCTTCACTTGCCCGAAGGTGTGCATAAGTTCCGAGCCGATCTCCTTCTCGATCGACCAAGAGATCGTAGGCAAGACATTCAGCCAACCGCTGTGACGAGTGTCCGAGCGTGCCCGAAAACGATTCAAACGTCGGAATGCGTTTTTCCCATTCTGCCAACGCACGATCCCATGCAGCATCCGAATCAAAAAGACTCGCAAGATCCCAAGTGTCCTGCGGCTGGACATCTCGACGGTTCGGGAGAATTTTGTGTGCGTTCATTTAGAGTTTCCAGACTGCGCTGCCCCATGCCAATCCACCACCGAAGCCACAGACAACAATCGTGCTGCCCGATCCAATGCGCCCTGCTTGCCACGCTTCGTCCATTGCCAGCGGAATTGAACCGCTGGAAGTATTTCCGTAACGATCAAGGTTCATGGCAATTTTTGTCGCTGGGATGCCAAGCGACGTTGCCACAGACTCAATAATGCGGGCATTAGCCTGATGCAGAACAAAGAGATCAATGGCATCGATCGACAGCCCGGCTCGGGCCACCACTTCGCGAATGTTGTTTTCTGCCAAACGAATCGCCCATTTAAAGACAGCGCGACCGTCCATTTTCATAAAGTGTTCTTTGTTTGCGATGCCTTCGGGCGTCGCCGGGTTTCTTGATCCGCTCATCGGACAGGCCAGCAGATTGGCTCCTCGCCCATCGGAGCCGAGTGAAAAGGAGAGCAACCCACGATCTGAATCTCCTGGTTCAATCAGCACCGCGCCGGCGCCGTCTCCAAAGAGAGGCCATGTTTTTATGTCGTTTGGATCAACGACTCGTGAATTGGTGTCAGCCCCAATCACCAGAGCCATACGGCTGGAACCACTGGCCACAAACTGGGCGCCTGTGACAAGGGCAAACATAAATCCGGCACAGGCTGCTGTTACATCCATCGCCGGGGCATTGAGTCCAAGATTTTCTTGCACGATGCAGGCAGTAGAGGGAATCGACATGTCAGGAGTAAATGTTCCCAGCACAATCAAATCGATCTGATCACGATCGATTCCACTGCGGTCAATGGCCACCGTCGCGGCCCGTGAAGCCAAATCACTTGTGGCCATGTCGGCTGAAGCGTGTCGCCGCTGTTGAATCCCGGTACGACTTTCGATCCATTCAGGATCGCAACCGAGTCTGCTCAAGTCGGTGTTGGTGACGACATTCGCAGGCACGTAGGACCCGAGTCCGGCCAGACGAATGCCCGGCAGTGATCCAAATCGGGATGGGCGCGGCGAAGAAAGAATGTCGCTCATCGAACCGGCCCACCGGAGTTAAAAAGGCTCACCAAAAAAAAGGAGTCGCGAAATTCTGTTGTAGAAAAACCCTCCTGATTTTCAAAACGAAGGGTCTTTTTGTGCGGGTGAACCATAGGTTTTCCGATTTTTTAGGTCTTCACGGAGATCACGTCGAATGGAGTCGAAAGATTTTTAAACGGTGAGCTTTTCACACAATTTCAGTTTCAAACCTTAGAATCTGCTTGTAAACTGGCTCTCGATCTGCCGATGAAGATAGGGCAGAGGCACGCGCGCGGAGACCGTGGATCGATTCGCAGAAAAACGCGATAAAAAAATAAGGGCTTCGGCTGGACAATGCGGCCGCTCGAAGCCACAATTGTGGTATGGTCGATGGGCAATCGCCGAATCCTGAAGACGCCGGAAGCGTTTTAGTTCAACGGATATTCGGTGGTTGATTCATAGCTTGGGGCTGATGTGGGCAGTTCATTCATTTAAGGAGTCAGTCATGGTCCATCACGCTCGAACACATTCGAATCTGCCAGTGCGCATTCGCGAGGCTTTCACGCTCGTCGAACTGCTTGTAGTCATCGCCATTATCGGCACGCTCGTCGGGCTTCTCCTGCCGGCTGTGCAAAGCGCTCGCGAAGCGGGAAGGCGAAATTCCTGCACAAACAATTTGAATCAATTGGGAAAAGCAGTGATCGCGTTTGATGGACAAAGACAGTTTATTCCTGGCTGGAGAAACGCGCATCCAAATAAAGTTGCAGCAGCAAGTGGAACGTACCCAACAGTTTCTTGGCCGATTATGCTTCTACCAAATTTAGAACGCAGAGACGTCTACCGTTTGTGGGAAACTTCAACGAATGCAGGTGTTCCTGCAACGGTGAGTCCTTTTATAAGCATCTTTGTCTGCCCCACATCTCCCCCGGATACGCAAGGCCAGCCTACGCTGAGTTATGCAGCGAATATTGGTTCAACGGATTATGGTGGTTCGGGATCTGCGATGCTTCCTTATACCCAGTACCGAGGGGATGGTGTCATGATGGATACCGTGGGAAACCCTGCAAGTTATATTTCAGCTGCGCGAAACAATCTTGATGTGATCAGTAGTGGTGATGGAACATCGATGACACTCCTCTTCTCAGAGAAGTGCGGTCCACTCTATTCCCCCCAAGGATCCTACGATGCTATTCCACAAGTCATTAATTCGAATACACGAATCATCAACTCAATGTTGACAGGCGTGGCGTATCCCACCGGTGGAACAACATTGCCCACAGCTCCAGTCCCAGGATTTGGTGTATTTGCACAACTTGCAGATGTCAAAATAATCAATAGTCTTGATGCAGACAGAGCTGGATATTTGGGACATCCTTCTTCAAATCATCCCGGTGGCTGTGTTGCAACCTTCTGCGATGGTCACACGATGTTTGTCAAAGAGACCATTGCACCGCTGGTGTATACGCAACTGATCGCTTCAAACAGTCTGTATGACACGGGTTCAGGAACCTACAAAACAAATGGTGCGGCTATTCGAGCCAACCTTGTGGATGCACCTGGATCAAGCACAGCAACCCGAAAGACACTCTCTGAAGCCGATTTTCAATAAGATCTGTTCGGCACAACAGCGATTGTTCGTCAGTTACGCGTCAAACACACGTCATACAGAAGAGGCCACCGAACTCAATGCGGTGGCCTCTTTTCGTTGCTACAGTGTCACGCCTTGCATGACAGCCGCAATTCGCACCGCATCGTGGCAGGCCTCTTCGGAAACGCCGAGCCCCACAAGACTCGCTTCGTGAGACTGCATGCATTTCTGACAGCCGGCGAGCGCTGCGCAGGCAAGTGATGCGAGTTCGAAGTCGATTTTTGAAGTAGTTGGCTGAGCCATGCGGCTCATTCGCAATCGCGCCGGCCGCGACTGGTAACTCTCTTTCTCAATCATGTGGCGAAATCGATAGTAGATGGTATTCATTGCCATCAGTCCTGCGCAGGCGATCGAATCAGAAATAATGGCGATTGATTCAACGGGGGAAAATCCGCTGCGTATGTCCGATTCAACCGCTTCCACGAGCGGCTGACTGTGCAAAAATCTTGCTGAGGTGAGTGCCACGAGCATCGCTTGCTGCGATGAAAGGTTTTCACCCCCAAGAACTGCTGAAAGATTGAGTCGAAGATCCTTGAGTTCATCAGGAAGCGTGTCGCGAAAAGCATCGATTGAGGGAGTAGGAATCATTGGTGGTAGGGTTTTCTGTCGAGTGAAGAGAGGTTGAACATTTTGCGATTGCCGGCGGCTGCGGCCTCTGGAAGATTGAGTTTAGCAGGCTTTCGTAAGAAGCAGTGTGGCTGTGCAGGCTCTTTCGCGAGGGTTCGTTGAATGAAGTAGCCTGCTGGTGGTACGTTGACGGCGTTTGCGCGCGACGACGGCGAGCCAAAGTGACAAAGCCGTTCGATCTCGACAAGCGAGGCGTTTTTTCAATCGCACTCACGGTCGATCCTCTCTCTCTCTTTCACAAAACTATGCCGCGACGCGACGATCTTAAAACCATTCTGCTTCTGGGTTCAGGGCCGATCGTGATCGGTCAAGCCTGTGAGTTTGATTATTCGGGTACGCAAGCCTGCAAAGGACTTCGCGAAGACGGCTATCGAGTCGTGCTGGTCAATTCAAATCCCGCTACGATCATGACCGATCCGGAGACGGCCGATCGCACCTACATCGAGCCGTTGACATGGCAGGTGATCGAAAAAGTGATTGAGATTGAACGGCCCGACGCACTGCTTCCAACCCTTGGAGGCCAGACGGCGCTGAACCTCGCGATGGATCTCGATCGCCACGGCGTGCTTCAGCGTTACGGTGTTGAGATGATCGGCGCAAAAGCCGATGCAATTCGTCGGGCTGAGGATCGCGAAGCCTTTAAGACCACCATGGATTCCATCGGCTTGGAAACGTGCTGCGGAAAAACGGTGAAGAGTCTTGCAGAGGCCCGAGAGGTTCTTCGAGAGGTTGGATTGCCGGCGGTTATTCGTCCGAGTTTTACGCTTGGTGGAAGCGGTTCTGGTGTGGCGTTTAATCGCGAAGAATTTGATCAGAAGGTGGCTCGCGGTCTCGATCTTTCGCCCGTCGGCGAAGTACTTGTGGAAGAATCGATTCTTGGATGGAAAGAATACGAGATGGAGGTGATGCGCGACGCAGACGATAATGCCGTCATCATCTGCTCGATTGAAAATTTTGATCCCTGCGGCATCCATACCGGTGACTCGATCACGGTAGCTCCGGCAATGACTCTTACTGACAAGCAGTATCAGCGCATGCGGGATGCGAGCTTCGCGGTGATCCGCGCAATCGGCGTCGAAACCGGAGGATCCAATATTCAGTTTGCGGTGCATCCAACCAACGGTCGGATGATCGTGATCGAAATGAATCCCAGAGTGAGTCGCTCAAGCGCATTGGCCAGCAAAGCGACTGGATTTCCTATCGCAAAGATCGCCGCCAAACTCGCCGTTGGCTGGCGCCTGCACGAGTTGCCAAACGACATCACGAAAAAAACAAAAGCCTGCTTTGAACCGTCGATTGATTATTGTGTCGTAAAAATCCCGCGATTCGCCTTTGAGAAATTTCCAGAAGCCGATTCTCGGCTCTCGACGCAGATGAAAAGCGTTGGGGAAACGATGGCGATAGGCAGAACATTTAAAGAGGCCTTCCAAAAAGCACTGCGTGGTCTGGAAGTGGGGAGCTTCGGATTCGGGTGTGACGGAAAGGACCTTTGGGGCACTCCGGCAGAACCATCGATTGATGATATTCGGGCCAGAGTCGCAACGCCCGATCCCGACCGGGTCTGGTATCTGCGATACGCCGTCAAGGCTGGCATGACGATTGACGAGATTCATGAACTCACTGCGATTGACCGTTGGTTTCTCGATCAACTGGTGCAGATTGTAGAGACCGAAAGTTTGCTCAGAACATGCGGGTCTCTGGGGGCAACCGAAGATTCCCTACTGCGGGCTGCCAAGCAGGATGGATTTTCCGATCGACAACTCGCGACGATTTTTGGCTGTGCAGAACTGGAAGTGCGCGCTGATCGAAAGAGGCGCGGCATTCTGGCAACCTACAAGGCAGTCGATACCTGTGCAGCGGAGTTCGAGGCCTCAACTCCCTATTTTTATTCAACATGGGAAGAGGAAGATGAGACTCCTCCCAAAGGGTCGAAAAAACGAGTCATGATTCTCGGTGGAGGCCCCAACCGCATCGGACAGGGAATCGAGTTCGACTATTGCTGTTGCCACGCCAGCTTTGCGTTACGCGAAATGGGAATTGAAAGCGTGATGGTCAACTCGAATCCCGAAACGGTCAGCACCGACTACGACACGAGCGACATGCTCTTCTTCGAACCCCTGACATGTGAAGACGTGCTCAATATTGCCGACCGCATTGCGCCCGACGGCGTGATCGTGCAACTTGGCGGACAGACGCCACTGAATCTGGCCAGAGCGCTTGCCTCGGCTGGTCTGCCGATTATTGGTACGAGTGTCGATACGATCGAAGAGGCAGAAGACCGAGAGAAGTTTAGAAATCTTCTGGAAAGACTTTCACTTCGACAGCCGGCCAGCGGCATCGCGCGCACGCTCGAGCAGGCTCGACGCGAAGTCGCCCGAATTGGATTTCCGTCGCTCGTGCGACCAAGCTATGTGCTCGGCGGCCGCGCAATGGAGATTTGCTACGACCAATCACAGTTTGAACGTTACGTCGCCGAGGCCTTCGTCGTTGCGCAGGGTCAGCCGGTGTTGATCGACCGATTTCTTGAAGATGCAATCGAAGTCGATGTCGACTGCATCTGCGACGGTCGGGATGTGATTGTGGCTGGTGTGATGGAGCATATTGAAGAGGCAGGCGTGCACTCAGGGGATTCTGCTTGCGTCATTCCGCCACACAGCCTATCGCCTTCAGTCGTTGCCAGCATAAAAGAGGCTGCCACCGCACTTGCGAGAAGTCTGCGCGTGGTGGGATTGATGAATGTGCAGTTCGCTGTCAAACGAGAGGACGGCGAACAGACGCTCTACGTGATTGAAGTCAATCCGCGTGCGAGCCGAACGGTGCCCTTTGTGGCGAAGGCGACTGGATTTCCTGTAGCCAAGGTGGCGGTCAAGGTGATGGCCGGCATGAGTCTTCGAGAGCAGGGGATCACTACCGATCCGATTCCATCGCATATCAGCGTGAAAGAAAGTGTGTTTCCATTTGTGAAGTTTGCCGGCGTCGATATCGTGCTCGGGCCGGAGATGCGTTCCACGGGTGAAGTGATGGGAGTCAGCGACCGCTTGAGTATCGCGTTTGCAAAGAGTCAGATTGCCGCAGGTATTGTGCTTCCGGAAAAGGGTCGGATTTTTGTAAGTGTCGCCAGCCGTCAGGCGAAAGAAGCGATGGTGGAAATTTCCCGCAAGCTCATCGCCATGGGATTCGAACTGCTTGCCACTTCGGGCACTGCCAAAACGATCGCTGACGCAGGATTGCCTGTAGAAGTGGTTAAAAAACTTCAGGAAGGACATCCCAACCTGATCGATCATCTCATCGATGGACGTGTGCAGCTCATCATGAACACGCCGCGAGGCAAAGGAGCCAGAACAGACGAAGGTCGCATTCGAGCGGCGAGCGTGCTCTATGGTGTTCCCTGCATCACAACCCTTCCAGCGGCTGACGCCGTTGTTCTTGCTATGGAAGCGATGCGAGATGAACCGTTGTCTGTGCAGGCCCTGCAGGACAGATTTCCAAAACCGGCTCAGACACAGGAGCGCCTGTAACGCCAATCTTGCTCGAGAAGTGACAAGGCCGCAAAATGTCAGCCTCTTGGGCCATCTGCAGGGCGGCTGCTTTCGCTGCGTTCAAATTCTGCGATGATCGAGAATGCCATGGACCACACTCATTTTGATTCCTCGGTTTTGCGACCGTTGCCAGCGCCGTTATGTGAAGAGCCTCCTTCTCTGACGGCGCGCACACTCGAAGGACTGGAATCGATTCTTGCAGCAGAGCTTGAATCATTCGGTGCCACGATTAAGCGTGCCGGCCGTCGAACGATTGAATTTTCTGGATCGACCGAAACACTCTATCGCTCAGTGCTCGAAAGCCGTACGGCCATCCGTATTCTTGAGCCGCTGGGACGGTTCCGCGTTGATTCTTCGGAAGCTCTCTATCGTGCAATGCAGGAAGTCGACTGGACTGAACAGCTCAAGTCGTCGGATACACTGCGAGTCGATTCTGTGATTCACGACACGTTTCTCAATCATTCGCTTTACTCATCGCAAGTTGTCAAAGATGCGATTGTCGATCAACTTCGAACGCCCAGTGGCAAACGGCCAAATGTGCAGTTGCGAGGCGCGACGCTTCGAGTTGCATTGCATCTCGTCGGATCAACAGCCACGGTGTATCGCGATGCAGCCGGCCGTTCGCTTCATCAGCGGGGATGGCGAATGGGGGAAGTGGAAGCTCCGCTTTCGGAGGTACTCGCGGCGGGTATTCTGGCAATCACGGGATGGACTCCTGAAGAGTCGCTGCTCGATCCAATGTGTGGTTCAGGAACATTTGTGATTGAGGCGGCCACCATAGCAGCCAGAATTGCCCCAGGACTTTTTCGGGCGCGTCGTAAAGCGCATGGTTTTCAGCGGTTTCGAGACTGCGATCGAACGCTTCTCGAGAAGATTCTCAAAGACCTTGAATCTCGGTTCAAAGTGCCAACGTGTCGATTGATGGCGAGCGATCTTGACCCTCTCGCGGTTCAAGCAGCAAAGGCGTGTGCCAGTGCCGCAGGCGTTTTGGAATTTATTTCGATCGAGGAGCGGCACTTTGAGCAAGTTCGACCAGAAAATTCAACAGGCCTGGTGGTAACGAATCCACCCTACGGCGAACGACTGCCGTTACCCCGGGCCAACGCCATGTTTCGTCGCATCGGTGATTGGCTCGTGAATGCCTGCGGTGGATGGCGAGCAGCAATTTTTACTGCCGATACTCCCGCTTCAAGTCGACTCGGTTTGCGCACCAACAGACGCACGACGCTGATGAACGGTCCGATTCGTTGCAAGCTTCTTGAAGTCGATATCCGTCTGCGGGAAGTGATCGAAACTTCCCAGAACATTCTGCCGGACACAGTCGCCAAAGAACCAGAAGAATGGCCAAACACTTCCAGCTTTGATCAGGAACATCAAACGATTGAGCCATCGCTTTTACAAGAACTGCCAAGCGAGCAGTCTCACAGCGAAACCTCTCGTGCGTCGAAGCCGCTGCGAAGCAATCGTACGGTGGGCGATCAAATCGGTGATTTTCGTCGGAGACTTTTTAAGCGATTCAAGCATCTGTCGAAGTGGGCGAGGCGACAGGGAATAGAAGCATTTCGAATCTATGATCGTGACATCCCAGAAATTCCACTGGTGATCGATTGGTACGCCGGTTGGCTGCATGCTGCCGAATATGAACGGCCACATGAACGCACCGAAATTGAGCACGAGGTCTGGCTCGATAAAATGATCGAGGCAGCGGCTTGCGAACTCGGAGTGCCGATGTCTCAGGCATTTCTCAAAGTACGCAGACGGCAGCGAGGAGGCGGGCAGTACGAGCGAATGGATGAACGACAGTCGCTGGTGACGGTCAAGGAGGGCGATCTCGAATTCCTTGTCAATCTCTCTGACTACGTTGATACGGGGCTTTTTCTCGATCACCGTCAGACCCGCTCGATGGTGCGAGCGGAGGCGAAGGGAAAACGATTTCTCAATTTATTTTGTTACACCGGCAGCTTTTCGGTGTACGCGGCAGCAGGAGGAGCCAAGGAGACGGTGAGTGTGGATCTTTCAAACACCTATCTCGAATGGACTCGCACCAATCTTTCGAAGAATGGTTTTAAGGATGCGGGGAGTCATCGAACGATCCGAGATGAGGCCAGAGCATTTTTGGAGCACCGTGTTCGTCGACAGGAATCTCCATTCGACCTGGTCGTCGTTGATGCGCCGACGTTTTCTCGGTCTGCAAAATCTGACACTCCATGGGATGTTGAGCGGGATCATGCTGAGTTGTTGGAACTTCTCGCAAAGCAGCTTGCGCCCGGGGGTGTCGTCTATTTTTCAACCAACTTTAGAAAATTCCATCTCGATTCTCATCGACTCTCGGCCACGTACTCACTGCGTGAGATCACGTCTCGAACGATTCCAGAAGATTTTCGAAATGAACGCATTCATTCAGCGTGGCGCATGGTGGTTGGCGGAATTCAACAAGCGTCAGCAAACGATTCGCAGCACCCAATTTGACGCGGAAGAGGAGTCGCCCGTACATTCCGCTGTATGTGTTATCGATTTCTTAGTGAAGTTGTCCGATATTGTTGTTCTGAGGGGCTTTCTCGCTCCACATGCGTTGTGAGAAAACGTATCCTTCAGAGGGTTACGATTCATAAGCCCCCCCGATGGGAGCTGATGTGTCGCGTAATGATCCTACCGATCATCACCGTGGGGCTTCTGGCGGGATGTCGGCCAGCCGATCCGACGCGTGTAAAAATTGTGTCGAGCCTTCCCCGCACGGGCAGCGCAAAGCAGCAAACCGATACGATCGTTCGCGGCATCCGCATGGCGATTGAAGAGGCACAAAACAAGGCAGGGCCCTTTCATATTGAGTATCTCGATCTCGATGATTCCACGGCAGCAGCCGGACAGTGGACCAGCGAGGCCGAAGCGGCCAATGCACGGCGCGCCATGCAGGATCCAGATGTCTGCGTGTATATCGGCACATTTAATTCAGGGGCGGCAAAAGTTTCGATGCCGATCTTGAACCTCGGAGATCTGATGATGATCTCTCCAGCCAATACGGCCGTTGGCCTAACGAAGCCCGGCTTAGGTGCGCCGGGAGAGCCGGAGGTTTACCGTCCAACAGGACGCATGAACTACATGCGGGTTGTGCCGGCCGATGATCTTCAGGGACCGTTGGCAGCTGATTGGGCCGCCAAGCGAGGTGTAAAAGGTGTCTACATTCTGGATGACAACGAAGTGTATGGAAAAGGTGTTGCAGATCTTTTTGATGAGCGATGTCGAGAGATTGGCATTGAAGTACTCGGACATGATTCGATTGATTCAAGAGCACAAGAATTTAAATCGCTCATGGCTAGTGTGAAAGCTGCGAAGCCGGATCTGGTCTATTTTGGTGGAACAACGCAGAGCAAAGGGGGGCAGTTGGCAAAGGATATGTCTTCGGCCGGAGTCGAGGCGATGCTGATGGTACCGGATGGTTGTCGCGAACAGGTCTTTATTGATTCAGCCGGAGCCAGCAATTTAGAGGGGCGGTGCTTTGTCACTTTTGGCGGCCTGCCACCAGAAAAACTGACGGGCAAGGGGCTCGAGTTTGTCGAACGTTATAAGGAAAAGTACGGAGATGTTCCTGAGGCATACGCCGTGTATGGCTACGAAGCAGCCTGCGTGGCAATCGAAGCCATTCGACGGGCCGGATCAAAGGATCGTCGTGCCATTGCTGATGCAGCACTCGCTATTCGCGACTTTAAGGGCGCGCTTGGAAATTGGGGTTTTGATGAAAATGGCGACACAACGATGCAGACGCTCACGGTGAGCGTAGTAAAAAACGGTCGATTTGAATTCGAGGAAATATTGGAAGCCGATCGCAAGAACAACGCTCTCGAAACAGATGCTGATGGCGGAAAATCAAATCAATAAAGTCTTGAGTCGAGTTCTTTCAATGAAAGGCGTGAGCAAACAAAAGTGATAGCACAGGCTGTGTGTTGCAGTCAGTGATGATACGTTTGGAATGTCCTCTTTCTTCTTTGTTTGCGTGGAATCATGCCTGCACTCCCACCTCATCTTGCCATGATTTCTCTGGAATTCTTTCTCCAGCAGTGTTTGATAGGCGTGACAAATGGAGCACTCATTGCACTGGTTGCGATGGGGTATTCGATGGTTTACGGAATCATCGGGCTCATTAATTTTGCGCATGGCGATCTCATTATGCTCGGGGCGTGCTTGGCGCTCTCGCTTGTAGGTGCCAGTGGACTTGTAGATGCCGGGCCAACGGCGACTTGGTGGGGAGTCGTGCTGCTCTTGTTGGCGTGCGGTCTGTTTTGCGGCACGTTGAATATGGCCGTAGACCGTTTTATCTATAAGCCGCTGAGAAATGCGAGCAAATTGGCACCGCTCGTATCGGCTATTGGAGTGTCATTTATTTTTATGAATGTTGGACTTTTCTGGCTCGGTCCGGCCGACCGTTCATTTCCTGAACTTGTACCCCCGACGAATTTGTTCTCTGGGGATACGCTGCAATTTACCTATCAGGATTTATTGGTGGTGGTCGTCGTCGTGCTGCTGATGGTAGCGCTGTCGGTGCTTGTACGGTCGACACGTTTGGGTCGGGCGATGCGTGCAGTTTCTCAAGACCCCACAGCAGCGGCACTGGTTGGCGTTGATGTCGACCGAGTGATCGCGGCGACATTTTTTATAGGCGGCGCGCTCGGTGGAGCAGCGAGTGTTATTTACAGTCTCTACATTAAGACAATCGGCTTCCAGATGGGATTTCAAAATGGACTCTATGCCTTTACTGCAGCGGTGCTTGGCGGAATCGGAAGCATTCCCGGTGCAGTCGTCGGTGGACTTGTTATTGGGTTGGTTCGATCGTTGGCAAGCGCGTATGTGGGAGAGCGATGGACCGGCGCAATCGTCTTTGCGATTTTGATTGTGATTCTCGTGTTTCGTCCAGAAGGATTACTCGGGCGTCGAACGCGAGAAAAAGTCTGAAAGCCAGAAGGAAACTTTTGTGAGCAATTCGGGAGAGCTATCGCAACGCCAGCAAGCATGGGTCTTGATAAAGGATCATTGGGACGTTTCTGCACTGCTGGTGCTTGCGATTGCGCCTCTGGGAGTGCCTGCGCTTGGCGGAGCGCTTGGCGGACAATTCACCACGCTTTTTATCTACTCTATTTTGGCACTGGGCCTGAATGTGATGGTTGGATACACAGGGCTTGTGCACCTTGGAATCGCGGCTTTTTTTGGCATAGGCGCCTATGTCACCGGCATCCTGACGGTACCGATGTATCCGTTTCAGATCGGATTTCTAGGAGCTGCGATTGCAAGCATTGTGGTCGCAGCAGGTATTGGCCTTGCGCTCGGGGCGCCGACCCTACGTCTGCGGGGAGATTATTTGGCGATTGTCACGCTTGGATTTGGAGAAGTTGTAAAAGTAACGTTGCGGAATCTCGAGCAAATTACCGGTGGAATGAAAGGACTCAATCCGGTACCTCCTCCTGGAGCCGGCGTGAAACTCGGTGGCCTCGATGTGGGACTTTCGTTTGCAATCGATCCGCGGTGGTTTTACTACCTGTCTCTTGGAATTCTCGCGATCGTGGTCATTGCGATGCGGCGACTTGAAAATTCCAGGCTCGGTCGTGCGTGGATGGCAGTGAGAGAAGATGAACTTGCCGCAACCGCCATGGGGATCTCGGCAACGCGAGTAAAGTTGTCGGCATTTGCAATGTCATCAGCAATCGCCGGACTTGCGGGCAGCCTCTATGCAGCATCCCTTTCCACCACGGCCGATCCGAATGCCTATGATTTCAACCGTTCGATTATGGTTTTGTGTGCAGTCATTCTCGGAGGGCTCGGAAGCATTCCGGGCACGCTACTGGGTGTTGGAATTCTCGTCGGATTCGATACGGTTCTTGCACCATGGGCAGATTCATGGATTCAACAGCTCGACATCAATCCTACAGGCTCGAGCATGCTGAGTTTCAGTGGCTGGCGTCTCGCCATTTTTGGTGTCGCTCTCGTCCTGGTGATGCGATTGCGGCCCGAGGGACTTGTGCCATCCCGGCGAGTTGCTGCTGAATTGCATCGCGAGGAAGAGCACGCTGCGATCACAAAAGGGTTTTAATCGATTGGTGCCGATGGATGAATGCGATGATAAAAAATACGAATCAGCAGAAATCGTTAGCGGAGAGCGCCGCTGAAATTCCACTCTTGGACATCGATCGACTCACTGTTCGATTTGGTGGTTTAACGGCAGTCTCGGAGCTCGATCTAGAAGTTAAAAAAGGAAGTATCGTTTCACTCATCGGCCCCAATGGTGCGGGCAAAACTACGGCATTTAATACGATCAGTGGTATCTATGAACCTTCGGTTGGCACGGTGCGATTTCAGGGGCGACGACTCGAGCGAGAGATGACCGCTTCAACAGTATGGGGCATCGTTATCATCGGTCTGATCACCGGACTTTTCGTGGCAACCGCAGCGGTAGACGTTGATCGGCTCTGGCTTGCGGTTGTTAAGAGAGGGGTCGCGACCGGACAGCCTTTTGTCATCAAGGACGTTTTCTCGCGACTCAGAGGCTACTTTCGTGCCGAATTGGCGATCGATCAATTTTCAGGGAAGTGGCGAGTGGTGAGCGCAGACGGTGCGGAAGTGCTTGCCATTAAACGCACTCGCGAAGAGGCGCAGTCTCTGCGCAATTCACTTCAGGCGGCGGTCACTGCTCGTCGAGCAGGTCCCGGAACCGTTCCCGACTCGAGTGACCTTGTGAAATCAGCGGAAGCAACTCCGGGCATAAAATCTGAAGTGCTCGACCGACTTGCTGCCGGAAAAGTTCGGATCAGGCGTCGTGGATGGATTGGACTCTTTACTGGAACACTTCTTGGAATGACCGGCGCACTCGCGGTGTGGCGACGAGGGCGAAGATCGCCCGAGGTCGTTGCACGTGCTGGAATTGCCAGAACGTTTCAAAATATTCGACTCTTTTCAAACATGACGGTCTTGGAAAACGTGCTGATCGGACTCGATCGTACGATCGGCGGCGGTATTGTTGGAATGCTCTTTCGAACGCCTGACAACCGGCGTCGCGAACGAGAGGCGAATGCAAAAGCATTGGAATCACTTGAGTTTGTCGGACTCGCGTCTCAGGCAAATCGCCTGGCTTGTCAGTTGGCCTATGGCGATCAGCGCCGGCTCGAAATTGCTCGCGCTATTTCGACGGGTGCACAATTGGTTCTGCTCGACGAACCTGCGGCCGGTATGAATCCATCTGAAACGATTGAGCTTGCAAATCTCGTGCAACGAATTCGTCAGCGTGGAATCACGGTTCTTCTCATCGAACATCATATGAATATCGTTATGAGAATCAGCGATCGAGTGGCGGTGCTCGATTACGGCATCAAGATCTGTGAAGGATCGCCTACAGAGGTAAAAAATAACCCCAAAGTGATTGAAGCGTATCTGGGAAGTGATGCGACAACCTAACTCTTGCACCACATCTCTTCAGGTGTGGTATGTATTCGAAAAACAGCGTTGTCTGGATCACTTGATCCCAGACGGTTTGTGGAAAAGATGAGGTCTTTGATGCCACTGCTCGAAGTATGTGACCTAGAAGCGGGCTACGGCCCCATTCGTGCTGTTCAAGGAGTGTCACTCGATGTGATTGAGGGTGAGATTGTGGCGATTATTGGCGCCAACGGTGCTGGTAAGACCACGCTGCTCTTAGCGATCAGTGGCGTGGTAGCAACCAGGAAAGGCACGGTCCGTTTTATGGGGCAATCTATTACCGGTATGCCTTCGCACGAAATTGTGAGGCTCGGAATCGGCCATGCTCCGGAGGGAAGACGGATTTTTCCAAGACTTTCGGTGCGAGAAAATCTTGAACTCGGTGCTTTCTGCCGCACTGATCGCGGCGCAATCGTTCGGGACATCGAAGAGATATGCGGTCTTTTTCCAGTACTGGGTCAGAGAATGTCACAAATGGGTGGAACGCTTTCAGGGGGTGAACAGCAGATGCTTGCGCTCGGACGGGCCATGCTCTCGCGACCCAAGTTGCTCCTGTTGGACGAACCATCTCTTGGCCTCGCTCCGATTGTTGTTTCAAAAATATTTGAAGTGATTGCCGGTTTCACTGCTCGAGGAATTGCCGTCGTGCTTGTTGAACAAAACGCTCGGGCTGCACTAAAACTTGCCTCGCGCGGATGGGTTTTGGAAACCGGTCGTGTGTCCCTGTTTGCAAACGCAGAAACTCTTGCCAGTGATCCTCGCGTGCGAGATGCCTATCTTGGAGACGCGTGAAAAACGGCATCAGTCAGCGCGAGCATTTGTTGAAAAGAGAGAGAGTTCGATCAGTCTCGAATTTGCGGCGTCGAAGGCGAGAGACGAAGAAGTGCTCTCAGCCGTTTCGCATACGAAGTGAACAATCAACAAGGTCAAGGAGCGATTCGCCAAACTCCGCAAGACGTTTCTCCCCGATTCCTTTGATGCGAAGCAGTGCTGCAGGTGAAGTTGGCATGTCTTTGGCGATCAGTCGCAAAGCCCGATCATCGAGAATCGTCCATGCTGGTTTGCCTCGGATTTCCGCAATGTTTCTGCGCCATTGCCGAAGTTTTTCAAAGAGATCGCGATCAACGCCTTGCCAGTCATCGTTGTCGATCGTGCTTTTTTTCGTACTGCGAACCTTTGGTTCTAAAAGCACAACGCTGCGGTCACCGCGCAGCACGGTCCAAGATGCACCATTGAGCATGACGACAGGCCGATCGCCAGGACTGCGAGAAAGAAATCCTTGATCGAGAAGTTGATGAACAAGATTTTCGCATGTTCTCTGGTCGAGTGAATCAAGCAGGCCGAACGTGGAGAGTTGGTCATGACCATGCCTCGACACTCCCTCGGTCTTTGCGCCCCGCAGGACTTCCGCCACATGCCGCACGCCGAATCGTTCTTCGACTCGAGCTACGCATGACAGAATCTTTTGTGCGACGATCGTAGAGTCGGCCATGTTCTCGGTTTCTCCGAGACAGACGTCGCAGGCTCCGCAAGAGTCATTTGGATAGGTCTGTCCAAAATACTCTGAAAGCGTTGCGTGACGGCAGCGAGCGGTTTGGGCATATCGCCGCATTGTGTGCAGATGTTCCAGTTGGCTTTTGATGAGAGCTTCAGCCTCATCGACGTTGAGATCTGATTCTTCAGCGCTTTTGCGAACAAGCGATTCCCAGCTGAAGACATCGGCCGAAGAGTAGAGAAGAACGCATTCGGCGGCGAGTCCATCGCGACCTGCGCGGCCCGTTTCCTGTTGGTATGCCTCAAGGCTTTTGGGAAGCGCCGTGTGGAGCACAAGCCGAACATTCGATCGATCGATTCCCATTCCAAAGGCAACCGTTGCAACGACGACGTCAACTCGATCCTGTGCAAAAGCTTCTTGCGTGCGGTGACGCTCTTGGGCCTCGAGGCCGGCGTGATAAGGTCGAGCGAGAATGCCTTCTGCAGCGAGATGTGTCGCCAGTCGCTCTGTTTCTTTTCGAGAGATGCAGTAAACGATGGCCGCTTCTTTGGGATGACGACCGAGAATCTGCAGCGTCTGCTTTATGCGGTCAGTGCGTTGAATCACACGGTAGACGAGGTTGGGACGATCGAAACAGCCCACCACAATTTCTGGATTGTGAAGAGATAACTGCGAGGCAATGTCTTCTCGCACGCGCGGCGTAGCCGTTGCGGTGAACGCATGAAAGCTTGCAGAAGGAAATCGCTCGCGAAGCATCGAAAGCTGACGGTATTCGGGTCTGAAATCGTGCCCCCAGTGGCTGATGCAATGAGCCTCGTCAATGGCGAATCGTCTCACATCAACGCGAGAGAGAAGATCGAGCAATCCGGAATTGAGAAGGCGTTCGGGTGCGACGAACAGAAGTCGCAAGTGTCCCGCCAATAATTTTTCGCGAATCCGCGAACGCTCGGCATCATCGATGCCCGAATAGAGTGCGGCGGCGGGATAGCCGATCGAATCGAGTGAATCAACCTGATCCTTCATCAGTGCCACCAAAGGCGAGATAACGACATCAGTCGACTCACTTAAAAGTGGTGGAATCTGATAGCAAAGGCTTTTTCCTCCGCCCGTTGGCATCACCACCAGAGAGTCCCGGCCGTCAAGAGCCGCCGAAATCGCTTCCGACTGAAGAGGCCGAAGTCGATCAAACCCCCACCATCTCGATAGAATCTTTTCAATCTCTGCCGAACGTGGCTCGCACGCGGCATTCGATGTTCGTGAAACGATGTCGCTGGAAGATTGCGACGTTGAATGAACTTGCCCTAGCACTCGACACCTCGACAGAACAAAAATGTATTCGATAATAAGAAACTTACCATGTTGTGTCTTGCACTGACCATATTCGAAATCAAAGTCTGTAACACACGAAGAATACAACAATTGCATCGCACCGAAGTGTTTTGAGTCGATGCGAATCGTTGTTCGAATGGACGAGAGATTGATTGTTTGACACGCCCTGCAGTCTATGGAATCCCCTCACGTGATTTGGATCGCTTGGAAAATGCTGATCGGAAACCGAGTGAAATACCTCGGCATCGTGTTTGGGGTTGTCTTTGCAGCGCTTCTGATCGCACAGCAATCTTCAATCTTCTGCGGCATCATGCTGCTCACGATTGGTCAGATTCGCGATGTTGAGGGCCCCGGCATATGGGTCATGGATCGAAATGTGGAGTTCATCGATGACATCAAACCGATGTCCGATACGGATTTATTTCGAGTCAAAGGAGTGAAGGGAGTCGACTGGGCGGTTGCATTTTATAAGGGACTCGTTCGAGCGCGGATGGAAAAAGGGGATTTTCATCAGGTGATCCTCTTGGGAATTGACGATGCTACGCTCATTGGTGCACCAGAAGGGCTCTTCATGGGAACGCTGAGCGATCTGCGTACGCCAGAGGCGGTGATTATGGATGACGCAGGCTATGCAAGAATCTGGCCGGGAGAACCATTTGTTCTCGGGAAAGTATTCGAGATGAACGATCATCGCGCAGTACTCGTGGGAATCACCAAGGCCAGTCGCACGTTTCAGAGTTTTCCAATCATTTACACGCGCTATAGCCAAGCAGTTCTCTTTGCTCCTTCAGAACGAAAAGTGTTGTCCTTTGTGCTTGTGAACCCGAAGCCTGGAATTCCAGCCGAAGACGTTTGTCGCACGATCACTACATCGACAGGACTGCAGGCGCTCACCCGCGATCAGTTTATGAAGAAAACTATTCGACACTTTCTTATGAAGACAGGCATTCCAGTCAATTTTGGGATTACAGTGATGCTGGGATTCCTTGTCGGTACGGCAATCGCAGGACAGACATTCTATCTTTTCACGATTGAGAACATAAAGCAGTTTGGTGCTCTCAAGGCGATGGGCACGAGCAATCGGACGATTTTACTGATGGTGCTTTCGCAGGCAGTACAGGTGGGCATTGTGGGATACGGCGTGGGGGTGGGGCTTGCGGCACTTTTCGGTTGGGGAACTCGCGGTCTGACAAAACTCGCTTTTTTCATGCCGTGGCAAGTGCTGGTACTGACAGCCGTTGCAGTATTTTTAATCATTCTTTTGGCAAGTCTACTTTCTATTCGCAAAGTGCTTGTCGTCGATCCGGCGATTGTTTTCCGAGGATAAAACCGTTCAAGAATCCCTGGTGTACATGACACTCTTTGATCCCGTGGATGCCTTGTCTGAGATTGACGTTGCGGTACGGGTGCGCGGCGTCACAAAGGAATTCGGTTCTGGTGATTGGTTGACGAAGGCCCTGCGGGGAGTCGATCTGGATGTGCCCTACGGTGCACTGCTGATGCTTGTCGGTCCGAGTGGATGCGGCAAGACAACGCTTGTTTCGATTGTCGCAGGCACACTGCAAGCGACCGAAGGCGAAGTGATCGTGTTGGGAAAAGATTTGGCCGCTATGAAAAGTTCCCAGAAAGTTCGATTTCGACGCGATAATGTGGGGTTTGTGTTTCAGTCTTATAATCTTCTACCGGCACTTACCGTCGTCGAAAATGCAGCGGTACCTCTGATCATTGCAGGGTGGCGGCGTTCCCACGCGATTGAGGCCGCCAGCGAAATTCTTGACCAATTAGGACTCGGTAATCGAATGACGAGTCTGATTACGGAACTCTCTGGCGGTCAGCAGCAACGAGTTGCGATTGCCCGAGCGCTTGTGCATGAGCCGAGACTTCTTGTATGTGACGAACCAACCAGCTCACTCGATGCCGAAAATGGTCGCATCACGCTGGAGCTTATTTCCAAAATCGCAGTTCAACCGGATCGCGCAGTGATTGTAGTAACACACGATTCTCGGGTTTACGATTTTGCTGATCAGATTGCGTCAATGGAAGATGGACAGATCAAGTCGGTTCGTGACTGTCGGACGAATGCCTGCAAAAATCCCCCTTTAGAAAATTCATAAAAAACCTAGGAACGAAATGGAAAAGCCGAAAAGCCCTTCTGATTCTGTGGCGAAACAGTCGCTGCGTGACGTTTCCGAAACGATTCAGCCAACTGCTGTCGTGGAAACTCACAGGAGACGACTGACTCGGCCACGAACTTTTGCAGACAACCTCACGCAGTTCGGCGTTCCTCTGGCGGGAATAGCACTCTTTGTGTTCGCAGGTTGGTTTGTACTGTCTACCCGGCCGATAAACAGAAATCCTTTGCCGCCGATCGAGCCTGCCCGCAGTCCTTATGCCGAGACGCTCGCCGCTTCCGGCGTGGTTGAAGCACAGACAGAAAACATCTCGGTTGGTTCGCTTACAGCGGGTGTGGTTGTGGAAGTCTTCGTGCAGGTTGGGGATGAGGTTCAAGTCGGATCTCCACTGTTTCAGCTTGATGATCGAGCTCTAAAGGGACAGCGAGACGTGAAGCGAGCGCTTGTTGACACGGCCACATCAGAGCTGGTTCGTCTTGAGGCTGAGCCTCGAAAGGAAAAAATTCCCGTGGCGGCGGCCGATGTGGATTTTGCACGCGCAGCAAAAGCTCGAGAGTCGGATGCTTTCAAACGTGTTCAAGACCTTGCCTTGCGGAAAGTTGCGACAGAGCAGGATGTCGTGCAAGCTCAGGAAAGTTTTCTCGGTGCACAGGCCTCACTGGCCAAGGCAGAAGCAAGTCTGGATCTACTACAGGCTGGAACATGGAAATACGATCTTGATGTTTCGCGAGCCGTGATCAAGCAAGCGGAAGCAGAGGTCGCCCACATTGAAATTGAAATCGAACGACTCACGGTTCGTTCACTCGTGGATGGTCGAGTGTTGCAAGTCAATATTCTTCCGGGAGAGTTCGTGGGTGCCCCTCCGGGCCAGCCATTGGTGATCCTTGGCAATGTCGACAAACTTCGCGTGAGAGTCGATATCGATGAGTTTGATATTGCACGATTTCAAAAGTCTTCAAAAGCATTTGCTATGCCCCGTGGAAGTTTGCAGGAAAAGTATCCGCTGGAATTCGTGCGAATAGAGCCGTTTGTCGTTCCGAAAAAATCACTCACAGGCGGTAGTGCTGAGCGGGTTGACACTCGCGTGTTGCAGGTCATCTACGAATGTGATCCCAACGGCAGGCCAGCGATGTTCGTGGGCCAGCAAGTTGAAGTTTTTATTGATGGAGATTCAGAATCAAAAAGTGTGAAGCCTTTGGAGAAGGCAGCCGCGAGTCATCCGGATGGCCACTAAAAGAGAGCGGCTACCGATCGCAAAAGCTTCAGAACTCTGAAATCAGCAAAGAATGTGGCTGCGAAATCTGTCTTGCTCTCACGGGAGTGTTTTTGGACACTCCCCCATCTCATCATTCCCCCAATCTCTCCTCTTCGCTCCTCGTTTTTTAATACACACGAAGTGTCGTGTTTCAGACCGACTGAAATACTGACTGCGCAAACACTATGCATTGTGTCGCCCCATGGCTGTGCTGCATCGCGTCATTTGACGTGTTCAAGCGGAGTGCTGCGCGCAGGTGGGCGGAAAAATTGTTGAGTGCATTTGTGTGCAACGCAGTGTTGATCATGATGGTACATGTTGCCGGGGCCGTCGAAGGAGAGCCGAGGCCCGGAATTGATCTCACCGGTTCGATTCTTCCGCTGGAAGTATTTGAAGGTCCGACGATTTCTCCTCTTCAAAATAGAAACTCTTTTGAGAAAAGTAAGGAAAATCAAGTTTTTGTTCCCGGTCGCGACGGACAGCAACTCTGGAAACAGACGCTCGAAACAGTCTCCAGTGACTGGCCGATCGCGGTCACAAGAGAGCCGGATTTTATTTCCTCTCCGCCTCTTGATGGTCTGATTGAATCGGCGTGGCTTGAGCCGCCGGGGCAATCTGTCTGGCCACCGCAGCGACAGCGGATCCGCGTTCGCGTAGTACCAGCCATTGGCGGTGCTTGGATTGAAGCGGTGATGCAGACAGAGTCGCTCGGCGTTGCACCAGACGTCGAGATGGCTGGCATGTGGCAAGCCGAAGGCAACAATTCAAACGGGGATCAAAATATCGCGACGCGATTAGCCGCACAAATGGCGCCGAGAAGCGAACCGGTCTACACACTACCGGCGATTGAAGGAGAAGAATTATTTACAGGCAATTCATCGCAGCTCCCCTGGGCCAGCAGTAAATATCCCAAGCTTTCGCATGCGGGACACAATGTGCTTCAGGACTATAAAAATTTCTATGGTTGTGAAAATCTCGTCTGCCTGACGGCGGCGTTTGGAGCAGGCGCTCTGATGGCCAACACCGGGTTTGATACGACGATGCAGACTGCGTGGCAAACAAGCGTAACGCCAACAGGAGTAGGTACGTTCTTTTCCAATACAAAACCACTTGGCGAAGGCAAATACGCATTGCCAATTTTTGGATTGGCAACGGCAACAGGACTCTTGCTGGAAGGAAACTACGCGGGAGATATTGTCGGTGAATGGGGATCGAGGTCGCTGCGTATGTTTGTTGTAGGCGCTCCACCGGTATATCTCTTGCAGTTGGCGACCGGAGGATCTCGCCCGTTGGAGAGTTCGGCTGGCAGTAAATGGAAGTCTTTTCAAGATGACAACGGTGTGAGCGGGCACGCCTTTGTTGGTGCAATTCCATTTCTCGCAGCAGCCGAAATGGTTGAAAATCCTTGGGCCAAAGGCACGCTTTACGTATGTTCTACGTTTGTCGGTTTTTCTCGGATGACCGATAACGCACACTATCCTTCGCAGGCTTTTTTGGGCTGGTATCTGGCGTGGTCAAGCGCTGTGGCGGTGAGCCGAACAGAAATGCACTTTGCAGGAATGCAGGTGCGCGTCGTACCAATTCCAATGGCTGGCACGAGTGGTCTGGGAATCGAAGCGACATGGTGAACGGCTGAAGCTATCCAAAGTGATTCTAGGAGAGAGTTGTGATAAAGATTTTGCGAGAGATGCAAGATCGATGTCGAGTACAAAGCGTATTTGGATCGATCCTGACAGCAGGAGTTTTATTTTCTCTTTCAGCCTCTCATGCAGTCGCCCAAAATGACTGGCAATTTCCAGACCCTTATTTTGGTGCTATCGAGTTTGGTGGAAATCATCCCCCCGCAACGCAGTCTTCTGCGCGACCGCCGCGGCGACGCTGGAGACAGCGTGGGTGGTTTGCACAAGAGCAATTCTCGCCCAGCTCCTCGCCGGAAAAAAACCATAGTGTTCCACGAGTGCAAAACAAAAAAGAAACAACTTCGCGATGAACAATGGCACGTGCTCCTTGTTCTGATGCGAGTGACGTTATCGCGAGGAGGCCGTCAAAACCTCTTTGACAATGTTGTGATCGATTGAGTCGACCAATCGCACTTTTCCGATGCATTCTGGAAGAACAAACCGCAAGCGGCCGGCAACAGACTTTTTGTCGCGAGCCATGATGTCGAGAAGAATGTCTGGATCAAATGCTGCCGAAGTAACAGGCAGATCAAATGAAGTCAGTAGAAACTCTTGCCGTGAACAGATATCGGCATCAATCATGCCAAGTCGTTCTGCGAGCCTCGCTGCCATGACCATGCCGATCGAAACGGCCTCGCCATGGAGCAAGACGCCGTAGCCGCTGGCGGTCTCAATCGCATGAGCGAATGTGTGGCCGTAGTTGAGGATAACACGAAGCCCTGTTTCCTCTCGTTCGTCCTGTTCGACAACGTGCACTTTAAGCCGGCAACATGTAGAGACAATGTGTTCCACCGCGTCTGGGTCGCGCAGGCGTATTTTGTTGCAGTGGCTTTCCAGCCAAGAAAAAAAGGTCGGGTCGAGAATCATTCCGTACTTCACCACTTCGGCAAGACCACTTCCATATTCGCGAGACGGCAACGTATCGAGCGCGTGAATATCGACGATCACTCCCGAAGGTTGCCAGAATGCTCCGACAAGGTTTTTGCCGCACGGAAGATTGATGCCGGTTTTGCCACCAACCGCACTGTCGACTTGCGCCACGAGTGTGGTTGGCACCTGCCATACCGTCAGCCCGCGAGAAAATGTCGCCGCAACAAATCCGGCAAGATCTCCGACAACTCCTCCTCCCACGGCAATGATCGCTGTGCGTCGATCGACGTTCAGAGAGGCAAGAGCAATCCAGAGTTGCTCAGCCTGTTGGATTGATTTTGATTGTTCTCCCGAAGGCACTCGTATCACAGAGGTTTCAACGCCCGCATCCAAGAACGATTTTTCACACGTGAGACTGTGCGAGAGAGCAACTGCTTCATCGGCAATGATCACAACCCGCGAAATATTTCGCGAAGCGATTTCCGAACCGATCGTGCGGAGAATACCCCTGCCAATCTGAATCGAATAATTTCGTTCGTGAGACGATCGTGCAAAATTCAAAGGGATCGAACATCCCTGCGGCACATCGCCAAAATCATTGGGGTTAGAGCGAGGCATATCAGTAACGGCAAAATACTTATAGAAGGAGGGCTAGTGGGCTGAGAGTCGCTGGAGATCGGCTGCGGTCACCGTGATTTGTCTTGCAAAACCGGTGTGCTGGCGAACATAGTCAAGAAAGGCGACCTGCTCGGGGTTTGCGTGAAGTATCGCTTCCATTCGAGATCGATCTTCTCGCGACCAGTCATCAAATTCATCCGACCAAATCGTGTGATTCTCGACAACGAGTGCCTCACGGTATGAATCAAACTTGTTGGACATGTCATCAGTTCCCAGAGTGAGACCCTTCGTTTCTTACAAATAAATAGTTGGGGAAGTATCGTAACTCTCCGTCATTGGCATTCGTGCCGATCTTCGAGATACACCTTGTCGGCTTTGTAGTATAGGATCGCGCGTGCCGGCATTCATCGACCCCTTGAAAACTCGGCCCATTCAGATAACAGATGCAAGAATTATGGAACCCTTGAAGGTTTTTTGAAATCATCGAGAGTGGATCCCTTGGTAACGATTGAGAGAGAAGGCACAGAAAGGATGCGCACCGCGACCGTCAACAAAAACATGTCCGACGGAAAACCTTTGAATCCAAAGGCATTGGGGCGTATGGCGACACGAGGCGTGTTCGTCGTCATTGGATTGCTTCTGCTCGGACTGATCGCTGCATCATCGGCGATCCTGTTTCAACGAAACCAAACAAGGCGATGTCTGGAATTTTTTGGAATTTCTGCCGCACATCAAATAAATCACTCACTCCATGTTGAGTTGTGGCAACTGAATCCCAACCGACAATCGAGTGAACTGATCGAACAAAATCCCCTTCGTATTCTGGACATCTCGAAGGCAAGAGGGCTTGTGCACCTTCGGCGAGGATTGGTTGAAGATGCCAACTACGACTGGTCGATTGTGGATGAAAAAAACGCCACCGACGAGCATTCGACATGGCCGACATGGCCGACATGCCCGACTTGGGAATGGGCCATCGTTTTTTCTAACGTTTCCACACATGGAACAACGAATGATGGGGCAACAGTTCTTGTGCTGGATCTCACGCATGCTTCCGGGAGTCTTGCCGTGGTGGGGCGGCCTGGACGAATTGGTTTGGGTTGGTTGCGCAGCGGTCTTGCCACATGGATTCAAGACACGGCGAATGCACCCCCTGTGCCATAAAATGGAGGAATGATTCCAGCCGTAGTTTCTCTGGAAAAGCAAATAAAAAGGATGAATTCGATACAAAGACGCCTCTTGTGAGGCTTAAAAGAGGTCTAGGGAGACAAGGCCGTCAACACTACGATCTCGTGTTGAGAAGAACGCTTCCACCCGGCATCGATCTTCCTACAGGCCATGACGGGATGACGGGATCAAGAGTCACAGAAATTTTCTCGGGCGGGATATTCGCTCTTTTCGAGGGCAGTCTCCGATGCGATCGATAGCCGTAGCAAATCAAAAAGGTGGAGTTGGAAAGACTACAACCAGTGTGAATCTGGCCGTGGGACTTTCGCGTGCCGGACAACGAGTCTGTCTGGTTGATCTCGATCCGCAGTCCCATACGACGCTTCACCTTGGCATTGCACCTGGGTCCCATCCGGTTTCAGGATATGACGTTCTCGTTTTTGATGCTCCGCTGGCCGAAGCATGTGTCGATGTTTCGGAAAATCTTTCCGTTATCGTATCGCACATCGATCTGTCTGCAGTGGATGTCACTCTTGCCGGTCGAAACGGAAGAGAAAGAATTCTTCGGGAAAAAATTGAAGCCGATTCCCGGTGTGCGGGAACGAGCGATACCGATCGACCATTTGATTACATGGTGATTGATTGCCCGCCATCGCTTGGACTTTTGTCGCTCAACGCGATGGCGGCCGTTGATGAAGTGCTGTTACCACTTCAACCGCATTTTCTTGCGCTTCACGGATTGAGCAAGTTGCTCGAAACGATTGAGCTTATTTCGGAACAGATCAACCCTCGACTCAGTCTGCTCGGGGTTGTCCTTTGCATGTTTGAATCGGGTACGCGGCTCGCCACTGAAGTTGGACGAGATGTTCAGTCGTTCTTTGAAGCAGGGGAATCTCGTCATTCATCCTGGAGTGAAGCCAGACTTTTCGAATCGAGAATTCGACGCAATATCAGGCTGGCAGAGGCTCCAAGTTTTGGGCAATCGATTTTCGAGTATGCACCCGATTCACATGGAGCAAGCGACTACGAAAGCCTTGCAAAAGAGGTTCTCTCCTCTGCGGTTGTGTCGCAAAAACATTTGCGACATGTTGCTTGATTGTTTCAACAGCAACATCGCCCTTTTTTGAAAAGGGTTTCGGAAATCTTTCAGGCGACCTGACCTCGCTGGGAGAGTTTCGCGTGTGTGAAAATTCCGCCGGAGCGAAGTGTTCGCACCAGTGTCGTATCAAGTGAATGCGAGAGCGATTGTGGCGAAGAAGAAAGATGCAAGTTTTCAGTGCCAATGGCGGAAGCAGAAAGTTCCGGAACCCACCAATAAGTTGGTGATGAAACGTCCATACCGATAAGAATGCCCGTTGCGTCAAATGCATCCGAATCGGAAAATTCCATGCGATCAAGCGACAACTGCGACGTTGCCGAGAGATTCTCAGAACGTCTTGGTTGGATCGTGTTGTGCGGAAACTGCAAAGGATTGAAAAAAATCACTCGGAAGCCCTCTCAAAACCCGGAACACCAAAGCCGGCAGGAGTGTCTTTCGGACGCTCTCTAGGCTGTAGACCAGTTTTCATCGAATTTTACGATTCCGTAAAAAGGGTAGTCTGCGTTGTTTCTGAGTTCAAGAATTTCAGAAAAATAGTCTTAAAATATAAAAATCGACTGTTTTTTAAGACTTTGTCGAGTTTTGAACGTCTCGCGATACTGTCAATTTTTGGTTTTGCCTGTTTAGAGTGGCAAAAATCTGACCTGAAATCTGAAATTCTGGCTCTCTTCATTGCTCCGCAGTCCCTTGGAGCCTTCTTCAGGCCGAGGCACACTCTGTTGCTGTGGTCGGTTGGGAATACTTGGAAGAGTTCCATTGGCGACTCAGGGGCCTTGGTGTCATCATCATTTTGAGAGTGCCGCTCGCGAGAGCCATTCAAAACAAGTTTATGTGAGGAGTGATCGGGATATGACCGGCAGAAGTTTTATTTGGTGGAGCGTACTTGTTGGGATCAGCCTGTTTTGTGCACAGGGTTTCGACATTGTTCGTTCAGAGGATTCTCCTCGACAGACGTCGGCGCGGGCCGGTTTTCGAAATCTCGCACCTGGTGTCTTGACGATCATTCCGCCAGATGCTTCGGCCGATGACATTGTGCTGCGGAAAACAATTCCTGAAATTACAAAGGTCGCAAAACAGTGGGATCCAAAGCTCGCCGCCAAAGAAACGACGCTTTTTTCCAGGGCCAATGAGTATCAGTTCAACCGCAATGTGTGGTGCCTTGAGTTTGCGTTCAAGCCACCGCGAATGATGAATGTCGATGTGCCCGTTGCGGGTTTGAAGATGGAGCAAAAAAAAATCTGGTATCTCGTCTATCGGGTTCGCAACACCGGCGGAAGGATGATGCAGGAGAACAAAGACACAGGTCAGCGAACAACAAAAGTCTTCGACACCCCGGTCCAATTCTTTCCTCAGTTTGTGCTTGAAACCAACGAAGGAATTTCTGAGTCCGACGGCACAATTGCGTACCGAGCGTATCTTGATCGATTGGTTCCTACCGCGATGAAGGCCATTCAACAACGAGAGGATCCAAACAGGCCGCTGCTAGACAGTGTGCAAATGTCGATCGGAGAGATCGAGACTGATGCAGAACGCTGGGGCGTGGCCATCTGGGAGGATATCGACCCGCGAATTGATTTTTTTACGATCTTTGTTCGCGGACTGACGAACTCGATGCGTTGGAGAAGTCGAGAGGATAATAAAAACGATAACAATAATCCGGCCGAAAATGAAAACGAATATTCCTTAGAGAGTCTTCGGTTGGATTTCTGGCGTCCCGGTGATGATCTTGATGAGTCTGATGAGGAAATAAACGTTGGGCAAAAAGGACTTTTTGAAAGACTGACATGCGGTGCGAGGCTTGTAGCTGCTGCAAGTCGAGTGAACGACACGAAGTCACTTCCGGCCGAAGGCTTTGCAGAACTGGGGCTCGACTGGAACAAACTGCTCGATCCTGCGGTAGATCCAGATGTCCTTCGGGAAGGCATTTCACCGAGTCTCAAGCCGCTGGCAACGATCTTGTCAAAGATCAATGCAATGAAAAGTCCAGCGGATCGAGGTGAGGCGGTTCGGAAAATATTTGGTGATTTTGGAGATCGTTCGATCGAGTCGCTCGCGTCCTCGATCGCCAAGCCGGAAGAGAACGAAAGGGCCGGCCAGCGAAGCGATGCTTTCAAAAAGCTAGGACTTGACGAGCAAAAAATCCAAAAGAATCCGCTTGAGGGTGTCATTGAGGTCATCAACAAACTTGATGCAATCGCCAAGCCAGTGGAAAGATATGAAATGAAACAGTCCGTCTTCGGTCAGGATGCTCGCTCGCTCGATACATTGCTGCGCGACTTTCGAAGTGGTAGGACCGTAGCAGTGCTTGATGACCTTGAAGTCGATACGAGAAGGCTCAGGACCGTATTCTCAGGAGAGGCGCTTGAAGCAGTTCGATCAGAACTCGACCGCTTGCCCGACGACGCTGCCAGGCAGCGTCATATCCAAGGACTTTTCGGAGCAGAAGGCCCCCAACTCTATACAGGGGCAACAGGTGTTCGAGAGGGCATTGACCACGAATGGGTTTTCCGATACGAAACTGCTGGACAGTAGAGTGAATACCACCGTGTAACCGCAGCAATCGTATGTGGGGTGAGCACCGGTTTGAGTGAGTGTGGATAGCAGAGGAGTTTGTTTTATGGCACATAAAAAAGGTCAGGGCTCAAGCCGAAATGGTCGGGACTCAAATGCCCAGCGGCGTGGAGTCAAGAAGTTCGGTGGCGAAAAAGTGATTGCCGGAAACATTCTCATTCGACAGGTAGGAACGAAGTTTCATCCCGGTCGCAATGTTGGCATGGGTTCTGATTACACACTGTTTGCCCTGATAGACGGAGTCGTGGGATTCGATCGTGAAGGTCGTCGGATCAACGTTCTCTTGCCAGAAGCAGTGCCCGCCAAAGTTTCATCAGTTCGTAAGGCGGTCTCAAAGACATAATCTCTGTTTGCGTCTTTTGCGCACAGTTTCTTTGAAACGTAAAAGTCAGGCGGCTTTCTCTGCGCGATGCAAAACGGCTTTGAACGAGTCTGATCAAAAAATCTCGTTCTTTTAGTTTCGCGAATAATTTTCCGCATCGCGCTGGCCTCCGTATTGATACCGGAGATAGTCTTGTCTCATGGTTCGCCGACTGGAATGACATATCGCAGCGACGAAACAGTTCATCGCCGAAAATAGTGAGAGGCACGCTTTTAAAAGGGAAATCATGAAATCATTTTCTCACAATACTCTTGGAACAAAGGGAATCTCTCGGCGCGAATTTCTTCGCAGCACGACTGCAGTCGGAGTGGGAGCAACGGTAGGAGGCGTTTGGTCAAGTCGCTCCGCGGTTGCCTCAAAAGCTGTTTCTGAAAAAGTTTCAATTGGTTTTGTGGGGACTGCCAATCAAGCTCGCTACAGCATTTCAAGTCTCGCGAATCAGAACCTCGCGGCGTTCTGTGATGTCGATAGCATTTTTCTGGGAAAGGCGAAGGAAGAGTACCCACAGGCGTATGTGTGCTCCGATTTTCGCAGGATGGTCGATCGAAAGGATCTCGATGCGATCGTCGTGGCTTCGCCCGATCATCTGCACGCACCGGCAACTCTCGCTGCCATTGCCTGCGGCAAGCATGTTTACTGCGAGAAGCCGCTCACGCATACCGTGTACGAGGCCAGACGAGTGCTTCAAGCGGCAGAGAAGGCAAACGTCGCGACTCAAATGGGCACGCAGATTCATGCCGATTCCAATTATCGTCGTGTGGTCGAAATTATTCGTTCCGGTGCAATCGGTACGGTTACGGCGGCGCACAATTGGGCCGGCAGAGCCTGGTCGGCGGAGGGACGTCCGCCGGAATCAGGTGCCCCCTCCACGCTCGACTGGAATCTTTGGTTGGGGCCAGCGATTGAGCGTCCTTATAGCGTCGATTACCATCCAGCGAACTGGAGAAAATACCGCGCGTTTGGCGGCGGCAATCTTGGCGACATGGGATGTCACCACATGGATCTCTCCTTCTGGGCGCTTTCTCTCGATGCTCCGACTCGCATTGAGTCGTTCGGGCCACCGGCCGAAGCAGAAGGATGTCCACATGGTTTGAAAGTGCAGTATCTTTTTCCCTCGCGTGGCAGCAGGCCTGCGGTGTCGCTGAACTGGTATGACGGCGATCGTATTCCAGAGGAGATTCTCAGTGTTCCAACCGGCGGTGGTGGGACACTTTTTGTAGGTACAAAAGGAATGCTCAGAGCCGATTATAGTTCGTGGAAACTTTATCCTGAATCTGAATTCGCAGACTACAAGCCGCCAGCACCTTCGATTCCTGAATCAATCGGGCATCACGCTGAATGGATCGCAGCCTGCAAGGGGGGCGAGAAGGCATTGTGCAATTTTTCCTACGCGGTGCCTCTCACCGAAGCAGTGCTCCTCGGAGTGCTAGCACATCGGATCGGAATGCCGATTGAGTGGAATTCAAAAGAGTTCACGATTGCCAATCGTCCCGATGCGTCGATGCTGCTGTCCAAAGAATATAGAAAAGGCTGGGAGCTACCGTCTTAAAAACGACAAAGCTTTGTGCAAATACTATTTCGAAGGAGGGTTCTTACGAGGGCGACTTGTCGCATGAACCGCCTCGTGGGACGCTGACCGGCTGGTTTCAAAAGTGCGAGTGAATCGCTGTTTCGATCAATTGTCGTGCGCGCTAGAAATGTTGCACTGGATTTCGGTACGATCGAGATTCATCAAGTTTTCAGTTCCTGCTAGAGATGATGCAAAATAAATCATCAGGAGAATTTTTCTCGTGTTTGTTGACCGGGTTCGAATTGAAGTCATTGGAGGCAAGGGCGGCCGAGGAAGTTCGAGCTTCCGCAGGGAGAAATATATTCCAATGGGAGGCCCGGACGGCGGAGACGGCGGGAACGGAGGGAGCGTGATCCTCGAAGCCAGATCTGGAGTTGATTCGCTTTCGGCGTTGGCGCATCGTCAGCAGTGGCGAGCCGAGCATGGAGAGCCGGGTGGTTCAAGCAATTGCAAAGGACGTTCTCGAGAGGATCTCGTTCTGCTTGTACCCCCAGGAACAATGATCGTCGATGAATCGAGCGGAATCATGTTGCGAGATCTCGCCAACGACGGTGAGTCAATCGTGGCAGCTCACGGTGGCGCTGGTGGATTTGGAAACGTTCATTTTAAGTCATCGACCAATCGAGCACCGCGTCAGACCAAGCCGGGAGAGCAGGGGGAGAGTCGTCGACTCCTTCTCGAACTCAAGGTGATTGCGGATGTTGGTCTCGTAGGAAAACCAAATGCTGGAAAAAGTACGCTGCTCTCAAGGCTTTCGCATGCGCGGCCACAGATTGCCGACTACGCATTTACTACGAAGACACCGATGCTCGGCATTGTCGCGTTGTCCCGAGACTCAAGCTTTGTGATGGCTGATCTGCCCGGTTTGATTGAAGGAGCGCATCAAGGGCATGGCTTGGGTCATGAGTTTTTGCGTCACGTCGAACGAGCTGGAATTCTTGTGCATCTCGTTGAGCCACAGCCGATGGATTCAAGCGATCCGCTGGTCAATTACAGGGCGATCCGTCATGAGCTTGAACAATACGATCAAAGGCTCGCCGCGCGTCCAGAAATTGTAGTTGTCACCAAGAGTGAGTTGCCTGATGCAGCCGACGTGCAGCAGCGACTCTCTGTGGAAATTGGACGAAAGGTACTTCTTGCGAGTGCCGTTACCGGTGAAGGGCTCGACACGCTTCTGCATGCGATTGGATCTCATCTCCGAGAGGCGCTCACCCTCGAGAGCCCACGACCTCCGCGAATGATGCCGTTTCAACGATAAAATCCAACAAACGCTTCACAAAGAAACGATTTGTGAAGGGTTCCTTCTTGTGCGAGAGGCGCAGATGCCGCTGGCAATCAACAAGAGACAAAAACCATGGCTTCTCAATTCCATAAACCCGAAGCAAACTCTTTGGGGAGAGTGCTTGTGGCCGACGTTGGAAACACAAAAATAAAACTGGCCGTTGCAGGGATGTCTCCTGATGTAAAAATGCCGATGCTGTCTCATCATGCCGATCTGTGTAGCCACTCATTTCGTTCCGAGGATCTCGAGGCATGGCTGGAAAAGGTGCCACCTGGATCAGATTCTTTTTTGATTGCCAGCGTGCATGATGCCGCTGCCACAAGACTTGAATCGACAATTGCCAAACTCTCCGCAACACTTCAGCAGCAACGCATCGTGTACCACGATCTTCCGCTGCAGATGGATCTTGAAAATCCGGGCAGTGTTGGTATCGATCGAGTGGCGTCGGCTGCCGCTGCGAACTGTTTTCGGCATCACCTACGCGCAGCGATTATTGTGGATTGTGGAACGGCAATAACCGTTGACCTCGTGTCCCAAAAAGGTGTCTTTTGTGGTGGTGCAATTTTGCCTGGCCCATTTCTCATGGCCCAGTCACTCGCCGCAGGCACCAGTCGGTTACCGGATATTTTTGGGATTGAACGATCTTGTCCGCCTGCTCTACCCGGGCGATCAACAAAGGAGGCGATTGCCGCAGGCATCGGTTGGGGGATCCGAGGTGCCGTGACAACGTTGGTTGAGGAGGCGAGGAAATCGCTCGATGTGGAAGCCGATCTTTTTCTTACCGGCGGATGTCGATGGAGTGTGATCGACTGTCTGCCGCATGCGATCGAGATACCGGATCTCGTGCTTTTGGGAGTGTCACTCACGAAATTCGTCAAACGGACCGTATAAATATTCTGCCGTCGACATTCGGATCGCTGCAGGTAAAAGATTTTTGAAAGACCCTAGAGAGGCTTTTTTGCCTGAGGATTGCGAAGCGATAGACTCTGCGTAGCATCAAATTCAGAAAAATACGTTTTCGATGGTTCTTGTGGCAAAAATACGAATGATCTCTCAGGTGCATGACGCATGAATGCTAGGCCAGAAATAAGTTCGAGTCTCGCGGTCGATATCGACAGGGGAATGCGTTCGGCGCTCGCGGCTGCTCGTGTTGCAAGTGAATCACGGGGGACGAATATCAAGGTTCTTGATTTGCGTCACATTACAAAAGTGTTTGATTTCTTTGTCATCGCAACAGGAGCCAGCAGTCGGCAGTTGCACTCGATGGCGGATGACGTAGAAGCGATGCTCTCCAAAGAACTTTTTGACACTCGACGAGGAATGGAGGGATATGAAGAAGGTCGCTGGATCGTCATTGATCACGGGGATGTCATCGTGCACCTCTTCGATGCCGAGTCGCGCGATTACTGGGATTTAGAAAATCTCTGGTCGGATGCAAGGCATGTTGAAATCCCTCCTGAACCGGAAGTGATTCAATGAACTTTCGCGGTGCTCTGCGCAAAATTTTTCGCGCGGCCCTCGAGCTCGCTATCGCCGACAAGGTGTTCGATCTTCGCGCGGACGAGATTTCAGAACTGCTCAGCGGTGTCATTCAGACGCACGACGAACGCTTCGGTGACTATACGGCCACCTTTGCGATGTCACTTGCAAAACGACTTGCTCTTCCACCGAGGCGTGTTGCGGCGGAAGTCATCAAGAGGCTCGATGTCACGGGGCTCTTTGATCCTCCAGGAGATCCGGTCGGGCCGGGTTTTATCAATCTTCGAGTCTCCGATGCGGCTCTTGAATCAGCAGTGGCTCGTGCAGTAGGCGACTCTCGGATGGGGGTTGCGGCGGTGGAGCAAAAACTGCGTATCGTTCTGGATTACAGTTCTCCGAATGTTGCAAAGCCGATGCATGTTGGGCATATTCGATCGACAGTGATCGGAGATGCGCTTCATCGAATTCTTCGATTTCGAGGCCACGAAACGATCACTGACAACCATCTGGGTGACTGGGGTACGCAGTTTGGCATGATTCTCTGGGGGTGGAAACACTTTCGGAACGAACAGGCGTTTGAATCGAATCCGACGGTTGAACTTGGTCGGCTTTATCGCATGGTGCGAAAACTCGTCGACGCATCGACAGCGGTTCGCGAATTGCCACACACACTTGCGGCAATAGAGAAAGTTGCTGCGGCACTTGCAGAGCTTCCTCCCGATGCACGAGAAACTTCGCGAGAAGAGTCAAAACGACCCGCGCTCAATCGCGAGCACGCTGTGCTCAGTGAGGCCAGTTCTCAATGGAAGAAAGCAATTGTGGATGTGGAGTCTGATCCGGTACTCGCCCGCATCGTGCGAGATCATCAGCATGAACACATTGATCAGCAGGTCCTCGCAGAGACGGCCAAGTTGCACAGAGGGGATCCGGAAAGCGTTTCTCTCTGGGAGAGTTTCATGCCGGCCTGTCGACGTGAAATTGAGCGAGTCTACGAACGGCTTGACGTCACATTCGACCACACGCTTGGAGAAAGTTTCTATCACGGCATGCTTCCCGGCGTGGTGAGTGATCTGCTGGAAAAAGGATTGGCTCAGGAAAGTCGTGGCGCAATCTGCGTTTTTCTCGACGGTTTCGAGTCGCCGTTTGTAGTGCGAAAGGCAGACGGAGCATTTCTCTACTCCACGACCGATCTGGCCACCATTCAATGGCGAATGGAGCATTGGAAGCCGAACCGAATCTTATATGTGGTTGATCATCGTCAGGGTTTGCATTTCCAGCAGTTGTTTGCGACAGCCAGGGCATGGGGGTTTGATGCAATTGACCTCAGGCATGTCGAGTTTGGCACTGTGCTTGGAGACGATGGACGTCCATTCAAAACTCGTTCCGGCGACACGGTGGGGCTGGAGAGCCTGCTCGATGAGGCAGTGCGACGAGCTGCGGCGGTCGTGGCCAACGGAGATCCGAATAAATCCGGCTTTTCGCAGGAGGAGCAATCACGCATCGCCCATGCGGTTGGTATTGGTGCCATTAAATACGCAGATTTATCGCAGAACCGTACGAGCGATTACGTATTTAGCTTTGATAAAATGCTTCAACTTTCTGGAAATACAGCTGCGTATATGCAATATGCCGTAGCGAGAGTGGAAGGAATTTTTCAAAAAGGTGAAATTGATCGAACGCTCCTTCGAAGTGAAACGCAGTCGGTGCGGCTTGCCGATCCACTTGAACGTCGACTGGCAATGGGACTGCTACGATTTTCGGAAATCCTTGAAGATGTTGAAGCCGATTCGCGTCCGAGTGGGCTTTCGACGTGGCTCTTTGACACAGCCGGACGTTTTTCAACTTTTTACGATGCACTTTCGGTGCTAAAAGCAGAAGAAAACGAACGGCCTCACCGCCTGGCACTTTGTGATTTGACCGGTCGAATCCTGCGAAGCGGGCTCGAACTCCTTGGAATCAGGGTTGTTGACAAAATGTGAGAGGCTCACCGACTCAACGGATAAAGATCTGTTTCGTTTCAAGTGAGTTTTCATACCATGTTTGTCTCGATGACCGATTGTAGGAGCGTTCCTTTTTTTATCTACACCCATGCCCCCAGCACTTCAACAGATTCGAAACATCGGCATCGTCGCGCATATTGATGCGGGCAAGACAACCGTCACGGAGCGCATGCTTTTTTTCTCGAAGGCGAGTCATCGTCTTGGCGATGTCGACCGTGGAACCACGATCACGGATTTTGATCCCGAGGAACAAGAACGAGGCATTACGATTTACTCAGCGGCAGTATCGTTTCAGTGGAACGATATAACAGTGAATCTGATTGACACGCCGGGGCACGTCGATTTTACGGCTGAGGTCGAACGCAGTCTGCGAGTGCTCGACGGCGCGGTGGTGGTATTCAGCGCACGAGAAGGAGTCGAAGCGCAAAGCGAAACTGTCTGGAGGCAAGCAGACAAATACGGTGTTCCGAGAATTTGTTTGATTAATAAGCTCGATCGAGAAGGAGCAGATTTCTTTGGTACGGTCCGTCAGATTGGCTCCCGTTTGTCGGCGAAGCCGCTGGTCCTCCAGGTGCCGCTGGGCATGGGACCGCCGCATGTAGCCAACCCTTTTCGTGGGTTGGTTGATCTGATTTCGATGCAACTCATTACGTTCTCAAAGGAGGACAACGGCGCAACGTCTACGCAGGGGCCGATTCCTCAAGAACTTCTCGAGACGGCAACGCATTGGCGAGATGATCTTGTATCGACGCTGTTTGATTTTTCCGATGAAGTAGCGGAGCTTGCTCTGGCCGAGGCGCCAATTCCATGCGAACTCATTCGAGCCGTGATTCGAGAGGCCACCATCGCGCGACGAATTGTGCCGGTCCTTGGTGGATCTGCACTTGATTGCATCGGTGTGCAGCCGTTGCTCGATGCGGTGGCATCGTACTTGCCTTCGCCTGCCGATGTACCTGACGTACAGGGGATGAGTCTGTCTGGAAAAACGGAGATTGCGGTACGCCGGCCACCCGATCCCAATTCCCCATTTTGTGGCTTGGTATTCAAAATTGTCGCCGACAAACATGGAGATTTGCACTACGTGCGGATCTATTCTGGAACACTCAAGGCGGGCAGTCGCGCGTGGAATCCACGACTCGCAAAGAAAGAAAATATTGCGCAACTCTGGCATCTGCAGGCAGATCGTCGCGAGCAGGTTCTCCTGTGTTCGGCCGGAGACATCATCGGAGTGATCGGTCCTCGAGGAAGTGTTACAGGCGACACGCTGTGCGACGCAGCGGCCCCAATACTTCTGGAAAGCATCTGCTTTCCAGAAACCGTGATCTCGATGGCGATCGAGCCGGAGACAAGTCTGGAGCGCAAAAAACTTTCAGAAGTTCTTGACATGATGAAGCGACAAGATCCGACGTTTCGCGCAGTCGAAAGCGAGGAGACCGGACAGACGATTATCAGCGGAATGGGAGAACTGCATCTCGAAGTGATTCGACATCGACTCGAGCGAGAATTTAATCTGCATTGCCGAGTTCACAGACCAAGAGTGAGTTATAAGGAAACCGTTGCAAGACAAGTTGTCGTAGAAGGACAATCGAATCGTCAGATCGCCGGACAGACTTTGTTTGCAACGGTGCGATTGCGAGCAGAGCCAACTGAAGATCAGTCGGCTGTGCAAACAGTTCAGGAGTGGTTTCCGCAAGATGCTTCTTCGTCGCATGTCGCGGCAGTCATGGTGACGGCCATTGGCGAAAGCACCGAGCGGGGTGGATTGAAGGGATGCCCTCTCTGGTCTACTCGATTCACGCTGCTTGAAAGTCCGCTACCAGATCCGCTTCCAAGCGATGTTGCGATCCGTATTGCTGCAGCCGATGCCGTTGACAAGGCGATCTTCGAGGCGGGCACGGTACTGCTGGAGCCGATTATGAAACTCGAAGTCAGCGTGCCGGAAGCTCATTTGGGTGACGTGATTAATGATCTTCAGCAACGACGCGCGGTGATTACCAACACGTATCTTCGAGCAGGTGTCACGGTGATCGAAGCTGAATCGCCGCTGTCGAGTCTGTTTGGATACTCCGCCGCAGTGCGAAGTGTGAGCCAAGGAAGAGCCAGTTTCACGATGTCCCCTCTAAAGTATGGGCCAGCCTCGGCGGAAACCGCAGAGAGTTTTGTCTAAGAGTGACGCGACTCTTTTGGGGGCGTCACAGTGATCGTTTTGAGGTCGGCTTGTTGAGTTAAAGCCATTGTTTTGAAGCATGTTGACAGTGTTTGGTTCCCTTTCTAGATTCCGAGTCCTTCCGTTGAGCCACATGCCTTCGAGGTTTGATCCTTTCCGGTGTGCCAAACGTCGGATTTTAAAGCATGTCACGGTGCCGTTTCGACAGAATGTCAAAACGTCGCTCGCAAATCGCCGTGTGAGGTGATTTGCGTCTGCTTGCTCGATGTTGGCAGTGGTTGAATGAAAAGATTGTTGTGAAAGTGAATCAAAACCGATTCTGACTTTTGCAAATGAAGTACGAAATGTTGGAAGTTTAGAAACGTCTGCTTTGGAGAATGCTTGTGGCCGGTACTCAGGAAATTATCCGTATCCGTATGGAGGCATACGATCACTCAGTGCTCGATCAGAGTGCCGCAGAAATCGTAGACACTGCAAAACGGACGAATTCCGAGGTGCACGGCCCCATTCCACTGCCGACAAGAATTGAACGATACACGGTCCTTTCGAGTCCGCACGTCGATAAAAAAGCCCGTCAACAATATGAGATCAGGACTCACAAGCGAGTGATTGATATTGTGCAGGCTACGGCGAAAACGATTGAAGCACTGAATAAATTGTCACTTCCTGCCGGTGTGGATATCAAAATTAAAACAAGCGTAAGGTGATTTTGCAGAGCGATGGACTGAGTCCAGTTGAGAATGTTTGCGTGGCGTTGGTGTAGTCGTCAGATTTTTTGAACATCATTCATGAGGAGCGCATAAAAAAGCATGCTTGGAAGACGTTACGGGTAAGGTACGGCAAGTCCGTGTTCTCCCGAGCGATCGATGACTTCGAGCGTGAAAATGGAATGAACAGCAGGTTCGCTTTGTGCGGATCGCTCTCAAGTTCCCCAGTGCGAAAAAACTATGGCTGCTCCTGGACTTCTTGGCCGAAAAATCGGCATGACACAGATTTTTGATGAGAAGGGTGCGGCGGTGCCTGTCACGGTGATTGAAGCCGGTCCGTGTCCGGTGCTCACTGTTCGATCGGTGGATCGCGATGGCTATCAGGCCGTTCAGTTGGGCTTTCGAAATAAGCCTCGCCGGCTTGCCTCGCGGGCTCAGCGTGGTCAGGTTGCTAAGCTCGACAGCAAAAGATCAAAGCGTCTCGCTGCTGCCGGCAGCGTGGCGGTTCTCAAGGCCGATTGTGAGCCTCAGCGATTTATTCGCGAGTTCCGCAGTTCTGCGGAAGATTTTACAGTTGGTCAAGTATTCACAGTCGAAGTATTTGCCGATGTAAAGGCAGTGGATGTCACCGGAACAACGAAGGGCCGGGGAACTGCGGGCGTCATGAAACGTCACGGTTTTCACGGTCAACGAGCCTCGCACGGCGTAAAAAAGGTGCATCGTCATCAAGGTGGAACGGGCATGAATACCTCTCCGGCTCGCGTTTTCAAAGGAAAGCGTATGGCTGGGCGATTCGGTAACGAACGATCAACGATGCGAAACCTGAAGGTTGTGCGCGTCGATCAGGAGAACGGTCTGCTCCTGGTGCGTGGAGCGGTGCCGGGCCCAATCGGTGGCTATGTTGTGGTTCGTCCCACGAACAAGATCGTTCGAGTGCCTACGGCGGCACCGATCAGCAAAAAGAAGGCGGCTTCAAAATGAATCTGACCATTCATGATGCGACTGGAAAAAAAGTCGGATCATATGAAATTGACCCAGCGGAAATTGCGCCAAAAATCAGCAAGCAGCTGTTGCACGAAGCTGTTGTGATGTATCAGGCGAATCTCAGGCAGGGCACGCAGAAGACTAAAACTCGCGGTGAAGTTGCTGGATCGACCAAAAAACTTTACCGACAAAAAGGAACCGGCAACGCTCGTGCTGGTGGTAGGCGCAGCGGAGTTCGACGCGGCGGCGGTCATATTTTTGCAAAGAATCCTAGAGATTTCGGTTTTCGTCTTCCTCGTCGAAGCTTGCAAGTTGCTGCGAGAATGGCGTTTGCGGCAAGACTGGCTGACGGCGAAATTAAATTGATTGACAGCCTTCCGTTTTCGAAGCCGCAAACGGCAGTCATGGCGAAAGTTCTCGCCGCGCTTGATCTGGGTGGTCGCACAGTGCTCGTATCGACGGAATCGCACAACGATAATCTCTGGAAGAGCGCACGCAATATTACAGGAATTTCTGTAGCGCCCGTCGGTGATCTCAATGCGTTGACGATTCTCACGCCATACAAAATCCTGATGACGACTGCCGCAATTGATTCGTTTCGCCAGAAAGCCGCTGCAGAGGTTGCTTCAAAAGGTCTGAAGGATGCCAAGAAGTCGCGTACTTCTGGAAAACCGATTCAGGCGAAGCCGAAGCCCAAGGTCAAGGCTGAGTCTAGGTCCAAGCCTGTGAAGCCGAAGGCAGATTCAAAAAAGTCTATTGCCCGTGCTGCAGCCAAGACAGGGAAGGATTCGTAAGTCGTGCCAAAACCAATTCCACCACCCCCAAGTCAAAATCCACGTCTTTCGGCGCATCAGGTTATTCTGCGTCCGCTTGTGACTGAGAAGGGCGTTCATAAAGCCAATCGACAAAATGCCTACGCCTTTGTGGTGGCTACGGAAGCCGCAAAGCTCGATGTGCGTCTGGCGATCGAGGAGCTTTTTAATGTCAAGGTAACGAAAGTCGCGATTCAAAATCGCAAAGGAAAGATTCGTCGCAGTCGGATGCGTCGCACCAGTACTCGTAATTGGAAAAAGGCGATCGTGACGCTTCGTCCTGAGTTTAAGATCAGTTTCTTTTGATCCCTGTTACGGTTTGCTCGTTTTGCAAAATCATTCGTTGGAAATAATAAAGTACATCAATCGAACACTGAGTATATAGAGCGCATCAATGGGCATTCGCACATACAATCCAACTAGTCCCGGTCGCCGAAATGCGAGCGTCTCTGACTTTGCGGAACTGTCGCGAGGTGCGACGGTACCCAAGCACCTGAAGGTACGCCAGAAAAAAACCGGCGGTCGAAATAATCAGGGGAAGATCACGTCTCGTCATCGAGGTGGTGGTCATAAACAGCAATATCGTCTCATTGATTTTCGTCGCAATAAAGATGGTATTCCTGGGAAAATAGAGTCCATTCAGTACGACCCAAATCGAACTTGCCGGGTTGCGCTTGTTTTTTATGCCGATGGTGAGAAGCGGTTTATTCTCTCGCCTGAAGGTCTGCTTGTTGGCGCAACTGTATTGAGCGGGCCTGAATCTCCTCCTGAAGTAGGCAACTGTCTTCCGTTTTCGGCGGTGCCGCTGGGAACACAGGTTCACAATATTGAGCTGCAGCAAGGGCGCGGAGGAAGGCTTTGTCGTTCAGCTGGTTCTTCCGCAGTGCTTGTTGCAAGAGAGTCGCTGTGGGCTCAGATTACGCTTCCGTCTGGTGAAATCCGTCGTGTTCCGTCTAATTGTCGCGCAACAATCGGTGCTCTTGGAAACGCAGAGCATATGAATGTTGTGCTCGGCAAGGCTGGCCGAAAGCGATGGATGGGGATTCGGCCTCACGTGCGTGGAACCGCGATGAATCCAATCGATCATCCGCACGGTGGAGGTGAAGGACGTACCAAGGGTGGACGTCATCCGGTGAGTCCGACAGGAAAAAGCTCAAAGGGCGGCGGTACTCGAAAACCAAGAAAACCATCGAGTGCGTTTATTTTGAAGCGTCGCAAGAGTCGACGGTATGGACAGCTTAAGTTGCGATAAGGATAGTCTCTGTTGATCGGTTGCTCTTTCTAGGGTGACCTCTCAACGAAAAAAAAGTAATACATCGAGCGGATTTTAGTGACACTTTTCAGGAAATAGATGGTATGGGACGCAGTGCAAAGAAGGGGCCGTATGTGGATCCTCGAGTATTCGAGAAGGCGGAGCGTCAGCTCACTTCTGGAAAACGAGATCCGATCAAAACATGGTCGCGTTCTTGCACCATTGTTCCAGAGTTCATCGGCCTGACGTTTATGGTTCATAATGGAAAGCAGCACCTGAAAGTTTTTGTGACAGAAGACATGGTTGGTCACAAGCTTGGTGAGTTTTCTCCAACCCGGACGTTCCGGGGACATGGTGGCAAGCCAGCCGCGATGAAGTCGGGTGGAGCAGCTTCAGAAAAGTAATCGTTCGGTCGACAGGCTGGCCAAAGAGAGCCAGATAAAAAATGCCTTATTTAGCCACTCATAAATATGCCCATATCAGCGCCCGCAAGGTCCGCCGTTTGGCAGATCTTGTTCGAGGAAAGTTTGCTGACGAAGCGCTTGACATTCTCAAGTTTCAGCCTCATCGCGGCGCAAGAATGCTTGAAAAAGTGATTCAAAGTGCCTTGGGAAACGCCGAGCATCTGCGTGCTGCGAGTGTGGATGATTTAGTTGTTGTCGATGCAAGAGTTGATGAAGGTCCCATGCTCAAGCGAATTCGTCCGCGTGCGAGGGGAATGGCGTTCGTAATCAGGAAACGGATGTCTCATATCAAGGTAAAGCTCGACTCGCCCGCGTGATCGCTCGCGAATGGGCGTGCATAGGAAAGATTTTTAACAATGGGTCAAAAAGTAAATCCAATTGGGTTCAGGGTCGGAGTGACCGAGCCGTGGCGAAGCCGTTGGTATGCCTCAAAGAAGGAGTTCAAGGATCTCCTGCTTGAGGATTTTAAGGTTCGATCCTTCGTAAAGAAGAAATATCGCAGTGCAGCAATTCCAAAGATTGAGATTGAGCGTACTCGCGATGAGGTCAGAGTTATTCTGCATTCGGCCAGGCCCGGAGTGATTATTGGTCGCAAGGGGCAGGAAGTTGACCGTATGCAGGGTGAGTTGCAGGAGCTTCTCGGAAGGCGAGTCAATTTAAAAATTGAAGAGGTCACGCGACCTGAGATTCAAGCTCAGCTCATCGCCGAAGATATTGCAGATCAGTTGAACAAGCGAGCGGCATTTCGAAGGACAATGAAGCGTTCGATGGAAGCAACCATGAGCGCCGGCGCGAAGGGTGTGAAGATTCAGCTTGCCGGCCGTCTCGGAGGCGCGGAAATGTCGCGGTGCGAGAAAGCGATTGCCGGTGCAATGCCGCTTTCAACAATTCGGGCAAAAATCGATTACGGGTTCTGCGAGGCTCCCACGGCGCAGGGCAATATCGGTGTTCAAGTGTGGGTGAATCAAGGCATGTACGAGGAGACTGGCAATGGCGCTGATGCCCAAGAGGGTCAAGCACCGAAAAAGCCAACGAGGTCGTATAAGAGGTGAGGCCACCCGCGGCAATCGAGTTGTTTTTGGCGAGTTTGGTCTTCAATCCGAACAGCCAGGATGGCTTGCTGCCGCAACGATCGAGGCGGGTCGTGTTGCTGCACAACAATATCTCCGTGAGGAGGGGCGGCTGTTCGTTCGCGTATTTCCACACAAATCGATTACGTCGATACCGCTGGAAACTCGAATGGGAAAAGGAAAGGGTGAGCCCGATTTTTGGGCAGCAGTTGTAAAACCAGGCACGATTCTTTACGAGATTAGTGGTGTGACTGAAGATGCAGCAAGAATGTGTTTGTCAAGATTGGCTCACAAGATGCCACTGAGAGTTCGTTTTGTAAAACGACGGGCTCAATAACGAAGCGTTGCGATAGAGAACTGGAAATAGGGCGAAAGCGTGAACAAGGTAAAAGAAATTCGCGAAATGAGCGACGAACAGATACGGCTTGTCTGGAAAGACTCGGCCGAGTCGCTGTTTCGTTTGCGGATGGAAGCGCAGACTGAAAAGCTTGCCTCGCCGAGTGAAGTCCAAAAAAACAGACGGACCATTGCCCGCTGTCAGACGATCCTTGTGCAACGAATGAAGGCGGCCGGACAAGTTGGTCCACTGCTCGCGCTCGGGGTTGTTGCCTCTGCAGCCGGTCAGCAATCGCATGCAGAGGCTACGTCCAAGAGTGGAAAACGCATAAAAAAACAGCGACTCACGGGTCGGGCGTCGGTTCGCGCAACAAAAAAGGCTGGTGCTCGGGCAATGCCTCGTACGATTCGAAAGCGATCTCAAAGCAGTGGAAAATAAGACAAGACTCAAAGCGGCACACCGGTCTCAAAAAATTAAACCAATCACCATAACAAGCAACACAGAGAGCGACATGAATTTTTCAATGAGGATTGCCTTCTAATGCCCAAACGAGTTGAGTTCGGAACAGTCACCAGTGCAGCATCGAGCAAGACTCGTCGCGTGGAGATTCCCCGCGTGGTCAGGCACCCTAAGTATGGAAAGATTCTTCACCGTCGCACGGTTTGCCATGTGCATGACGAAAAAGAGGAGTCGGGCCTTGGGGACAAAGTTGAGATCGTCGAATGCAGGCCAAAAAGTAGGCTCAAACGCTGGGAGCTTGTCCGTATTATTGCGAAGAGTACAGCGGTCGACATCTCTTCATTACGATCTGGTGCACGGGCAACGGCGTTAAAGGAGTCTGCAGCTCGCAAGGAAGAGGCCGTCGCGACCGGAAGCGAAGGCAAAACGTCCTGAGTTGATTCAACAGGTGCAGCACGTAAGCACTACCAAACGCGCAAGAGAAAACGAAACGGATACGACCAATGATTCAAATGCAAACGCGACTGAATGTTGCGGACAACACTGGGGCCAAAGAGGTCATGTGCTTTAAAGTGCTCGGAGGGAGCAAAAAGCGCACGGCTGGTCTGGGGGATGTGATTGTTTGTAGCGTGAAGAGTGTCATTGCGGGCAGTGAGGTCAAAAAGAAGGCTGTAGTAAAGGCAGTGATTGTTCGCTGCAAGCGTCCGACGCGACGGGACGACGGAAGCTATGTACAGTTTGACAGCAATGCTTGTGTCATCATTGACAACGAGCAAAATCCGCGCGGAACACGTATTTTTGGAGCGGTTGCACGAGAGTTGCGAGACCGCAATTTTATGAAGATCGTCAGTTTGGCCAGTGAGGTGGTTTGATGTTGATTCGAGCCGGAGACACCGTTGAGGTCATTGTTGGCAACTCGCGTGGTACGCGAGCCAAGGTGGTCTCAGTACAGCCTGAAGTAGGCAAGATTATTGTTGAGGGCGTGAATCGTGTTTACCGCCACATGAAAAGAAGTCAAAAAAATCCCCAGGGCGGTCGCTTGTCGAAAGAGATGCCGATCAACGTTTCAAATTGTCTGATCGTCTGTCCCGCATGTGCAAAAAGTACTCGAATCGGCATTCGATTTACGCCAGAAGGATCGAAGGTTCGATTTTGCAAACATTGCAGTGCGGAACTCAGCGTTCTTCGGCCACCACGAAAGACCGTCAAGCCAAAGGTTTAAGTTCACGTCGTTGAGTATCGACACCAAGCGGATGGAAGTAAACAGAAAGAGAAATCAGGAATACTTCGATGGCCAAGCAGAGTAAATCAAAAGCGACCACAAAGGTATCGCCGGTCGGTGCGAGTGGGGCTCCTCGCCTCCTCGAGCACTACCTTCATACCGTTCGTCCGGCGCTTGCCGCATCGCTCAAGCGTGACAATCCGCATGCGATTCCAAAGCTGGAAAAAATTGTTGTCAATATGGGAGTTGGAATTGCTGTCACGGAGAAAAAGTTTCTCGAAGAAGCTATTAGTGCAATGGCGCAAGTGACCGGGCAGAAGCCCATTGCAACGCTTTCGAAGATTGCGGTTTCCGGATTTAAGCTGAGAGAAAATCTACCGATTGGTTGCAAAGTCACGCTTCGCGGCCGTCGAATGTATGAGTTTTTTGATCGATTGGTTTCGCTGGCGCTTCCGCGAGTGCGCGACTTTCGAGGGCTTTCGAGCACCGCGTTTGACGGACATGGGAACTACAGCTTGGGACTTTCCGAACAGATGGTGTTTCCAGAGATTAACCCGGACAAATATTCGCGACCTCAGGGAATGAATATCACACTGGTAACCTCTGCTCGAAACGATGATGAAGCGAGGGAGTTTTTGCGTGCAATGGGAATGCCTCTGAAGAAAGAAGATGGATCAGACGCCGCAGCGTAGCGGTGGATCGTTGTACATAGGGAAGCCTTTGCGAAGGTTTTGGAATCATTCATGGCCAGCAAGTCAAAAATTGCAGCAGCAAAAAGGACGCCGAAATTTTCGACGCGTCTTGTAAGACGATGCATGCTCTGTGGAAGGCCACGAGCGGTTTATCAGAAATTTGGAATCTGCAGAATTTGTTTCCGAAAACTTGCCGATCAGGGAAACATTCCCGGAGTCCGCAAGGCAAGTTGGTAAAGCGGTAAAAAAGTTTCCTCGGCGGAGTCGAGGAGTGTTGGGTTCACAAGGGAGTCGCGATTTTCATTCAGTTGAAATATCAAAAGGTCAAAACGAATTGTTTTACGAAATACGCAGCCGCACCAGCGGCACTATGAACTTCAGCCAGACACGGATTTTTGAAGAGGTCCCTCGACCATGATGACCGATCCAATCGCAGACATGCTCACCCGAATCCGCAATGCGGTGCGAATCGAACGCGCTACCGTGGAGATTCCTGTTTCTAAAGTGAAACGAGGATTGGCGGACGTGCTCAAAAGAGAGGGCTTTATTTGGGACTGGAAGGAAGTTGAATCCAAGCCGGTGTCTCACTTACAGTTGGAGCTCAAGTACGGACCCAACGGAGAGCGTCTCATCAGGCATATTCGACGAGTCAGTTCGCCTGGACGTCGCGTCTACAGTCGCTCGGTGCTCTTGAGGCCAGTTCTCGGCGGTTTGGGGATTTCAATTCTCTCAACCAGCAGTGGAGTGGTCAGCGATCGTGAGGCTCGACAGAAAAAACTCGGCGGTGAGGTGCTCTGCGAGTTGTGGTGAGATGAATCCAAGAGCCCGATCAAAGAGTCAGACTTTGATGCCAGAAGGCTTTGGGTATTTTAGGAACAGTAGCAGCAGAAGAAGAATAGTTTTTTACAGATACAAAGAACAATAAGATTCCGGTTCAATTTTCCCAGCTTAGACGGATCACTCGAATGTCCCGCATCGGAAAAATGCCTGTCATCGTTCCCAAAGGCGTCAAGGTCGCCTTGGACGGATCTGCGCTCAAAGTGGAAGGCCCGCTTGGAAAACTTGAGCAACAGTGCCATAGCCAAGTGACTGTAACGCTCGACAAAACCTCGGGAGACATTGTGGTGAGTCGATCATCAGATTCCCGCAGCGCTCGAGCACTTCACGGCCTGACCAGGGCGCTTGTCGCCAACATGGTTGAAGGTGTGAGCAAAGGATTTGAAAAAAAGCTTGAAATCGTCGGAGTCGGTTACATCGCAGCGGTGCTCAAAGACATTCTGCAGCTTCGCGTTGGATTTGCCAATGAACTTCAGGTGCCGATCCCCAAAGGACTCGCCGTTACGTGTCCAGATCAGACACACGTGATAATCAAGGGAATCGACAAGCAGTTGGTCGGTCAGTTTGCTGCAGAAGTCAGAGCTCGCAGAAAACCTGAGCCTTACAAGGGCAAGGGAATTCGTTACGAAAACGAACAGGTTCGCCGAAAGGCTGGTAAGGCTGTCACAAAGTAAGAATGGCTTTTTGAAAAGCCATTCAAGAGATCGTACACAAGGATTTTCACTCACTCTCACCATCATCACTGACCGCCGCACCTACTGCGGCATTCGGTTGGAAGCGTCGCCATGGATCATGCTCGTCTGATTTTAAGACAACGAACTCGTCGCCGCCATCGTGTGCGCAAGGGCATTCGCGGAACTGCGGAACGTCCGCGACTCGTTGTCTTTCGCACGCACAAACATATTTATGCTCAGGTAATCGATGATGCTGCAGGTCGAACGCTTGCTTCAGCAAGTTCGAACGACAAGTTGCTTCGAGAAAGCGTGGGCTATGGTGGCAATAAGCAGGCGGCCGAAGCGATTGGACGCGTAGTTGCCGAGCGAGCGCAGGAAGCTGGAGTCAAAAAAGTCTGTTTTGACAGGGGAGAATTTCGGTATCACGGCAGAGTGGCGTCGTTAGCCGATGCAGCCAGGGCTGCGGGTTTGGAGTTCTGATTTGTCTTTAAGTCGCTGAAGCGACGCATTGCATACAAAAATTAGTTGTCAGGCGATTTTCAGGAGAGACACAGTGTCAAGCAAAGAATCACGCGGTGGAGAGTTTGCTGAAGTCGTCGTGAAAGTTCGTCGCTGTGCAACCGTGGTGAAGGGTGGTCGCAGATTTAGTTTTGCCGGACTCGTTGTGATCGGAAATGGTCGCGGCAAGGTTGGTTGTGGATACGGCAAAGCAAAAGAGGTGCCGTCAGCTGTCGAAAAAGCGATCAAGGACGGCATGAAAAATTTGATTGATGTTCCTGTGGAGATTGGAACAATTCCCCATCGAGTGGTTGGGTCTTCCGGAACGGCGAAAGTCATTTTGCTTCCCGCGAGTCCTGGTACGGGCATTATTGCTGGCGCAGCGGTGCGTGCGGTGTGTGAATCGGCAGGAATTCGTGACGTGTTGAGCAAATCACACGGCTCGACCAATCCAGTGAATCTTGTGAAAGCGGCGATTCATGGGCTTGGGCAACTTCGGACTCGTAGCGAAGTTGAGCGACTTCGGGGCGTGAGCCTTTCGTAGTAGAAAATCAATGTTCACCGTTTTCAAAACAAATTTCACAATGGGCGTCTGATCGCTCCCTATTTAAAAAAAGAAAACTGATCGCACTGCGATCACTGAAGGGATTGCTTCATCATGAGAATCAACGACGTTAATCGCGACGTTCATAAGAACAAAAAACGATTGCGAATAGGTCGAGGTCCTGGGTCTGGTCGTGGAAAAACGTCGGGTCGTGGTCACAAGGGCCAAGGTCAACTTGCGGGATGGAGTTCGCCCGCAATTTTTGAAGGTGCTCGAATGCCCTTGATCCGCCAAATTCCCAAGCGAGGATTTCATAATCGGCATGCACGATTAATCATCAGCATTAATGTCGGAGATCTCGATGGGGCATTTGTTGCTGGCAGCGATGTCACTCCCGATACGCTTCGATCGTGTGGATTGGCCAAAGGTATTTGGGAGTTCGTGAAAGTGCTTGGCGATGGGGAAATCAAAAAATCGATGAAGGTTTCGGCACATCGATTTAGCGAGCAAGCAAGAAAGAAAATTGAGGCTGCAGGAGGAAGTGTGATAGAAATTCCGGGTCCAAAGCCGGTCATAAAGGGCGTCAAGAAAACGATCAGAAAGCCAGTTCCTTCGCGTTAAGATTTTGATGCTCGTTCTCCTTTGCTTGGTCTATGGTTTAAATTATTTGATCTGTAAATTCATGTTGATTGATGCTTGTATTGACGCATGTGTATGTTGATGCTCAAGTATCGCGTCGCTTGTGCGATGGAATGGTTGAGCCCCGATCTCTCAGAGAGCGGCCACGGAAGGAGACGGCGGCGTGTTTGAAAAACTTCGCATCATTTTTACGATACCCGAGCTGCGTCAGAAGATTCTTCTTACCCTTGGATTATTGGCAATCTACCGTGTGGGATGGCAAGTCCCGCTTCCCATTGTTGATCCAAAAGCAATGACTGCTTTTGCCGAAGAAGCAGGCGGCATCAGTGATCTTCTCAAGACAGTCGCTGTCTTTTCAGCGAGTCAGTTATCGCAAGCCACGATCTTTGGGCTTGGCATCATGCCGTATATTTCTGCGTCAATTATTTTTCAACTCCTTGGCACTGTGTGGGCGCCATTGGAGCGATTGCAGAAAGAAGGAGAGGGCGGTCGGAAGAAGATCAACGAATATACCCGTTACGCGACGGTGTTAATCTGCTTTGTTCAGAGTTGGGCCTATGTCGCGTTTCTTGCGTCAACGCGAATCGGAGAAATGCCGCTTATTCAATCGAGTTTTCTTGTAGATGGCAGGCTGCCTCTGCTCTGGCAACTTGTGGCGGTGATGACCATGACAGCAGGCACGATTTTTCTGATGTGGTTAGGCGAACAGATTGATGAGTTCGGCATCGGCAATGGAATTAGTCTGCTCATCATGGCGGGCATTTTGGCTGCTATGCCGAGCGCTCTCGTGGAGCTTACCAGTGACACCAACTGGGAGCTTGGCGGAGGTGGTGGAAAAATGGGAATCGAGACCCTGCTTGTGCTGGCGGCTCTCTTTATAAGTGTCGTCGCAGGCGTGGTGTTTATGACACAGGGACAGCGGCGCATTCCAACGCAAAGCGCAAAGCACGTGCGAGGTCGACGGGTCTATGGTGGCACTCGACAGTATCTTCCGCTTCGTGTGAATCAAGCGGGTGTCATGCCGATCATTTTTGCAAGTTCGTTGCTTCTTTTTCCTCAGATGCTGTTTCAGTATTTGCACAATGCCAATCCTGGGAGTTCGATTCTTGGGAGTCTTCACGATTCATTCACCCGCGGTCAGTCGTACCTCTACAATGTGCTGTACGTCGTTCTGATCTATTTCTTCTGCTATTTCTGGACGGCAATCACGTTTAATCCCAAGGACATGGCAGACAATCTGAAAAACTTCGGCGCCTTTATTCCAGGGTATCGACCGGGAAAACGGACGGCAGATTTTCTTGAACGAGTCATGGAACGAATTACCTATGTCGGCGCGGCGTTTCTCGCGCTGGTTGCGATTATTCCAACGATTGTCGCGGGCGCTCTTGGGATTCCTGCCCAAATCGCCAGCTTCTACGGAGGCACAGGCCTCTTGATCGCAGTGAGCGTTGCATTCGATCTTGTCCAGAAGATTGACAGTCACTTGGTGATGCGGAATTACAAAGGTCTTCTGGAAAAATCCTGATCGCCGTGCCAGCGTAGCGTTCGGCTGCGGCAAGCCATTGCCATGCGGATCATTCTTATCGGGCCCCCCGGCGCCGGGAAAGGTACTCAGTGCCAGAGGCTCATTGAGTATCTCCGTGTTCCCCATCTCTCAACCGGAGAGATGCTCCGAGCGGCTGTTCGCGCTGGAACACCGGAAGGAATTGAGGCGGAAAAATATATGGGTCAGGGGCAACTCGTCCCTGACCCAATCATTGTTGAAATGGTCACAAAGCGGCTTGAGTATCGAGATTGTCGCGGTGGATGCCTTCTCGATGGATTTCCCCGCACGCTCCCGCAGGCTGAAATTCTTGACGATCTTCTCGAAAGACACGCCATGAGCGTTGATGGTGTGATTGAGCTTGCAGTTCCGCACGATGAGCTTATTCACCGGATGATGGCTCGCAAGCGAGCAGACGATGATCCAACAATATTTTCAAAGAGAATTGCAAGCTTTGAGCTACAGACTGCTCCCTTGCTCGAATACTATCAGAGTCAAAAAAAACTTGCGACCATCGACGGTCTTGGAGATGCCGAGTCAATTTTTAAGAGAGTTCTTGAAGCGGTTCAACGATTTGAAAATGTTGTCAATCTCAAAGGATCAAAACGAAATGGCTCGCGACGGCCGTCACCGCCGCTATAATCGAAAGCCTTCAGTTGACGAGTGTTTGGTTCGCTTGTAGTTGAAGCAATGCGTAAAAGTTACCGGGGCGTTTGTGGTTAACCTTCGTTCAGCACGTGAGATTGCGGCAATGCGCCGCGCAGGACTTCTGGTTTGGGGCGCTCAGCAGGTTGCGGCATCCATGATCGCTCCCGGGGTGACGACCGGAGCGATCGATCAGGCGGTCGAAGTTTTTTTTATGGAGCGAGGTGCCGAGCCACTCTTTAAAGGCGTTCCCGGAAAAGTTCCGTTTCCAGCAGTCAGCTGCATCTCAGTCAACGATCAGGTCGTGCACGGCGTTCCTGGGCCGCGAGTGTTGCTTGCGGGAGATGTGGTGAGCTTTGATACCGGATGTCGAGTCAATGGCTGGTGCGGCGATGCTGCGATAACCTTTCCAGTAGGGGAAATTGAGCCAAGAGTTGCCGAGTTGCTCGATTGCACGTCAGGTGTGCTTGCGCTTGCGATCGAATTAATGGCGGTGCGCAATCGTTGGAGTGAAGTGGCGACGGAAATGGCAACGTATGTTCGAGACAGAGGGTTTTCTGTAGTGGAAAACTTTGTTGGTCATGGAATTGGTAGAAATATGCACGAGGATCCTCAAGTTCCAAATTTCTGCTCCCCTCAATTCCGTCGTAGCCATGATTTCGAGCTTGCTCCGGGCCTTGTGATTGCAGTTGAGCCAATGGTCAACATGGGAACCAAACGAGTGAGGCTTTTAAGTGATCATTGGACTCAGGCCACCGTCGACGGGCTTCCAAGCGCCCACTTTGAACACACCATTGCAATGACTGAAAATGGTCCAGAGATTCTGACGGCCGCACCGCGAAAAGGTGAAACTGACGCCGATCTGATCGGCTGATTGGCAAACGATTTGAGCCGAATGACGGGGCTTTTTCCACGCACTCCGCAGATCGCGAGGCCCCCCTTGTGGATCGGCCAGAGGCGTTTCTATACTCCTCACCTTCCAGCCCTTTTTGTCTCCGTGAGAAGAGTGGTCGGCTTCAACCGCCACCTACCCAGATGAAGGTTCGCGCCAGCGTTCGTCGTATTTGTGAAAAATGCAAAATTGTCCGTAGACGCGGAGTTGTGTTCGTTGTGTGCGCCGATCCTCGGCACAAGCAGCGACAAGGCTAACCTGTCGTTGTACGGAGTGATTGTGTTTGATTTGTTTTGTGCCGTTGTCTCCAACGGTTTTATGAAAATTGGAAGTTGAGTAGCTCATGCCCCGTCTGCTTGGTGTCGACATACCGTCGGAAAAGAAAACCATTTATTCGCTCCAGTACCTTTATGGTGTTGGTCAGCGAGTAGCGAGAGAGCTATGCCACAAGGCTGGTGTTGATCCTGAGGGAACAGCCCGCAACCTTCACGAGGATGAGTTGGCACGATTAGCCTCCCTCATGGACAAGGATTACGTTGTTGAAGGGCATTTGCGACGTCAGGTGGGTCAAAATATTGCGCGGCTCAAAGATATTAATTCCTATCGGGGTCTAAGACATCGCCGGGGATTACCAGTTCGTGGGCAACGCACCAGAACCAATGCTCGCACTCGTAAAGGACCGAAGAAGACGGTTGCCGGTAAGAAGGGCGTCAAGGATTTGAAGTAGTTTTTCGTTGTCGAGGTATTTGGTTTGCCTCGTCAAATTTCTCCGTTGACTTCAGTTCAGAGACTTCTTCACACAAAATTTTTCATGCGTTTTTAAGTCACCGTTTCATTCCCAACTACCCAGAAGAGATGCAGTCGACTCATGTCCAAGGGAGCCAAGTCCAAAAAGAAAAGCGTGTCGTCCGGAATCGCCTTTATTATGGCGAGTTTTAACAACACGACCGTTACGATTACTGATGCCAAGGGAGACACGCTCTGTTGGGCAAGTGGTGGAACGTGTGGATTCAAGGGGAGTCGCAAGGGCACGCCATTTGCCGGCCAGTGTGCCGCTCAGCAAGCCGCCGAAAAAGCGTCAAAATTTGGGGTAAGAGATTTAGAAGTGCGAGTGCGTGGCCCTGGAAGTGGACGTGAAAGCGCAATTACGGCACTTCAAGCCGCAGGCATGAACGTCAAGAGTATTGAAGACGTTACGCCGCTGCCGCATAACGGTTGTCGTCCACCCAAGAAGAGGCGAGTGTAAGCCGCTGTCACCGGACCATTTTTGATGTGGTTTCCCCGGTTCAAAAGAGTGTCCATTTTTTTCAAATTTCGTCTGATTTTCTCGCGTTTCAATGTGTGCGTATTACTCGGTTGATCGATTCGTTTTGGAGAGTTGAGTTGCCCCATGGGAAGAATCACAGGGCCGGTGTGCCGGCTGTGTCGACGTGATGGTCTGAAGCTATTCCTCAAAGGGAGTCGCTGCGATACGCCAAAATGTGCCTTTGATCGTCGGAGTACTCCGCCGGGCATGGTTCAGAAGCGTCGCAGTAAGCCGACGGACTACGGATTGCATCTGAGAGAAAAGCAGAAGGTAAAGCATTATTACGGCGTGCTGGAGAGGCAGTTTCGAACGTATTTTTCTAGGGCTGAAAGAGGTACCGGAAATACTGGCGAAATATTGATGTCGCTCTTGGAGCGTCGGCTCGACAATATTGTTCACAGAATCGGTTTTGCGCTGTCGCGATCAGCAGCCAGGCAAATGGTGATGCACGGTCATATCACGATCAATGGGCGTCGAGTTGACGTTCCGAGTTACTCGGTTCGGGCTGGAGATTTGATTCGCGTAAAAAATCGCGTAAAAAGCCTGCAGTTAGTGCACTCTTCGATGTCTCAGCATCAGAGGCAAGTTCCAGACTTCGTTTCAAGGAGTGAGGAACTGATTCCCGAAGCAAGAGTCGATCGATTGCCTGGGGCCGATGATTGCTCAATCCCAGTTCGCGCGAATCTTATTATTGAGTTGTGCTCCAAGTAATTTTCGCCCAACGGTGTCGTTGATTGAGTCGCTATTTTACGAGATGCAGCTGGATACAAGTCGCGTTTAATCGTTACCAATAAATTTCGTCCATCACCTTTTTTACACACAAAAACAGTTTAAGGAGTTCCGAATGCACATTCGCTGGAGAGGCCTTGAGCTTCCGGGGTCCGTCGTTGCCGATCAAAAAACGCTTTCGACGACATATGGAAAATTTACGGCAGAACCCTTCGAGAGAGGCTTTGGTACGACTGTAGGAAACAGTTTGCGTCGCTTGTTGCTGTCCAGCTTAGAGGGCAGTGCCATCACGCAGATCAAGGTGGCCGGTGCGTTGCACGAGTTCAGTACGATCAAGGGAGTCCTTGAAGATATTACTGACATCGTACTTAATATAAAAAGTTTGATTGTTAAAAATCACAGTGATTCAACCCGAGTCATTCGAATCGAAAAAAGCACCAAGGGTCCGATCACAGGTGCTGATATTCAGACGGACGAAGCCGTGGATGTTATTAACAAAGATTTGTTGATTGCAACGCTCACGGATGACGTTCCATTTGAAATTGAGATGGTCGTAGAGAACGGTCGTGGATATGTGCCCGCTACGGAGCACAGTCCAAATACGCAAGAAATCGGAATTATTCCAGTGGATGCGGTGTTCAGTCCAGTGACACGAGTTCGATATGACGTTGAAGAGACGCGAATCGGCCAGAAGACCAACTACGACAAACTCACCATGGAGATTTGGACCAACGGAACGGTCTCTGCGGAGATGGCTCTTGTCGAGGCGGCCAAGATTCTTCGCAAGCATCTTAATCCGTTTGTTGGGTACACCCAGCCTGGGTTGAAGGTTACTACCGCGGCGGTCGATGTTCTGACGCTAGAGGCACCCCTTGAAAGTCGCCTTGGAATGCTGCTTTCAGACCTAAAGCTTTCGGTGCGGGCAAGCAATTGCCTTGAGTCGGAAGGAATCGGTTCGCTTCGAGACCTTGTCTCTCGAACAGAAGAGGAATTGATGGAAATGCGCAATTTCGGAGACACAACGCTGCTTGAAATAAAGTCGCGTCTCACTGAAGTAGGGTTGCGTTTGGGCATGAGCATGCCGGCCTCGGCGGAAGCGTGAGCAAGTTTTTCCCGGCAGGTATAGAGTTCGAAAAATCTACAATTTGAAAGAAGATTGTCGGGGCAAATTCGCCTTGTCATTCATAAAGAGGTTGCGATGCGTCATCGTCGAAAAGGTCGTGTTTTAGGTCGAAGTCCGAGTCATCAGCGGGCGCTTCTGCGGAATTTGGCGTCTGCTTTGATGCTCACCGAACGAGTGCATGAGGCGGACGAAATAGGAGCCCCAAAGGTCGCTGGTCGAATCACGACAACACTTGCCAAGGCGAAGGAGGTTCGTCCGCTCGTTGAGCGATGCGTTACCATTGCCCGAAAGGGATTGGCTGCGCAGGATCGCGCTCGAGAGTTTTCCACAGATGCAAAAAGAGATTCGGCAGAATGGAAAAAATGGCGATTGAGCGAACGTTGGAAGAACTGGGTTCATGCTTCGGCGCCAGCTGTCGTGGCCCGACGACGAGTTGTGCAGTTGCTCGGGGATAAAAAAGCAGCCCGAATCGTTTTTGAACGAATTGCTCCACGGTATGTAGATCGCCCCGGTGGGTACACGCGGATTCTTAAGTTGGCAACGCCTCGACTCGGTGACGCAGGTCCTCGGGCCATCATTGAATTTGTTGGGGATGAGGCGAGGGTGCAGCGATCGCCCGCCCCTCGTGTAGAGTCGGTCGAGGGAAGCGGTCCAACCCTTGGTCGCAAGAGAACCGGTTCAAGCCCGTCAGGAACGTAAGCACAGCGGGCCTCAAAGTCGTCGAATCTCTTTTCTCAGTGATGCTGCGCCGTAAAAAAGCGGCAGATCACACCTCCCCTGCCCGGTTTGTAAAGAGTGGAAATAGGTTCTCTTTTTGGCAGAAAATAGTGTTGTGTGATTAAAAATCTCTTTTCCTTGCCCTTGGGTTTTAAAAAGAGAGCATTCTGGTTCAAATAAACGGGTGTCTATCGCCACGCAACACCTGGAAGTCTAGTGCCCTAGTGGTCCAGTGGAATAGGCTTTCGGGTTCAATACGAATAGAATACAGATTCAGGCAAGTGCGTCGCTTGGTCGATGTGAGGCAATCGCTATAAAAAGTTTTTCCGTGACTGTACGGTAACGGTAGCGTTTCAGAAGAGTGCATACCATTTTCTGAGCGAGTCTAAATAATAGAGGCATCGATTCCATGGAGAAAAATACAGGCATGAGTTTTTCAAAAATAAAATGGTCGATGAACAATATGGCTGCCAAGAAAAGCTTGTACGGTTATGAAAAAAAGAGTTTCAAATACATGCTGATGCTCTTGGCAGGCATTGGCATGTCGTCTCTTGGGAATCGAATTGCAACGGCTGCAGCGGAGGAAACTGAAGAGCAGTCGGAAGCTCCTCAAGAAAAAGCCGATTCAAAACAATCCAAAAAAAAATCTGCATCAAAAGAAGCGATGCACTTTGGGCTGCCGCAGGTCAAGTTTATTAACGAACAAGTCGCGGCAGGTTGGAAAGACGCAAAGATCGAACCGTCGGCTGTGGCGACCGACGGTGAATGGTGCCGTCGGGTCTATCTCGATGTGGTTGGGCGGATTCCAAGTGTTGTTGAGCTTGAATCATTTGACAGATCTTCGACTACCAATAAGCGACTCGACCTCGTGAATCAATTGCTCGGTGATGATTTTGTTGACGAGTATGCCCGCAATTGGACAGGTGTTTGGACAACAACGCTCATCGGTCGCGATCTTGAAAATAAGATGGTCAACCGAGAGGGCATGAGGCAGTATCTGCGACGGGCTTTTTCCAAGAACATTTCCTACGAGCAGTTTGTGATTGATCTGGTGACGGCATCAGGTTCGAGTGCACCGGGAACCGAAAACTTTAACGGGGCAGTCAATTTTCTTTCTGGAAAAATGGAGGAAAATGGTGCACAGGCGACTGCCAAAACAGCGCAGGTTTTTCTTGGCCTTCAGGTGCAGTGCACGCAGTGTCACAACCATCCCTTTAACAAAGGAAAACAAAATCAATTTTGGGAGTTCAATGCATTTTTCAGGCAGTCAAAGGCGTTGAGGAAATTTGAAGGTACGCGAGATATTCAGTCGATCGAGTTGGTGGATGAAGACTTCGCGGGAGAAGGAGGAAACGTTCAAGAGGCGGAACTTTTCTACGAACTTCGTAACGGCCTGACAAAGGTTGCGTATCCAGTCTTTATTGATGGAACCGAAATATCGAAGAGCGGTTATCTGCCTGCAAAAATGGATGACGGAACTCCGTACGGAGCTCATCGTCGTCAAGAACTTGCAACCATGATCGTTGCAAGTCCATTTATGCCGAAGGCCATCGTGAATCGTATGTGGGGACATTTTCTGGGTTACGGATTCACAAAACCGATCGATGATCTCGGAGAGCACAACGCACCTTCGCATCCAGAACTGCTTGACGGCTTGGCCGAACGATTTCGCGAACAGAGCTTTGACATAAAGGAATTAACGAAGTGGATTGTGCTTTCTCAACCTTACTCTCTTTCGAGTAAGGCAACACAGTCAAACAAAGGGGACGATCCTTCTATGGGAGAAAAACCAAAGTTCTCTCATTTCTATCTCAGGCAGATGAAGGCAGAGGAACTCTACGAATCCCTCTTGGTTGCCACGGAGGCTGATGAGTTGCGGGGAGGTGGGGAGGCTGCTGCCAAGAAAAAAGACGAATGGCTCAATCAGTTTGTCATTGCTTTTGGAACTGACGAAGGAGATGACTCAACAACATTTAACGGTTCGATTCCACAGGTGCTCATGATGTTTAATGGTGATCTCATAAAGAGCGCGACAAGCACCGGTAAGGGTGGATTTCTGGATAAAATCGCATCGAGTTCAATGAAGAACCCGGAGAAAATAAACGCTCTGTATCGCGCGGCACTCGCAAGGGTTCCGTCGGCTGGCGAAGTAAAAATGGCGAACAGTTTGATTATTGCCAGGAAGGGAGATGCCGTAGGGGCACTTCAGGATGTGTGGTGGGCGGTCCTGAACTCCAATGAGTTCATCATCAATCATTAATTTGCTCGAAAAGCTTTTGAGTTGAAGACAAGTTGCTATTTCGGGTAAAAATTGATTATCCCAAGGCTTTTTCTGACATTTTGGGGATTCTTGGGAATAGAAAATCGCTCAAAAACGACTTATAAGGGATCGGTTCTTCAGAATTAAAGATTTTTTGAGGACAAGGCGATTTTTTTTGGAATAGAGGCTGTTTTGATTGGCGTCTTTTTGATCTATTCTTGTGGGTGCTCGATCGAAGGCGGTCTGAGGGTTGCTGTTTTCGTGTAAAGGGTTTCGCTGGTGTGCGTTAGACAAACGTTTTGTCTAAGCTTGAAAAGCTGCACGGTTCTTTTGAGAGCGTTATTGAAGGAGTAAATATATGTCGATCTTCTCCAGAGTTCCGGACGGTATGAACCGCCGTCATTTCATGAGTCACATGGCAGGAGCCGCGGCTCTCGCTGGCCCCGCGACTGCATTTACGAATTCGCTCATGGCGAATGTCACCGACCTGAAGAAGCGACACAAATCCGCGATCCTTTTGTGGATGGGTGGCGGCCCGAGCACGATGGATCTCTGGGATCTCAAGCCAGGCGCGCCAACCGGAGGCCCGTTTAAGCCAATCTCAACGAGTGCTGACGGAGTGGAAATCAGTGAGCATTTGCCTTTGATGTCGAAGCAGATGCACCACATGTCAATCGTGCGATCGATGAGCACTCGCGAAGCCGATCACATGCGTGGTCGCTACTACATGCATACTGGCTATGTGCCGAATCCAAATGTGGAGCATCCGAGCTACGGAGCTGTTATCTCGCACGAATTGGCCGATCAGGTTCCGGAGCTTGATATTCCGCCATTTGTTTCCGTTGGAAGCGGAAGTGTTGGTCCAGGATTTCTTGGAATGACATGGGCTCCTTTTGTCGTTGATTCAAATGGGCAAGTTCGAAACTTAGACATGGGTATGGATGCCGCTCGGTTGTCGCAGCGGATGGAAATGCTTGCCACAATCGAAAAGAAGTTCGTTGCTGAGAATCGTGGTAGTTCGGCCATGGATCATGCCAAGGTGCTCGAAAAGACCGTGAAGCTCATGACAAGCGATCAGATGAAGGCATTCAAAGTCATGTCGGAGCCCAAGGAAGTCCAAGATCGTTATGGTGCAACTGGTTTTGGACGTGGATGCCTGCTTGCTCGACGACTCGTCGAAGCCGGTGTCCCGTTTGTTGAAGTCGATCTTGGTGGTTGGGATATGCATGCCGATATTTTCCAGACCCTTTCGGATCGCAAGCTTCCAGAGCTTGACAAAGCAATGAGTGCACTCGTGAGTGATCTTTCTGAACGCGGCCTGCTGGATGACACCGCGATTATCTGGATGGGTGAGTTCAGTCGAACTCCAAACATCAACGGTAACGGTGGTCGTGATCACTGGGCTCGAAGTTGGAGCGTAGTGGTGGGTGGCGCTGGTTTTAAGAGAGGTGTTGCGGTCGGCGAAACGAGTTCTGACGGAAAAGAAGTGATTACCGAGCCATACTCCTCGCAAGACGTGATGGCGAGCGTTCTCAAGAGCCTTGGTGTTTCGCTGGAGACGACTTTTACTGCCAAGAACGGTCGTCCAATGAAGATTGCGAACTCGGGGAAAGTTATTAAAGAACTCTTTTCTTGATCTCTCGCCATAGTTTTGGTGATGCCCGCCACGTTCTTGCAGTGCACGCCGCGTTGCGTAATTTTCATGCGTCGAATCGTTCTTCGCTGTGAAAATTTATGTGGCAAGTGAGGGATCAGAGTGCCGCAGCGTATTCCAACCGAGCGATTGCCGGGAGTGCAGGCAGTCGCTCACATGAGTGGCACGTTTGCTCCGGTGGCATGGCTCGTTTTGCCAGTGCTTCTGGAGCAGACGTTGGCTTTGGCCGTCGGGATCACCGACAAGTGGCTTACGGGAAATCTTCTTTTTGAGGCAGAGTATCTGGCTGCAATCGGACTGGTGGGGTACATGATCGGGTACCTTCCAGGAATTTTTGCAATTCCGTCGATTGCAGCGACTGCTTTGGTGGCTCGAATGATTGGAGCCACGGATGAAGCTGGAGCGAGACGCGCCGCGGCGCAATCGTTGATTGTTGGAGTGATGGTGGCGATGCTTGCGATCGTACCGAGCATGCTTTTTGGGAGTCATCTCATCAGAAGCCTTGGTCTGCCAGAAGGATCAACAGCACTCGCTTTGGAATATTTAGAAATCGTGCTGCCAGCGTTGCCGGCAGTGATGCTCATCCAAGTTGGTGTGGCAATTCTTCGGGGAGCCGGAGACATGCTGGCTGGTTTCATTACCATGTCGGTTGTGAATGGAGTCAACGCCGGGGCGAGCTTTGTTTTGGCGACCGGGATGTTTGGGTTTCCGAATCTAGGGTGGACCGGTCTAGCATGGGGAACCCTTGCAGGTTACTACGTCGGAGCGATACTCGTGATTCTTCTGTTAATGAGGCCTTCGCAGCCGATTTCTCCCCGGACTGCTGACTGGTGGCCTGATTGGCAATGGATTCGACGTATTTTAATAATAGGTGTACCCGCTGGATTTGATGCCATAGGCAATGCATGTTGCCACCTTTGGTTTCTGTCAATTGTGAATCGACTCGGAAACATCGATGCTGCGGCGCATGCTCTGGCTATCACGATCGAATCGATGGCCTATCTGCCCGGATATGCATTTGGGGTGGCTGCTGCAACCCTTTCGGGTCAGTTTCTTGGTGCTCACGACGAACGCCGGGCTCGAGAAAGCGTCTGGATGGCCGCGCTAGGGTGCGTTTTCCTGATGACAGCGGTGGCAACAGTCTTCTATTTGAGCTCGGATTCACTGGCCGCATGGTTTGTTGGCAGCACCGGACATCAGGATGTTGCTGTTTTGACGGCAAAACTCGTTCGTCTGGTTGCATTCGCACAACCACCCTTGGCAATGTTGATGGTATTTTCAGGTGCCCTTCGTGGTGCCGGTCAGACCAGAGTGCCGATGATGGTCAATTTTTTTGGACTTCTCGTGGTTCGTCTTCCTCTGGCAATGATTCTGGCGTGGCCGGGAGTTGAGATTGCCGGTGGAGTCATCTCGCTTCCTGGAATGAACTTGGGAGTTGTGGGGGCGTGGCTGGCGATGGCTGCAGATCTTACAACGCGCGGTCTCCTCATGTGCGCGATGTTTCACTGGGGAACATGGAGTCGCGTGCGAGTGTAAGAACACTGCCTTGGGGTGGCAGTGGCCAGACCGGGATGTTCGGAAGGAGTACGCACGCTACACTCAGTCGAAAAGTGAAGCTCTCTGCGCGTACGAAAAGATACAGAAACGAAACAACACCCCGCATTTTCTCAGTATGGAGTGAACTCGATGGCGGTTGACTTGGACATCGAAAGCTGGAGTAGCGCAGATGCTTCGGAACTCTACGAAGTTGCACGTTGGGGAAACGGCTATTTTTCCGTTTCAACAAACGGACATCTGCTGGTTCATCCTGAAAAGGATCCTTCCAAATCAATCGATCTCAAGCACTTAATCGACCGACTTCAGGTGCGAGGAATTGATCTCCCGATTCTTCTACGTTTTGCAGAAATTTTGAAACATAGACTCGGTGAAATTCACAATGCATTTACTTCAGCGATGCGAGAAGGTGGTTATCGCGGAGAGTATTGTTGCGTGTATCCGATCAAGGTGAATCAACAGCGTCAGGTCGTCGAGGAAGTGTTGCAATTTGGCAGGCCGTTTCATTTTGGTCTCGAGGCTGGAAGTAAGCCTGAGCTGCTGGCGGTTGTGGCACTTGCCGACAATGAGACACCGATTATTTGCAATGGATTCAAAGATGCTGAGTTTATTGAAACAGCGATGCTGGCGCAAAAAATAGGCAGACACATCATCCCGGTGGTAGAGCGTTTTTCTGAACTGCCCCTGGTGCTCGAATATGCGGAGAAAGTGGGGGTTCGGCCCCGAATTGGAATGCGGCTAAAGCTTGCCACGCGGGGCTCTGGCCGATGGCAGGCATCGGGTGGTGTTCGCAGCAAGTTTGGATTAACGGCGGGCGAATTGCTCAAAGGATTAGAGCTGCTCAAGGGGCTGGGAATGGAAGACTGTTTGCAGTTACTTCATTTTCATCAGGGAAGTCAGATCACAAATATCCGACATATCAAAGCGGCGTTGAGCGAGGCTTCGAGAATCTATACGGAGCTGCTGAAGCGAGGAGCTGGCCTGCGGTATCTCGATGTCGGTGGCGGGCTGGGCGTGGATTACGACGGCTCGCAGACAAATTTTGAGTCGAGTGTCAATTACAGTCTTCAAGAATATGCCAACGACGTTGTCTATCACATTCAAAACGCCTGTGATGAGGCAGGCGTACCTCATCCAACCATTATTTCGGAAAGTGGACGGGCGGTGGTGGCCTACCACAGCGTGCTGGTATTCGGAGTGCTCGGTGTTTCCGAACAGGTTGGAAAAGGTGAAAATATGGAGCCATCTCCTGACGCCGAGCAACCTTTGCACGATCTCATGGAGACATTTCAAAACGTCAACGTCCGCAATCTGCTTGAAAGCTTTCACGATGCCCAGCAGGCACTCGATACGGCAATGAGTCTTTTCTCCAGTGGCTATCTTCCGCTCGATCAGCGATCGGCTGTGGAAAATCTATACTGGTCGATCTGTCGTCGCATTTGCAAGTTGACCAAACAGTTGGAGTTTATTCCGGAGGAGCTTGAGGGACTTGAAGCGTCACTCTCTGACACGTACTTCTGCAACTTTTCTTTGTTTCAATCGATTCCCGATAGCTGGGCGATCAAGCAACTCTTTCCCGTCATGCCCATTCACCGGCTCGATCAACGTCCAACCCGCGCAGCGGTGTTGGGTGACATCACGTGCGACTCAGATGGAAAAATTGACCAATTTATAGATCGCCGCGATGTAAAACGCACACTGCCGCTTCATGCGTGGGAGGGAGACCCATATTACCTCGGCGCATTTCTGATAGGTGCGTATCAGGAAATTCTTGGTGATCTTCATAATTTGTACGGCGATACCAATGCAGTGCACGTGAGCACTGATGAGCGAGGAGAAGTGGTACTCGATGCCGTGATCAAGGGAGACACGGTGCGGGAAGTGCTCGAATATGTGGAATTCGCTCCCGATCGACTTGTGCAGCAACTTCGAGATTCAATTGAACAGGCCGTTCGTGAAGGCCGAATCTGCGATTTACAGGCTGGCAGATTTCTCAAGTTCTACGAAGAGGGACTCGGCGGCTATACCTATCTTGAAGAGCCAGAGAAACAGTAAGCGGGAAGGATCTCGCGGCCTCGCATTCAATAGTTAGGTGATCCGCAGACGATTCCTTACTCCCACGGTGTTTTCGATGCAGCTTGTTCATGTTGGTGCTGCGGTGCTCAATCAGACGCCGCTGGATTGGAATGGCAACCGGGACAGAATTGTTTCGGCGATTGAAATAGCCCGCAACAAGGGAATTTCGGTCATCTGCCTGCCAGAACTGTGTATTTCGGGATATGGATGTGAAGACGCATTTCAATCGCCGGGTGTTCAGCGAATGGCGTGGACGGTCCTCGAAGAGATCGTTCCATTCACGCACGGTGTGGTCGTCGCGATTGGCCTGCCGGTGCGGTTTGAAAGTGGCGTATACGATGCGGTGGCGGTTGTCGTAAATGGAAAAATCGAGGGTGTCGTTGCAAAACAGCATCTCGCTGGAGATGGAATTCATTACGAGCCCCGATGGTTTCGCGCATGGCCTGCGGGTCGTCGTGTGATCGCAACTTTTGAAGGACGCCGAGTGCCATTTGGAGATTTTCGATTCGATTGTGGTGGAGTTCGAATCGGCTTTGAAATCTGTGAGGACGCTTGGGCCGCCACGAGACCTGGCGCAGCCTTGGCCTCAAGGGGAGTCGATCTGCTTCTCAATCCTTCAGCGAGCCATTTTGCATTTGCAAAGAACGAGGTCCGAAGGCGTTTTGTTCTGGAGGGTTCGAGGGCCTTCGGAGTGACTTACATCTACACGAATCTTCTCGGTAACGAATCGGGAAGAGCGATTTACGACGGCGGAGTACTGATTGCCACGCTTGGTCGAATGGTGACGCGGGGAAAACGATTCGGATTTTGCGACGTGTCGGTAGCGGATGCGGTTGTCGATCTCGATGCGACAAGACTTTTTCAATCAAGAGTCACACACCTCGCTCCTTCTCTACAAAATGATTCGAAGGACTGCATTGATGTGCCATTCGTCGTACCGTTTACGACGCAGACGGAATCGGCCGAGGTAACAGTGGGTTACGATTCGTGGGAGGATAGCCCAAGCATCAAGGAAGAAGAATTTACTCGAGCCGTTGGCCTAGGATTGATTGACTATCTTCGCAAAAGTCGTTCAAGCGGGTTTGTTGTGTCAGCAAGCGGTGGAGCAGATTCATCGGCGGTTGCATGTCTGGTGTCGCTCGCCGTGGAGCGTGGCGTGAGAGAGCAATCTCTTGAAAAATTTGCATCGAGAATCGGGCTTGCTGGCGAAGTTCTTTCGAAACTGTGTAATTCACAACCCTCGACTGCCGTTCGCGAACTTATTCGGCAAGTCCTGACATGCGTCTACCAATCGACGGCGAATTCAAGTGTCACAACACGCACCGCAGCGAGTGTCGTTGCGCAGGCAATAGGTGCTGAGTTTCTCGAATTTGACGTCGATCAAATCGTATGCCTTTATGAACAGATAGTTTCCAAAGCGATTGATCGTTCTTTGGAATGGAATCGCGATGATATCGCTCGGCAAAATATTCAAGCGAGAGTTCGATCACCAGGGATTTGGATGCTTGCCAATATACGCAACTCCCTGTTGGTCTCGACAAGCAATCGGTCAGAGGCCGCCGTAGGATACGCGACGATGGACGGAGACACCTCTGGTGGGATCGCGCCGATTGCAGGTATCGACAAGGCGTACCTTCGAGACTGGTTGTTGTGGCTTGAAACTACGGGGCCGCAAGATCTTGGTCCGATTGCCGCTCTCAAAAGCGTGAATGATCAGTCGCCAACAGCGGAGTTGCGGCCTCCGAGAGACTTGCAGACGGATGAAGCCGATCTCATGCCCTACGATGTGCTCGATGCAGCAGAGCGAGCGGCAATTCGCGATAAGCAAACTCCGCTGGAAGTGTGGCGCAAACTCGTGGTTGCATTTCCAGCTCATTCACCCAGGCAGCTGAGTGAGTGGACAGAGCGTTTTTTCCGTTTGTGGAGCCGTAATCAGTGGAAACGAGAACGCTACGCCCCCTCCTTTCATCTCGATGACGAGGATCTCGATCCAAAGTCGTGGTGTCGATTTCCGATTCTATCGGGAGGTTTTGATCGAGAACTGGCTGAGTTACGAATTGCTTCGGGCTTGGCCACGAAAGCGAATCCGTCCGCTTGAGAAACCATTGAAGGCGGCTCTACACTTGTGAACCCTAAGGGAGGGTCGGAAAAGTCACAGAGAGATTTATTTTCAAATTATGGAGAATTCCATGCGAATCGCGAAACCGTTATCAAGACGCACGTTTCTTTTCAAAAGCGCAGCGGCAAGCGCCGGTGTTGCCACGGCATTTACAATCGCAGGAACGAAATCCTCGGGGCAAGTGATCGGATCGAATGATGCTATACGCATTGCCGTGGCAGGGATCAATGGACGAGGAGCCTCTCATATCGATGGCTTTTCAGGCGTAAAGGGAACACAAGTGACGTATCTCGTCGACCCTGATAGGCGAGTGTTTCCGGGACGTTTGGAACAGGTTGGGAAAAAGTTCAACGGCTTTAAACCGAAGACCGTGCAGGACCTCAGAAAAGCTCTTGAGGATAAGGAGGTCGATGTTGTGTCAATTGCCTCGACCAATCACTGGCATGCGCTCTTGGCCATTTGGGCCTGTCAGGCTGGTAAAGATGTGTACGTTGAAAAGCCTTGTAGCCACAACGTATTTGAGGGGCGAAAGCTCGTTGAAGCTGCACGAAAATACGATCGCATCGTTCAGCACGGCACCCAAAATCGTTCTGATAACAATTGGGCAAAGCTTGCCGCAGCTGCACGTAGTGAAAAGTATGGAAAATTGCTCGTTGCGTACGGCTATGCAAGCAAGCCACGTGGAAGCATTGGATTTAAGGAATCAAAACCAGTTCCACCAGAGTTCGATTTCGATCTCTGGCTTGGGCCTGCGCAGCAGCAGCCGTATCACGAAAACATCGTTCATTACAACTGGCATTGGTTCTGGGATTTTGGAAATGGAGAAATAGGAAATCAGGGCGTACATCAAATAGATATAGCTCGCTGGGGAATGCCAGCCGGTGCTACGCCGAAGAGTGTTGTGAGTATGGGAGGCCGTTTTGGATACGAGGATCAGGGCCAGACTCCGAATACGCAACTGACCATCATCGATTTTGGAGGACCGAAGTTGATCTTTGAAGATCGGGGATTAGTTGGCAGAAAGCCTGTTTCCGGAAGTGGAGAACCTGAACCTTCACGGGTCTCCAATGAATTTCTCTGCGAGGGTGGCATGCTCCGAGACGGAAAATTTTTTGCCAACGGCTCCGAAAAGGGAGAAGAGATTCCGGCGTCCGATCCTGCGCCTCATCCGGGAGGTCCATTTGGAAATTTCATCGACGCTGTTCGAAGCCGAAAACGCGAGCAACTGAATGCGGAAATTCTTGAAGGACATCTCTCAAGCGTGCTTTGTCATCTGGGAAACATTTCGTATCGAGTTGGTGCTGGTGCTTCGCTTGACACGGTTCCTGATTCCATTGCTGGCCATGCGAGATCGGTTCAGGCGTTCGAGGAAATGCGATCACATTTAGTGAAGTATGTGGGGCTCAATCCGAGTCAGTCTAAATTTCAACTCGGGCGATCACTTCTGTGGAATGCCGAGAAGGAAAGTTTTGGCGACCCAGAAGCTGACAAGCTCCTCACCCGTGACTATCGATCGCCATTTATTGTGCCATCAAAAGTTTAAGCAATACAGAAATCGCGCGATCCAGATTCCAGCGAGCGATCAACGGCTCGCTCGCTGGCTTGACCTATGAAAACAGTCTTTTTAAAGGGCCAAAGCGGCCTCGGCGGGTTTCGGCTTCGTTGCTACACTCCGGGCCGATCCGAATTGTTTTTCACACGGCCTGTGGAGTGAGTCTGTGTTCAGAATCCGACCGACCTCCGCACGTCGCAACATTCCACGAAGAGGATTTGTCTTCACGATTTGTGGCGGCTGTCTTTTTTGTATGTGTTCGACAATTCTGGCTCAAGTTCCTGCGAGTCGAGTTGGAAAATCTCCTCAATCACCTCCTCGACAGGCACCCGCACAAACTGCAGTTCAACCAAAAGCGGTGTCGCCTGAAACACAGGAGCGAATCAAAGTTGCACCAGTGCAACAGCTGTCACCGGCAGAAAGTGCGGCACTCGAACGACTGCTTGCGGCCTGGGAAGCTCGCAGTTCTGCCGTTACGACGTGGAGCTGCTCTTTTCATAAGTGGGAATACAACACGTGGAGTCCCGCTGACACAAAGGGCGAACAGTTAGCATGGTCTGAAAATATGGGCGAATTAAAATACGCTTCGCCAGACAAAGGCCTTTTCAGAATCAAGGAATCAAAACAGTGGAACGCTCAGACGCGTCGTTACGAACAGCGTACGGATCAGCCTGGAGAACACTGGGTTTCAAGCGGAACAAGCATCTATGAATTTCGTCATGCCGAACGGCAACTGCGAGAAACAAAACTTCCCCCTGAGATGCGAGGTCGTGCAATCAGCGATGGACCACTGCCGTTTGTATTTGGTGCGAAGGCCGAAACACTGAAGACTCGCTACTTTATGCGAATCATCACACCACCAGGTGTCGCCGATCAGGTATGGCTAGAAGCAATTCCTCGCTGGCAAGGAGACGCAGCGAATTTTTCAAAAGTTGAGCTGATTCTTCAGTCGAGAGATCTGATGCCATTCGCCATGCAGATTTATAAGCCGGGAGGACAGGACCGAGACGTGTATCAGTTTGATTCAAAAACGAGCCTTATCGACAAGGGTCTCGATTTGATCCGTGACTTTTCCAAGCCGAGCACTCCACTGGGGTACACGTTCATTCTGGAAGATGCTCCCACCGGGCCTCCTGCTCCAGCAGTTGCCCCGGAACGATTGCCTCAGACCGCTCCACGGTCCCTGTAAGAGACGAGATCATTGGTCTGTTCGATGGGGGCTTGTATACTTCTCACTCCGAGCAAGGAGAGAGCTCTCTGCAGACGTGAGGCATTGTGGACAGCCTCGGCGGTAAGAGCGTGAGTGAACTTTGGAAGCGCCGGGTTCCCCGGTAAAAATTATCGATGACGCTGGTCGATCCCTCCCATCCGCTGTCGAAACTCCTGCAGGAGGATCGCCGCTACAAACTCGATGCCTACCTTTTTATTTTGGAGGCACTCTCTTACGCTCACGATCAGATGGGCATGGGAGAGGAACCGCCAACAGAAGATTTAGAACCCGGACTTGGTGAACAATCATCCAAGCCAATCGCCAAATCTGGCCGCATCCGTAAGAAACGAGTTGAGCGGCACCTGTCGGGGCAACAACTCAGCGAAGCTGCAAGAATCTATGCTCTTGAACAGTACGGTTATATGGCGAGGACCGTTTTAGGGAGTTGGGGGATTAAGAAGACCGCTGATTTCGGAGAGATCGTTTTCAATATGATTGAAATCGGACAAATGCGGAAAACGCGAAAGGACAAACGCGAGGATTTTCACGATGCCTACGATTTTGCGCAGGCGTTTACGAATGATTACCGCATTACATTTCCAGCCAATTCAACGAATACAAAGAACGGCTGATCCTTTTTTTATCGCGTGACTGGCTCCATGCTCTCTTTTCAACAACGACAGTACGCTCCTGAAAGTGCAACTATCCGAATACTGTTTGCAATATCTTTGATCGAAATTCTCTGGCTTGGAATCCTCGTTTGGATGGCGTGGCGGACGTAATGATCTGCCCGGCGATCGAGGTACACTGTGAAGGGCCAGTTTTTTCTCTGGTGCAAAGGATATTGACCTGGAGAAGTTCGTGATGAATACGATGCCACTCTCAGTCGCATTTATTCCAATGGCGATCTACTTAATATCGCTTGGAATTGTTCACTTACGACGCAGGCCTCGTGTCATCTCAGGCACGTGGGACTGGGTTGGAATCGCTCTCGCCGCCATCGGGTTGGTTGTCGTGGGCCCTCTGGCACTTGTTCAACCGGCAGCAGGAGCAGCAAAGTGGAGTTGGCCGATGCTTCTGACGCTGTACGGATTAATCGTTGCTCTGTGCGTCTTGGCTGCGAGGCCGCGCATGGTGATCTACAACACAACCGTACAACAATTGCGCCCCCTCGTTGCAGAAGTTGCAATGGGCCTTGATCCTTTGTCGCGGTGGGCTGGTGAGAGCGTGGCGCTTCCATCTCGTGGCGTGCAGGTGCATGTCGACGGAAACTCTCCTATGCGCACCGTTGCGGTTATTGCCTTGGGAGAACGGCCACCGATCGAAGGCTGGAGTGAATTCTCTCGCAAACTTGCGCAATCGGTAGGAAAGTTGCGAGTTCGACGCAGTCCTTGGGGATATGTCTTTCTCGCGATCAGCCTTGGACTCTTTGCATGGAACGGATTCACAGCTTTCAACGGCCAATGGAAGATCTGGCTCACTTCGATTGGAATCGGTATTTGATTCTTTTTATAAAGAGCAGCAATACAAAAAGGTGCCATCAAGATTCCTGTTTGTAAAATCTTTGATTTCAAACCCCATACAGCTGGTCTCTTATGTCACGTGTTTTTGACCTTTTTGCGCACGACATTACGGTTCCCACGGTTATTCGAAATGCCTCGCCGGCTCGTCTGTATGAGGATGCGGTCGTGCGGGAGCATGCAGGAATCGTTTCAAGTGGTGCGATCGCGATACGGTCGGGAACAAAGACCGGTCGCAGCCCAAAGGATAAACACATCGTTGCGCATTCGGCTTCTCAATCTTCTGTGTGGTGGGAGCCGATCAACCACCCGATTGACGATCACACCTTTCTGGTGAATCGCCAGAGGGCGATCGATTATCTCAACACGCGTGACCAAATCTATGTGTGCGATGGATACGCGGGATGGGATCCTGCCCATCGCATTCGAATTCGCGTGGTGTGCGCCCGTTCCTACCATGCCTTGTTTATGCACAACATGCTGATTCGGCCGACGGCACAAGAGCTCGAAGCATTTGGAACGCCAGATTTTACGATCTACAACGCCGGCCAATTTCCTGCCAATCCATTGACAAATCAAATGACAAGTCGCACCAGTGTCGATCTTTCGCTGGAAAGACGAGAAGCAGTCATTCTTGGAACACAATATGCAGGTGAAATGAAAAAAGGTGTTTTCACTCTCATGCACTGGCTTCTTCCATCGAGTGGTGTTCTCTCGATGCACTGCGCAGCCAACGAGGGGCCCGATGACGATGTGGCGCTCTTCTTTGGGCTCTCAGGCACTGGAAAAACGACACTCTCAGCGGATCCCCGCCGTCGACTCATTGGGGATGACGAGCATGGCTGGAGTGACTCCGGTGTTTTCAATATTGAAGGCGGGTGTTATGCCAAGTGCATTCATCTTTCAGCGGATCACGAACCTGAAATTCATGCGGCCATTCGATTTGGAACAGTGCTTGAAAATGTTGTGTACGACCCATTGACGCGAGAGGTCGATTTTGAATCGAATGAGATCACAGAGAACACCCGTGCCGCCTATCCCATTGAGTTTATTTCAAACGCAAAAATTCCCTGCCTCGCGGGTCACCCCAAAAATATCATCTTCCTTACCTGTGATGCTTCGGGGGTGCTGCCACCGGTGAGCCGTCTTTCGCGAGAGCAGGCGATGTACCACTTTTTATCCGGCTACACCGCTCGGGTGGGCGGTACAGAAGTGGGCGTGTTGGAGCCGGAGATCGCTTTTTCAGCCTGCTTTAGTGCTGCGTTTCTAGTTCGAGCGCCAGCGGTCTACGCGAGATTACTCGCCGAAAAAATTCACCGGCATGGAGCTCGTGTATGGCTTGTCAATACTGGGTGGACCGGCGGTCCGTACGGCCTGGGAAGTCGAATCACACTGTCGACCACTCGTGGAATCATTGATGCGATTCATGCTGGCACTTTGAACAGCGCGGCTGTGCATCGAGACGCGATTTTTGGTCTCGATGCCATTGCGGAAATTCCGGGAATGGACGCACGTGGACTGGTGCCGCAAGAGTCGTGGAGCTCTGTGGGTAGTTGGGAGATCGCGGCAAAGAGGTTGGCGGTTCGTTTCCGTGAAAATTTCGTGAAGTTTGCGTCCTCGGCTGGAGACGAGGTTCTATCGGCGGGGCCATCAGTGTGAAGAGTATTGTTTCTCAAAATGTTCTCAGGCAGGCGACTCTAAAGCTGCAAGTGCACAATGGTCAGCCGTTGTGTGCACGATCAACAGGTGATCACAATGTGTAATCCGACAAATACGCTTGAAAGGTCTTGTTATGAATTCAGTGACAACACGTTTGTTCTCGTTCGTTGCGATGTGCTTGCTTTTTGGAACACCAACAGTGGTTACTGCTGCGGGTACGGTAATTCTGATCGATGGTCAAAACAACCATGACTGGAAGTCAACAACCCCAATCCTCGTGCAGGCTCTCACCAGAGACGGCAGATTCGATGTTGCGGTTGCAACAAGTCCTCCGCACGGCGGTGACATGAACACCTTCCGTCCAAAGTTTTCCGAATACGATGCGGTGCTCTCAAATTACAACGGTGATCTTTGGTCTGAGGAAACCTGTCGTGCATTGGAGAATTTCGTCTCGATGGGCGGAGCACTTGTCGTGGTACATGCAGCCAACAATTCGTTTCCGGAATGGAAAGAATGGAATACATTGATAGGACTCGGTGGCTGGGGAGGTCGCAACGAGAAAAGTGGGCCGCTTGTGCGTTGGAAAGATGGAAAGATGGTCCAAGACAATTCTCCTGGGGCTGGCGGCCATCATGGCAGCATGCATCCCTTTGCCGTCGTGGTCCGAGATCAAACCCATCCGATTGTCGAAGGTCTTCCCACTACGTGGATGCACGCCAACGATGAACTCTACGATCGGCTTCGGGGGCCTGCCGAAAATATGCAGGTGCTCGCCACGGCCTATAGTGACCCTGCTACCGGAGGAAGCGGAGAGCACGAACCGATGATCATCACGGTGAGTTATGGACAAGGGAGGGTATTTCACACCCCGATGGGGCATGATGTGGGTGCAATGAAATGTCCGGGCTTTCAGGAAATTCTTAGACGAGGGACCGAGTGGGCCATTGAGGGAACCGTGATGAAGCGTCCTCTCCCAATCGACTTTCCGGGCCCTGTGGCCAGAAAATAATTTTCAATTGCTCAATTCATGGGAATCTGAATCCCATCGAAAGCCAATAGATTGTTCCGACCATTGACAGAAAATGAGTCACAGGCGTAGTTTTGGATGAGTTCATTTTTTTGTTCTTGCGGCTGGAGCTGCAAGAAGTACTGCGACGGGTTATTTATCCTCTGGAGTTGAGTTCCTATGGAAACAGGTAAATGTGTGGCAATGTTTGCGGTACTGATATTGTGCAGCGTGCTGGTGAACGTTGCGCAGAGTGCATCGCCACTGGTAGGCGAAGTCAAAAAGATTGATGGAACGGCAGTCGATCTTGGGAAATACAAAGGGAAAGTGGTGCTGGTTGTCAACGTGGCCAGCCAGTGCGGAGCAACTCCGCAGTATGCAGGATTACAAAAGCTTTACGACAAGTACAAAGAGAAGGGACTTGTCGTTCTCGGATTTCCAGCCAACGAGTTTGGCAAGCAGGAGCCAGGAAGTGATTCCGAAATTGGAACATTCTGCACGTCGAAATACGGCGTGACATTTGACATGTTTTCAAAGGTCGTTGTGAAGGGACCAGGCCAATGCATGCTTTATAAAACGCTCACGGAAACGGCCAATCCTGCCGGAGATATATCGTGGAACTTTGAAAAATTCCTGATTGGTCGCGATGGAAAGATTGTTGGCCGTTACAAAACCGCAGTGACTCCGGAAGATCCAAAAATTACAGGTGCGGTCGAAGCTGAACTTGGCAAGGCGGGTTGACGACAAAATCACTGCGAATCAAGCAGCTCGTGCGGTCGGCGTGGATGGCCTTTTTTCATTCTCGCCGACCGCTTTGTTTTCAAGAGGATTTGCAAGGATGTGTGTGGCACTGCGCTGTGCCGCAGTGCCCCCAGAAACCACTCGTTTTATGATTGAAGTGGGGCGGCCCTGCGCCTCGCGGTAGGCGCGAACCACATATTCTCCAACGATAGCCACTGCTACTGTCTGGAGTGATCCTGCCGCCATCACGATTGCGGCAATCGTCGCCACGAGGGGGGCGCTTTCAGTGGACCAAAAAAGCCAAGCCGACAAACCACAGGCAATCCCACAACATGCCAACACGCCTGCGATGATCCACGTAAGGCGAATAGGCGCATCCGATGAAATAATCAGTGCGTCACCGGCAAGCGCGATGAGCTTTCGGATGGAATACTTCGTGATACCAGCGGAGCGAGCCTGTCGGTCATACCAGACTGCTTCGTGTCGAAATCCGGTCCATGCAACAAGGCTTCGCAGGTAGCGTCGTTTTTCTGGAGTCGCACAGACGGCATCGACAACTGAACGATCAAGGAGCTTAAAATCTCCGGTGTCGATTGGCACAGGATGCGGAACAAGTGACGCGAGCAATCGATGAAACAGACTGGCAGTCACGAGTTTAAACCAGGTTTCTCCTTCGCGCGATCGTCTGCGTCCATAGGCCACATCGACACCGTTGCGCCACGACTGAACCATCTCGGGAATGACTTCGGGAGGATCCTGAAGATCGGCATCGATCAGCACAACGGCATCTCCCTTTGCGCACTCCAGGCCCGCCGACATGGCAGCCTGCTGGCCAAAATTTCTCGCCAGCTCGACGACTTGAACATGCCTATCGTTCGCGGCAACCTGAAGAAGTTTCGCGAGTGTCAAATCGCGGCTTCCATCATCGATGTAGAGAATCTCATAGTCCATTTGAATGTCACGAAGAATCTGGCTGAGACGTCGATGCGTGGTCTCAATAACCGGTTCCTCGTTGTGGCATGGAATGACGATCGACAACATGCCTGGAATAGTTCTCTGTGGTGAAGAGTGTGATTTGACGAAATCAGAATCGAATGCAGCTGTGGAGTTCATCGGATGACACCTCCGGGATTCGCTCCGATCTGTTCGAGATTTTCTGGATCGCGGCGTACACGACCGATCAGTAATGAGTCTTGTTTCCGAAAAATCGGCCGAACACGTTTCACAATTTTTATTTCCTCAGGAAGTCGTTGAGAAATTTCATCAAAATAGTTTTCTGGGATCACCAAAAATGCATCGGAACCAGATTCAAGAAAAGCAACGATTGCTTCTGGAGAATCTGGCTGCGCAACATGGCTACCAGCGTAGAAGGCCACGCTGTGCGCGTTTTCCTGATAGGACGCGAGGCGAGCACGGCCGCCGGCCAAACGATGGGCATCGCTGATCAGGGATGGAAGTGTGTTGGAGCGACCGACGTACCAGGCACCCGGTCCAACCAAAACCGCAAGAAAGATCAGGCTGGTCACTGCAAAACAGTGGATCGCCGCAAGTGGATCGTTTTTGTGTGCTGCGCGCAAGCACATCGCCGCACCAACAATCGGAATCACTCCGATGAGAGCCGCCGCCTCAGCACCAGAAAGTCCAAGCCGTGATGCTACGAGTATCCCAGTTGTCAGCGCAATGCCGCCGAGTCCAAAAGACACAATTCCCGCAATCATCCATCTGGGATGTGGCCAGCGTTCGCGACGGGATGCCTCCACGCCGATAGCAGCAACAAGCAGTGCCGCCGCCGGATAGACAGGCAGAACATAATTGGCAAGTTTCGTAGCGGCTAAAGAAAATGTGAGTAACCAGATGACAATCCACAACATCAACAATCCAAGGGGAGCGCGGGTCTCTCGCGAGGTAGTGTTCTTCCAAAGTTTCCAGGCGGTTGTTCCGAGAGCCAATGGTAGAAAACAGGACCAAGGATAAAAACCGATCAGAAGTGCAATGGATTGAAAGAAAGGACCACCGTTGTGATTTTCCATGGGGGCAGCAAAACGCCCAACGTTATGGACAAGAAAGAAGCCGCTGGTCCATTCACCAAAGGTGCGCACGTGTACCGCCAGATACCACGGAACAGCGACTGCCAGCATGGCGAGTGTGATCACTATTGGACGAATGCAGATCAGGCTTTGCACGGCGCTCTTTGCGACGATTCGAGTGATTGAAAAAAGCCCTTGTCGTTCTCCACTGGAGACTCGTTGAAAATGTTCCTCACATGCGATCCACATTGCCCACACTCCGGCAACTCCCAGTGGACCTGCATAGCCAACTGGCCCCTTGCACAATACCGCTAGGCCGCACAGTGAACCAATGCCGATGGCTCGAGGCGTACTCATGCGGGTGAGCGTGCCGTTGGAAGTGGATGGCAAAAGACCATCCGCAACGAGTATCGTTGTGAGCGTCGTCAGCATGACAAGAATTGCATCTGGTGTAGCAGCATGCGATTCAATTCCGATAAGAACACAACTGATAAAGGCAATCGCGGCAAGCAGACCGGTTTGGATATCAAACCAACGTGCAGCCGTGCGCAGGATTACCAGTGCCGTGACAATCGTTGCCAGAGCGGCTGGCAGACGAGCGGCAAACTCGGAGGTGCCAAAAAGAGCAAATGCGACAGCGATGCACCAGTGCATCAACACCGGTTTATCAACGGCGAGTGTCTGGTTATACGTCGGCACAATCCAGTCGCCCGTGTTCAGCATTGTTTGAGCGATAGCGGCAAATCGAGTTTCATCCTCATCCCACAAGGGTGGTGACAAAAGATTGGTGGCCAATATCACAAGCGTCGAGAGTCCCAGTATGAGCCAGGTGGCGCGGGCAAGACTCATCGTGTTTGTGGTGGAACGTGTCTCATGCGGCATGGTGAGAATCCTTGAATCCAAAGTATTCGTGGCGGATAATGTCGGGATGTAAATCATCAATCTCATCGAGTGTTCCAGAAAATCTGGCGCGAATTTTCCACGGTCTGCCGTGAGGCGAATTGTTTTCAGCGGTTGCCATCTGTTCGGCAAGAAATCCGAAAGACGCCAGGAGTAATGATGTAAACCCGCCAATGATTGAGACGAATACAGCAGCGACGGCCATCGCAAAGGATCCCATCGAGAACAGTGGAACCGATGACAGCAGGCATCCGCAGGAGATAGCGCACAACCAGAATCCGACGACACCGAAAAAACGCATAGGACGGTCCGACCATCGCGTCAGATAGAGAATTGCAGCGAGATCAACGAGCACCCCGAGCGACCGGGACAGTCGATATTTTGAAAGACCGGCAACACGCGGATGATGGGTGACAACCATTTCGGTGACCCGCGCTCCCTTCCATGCGGCCAGGACCGGAATAAATCGGTGCCACTGGCCCCGAAGTGGAAGTTCTTTCGCAATATCGCCTTGCATCGCCCGTAATGTGCAACCGATGTCGTGGACGGTCGTGTGGGTGAGCATTCGAATCAGTGCGTTGGCCACTCGTGACGGAAGTCGACGAGTAACCAAGGAATCGTGGCGAATTTTTCTCCACCCACAGACGAGGTCGAATCCGTCATCGAGTCGGGCAACGAGTTTCGGAATATCAGCAGGATCGTTCTGAAGATCGCCATCAAGCGTCACGATCACTGTTCCGAGTGCCTCTTGAATACCGGCGTGCAGGGCAGAGGTCTGACCATAACTGCGCCGAAGTTTGAGAATGCGAATTTCAGGATGACCAGCGGCAAGCGTCTGAAGTCGCTCAAAGGTGCCGTCCACAGAACCATCGTCAATCAAAATATATTCATACGACATTCCCATAAGAGGAACAGTGCGATCGAGTGCCTCAAGCAGAGCATCCACCGAGTCGATTTCATCCCGGAGAGGGATCACGAGAGAAAGTTGCATAGAAATTTCTAATGAAGCGAGGAATAAAAAATGTTAGTAGTGTTCGCTGGAGAGCAGTTGCGGCGAATGTTCTGGAGTGTGCGCGGTGTGAATTATGGATGTCGTAAGCGGTCCGGCGAGCAGAAGAGACCGTGACGAAAAAACGTGATGGCTTCGTCCGAGAATCCCGTATCCATCAGGAAGTATTTGAAGAACATCTTGCTCAAACATGTCATCAAAGAGCAGATGGCAATCGGGGTAAATCCGCAGATGTTGCCGAACGGCAATCGGAGTGGGAAGGTTCGCCACATCCTTCTGCGAATAGAAAACGAGACTTGGCACAACGTGCTGGTAAGAAGCCCAACGAGAAACGTTCTGGTCTTTTGCAACGTGCGATACGAGAAATTTTGTTCCCGTATTGTGACTGATTCTGTCAGCCGCTACGCCGATCAGGAGGATCATCGTGATAGCGGCAGTTACAGCCAAAGAGGCGACAGCCTTTGAGTGGTTGCCGCGCGACTGACAGGACCATCCTGCAAAAGCACCCAGAAGCGGAACCAATCCAATCACACCGATCCACTCTTGCCCGGGAGCTGTACGGGCTGCGAGCAAACAGAGTCCAAACAACATGCCAGCACCGATCACTCCAAGAGAGATCCACCCGTAGTACATCATTCGAGAAACGAGTGGATGTGGGGTGCGGCACCAGTCGGCGAGAAAGAGTCCGTAAAGCATTGAAAGTGCTGGAAAAGCGGGCCATATATAGCCTGGAAGCTGGGTATGGCTGAAAGAAAAAAATGCGATCCACACCACGGTCCAACTCACCAGCAAACGCACTGCCGGCTTCCGAGGATCCAATGGCTCAGCGTGGAGAATTCCAACGGTGTGCGCAAGCATCGTACCGGTGACAATCGACCAAGGAAAAAAACCAACAACAGCAATGACTCCAAAGTAAAAAAACGATCCAGAATGTCCCTCCATGGTTTCGTAGAATCGTCCAAAATTGTGAACTCGCAAGAAATCGTTGATCCACTTTCCTTCGGTACGCAGTGAGACCCATGCAACCCACGGAATCGTTGTAAGGATCGCAGTGCCGACAATGAACTGCGGGCGAATCACTGCAACAGCAGAACAAACAGAACTGGCAAACACCGATGCGTGACGGAAAAAAGTCCTCCATTTTCCGCCGGTGTAAGAAGTCTCTGTTGAATGAAAGTGGGGAAGGGAGGAAGTCTGCCAAATCGAGAAAACGATCATGCTCAAAAGGGGTAAGAGCAATGCGACGGGCCCCTTGGCAAGCATGCCGAGGCCAGATGAAATTCCGATGGCAACGGCAAACGACCAATGCAGCGGCCGCATCGTGGGACACCATCGATCGAAGTCAGTAGGCTCTCCGGAACGAAAAAGTCCGATTGCAAAAATGAGCAGTGACAACGTCGTGCAAAAACACAAGGGAGCATCTGGTGTTCCTGTCCGTCCTACGACGGCCGTCAAAAAACAACTGGACATGGCAAGTGATCCCCAGATCGCGACGCGCGGTCGCAGGATCAGAGAACCAAGCAGGTATGTCAAAAAAATGGTTCCAATGGTCAGGCACGCGGAACCGATTCGGCTGGCAAATTCTGTGCGCCCCGCCAGAGAGAAGCTGAGCAATTGAATCCAGTTCACCAGCGGCGGCTTGTCGGTTCTCAGCGAGCCGTTAAACGTGGGAACAACCCAGTCTGCGCGGCTCATCATCGCCACGGAGCACGCGGCGTTTCTGGGTTCGTCTTCATCCCACAGAGGTGAGCCGCCGAGATTCGTCAGCAGTACGGTTGCTGCTACGAAAAGTACAAGCGGAAGATGAAATCGAACTGGAATCACGTCTGAAAAACCTCGCGAGAAACCGAAGGGCACAACGAATGAACTTTGGGGCCAAAACGGGCTGGGAGAGTAGGAGGACCATTCCAGACCGTCAAGCCAAAGACGAACGCCCTTTTTCAACGTGTTTTGAGCCGGTTGACCATACGCCCGGGGCGGTTATGTTGAGCGATGATTCTGGTGGCGGATGCCGCCTCACGACCCGCATGGAGTGTGCCCTTTGGTTGATGAACCGATGCCGTCTGAAGTCCCCTCGCCTTCTCCTGGGGAAGATGCACTTCGCGATAATGCAGGCGGACTGATTATCGAAATTCCAATTGAGCAGGAGCTCAAGGAAAGTTATCTGACATACGCGATGAGCGTTATTGTCAGTCGCGCTTTGCCGGATGTTCGCGATGGTCTCAAGCCTTCGCAGCGGCGCATCTTAGTGGCAATGAATGATCTCAATCTTTCCCCGGGATCGTCACGAGTAAAGTGCGCGAAGATTTCTGGTGACACCAGCGGCAACTACCATCCCCACGGTGAAAGTGTTATCTATCCAACACTTGTGCGCATGGCCCAAGAATGGAATATGCGACATGTGCTTGTGGACAAGCAGGGAAATTTCGGTTCGATCGCCGGTCTTCCCGCAGCTGCAATGCGATATACCGAGGCGAGACTTTCGCCCATTGCCGCACTGCTGCTGGACGATCTCGATCTCGATACTGTCGATTTTGTTCCGACGTATGACGAACGAAGCACAGAGCCTGTCGTCCTGCCGAGCCGATTTCCAAATCTGGTCGTCAACGGCGCGGGAGGAATCGCCGTTGGCATGGCCACGAGCATTCCGCCGCACAACCTTGGTGAGGTCTGCAAGGCTCTTGTACAATTGATTGATTTTCCAAACACCACTGCCGGTGAACTGCTTCAAATTGTTCCTGGGCCAGACTTTCCAACCGGTGGAATTGTCATGGGCCGGGATGCGCTGATTCGGGGCTATCTGACCGGTCGCAGCACGATCACGCTTCGCGCGCGTGCCACGGTTGAAGACATGGGGAAAAATCGCAGTCGTATCGTTGTCACAGAGGTTCCTTATCAGCAGACTCGGGACTCGATCGAAGAGAAGATCGCGGAACTGGTGACCGACGACCGTATCAAGGGCATTTCTGCAATTCGCAATGAAAGTGACTTGAAGGATCCTGTGCGATTGGTGCTGGAACTCAAGCGAGATGCCGATCCTGAAGTCGTGCTTAATCAGCTCTATCAATTCTCTTCGTTGCAAACCACTTTTTCGCTGATTTTCTTAGCACTGGTCGACGGAAAGCCCCGCATTTTACCGTTTAAGAAAATGCTGGAAGAGTTTTTGCGACACCGCACAACAGTCATTCGACGTCGCACTCAGCATCTTCTCGCGAAGGCAAGAAGTCGCAAGCATACGCTCGAAGGTTTGCTTGTGGCGCTTGCAAACTTAGATGAGGTGATTGCTATTATTCGCAGTTCTCCTACGCAAGCAGAAGCGAAGCAGCGACTCACGTTGATCGCCGCTCCTTCCTCGCTCTTGGAACGGGCCATTGGCGAAGAAGGATTCGCCGTGCTTCAGGAAGAGAGAGGTGTTTCTGAAACCTATGGTCTTTCACCTGTGCAAGCGGAAGCAATTCTGCGTCTCACGCTGGGACAATTGGTGAATCTTGAACAAACAAAACTTTCTGGAGAACACCGGGAACTGCTTATCAAGATCGGTGAGTTCCGAAGAATTCTTTCAAGTGAATCAAATATTCGTGCTCTTATTCGCGAAGAGTTGCTCGACCTAGAAAATAAACATGCAGATGAGCGCCGCACTGAGATTAGCGGTGAGGCTGCCGACATTCGCGATATGGCGGAGTTGATTACTGAGGCTTCGATGGTGGTCACGATCAGTCGGGCTGGCTACATCAAACGCACCGGATCGATCACCTACCGAGCACAGCGTCGGGGAGGCAAGGGGCTCACGGGTGCCCGAACCGATGATGAGGATCCGATTGAGCATCTCTTCGTTGCAAGCACGCATGACTGGCTCTTGGTTTTCACCACGTTAGGCAAGGTCTTTACTCTGCGAGTCTTCGAGTTACCAGAACTTGCCCGCGATGCTCGTGGACGAGCACTTGTGAACTTGTTGGAACTGGAACCGGGAGAAAAAGTTGCCGATTGTCGTGCCGTTGCTGGTTTTGAAGCGACGGAACAGTATCTGATGCTTGCGACGCGCAGAGGAGTCGTCAAGAAAACTGCTCTCGAGCAATACAGCCGCAAGCGATCCAAGGGGCTGATTGCCGTCAAACTCAGAGAGGGAGACGAACTCATCGATGCGTTAGTGACATGTGCCGGAGATGAACTTGTGCTTTCAACGGCGAATGGCTTAGCGATTCGATTTCCAGAATCAGATGTTCGACCAATGGGCCGCGGCACCAGTGGTGTACGAGGCATCAGGCTCTCGTCCAAGGATCGTCTTGTAGGCATGGTCGTGGCCGATCCAGAGGCGACTCTTTTGACTGTCTGTTCTAATGGGTTTGGCAAACGGACTCTTTTCGGCGTGGGCACTGCGATTTCTGGTCCGGCACCAACAGGCGACGAGGAAAGTATTGAACCCGAGGTTTCGAACGTCGATTCAGACATCACCGATGATGAGTCTTCCGGCAGTCAGGTTCGGTACCGTACTCAGCATCGTGGAGGCAAGGGGGTTCGCGACATCAAGACCACTGCTCGTAACGGAGAAGTGGTTGCGGTGGTTTCGGTGCGCGATGAAGATGAAGTGCTCATGATGACTTCCCGTGGAAAAATTCAGCGAGTGGCTGTTCGCGAAATAAAGCCGATCGGCCGCAACACACAAGGCGTTCGCATCATGCGACTTGATGAGGGGGATTCGCTTGCGGCAGTCGTTCGAGTTCCACCAGATGATCGCGGTGCGGACTCTCCAGAGTCGACGGAAGAACCTGCCGATCCTTCGCCCCAAGTCTAATTTTTCTCAGAGGATCTTTAGGCGGATTCGATACTCGCCACCATCTGTTGTTGCAGTGTAAAATTCTCATGAAAATTGCGGTCGTCGGGACAGGATATGTTGGACTGGTGACGGGCACCTGCCTTGCCGACAGCGGCAATACAGTAATTTGTCTCGACATCAATGCTGAAAAAATTGCCAGGCTTTCCCGCGGCGAGGTTCCGATTTACGAACCGGGCCTTGAGGAAATTGTTCACCGGAATACTGCTTCTGGAAGACTTCTTTTCACCACAGACGTTTCTACTGCGATTGCTGGTGCCGAGGTCGTTTTTCTTGCCGTTGGCACACCGCCTCTGACAGATGGATCGGCGGACTTGCGGGCGCTTTGGAGTGTTGTTGACTCGATCGCAATTCACCTTTCAACGACGGCCGTTGTTGTCACCAAAAGTACCGTACCGGTTGGAACCTGTGCAGGAATCGAGAAACGATTGAAGGATCGACTGGGAAGAGATTGTCGGGTTGCGAGCAACCCGGAGTTTCTCAAAGAGGGAGCCGCGATCGAAGATTTTCAAAAGCCCGATCGTGTGGTGGTTGGTGTGCGATGCGACGATGTCGCAGGCGTACTGCGAAATCTGTATCTCCCATTTCTGCGAACCGAAAATCCTTTTCTCATCATGAGTCCCGAGA
>Ga0194051_1000007_pt1 | contig 105731 bp, 100 predicted proteins | sample SepL2320m_MetaG_FD_161275 | JGI IMG/M metagenome (GOLD analysis project Ga0194051, IMG submission 161275) | Anoxic zone freshwater microbial communities from boreal shield lake in IISD Experimental Lakes Area, Ontario, Canada - Sep2016-L239-20m | ecosystem: Environmental > Aquatic > Freshwater... | reverse complement strand
GCGGATTCGAACCGCTGACCTCCTCAGTGCAAATGAGGCGCTCTACCAACTAAGCTAAGGGCCCGTGTTTATGGGGTTTCAATATACAAGTTTTAGGGAATTTTTGCAATCTACTTGTGGTTCTTTTGTTCCCTTTCAAGTCTTTTTGCAAAAAATATCATAGTGCCAACAAAAACCAACATAAGAGAACCTACAATATAAGCTATATTCATAATTTACTTTTTAATTCTAAAACTAATAATACCAGCCACCCACCACGCCGATCCTAATAATAAACCATAAGATACCAACTTCCAACTGATAAGATCTCGGGTAAAAGATTCTACAACAAATACAGCAAAGAAAATTTGAGCGATATCCTTGCAAACATCGGAGACATATTCCAATTTTAATAAAAAATACTCTGTAAAACTTTTAAAATATCTCTGCATCGAGCAAAATAATACACAAACCATATGAATTTTCCTTAAAGAAAACCTAAAATCCTAATTATCCCCACTCTTCATCATCTTCAAGAAAACATCATGTGGAATATTCACCGTGCCTCCCTCTTTCATTTTTTTCTTTCCCTTTTTCTGCTTCTCTCGTAATTTCATTTTTCGAGTGATATCGCCTCCGTACATGTGCTGAGTCACATCTTTTTTCATAGCCGAAAGTGTTCGAGATGCAATAATTCGCCCATCTGCTTTTGCTTGAATTTTAGTGACGAACATCTGACGTGGAAGAACTTCGAACAATCTGTCTACTGCTTTATTCGCTTCTTCATCAATTCGTCTAAAGGCAATCACTCGGGTAAATGCTTCTACTGGTTCTTCTGCTACCAAAATATCCATGCGGGTTACATCAGCTTTTCTCATTCCTTCTAATTCATATGACAATGATGCATAACCAGATGAAATACTTTTCAATTCATCAAAAAATCCGCGCATTAATTCGCGAAGCGGCATCGCAATAGCAAGAGCTGCCCGCCCATCTCCGAAAGTTTCCGTGTCCCCCAATTCAGCTTCGTGTTCATAAAGCATTTGATAAATCGCACCGACATAAGTGGTTGGAGAAATAATTTTCACATTGACCCAAGGCTCGTACACTTCGAGGAATGATCCGTGATCTGGAAAAAGTGACGGTGAATACACCATTTTTTTCTTGCCATCTTTCATGGTTACTTCGTATGTGATACTTGGTGTAGCAATAACCAGATTTAAATTAAATTCACGCTTCAATCGTTCAGTAATAATTTCCAAATGAAGAAGTCCCAAGAAACCACATCTGAAACCACGTCCTAATGACCCTGATGATTCTTCTTCGTATGAAAAAGCCGAATCAGAAAGTTTTAATCGTCCTAAGGCCTGCTTCAACAGTTCAAAGTCATCTGCATCTTCTGGGTACACCGATGCCCACACCACAGGCGATGGATTAAAGTATCCCGGTAATTCAGGTAATTGTTTTTTGAAAAGTGTAATAGTGTCGCCCACTGATGCAATGCCTGGACGTTTAATTCCGGTTACAATGTAGCCAATTTGCCCAGGACCTAATTCCTCACAAGCCTCTTCATCAGGTGTAAAGATCCCGACTTCGAGCGCTGTAAACTTTTCATTCGCAATTTTAAACATCAACTCGTCACCTTTCTTTACAGACCCGTCCATAGATCGTACATATATAATGACACCTTTGTGGTTTGAATATTGAAAATCAAAAACTAGCGCACGGAAACTATTTGAATTTGTAAATTCTTCCTTTGGAGCAGGAATACGTTTAATTACCTCTTGTAAAAGATCATCCACACCAGCACCTGTCTTTCCAGAGGTTTCCAAAATATCTTCTTCCTTACATCCAAGAAGCGCTACCATTTCTTTCTTTATATCTTCAATTCGTGCAAGTGGTGAGTCAACCTTGCTTAATACTGGAATAATCACAAGCCCTGTTTCCTGTGCCATTCGAAGTGTTGTTAAAGTCTGTGCCTGCACGCCCTGTGTGGCATCTACCAATAGAATAGAACCCTCCACTGCCTTTAATGCTCGAGAAACTTCATACGAAAAATCAATGTGGCCAGGTGTATCAATTAGATTCAAAATGTGATCCTTGTAATGCATTCTTACTGGCCGCATCTTTATAGTAATTCCCTTTTCGCGCTCCAATTCCATACTGTCCAAAACCTGCGCCATCATTTTGCGCTTTTCAATAGTGTGCGTAATTTCAAGCATACGGTCGGCAAGGGTCGACTTTCCGTGGTCAATATGGGCGATGATGCTAAAGTTTCGAGTGCGGGATAACATAATGTGTGAACTATGTTATAGCATAAAATTGGGATTTAGGGACTTGACCCAAATATTTACCCTGCTAAAATGTACTCGTAACGGCTTCGGCCTCGGTTCTGTGAAAACAGAATCATAAAAATACAAAAGGCAGTTATAAGTTCACAAGATTTATAACTGCCTTTTGTATTTCATTGTATTTTTCATTACTTATATGACCAAGCTTTCTAATTAGTCTCTTGGTATCTATTAATCGCATCTGGGACAATAGAGCAATCTGATCCGTGTTGTTTATATTTAGACTTACGTAAAATTTAGAATGTTTAACTTTAGTAGATAACGGGACAGCCCAAAATACATCGTTATTAAACTTTTTAAAGATAATTACTGATCTAGAAAAGTTTGAGTTCTTACCATCTTCTTCCCAACCAATATTACTACCCAAAGAACACCACCAGACTTCCCTTTCATGGAAAAATATGGGATATCTATTTTTATTTTGTATCTCCGTCTTCTTTTTGTGCCATTCCGTATAATCTTTTTGCATATTTTCAAATCTCGCTTACGTACTTAAAATATAGTATTATCAGACAGTTATTAATTATTGATTAAGCAAAGATAAAATCCTGCTTAAAAGCTGAAAACCATGTCAAAAAATACAAACGACCTACAAGAAATGCGACATTCCCTAGCACATTTGCTAGCTGCCGCTGTAATTGAAATATACCCAACCACCCTTTTGACTATTGGACCTGCCGTCGATAATGGGTTCTACTACGACATGGATTTTGAATCTCCTGTCTCAGAAAAAAACTTCCATGAAATTGAAAAGAAGATGCGATCATTGCTCAAGACTTGGAAAGGTTTTACTCACAAAGAGGTTTCGCCGGAAGAAGCTCGAACTTTGTTCGCTGACAATCCATACAAGCTTGAATTAATAGAAGAAATTGCAAAGAAAGGTGAGAAAATCACTTTGTATACGTCTGGAAACTTTACAGACCTTTGCCGTGGTGGGCATGTTGAAGACATGCAATCTATCGCTCCTGATTCGTTCAAACTGTCTCGTATCGCTGGGGCCTACTGGCGAGGTGATGAAAAAAACAAAATGCTTACGCGTATTTACGGACTGGCATTCCCAACTAAGGAAGAATTAGATGCATACGAAGTTCAACAAGAAGAGGCAAAAAAACGTGATCACCGAAAACTTGGAAAAGAATTAGCTATTTTTGAATTTGATGAAGATGTAGGACCTGGACTTCCCCTTTGGTTACCAAATGGAGGTGCAATTATTGAACAGTTGGAAACATTGGCTAAAGAAACTGAATTCGCGTACGAATACGAACGTGTGCGAACTCCACACCTTGCGAAGGAATCAATGTACTTAACTTCAGGACACCTTCCTTATTATGAGGAATCCATGTACCCTCCGATGGAATACGAGGGCGGTAAATATTATTTGAAGGCTATGAACTGTCCGCATCATCACAAGATTTATGCAGCTGGAACTAAAAGCTATAAAGACCTTCCTTTGAGATTGGCTGAATACGGCACATGTTATCGTCATGAAAAATCAGGTGAACTGTTTGGCCTGATGCGTGTACGCTCGATGCAGATGAATGACGCTCATATTTATTGTACCGAAGAGCAATTCTTTGATGAGTTCAAAAAAGTAATTGATATGTATTTGTACTACTTCAAAATTTTTGGAATTGAAAAGTACCAAATGCGACTTTCAAAACATTCGAAGGAAGGGCTTGGAAAGAAATATATTGATAACGAAGAATTGTGGATCAAAACTGAAGACATGGTGCGTAAATGTTTAGTCGCAGCAAATGTACCATTTGTTGAAGCCGAAAATGAAGGTGCCTTCTACGGACCAAAAATTGATGTGCAGATTTGGAGCGTGATTGGTCGCGAATTTACCCTTGCCACAAACCAGGTAGATTTTGCGGTTCCTGCTCGTTTTGGATTGAAATACACCGACAAAGACGGTACCGAAAAGACCCCTTTGTGTATCCACCGAGCACCACTTTCAACTCATGAACGCTTTATTGGATTCTTGATTGAACACTACGCCGGTAACTTCCCTCTATGGCTCGCCCCTGAACAGGTTTATGTAGTACCAGTCAAAGAATCAAATATGGAAAAGGCAAAAGAGGTTTATGCATCTCTTCGAAAACTACAGATCCGTGCAAAAATCGACCTTTCAAACGATGGCTTTGGTAAAAAAGTTCGCGCTGCCAAAAATGCCAAAGTTCCTTATACAATTATTATTGGTGATAAGGACATGGAGGCTGGCAAAGTTACCCTTGAGAGCAGAGACAAGGGCAACTTAGGACAATTGACAACGGGTGAGGTGGAAGCAAGACTGAAAGAAGAAATCACATCACGAAAATAACTTAGCCCAACAAACAAAAAACCTACCACATATGTGGTAGGTTTTTTGTTATAAGAATCGTAGTAGATTACTTATTTCTTGCAGATAGGTTTCTCGCCTTGAAAGCTTCAATCATACTAGCAGCTGAAACATTTGCTGTAAGTCCTGTTCGCTTTCTTCGTGATACCACGAATGCTGCGAATGCACTCCAAGCTAATAGTCCGATAGCAAACAATGCAATTTTCCAACTTAGACTGATTCCAGTAGCAGGAACCTGGTTTAGATAAATTCCTGAAACTGCACCAACTTGGTCTGATGTACCCTTAATAAGAGTTACGTTAGACGCCTGAGTCTGGTAACCGTAGATAGCGTTGATTGTTGAATAACATGTCGCTGTATATGATTGACCATTTGAAGTGACAGTCACTGTCGCATTCTTCTGACCAGTTGAATAATATTGCTGACTAACTGAAGAGTTGTTACCGTTCAATCCATCAGAACCTGACCAGTTGTAAGTGTAATTACTGTTTCCACCTGTTGGGAATACTGTCCAAGTAACATACTGGTTAGTATTTGCAACTGAAGGTGTTGCTGAACAATACGCACTGATAGTTGAGTTGTTACCGACGTTCACATTACATGATCGTGAGATCGTCTGACCGTTTGAAGTAATTGCAACTGTAGCGTACTTACTACCTGAACTATAGAATCGTCCAGTGAAAGACTGACTTGAACTGTTAAGACCGTCTGAACCTGACCAAGAATATGTGTATCCTCCGTTACCACCTGAAGCAGAGGCAGAGAAACTCACATCTTGACCAACTTGAACATTATTTGAAGGGTTTACTGAACATGAACCTTCCAAAGTCTGAGTGTTATTGTTTGAACCACCATTTGATGGAACATTTACAACTACATTTACATTAGCACCACCTGCGATGTTAGTGTTTGTCACAACAGGATTCGAATTAGAGATTACATCGTTTCGGTTTGTGTTGCTGTTAATATTTGTAGGAGTTGAGTTTGAACCATTTGAGTATCTATATGAAGGGATAGCTGCATACGAGTACGCAGGAGTTGAACCTGTAGTGTATCGGTATGACGGAGTAGAGTATCCAACAGAACGACATGATGAACATGATGAATTATCAGCTGGAGTAAAACTACCGAAATCCGTATTAACACCACCGAAGCTTCCAGAATCTGTGTTATCACCAAAGCTGCCTGAATCTGTATTATCGCCGAAGCTACCAGAATCTGTGTTGCCACCGAAACTACCGAAATCCGTATTAACACCACCGAAGCTTCCAGAATCTGTGTTATCACCAAAGCTGCCTGAATCTGTATTTCCTGAAGGATAATTGAAATCTCCTCCTAGATCTACACCTTCGAAGTCGGCCATAGCAACATGAGGAACGGCAACAAGTGCCATTACCGCAACGAATGCCGTGGCAAGAATGTATTTAATATTTTTCATATAATTTGTGTTAAAACTCATAGTGATAATATTATATACTATATATATAGATTGTCAATAGAGCTCTAGACAGTTACATATTATCTTGATGAAATCATAGCCAAATACTGACTAGTAAGTGATAAAATACGTTGAAAAGAAAGGCCATTTCTAGGTATGGCAATTATACAATATAATCACATATCTGGCTATCTGAGCGGTATGACTCTATCAAAAGTCGCCTGAACTACGAATCGATCAGTTTTTGCTCCGAAACTATCACAAGTCGACAACGTAAGTGTGGCTGGACCTTTTGTATCAAACTTTACCAGGGTTTCATCCTTGTTAACCTCCTTCACAGAAGTTACTTTGTAGATATATACATTCCTATCACCAAGAACCTGAATCTCGTCCCCTTCCTTCGCATTTTTTATAGTATTAAAAATTTTATATGCTTTATTCTGAACAATTTTGTATCCAGTGCTGTGTCCGAAAATAAACATGTTCCCGAGGCCCGGCACTCCCGATCCAGGGTAGCGCACTGCTCCTAGAGTTAGCTCGTTATCTAACACATTAATATCTGCGGATGAGGGATTTTTCACAATACCGTCGACACCAACTGATGCAATCACAATTCGTAAAGGATATTCGTATTTAATATTTTGAGAAGAAGATGCAGTAGGATTTCCATCAGTTAAATCTACGTTTACAGGATCCCCCACCAAAGGTCGTAAGGCCGTATCTTTTATCTGATCAAGTATCCCCGCCTGGGTATCATCTTGAAATTCACTTGGCACCAAGCCTAGACCTGCCAGTAAGACCACCGTCGCAAGAAAGAACCCGGAAAAAAGTATAATGAAGCGTAATTCATGCTTTTCAAAAACCGGTATAAACCTTTCGAGCCATCCTTTCTTGCGGGGATGTTGAGGAATATTCGTCACAATACGTAAAATCATAGCACGCCCATCGTCTTGATGTAAATTAACTGCTCTGCTGTATTTTTTTGACCGATTCTGTTAGCATGTACGGTAATGAACAACTTTAAAAAGTCTCCTGTCGGTAATCAAAATACCGAGGGAGCAAACCTAACTGGAACTATTAGTATTAACGCAAAAGGCCGAGGATTCGTCAGAATAGTGGATCGAGAGGACGACGTCATGATTGACCCCGTCGATGTCGGAACTGCTTTAAACAGAGACACTGTTGAGATTTCAACTTTCCAAAATCAATGGAGCGAAACTCAAGGAAAAATTATCCGTATTGTAGAACGAAATAAAACGAGCTTTGTTGGAATAATCTTTACTGAAAACGGTCAGGCCAAGCTGAAGACCGACGACCTAAAATCTAACATCGTAATCAACATTACAAACATCTCCGCCTTCCCTACTATTTCTGATAATACAAAAGTCCAGGTCCATGTCGACATGGAAAATTGGAAGGATGGACGAAGTCCGAACGGAGAAATTACTCGAGTTTTCGGAATCAAAGGTGATAACAATGCTGAAATGGAAGCCATCGTGGCTGAACGTGGTTTCGATACCACTTTTAGTAACGAAGTAATTAAAGATGCTGAAAAATCTGCAGAGCAACTTAGAAACGTGAGTCCTGAAGAATTGGCACGACGAAAAGACTTTCGTAAAACATGGACATGTACTATTGATCCGTTTGATGCCAAAGACTTTGATGATGCTATCTCATTAAAGGAACTACCTGATGGTAATCTTGAAATTGGTGTCCACATCGCTGATGTATCACATTTCGTGCGCGAAGGCAGCGAACTAGACAAAGAGGCTCGCAAGCGTGCTTTCTCAGTCTATCTCGTCGATCGAACCATCCCCATGTTACCGAGTATTTTATCGACTGATGTATGTAGTTTAAATCCAAACGAAGATCGCTTCTCATTTTCAGCTGTCTTTATCATGGATAAAAACGGCATTGTCAAAGAGCGTTGGTTTGGAAAAACCATTATCCATTCAGCACGTCGTTTTACATACGAAGAGGCTGAAGAGAGACTTGTGACTAAACAAGGAGACTGCGCTGAAAAATTAGCGGTTTTAAATGAGATTGCAAAAAAATTGAACGATGACCGAAACAAACACGGCGCCATCGACTTTGAAACAACTGAAATTAAATTCAAACTAGATGACAACGGCAAGCCAATTGCAGTGTACAAAAAAGAGCGATTAAGTAGTCATAAACTAGTCGAAGAATTCATGCTGCTTGCAAACCGTGAAGTGGCCAAATTTATTCATGACGACTTTAAAAATGCTCATGGTGCACAATTGCCCGGTGTCTACCGAATTCACGATGTGCCAAACATTGAACGCTTAGAAGATTTAGGAATTTTTGTACGAGCTCTTGGCTTCGAATTCAAACCTCATAAGAACATGAAGTCAAAAGATATTCAGACATTACTTCGTGAAGTCTCTGGCTCAAGCGCAGAAGCAACAATCAAAACTGCTACCCTTCGTTCAATGGCCAAGGCAGAATACTCTACAAAAAATATTGGACACTTTGGTCTTGCGTTCACGTATTACACACAGTTCACATCGCCCATTCGACGCTACGCAGACTTAATCGTGCATAGAATTGTTGAAAGTATCAAAGACGGCACTCACCTTTCTGCTGCCCTTATGGACTCATTAGACAAGATCTGTGCTGATTGTTCAAAGCGCGAAGTTGAAGCGGCAGACGCAGAACGCGCTTCTATTAAATACAAACAGGTTGAATACATGGAAAGAAAAGTCGGTCAGATTCTAAACGTAACTGTTGGTGGCATTGCAGAATGGGGCATGTTTGTCGAAGAAGAAGAATCAAAGGCCGAAGGCCTTATCCGTCTCAAAGATTTATTACCAAGTGACTTCTACACAGCAGACACTAAAAATTATGTCATCAATGGAACACGGACCAAAAAAACATTTAAACTGGGTGACAAATTGAAAGTAAAATTGATCAGGGCTGATACAGATACAAGAAGTCTGGAGTTACAAATCGTAGAATAATTTATTTATATATATTACATATAAAAGAAACGACCGGACCTCCACTGTGGGAAGACCGGCCATTGTTCCGATTGAGGTCCCTTGCGGGTTAGCCTCGATTTTGCTGCTCAACTAACTGAAATTCTACGATGAAAAAAGACTAGGGAGACCACACTGGCCCACCCTCCGAGAGCATCCTGTAGGCCCTTTGCACGAAAACCCAGGGACACCTCCCTTGTTCTCTTATTTGAAAGCTCAGTCCCGGAGGGGACCGGACTTACCACCGGTAATGCAATCACCATGGGAACCTATCTCGGAGGGGCCTTTCCCCCTACCAATCTTTTCTTCTGAAATGAGAGATTTCCACCTCCCCGAGTCCACCCAAATCGTGAGTCACGCGACTGACGGCAATCGTCACGTGACAACCTATCTGCGCAACACCAGTACCATGTCGGTTGCGCAGCGGGTACAAACACGACCAACGTAGGGTGCCCACTCGGGGAGTGGAATACCTCTTCCTCGCCAAATACTGCCTACTAACAATGCTACTCCGGTTATACTGAAAATCAAGAGGTTATCAACAGCACCTGTTTTTTTGGTTTACACAAGTCGATCTCTTTTCTTTCGATGCGCAGTAATGGCAAATCGATGTGCTTCTGCATTAATTTTTATAATATCACTTTGCAGTTCTTTGATTTTTAAGCCAAATTCATGAGTCGAATCAACAGTTAAAATTTCCCTAGCTTTGTGTCGCGCATCTTTAACCACTGAAACTACATTCACGTCCTTTGGGACAACTTTTTTGGCAACATTAATCTGTGCCGTTCCTCCATCTATTACAACCACATCTGGTAAATTCCATTCTTTATGTGCAAAGCGTCTTGCCAATATTTCATGTAAAGCTTGGGTGTCATTCGCACCAGTCACACTCTTTATATTAAATTTACGATATTCATTTTTATCGAATTCTCCATCATTCATAACAACCATTACACCGATCATGTGCTTACCTGAAATATGAGCTACATCGTAGGCTTCAATTCTTAAAGGCCCCGATGTGCTCATTGGTTCTTTTTTTATCATTGAAATGTCTTGAATGTGCCCAAGAGATTCGATCGTCCTTTGAATTTCTGAACACCTTTCAAAATCAAGACCTTTAGCATAATTTTTAATTTCTTTATACAACAAACCGATCAGACTTTTCTTTTTACCTTGAAAAAAGAGAACAAGATGACGGATATTTTTTGAATATTCCTTTGCAGACATTTTTCCCGCACAAACACCAGGACAAAGCCCAATTGAATAATTAAAACACGGACGAGTTTGCTCCAATTTACACACGTCTCTGAATGGAAAAATCTTTCTGACCAACTTCAACGCTTCACGTAATTGTGGAGCGTACGGGTATGGACCAAATGTATGTGAATACTCTGATCCTGACAAATCATTTTCTAAATTTCTCCCACGTGCAATCAACACCCTCGGAAATTTTTCTTTAGTTATAACTACATAATTAAAACTTTTATCATCTTTTTCCTTCGTGTTAAAAACTGGCTGATGTTTTTTAATAAGTTCATTTTCCAAAATAAATGCTTCAAGCACAGAATCGGTTGCTATGAAATCCACATCATCGGCCTTAGACACCATATCCACAAGGAGCATTCCGCGACTCTTGATGAGGTCATCTGAGAAGTAACTTCGTGTGCGGTCTTTCAGACTGGTAGCTTTTCCAATATATAAAATAGCCTTATTTTGCTTGAATAAGTAAACCCCGGGACTGTCGGGAATGTTCTTTTTATGGGCTATTTTGGTTAGGTCTTGACGGTTCATGGTTTTGAGTATATATTACTAGACGTGCCAATTCAATGTTTTCGACAAGAATTCTGCGCACAACAGATTTATAAGAGTTAGGGTGGTTCGGGCCGGTGAGGCAAGCGAATGTCCCCAAAGTGGAGCGTGCGCGGCCTGCGTACCACACTGAGAAAACACTTCGGTGACATCTCGCCCCTTGCCGGCCCGGCATCCTAACCTTATACAGTTCTTTTTAAACTGTTCTTTCTTCCCTTCGGGGAAACCAGGTCATTTATTTGACCAACCCTTTCCACAATGTTCCACAAGCGAGCTGCATCTGCACCTCGCTTTTTTGTTTGCCTACAATTTAAAACACTACTTATTTTTTCAACACTTTTGCCAAATATTCCCCTGTATAACTTTTAGGATTATTTGCCACTTCCTCAGGCGTACCCTTTGCCACAATATTTCCACCTCGAATACCACCCTCTGGACCGATATCGATAATATAATCCGAACACTTAATCACATCCATATTGTGTTCGATTACCACCACTGTATTTCCCTTCTGAACTAATTTTTGTAAAATCTCTACCAACTTACGAACATCTTCATAATGTAGTCCGACCGTCGGTTCATCCAAAATATAAATAGATTTTTGCACATGTGGACGATAAAGTTCAGCAGAAATCTTCACACGCTGTGCCTCCCCACCAGATAAAGTTGTCGCTGATTGTCCCAGTTCTAGATACCCAAGACCTACTTCATTCAATGTTTCTAATCTGTCTGCAATAGATGGCACATCTTCAAAAAATGCGAGTGCCTCCTCAACTGTCATTTTTAAGACTTCATAAATATTTTTCTTTTTATACTTGACCTCCAACGTTTCCTTCATAAAGCGCTTTCCATTACACACATCACATTGAACATATACGGTTGGCAAGAAATGCATTTCAACTTCGATCATGCCATTGCCCTGACACGTTTCGCATCGTCCGCCTTTCACGTTGAATGAGAAACGACTTGCTGTCCAACCTCGAGCGCGGGCTTCTTCTGATTCTGCAAACATATCGCGGATAAATGTAAACGCCCCGGTGTAAGTTGCAGGGTTTGAACGAGGAGTTCGTCCAATTGGTGACTGGTCAATAAGAATCGATCGGCCTAAATATTCTGTACCCGTAAAGCTTGTACAGTTGTGAACATTCGCCGTGCGGTAGGCTTTCTCAAAACGTGCTTGTAAATTCTTATGTAAAATTTCATATACAAACGAGGACTTACCTGAACCAGACACTCCCGTCACTGTAATCAATCTACCCAAAGGCAGATCTACATTTAGATTTTTAATATTGTTAACCTTTCCTCCTGTAATACTAATCATCCCTCTGTTAGCTTCACGTCGCTCCTCTGGCACTTCTACCACTTTCTCTCCTCGCAAATACGCTAAAGTGAGTGAGTTTGAATCATTCTTCTTGGCAGTCAATAAATCTTCAAGCCAACCAGACACAACCACATGCCCACCATGAACTCCTGCTCCTGGCCCAATATCAATAATATAATCGGACGCAAAAATAGTGTCCTCATCATGTTCTACCACAATCACGGTGTTACCTAAATCACGTAGTTGGACCAAGGTCTTGATAAGGCGATCATTGTCACGCTGATGAAGTCCAATAGTCGGCTCGTCTAGTACGTACAAAGCGCCGACGAGTCCTGAACCCAATTGTGAGGCTAATCTAATACGTTGTGCTTCTCCGCCTGATAGCGTATTTGCCCTTCGGTCTAGGGACAGATAATCAATACCCACATCATTCATAAATTCTAGACGAGAAAGAATTTCTTTTACAATCACCTTTGAAATCTCTCTTTCTTTTTGGCTAAGTGGTAGACCAATGAAAAAGTCTAATGCCTCAGCAATAGTCATGGCTGTCGTCTGAACAACGTTTGTTTTCTTTCCGTCTTCGGCAATCAAAAATACATGCAGTGCTTCTGGTCGCAACCTTGCACCATTACACACCTTACATGGGTCCATCACAAAAAACTCACGTGTACCTAAACCATTACATTCAGGACATGCGCCGTAAGGAGAGTTAAATGAGAATAAGCGTGGCTCAACTTCAGGGAATGAGAAGCCATCGTAGGGACACATGAATTTTGAGGAAATTAATTTGTCAGCGGTGTCTGTCACAATGCGAAGAAGACCTTCTGATTCCTGTAGACCTTTTTCAATTGATTCATTTAATCGTTCGCGGAAGGCAGGAGTATTTTCCTTTATTTCTGAAATATAAAATTGATCAACTAGCACATCGATATTGTGTTTTTTTGTTTTAGAAAGAATAATTTGTTCACGTAGTTTTTTGACTACACCATCCACGCGTACTTCTTCGTACCCACGCCCCAACATATCGTATAACAATTGGTAATACTCACCTTTTCGGCCTACAACTACCGGTGAATAAATCTTAAAAACTGAACTGTCCACTGCCACGCCCATGACTTTTTTGGTTTTAGATGAAGTATCCATAGACTTAACTGTGGTAAAAATAGATTCAAGAATTTCTTCTTTTGAAAGCTTTTTGATTTCACGTTCACACACTAAACAATGGGGCTTGCCAATGCGGGCAAAAAGAATACGGAGATAATCGTAAATTTCTGTAATTGTTGCAACAGTTGATCGTGGGTTGTTAGATCTTGATTTTTGATCAATCGAAATAGCTGGTGACAATCCTACAATTTCATCAACATCTGGTTTCTGCATCTGGCGTAAAAATTGGCGGGCATATGAAGAAAGTGATTCAATATACCTTCGTTGTCCTTCAGCAAAAATGGTGTCGAAAGCAAGTGAGGATTTTCCTGAACCAGAGAGTCCGGTGATGACCACCATTTTATTTCGTGGCATTTCGACTGTAATATCTTTCAAATTGTGGGTACGCGCTCCCTTTACGATAATTTTATCGTTTTCAGAATGGAAAGCAGTCTTTGAAGTTTTAACTAACGGTTTTGGATTTTGTTTAGACATATATTATGTGAAAAACCCCATGGGCTGGCCAGTGTGGGGGTATGAGAATTATGTGAAACTATATTAAGCTTTTTTTGAGGGTTTGTAAATGTAGGGTATATGCAAAAAAACACACCCAGACAAGAGCCTTGGCTCCGGTCTGGATGGTGAATGTTTTCGCGGATTAGCTAGTCCGCAAGGGCCTTGCCCGATACTTGCCTCTTATTTTTCTTTTTGGGAGTATGCGGAGGAGCAGGAAGGCTGTGGCCTTTGGGGAAACCTTTGCCCCTAAGAACCGTAGGTGGTGAGAACCACCACTCTTTACTTTTCTTCTTCATGTCGGCCCACACACGGCACGTATTTGTCACCAAGTCATGCACAGCATTAAAGTGCGGCAAGACGTATGCGACCTTATCATCAACACGGACCTTCTTCACATTCCGCTTTACCTCCCAGTATGCTGGATGGTAGACGACTAACAGGCTTTCTATGTCGCCGTCCGTGAAGTGTGGCACACCTGAGAGTAGCCATACATGTTTTGCCAGCCGTACGATCCCAATCGCACCTATCCCTGCAATCGTTGCGTCCATTTGGTTTTCTTTTCCTTTGCTGAATTTTCGGGTGGGTGTTGCTGGCGTTGAAACGCCAAAAACACTGGAACTTGGTTCCAGTAAAGCATGTTAGACGATTACCTGACTATTTTCAAGTTGCCTACCCCTGCATCCACTGCTTCTTTGCTCTCGTTCCTTTGTTCAAATCCTTCTTTTCTTTCTCCGCTTTTTTGTCTGCTTTCAAAATTCTTTCCGCCAAGACTTTTATTTCGTCACGCAAAATGGCAGCCGTTTCAAAGTCCAACGCCTTCACGGCATCATTCATTTGTTTTTCGCGCATTTTAACAAACTTTTTTGGGTTTTTCATAAACTCCCCCTCTTCTAACATTAAAATATTTGAAACTGTTTTTTGATGTTCGCTGGCAATCGCCTCTGTAATATCTTGAATCTTTTTTATAATTGTTTTTGGAGTAATTCCGTGTTTTTCGTTATACGCAACCTGGACCGTACGTCGACGATTGGTTTCATTAATCGCTCTCTCCATTGAACCAGTAATAGTATCAGCATATAAAATAACCCTTCCATCGACATTTCGAGCAGCACGTCCAATTGTTTGTATAAGGGCAGTTTCTGATCGTAAAAAGCCCTCCTTGTCAGCATCCAAAATTCCAATAAAGGAAACCTCTGGAAGATCAAGCCCTTCTCGGAGTAAGTTCACCCCAACAAGCACATCAAATTCACCCTTTCTGAATTCAGTTAAGATCTGAATTCGCTCTAGAGTTTCAACATCACTGTGAACATATTTAGTTTTAATATTTCTTTCTTTTAAAAACTCTGTAAGGTCCTCTGCCATTTTTTTTGTCAGAGTGGTGGCGATAGCACGCTGATTTTTCTTGATTACTTTTTCCGCTTCATTAATAAAATCAAAAATCTGGCCGGTATACCCTTCACTTGAAATAATTGGTCGCACGACTAATTGTGGATCAACAAGACCGGTTGGACGAATAATTTGTTCTGCTACAACAGTGCTGTGTTCTTTTTCATATTTTCCTGGTGTGGCTGTAGTGTAAATAACTTGACCAACCCTTTCTTGAAACTCCTCAAATTTCAAAGGACGGTTATCAGCGGCCGATGGCAATCTGAATCCAAAATCAATCAGGTTTTTCTTACGTGAAGCATCACCTGCATACATTCCTCCAATTTGTGGGACAGAAACGTGTGACTCATCTATAACCGTCAGAAAATCTGGGGACCCATCTGCATTGTGTGGAAAATATGCCAGCAGTGTATCCGGTGCCTCACCTGGAGCTTTACCTGAAAAATGTCTCGAGTAGTTTTCAATACCGTTACAATATCCAACTTCACGAATCAGGGCTAGGTCATAGCTGCCACGCCGTTTCAATCTATCTGCTTCTAGGATTTTTCCTGCATCGTTTAATTCTTTCAATCGTGCATCTAACTCTTTTTTAATATCCTTGATTGCTCTTTCTCGTTCGTCCTTTGGGGTAATAAAATGTTTTGCTGGAAATAAAAAGAATGATTCGATGTCCCCAATAATTCTTCTGGTAATGGCATCAATTTTAGTAATACCTGAAATACCTAACGCATTGAAAGTTATTCTATATATTACCCGTTCATTCACTGGCATAATTTCCATTGAATTCCCAATGGCTCGAAAAGTTCCTGGATTTAAGTCCGCAGAAGTTCTGGTAAATTGAACATTAACCAATCGACGAATCAATTCAGCTCGGTCGATTTTTGAACCAACTTCCAGTTTCATATTCACTTTTTCATATTCGACAGGAGAACCTAAACCGTAAATACAAGATACGGAAGCGACAATAATAACGTCTTTGCGAGTAAGTAAGGCCTGTGTTGAAGCATGTCTTAATCGATCAATTTCCTCGTTAATCTGAGCTTCTTTTTCAATATACGTATCAGAATGAGAAATGTAAGCTTCCGGCTGATAGTAATCGTAATATGACACGAAATAATGGACCGCATTATTTGGAAAAAACTCTTTATACTCCTGAGCTAATTGAGCCGCCAAGGTTTTGTTATGAGCAATCACCAAAGTCGGCTTCCCGATTTGCTGAATGACATTAGCCACAGTAAAAGTCTTACCGGAACCTGTGACACCTAAAAGTGTTTGGTCTCTGTTTCCTGCCTTTAGACTTTTAACCAATGTTTCAATAGCCTTCGGTTGATCCCCCGCAGGTGTCATTTCTGTTGAGATTTGGAATAATGAATTAGACGTTTTTTTCATGTGATTTCGCAAAATCATGTCGCGCAGTGTCAATTGAAGCGCGACTCATTGTAACATACAGGTGCAAGTACTCTTTCTTAAACTCAAAAAACCTATCCTCGTGTATAGCCTTACGCATTTCATCAACTAGATGAATAATAAAGTACAAATTATGAATACTAGCCAGAGTTCCTGCAAGCATTTCTCCTGACCTAACCAAATGTGACAAATAGGCTCGAGTATAATTTTTACATGCATAACATTCACAACCTTCATCAAAAGGTCCGGCATCATCTTTATATTTTGCATTACCAATATTAATTTTTCCGTATTTGGTAAACAAGGTTCCTGTGCGTCCATTTCGAGTCGGAAGAACGCAGTCAAAAAGATCACAGCCATTTTCCACCGCATCAAAAAGATCGGCCGGCTCGCCGATTCCAAGAAGATGTCGAGGCTTATCTTCTGGCAAGATTTCATTTACCCACTTTACTGCACTGCCCATGTCTTCTTTGGCAAAAGATCCGCCAATCCCGTACCCATCAAAATCCATAGCAGCAAGTGCTTTGGCGCTTTCTTTGCGCAAATCTTCATGGCGTCCACCTTGCACAATTCCAAATAACGCTTGTGTAGAAGCGTGTTTTGTTGAACGATGATATTCGAGACAGTTTTTGGCCCAGCGGTGTGTTCTGTCTAGTGATTTAGCCTGATAATTATATGGCTCCTGTGGTGAAGTACATTCATCGAAAGCAAAAATAATATCAGCCCCAATATCATTCTGGATTTGAATAGACTTTTCTGGAGTAAAATAGTGCACCGACCCATCAATGATCGATTTAAACATCACGCCATTCTCATCCACCTTCGCAATATTCATCGGACTGCCATCTTCTACTTTATTTTTACTTAAGGTTTCTGGTGTAAAATGTGGAAGAATTTTAGGATCATCCTTGCCTGCAACAAATTTTGTAATATTTTTTCCATAAGCCGCTCCCAACGAAAACGCCTGAAATCCTCCCGAGTCAGTCATGGTGGGACCTTGCCAATTCATAAATTTCCCCAATCCTCCCAATGTGTTAATTATTTTTTCACCAGGCTGGAGATAGAGATGATAAGTATTAGCCAGGACCACTTGTGCCCCTAAATCCTTAAGCATTTCAGGTGTAATACCTTTTACCGTAGCCTTAGTCCCCACGGTCACAAATGCTGGAGTTTGGATTTCTCCGTGAGGCGTGACAATTGTACCCGCTCTACCTAAAGCGTTTTTTAATTTTTTATGAATTGCAAATGAAATTGGAGAAGTAGTCATTATGGCCATAATCTAACACATTATATGTATATACAAAATAGAAACGAGAAAGCGCCGGTTCACAAGTGAACCGGCGCCTGAAAGCCGAAGGCCTCTCTTTAGTCGCGAAGGACTCGAACGAGCTGAACGAGTTGCCGACGTGACAGAAACACCGCGAGGCACAATGCCGCCCACAAGGGAAGCATGTAGCTGAGGTAGTCGAGGGTCGAGTGCGGGCCCCTTGCCAAGTTAGGCAAGAAACCAAGGGGAAAAATGCGAGACATCACTTCACCTGCGACAGCGATGGAACACCCGAGGGTGAGCAAAGCCAAAGCGGTGACGTAGAGGATCGCGGAGCGAGTTAATTTTTTCATGAACAGGATATATGGATGTATGAATGTATGATTTCGTGGAGGACAGTGTCAGTTAGAGCGGTAATGCCATAAAGGGTCCGTGTGAATAGTAGCATTAAAATAGATCCCTGTCAATCAATTCCGCCCTTATTTTGAGCCCTTTTCTGCCTGTTGTATGTCACTTGGAGAGTAAGTTACATTTTTCTTTACAAAGTCCAATAACCTGATCGCATCGGTTGTTCTATCAGGACTTTTAAGTTCAATGACCGCCACAGTTCTCACGCCCCCTTTAACCATTGGAATATTAAATAAAGAGACGTTCGTCTGTCGTGATTCGTCAATGTATCCATTTTTACCTCCAATAAATGAATCGATGTTCAACATCGCGTTTCTATTGTTCCAGGTGTGCTTACCTACTTTGTAAATTTTCACCAACGTCATGTCAAAAATAGATGGCTCTTTATTGTAAATATATTGAGCAAGCTTAAACTGATCTGTGACACTTGAACTATTCTTTGCATCAAGACCACTTGGGTCGTTATAGTAAGTACTCTTCATACCCAGGACTGCTGCCGTCTTGTTCATTAATTGCATGAAATCTGGACGACCATATTCATCAGCGATCACTTCTGCTCCATCGTTGCTTGATTCCATTAAAAGCGGATACATAAGATCGCTTAGTTTTAATTTTTCTCCTAACACCAAGTTCCCCTCTGCACCAAAGGTGTTATATGAATCTCTCGATACCGTAGCCATATTTTTTAAATCCATATTTTCTGTAGCTACCAAGGCTGTCATAAGTTTACTAACCGAGGCTAACGGATACACCGCATCCTGATTTTTCTGAAGAATCACTTCGCCTGTCTTTATATCAGCTACAAGATAGGCCAGTGCACCTGTTGTTGGAATTTTTGCAGCTATAGGATATGAATATTCTTTCAGACTGTTACTTGTACTACTTGCATTACGAGCAAGTCCGTCGGTACTTGAAGCTGTCCCGGCTTGATTATCCGAATTGTTTATAGGATTGGCACTGGCAGTATTAGAGGTAGCAGTTGTAGCCCCAAAATATGTCCCTCTAATTTTGGCTGTAACAAGAAGTGCACTTTCTGTGACAAACGACACAAGTGAAATCCCGATAACGACGGCACAGATTGCCCAAAAAATATATTGCCTTCTAGTATGAGGTTGAATGCTGATACGAAACACTCGACTGATAGGATCGATATCAATGTCTTTATTAACTTGGTACGTCCCGGCTGGATGACCTTGGAAAAGCAACTTATCCACATGCATATTTCGATTGTCTTTAGGGGCTCCAAGATCCATAAAACGGCCCGCCTCGGGCTGATTTTCCACATCAGATTCATTGTTCATCTCTCCGTCTTCGTGAAGATCTTCGTTCTCGATCATATAGGCCTTATTATATAACTTTTAAGAACTCTTTGCCATTCACCTATCGCCCCATTAACTTGTAGAAAATCTTGTTGCCAAAACGTAGGTCTATATAGTCAATTTGAGTTAGTTTTTTTATACCAATTTCATTTTTATTAGCCATTTGTGTGGTCCAAAAAATGGGATTAGTCAGACCTGCCTTAAGGTTATCCAAGGCGTTGGCCAAATTTCCTCCTCTAACCACAAGAAGGAGGCCATTATTTTTTATTTGAAAGCGATACGTAGTTGCATCAGATATCTCCACTGCATTCAATTCAATGCCGAGCTCTTTAACATTTTGTAAGAAAGTTTCAATATCAGAGTATTCTTGAGCTGGAATAAACTGCCATGCAGTATATGTTCCTGCATCCATTGGCAAGATATCCGCAGTACTAGTTGAGCCTTGAGTAATATCTTGTGGCATTGATCCGTATAGTTTTAAATACGAAGACCCGTCAAATTGTGGAGCTAGGGCAAACACAAAACCTTGAGAGTCCACAAAAGAACAAGGATCAACTGATTGAGAAAAAGAAGCTCCGCACCACAAGGTGTGAGGTTTTCTCTCGGTCATGTTAATTGTTAAATTATTCTTCTCAACAGTAATTTGCAGTATGTCTATGCGGGGAAATTGCTGTCTTAATTCTTTGAGCATCTCACTTTTAGGGAAGATCAAAATATTATTCTTTGGCAAAAAATAGAGATAATTTCCAGAAATTATTTTATTAACTGACAATGCAAGATCATCACCTTTTAAAGAAACATTTCCTTTTACATCCACGTGTTGGATTTTAAAAAAATCCGTACGCATTAAAAAAATAAAACAACCAACGATTAGGCCGAATATGAAAATGACACCTGCCAGCTTTAAAACTTTTCTTATTCTCTTTTTATGAACTATCTGAGATGGTCTTAAAAACTCACGTGATTTGTAAATTGTGTGTTTCATTTTTTATTTCGCGAAATCATATCGCGATTAAGATACAGAGAAAAATTACTTAATGAACTCCCTGCCTCCCATATATGGCCGTAACACTGGTGGAATTCGAATAGAACCATCCGCCTGCTGATTATTTTCAATGAGGGAGATCAAAAAACGTGGTGTAGCAATCGCTGTATTGTTCAATGAGTGAACAAAGCGCAACTTACCATCATCATCACGATATCGAATATTTAAACGTCTCGTCTGAAAATCATGGAAATATGAAGCCGAGTGAGTTTCACCATATTTATTTTCTGAAGGCATCCACGCCTCAATGTCATATTTTTTTACTTGTCCTAGCCCCAAGTCTCCTCCACAATTCAAGACAACGTGATAGGGAATCTCTAACGCCTGTAATAATTGTTCCGCATTAGCTGTCACCTCTTCATGTAATCGCACAGACTCTTGATGGCTGGCTTCACATAAAACAAGTTGCTCAATTTTAAAGAATTCGTGCACACGATAAAGGCCTTTGGTATTTTTACCATGACTACCTGCTTCGCGACGAAAACATGGAGAGAACGAGACGAATTTAATCGGCAACTGTGATTTTTCAATAATTTCATCACTGTAATATGACATAGTAGAAACCTCACCAGTTCCTGCCAAGTATTCATTATCCTGAGTTTTGTATAAATCCTCTTCACCTTGTGGAATATATCCGGTTCCAATTAATGTTTCGCGCTTTACAAGTGACGGCACAATCATGGGTTGGTAGTTTTGCTTTGCAAGAAAATCCATTACAAATTGCCAAATTGCAAAACTAAGCAGTGCTCCATCATTTTTTAAAAAATAACCACGGAAGCCTGACACTTTTGCCCCGCGATCGAAATCCGCCATGTTTTTTTCTAACATGATATCAATATGGTTTTTTGGGGTGAAGTTAAATTGAGGAAGGCTTCCGGATTGTCGTACCTCAACATTTTGTTCATCACTGTCGCCTTCTGGTACAGACATATCTGGAATGTTTGGGACCGCAACCATCATCTTCTGCCATTCTTTCATAATATCAGTCAATTCTTTTTCATCATTTTGAGCAGACTCTTTGACCACTTTCATTTGATCTATATAACCTAATCGAGTTTGGTTATCTAGAGCTGAGGTAATAAGAGTACTGTATTTGTTCTGTTCAGCCTTAGCGTCTTCTACTTTTTTCATTAAATCGCGACGCTTATCATCAATAACCAACAATGCGTCTACATCGAAAGCAAGGTGCTTTTTACGAGCTCCGTCTTTAATAAGATCCTTATTTTCTCTGATGAATTTAATGTCTAACATATGAAGTAAATTTTATACCGAATTAACTTTTTTATCATATCAAATGAATATGATATGTGCCACTATGGATGAAGCAATGAACGAGCCTATCTTTCCTGAAATTATACGACTGGAGAAGCGGGATTTTCCCAAACTTCTAACTGAGATGCCTGGTGCGCCGGACGAATTGTATTATTGTGGAGACCGGTGCACCCTTTTTGCTGACAATCACAAATACCTTTGCGTAGTAGGCTCTCGTCGATATACAGAATACGGACGCAGGGTCTGCGAATGGCTTATCGAGGGATTACGCGGAACACCCACAATAATTGTTTCCGGGTTGGCTATGGGAATTGATGCAGTGGCACACAAATCAGCAATATCAAACGGCCTGAGAACAATTGCTGTACCTGGGTCTGGCCTTAATCCAGATATTTTATATCCACGTATCAACATGTATGTGGCAGAAGACATTATAAAAAATAAAGGCTGTCTCCTCTCGCCGTTTAAACCAGACCTCGGTGCTGCTTCTTGGACATTTCCAGTTCGTAATCAAATTATGGCAGGCATGTCACATGCGACACTAATAATAGAAGGCGAGGAGGACTCGGGTACACTTATAACCGCCAGACTATCAGCAGAATACAACCGTGACACCTTAGTTGTTCCTGGATCTATTTTTTCTGATCATTCTAGGGGACCACATAAATTATTACGCGATGGTGCAATCGCCATCACTTGCCAGGCTGACTTACGGGAGGCGCTAGGTTTCATAGAAGCGAGCAAAACTACAGCAACATCAGAATACCCCGATGGAAACAATTCATATTACAGAACCTGTACTGAAGACGAACTAAAAATTGTTTCCCTACTCGCTTCTGAATCCCTACATAAAGATCAAATCATTACAAAAACAAACCTTGGTGTCAGCCGCGTTCACATTTTAATTTCAATTCTTGAGACGAAAAATTTAGTCCAACAAAAATATGGCAAAGTCAGCCTACGCTATCCGTATATCCAGACCACTTTTGGTAAAAATGACGACTCTGTGTAATACTTACGAATATTATGAAGCTATTAATCGTAGAGTCCCCTGCCAAGGCAAAAACTATTTCAAAATATTTGAAGGGCGAATACAAAGTAGTTGCTTCAGTCGGCCATGTCCGCGACCTTCCAAAGAGCAACAAAAAAGCCATCGACATAGAACATGGGTTTATTCCTCACTATGAAATTTCCGCTGGAAAAGAAAAGGTCATAAGTGAAATAAAATCGCTTGCTAAAAAAGCGGACGAGGTCATCCTCGCTACTGACCCCGACCGTGAAGGAGAGGCAATTGCCTGGCATATCAAAGAAGCATTGGGTCTTAAAAAACCAAAGCGTGTAGTTTTCCATGAAATCACAGAAGGAGCTATCCAAGAAGCCATCAAGCATCCGAGAGATATTGATGAAAATTTACGCTATGCCCAAGAGGCGCGACGTGTCCTAGACCGATTGGTAGGGTACGACCTCTCAGGTCTCATTTGGAAAAAGGTTCGTTACGGACTATCTGCTGGACGAGTACAGTCACCTGCTCTTCGTATCATCATGGAACGCGAACGTGAAATTCGGGCTTTTACGCCAGAAGCTTACTATGTCATTACTGCTAAAACTGAAACTAAAAAAGGTGAATCCATCGAATTATCATGTACCAAAGAGGTAAAAGATTCCAAGATCGCCGAGGAAATTGTTTCTATTGGTAAAAAATCTGACTGGCACGTCAAAGATATTGAGGAATCCGAAGTAAAACGTTCTCCTCGTGCGCCATTTATCACTTCAACGTTACAACAAACCGCAAGTACTCGTTTTGGATTCTCTCCATCACGAACAATGTCCCTAGCCCAAAAATTATACGAAGGAGGACACATCACGTACATGCGAACTGATAGTACAAACCTCAGCAAAGTCGCAATCGCCGAATCTGCTACTGTTATTGCCAAGGAATTCGGCGATAAGTATTTTGAAGCGCGAACCTTTGCTTCAAAGAGTAAGAATGCCCAGGAAGCTCACGAAGCAATTCGCCCCACTCATGTCGCACTTACCCAAGCAGGGTCAAATGATGACGAAAAGAAACTTTACAGATTAATTCGCGCACGTACTTTGGCTTCTCAAATGACAGATGCTAAAATTGCCCGCACCAAGATTGTTGCAAACATATTAAATGGAAAAGATTTTCCAGACTTTACGGTGACTGGTTCACGCGTTATTTTTGATGGATGGTTAAAGGCAGACCCAGAAGCACGAGGCGAGGATGTTGAATTACCAAAAGTTGCAAAAGACGAAGATTTGAAACTTATAGAAATTGTTTCTTTAGAAAAATTCACCGAACCACCATCTCGCTACACTGAGGCAGGCCTTATTAAAGAACTAGAAAAACGTGGAATCGGCCGACCTTCTACATATGCCAGCATCATTCGTACCCTAGAAGAGCGCGAATATGTGACAAAATTAAACCGAACTATGACACCAACTGATACAGGCGATGTCGTGAGTAGTTTCATTGAAGAACACTTCCCTTCATATATTAGTGATGATTTTACAGCTAAAATGGAAGATAAACTGGACGATATCGCATTAGGAAAAGAAACTTATCTTAAAACTCTGACTGATTTCTACGGACCATTTACAAAAGATGTTAAATCAAAAGAAGATCTCGACAAGGCCACTACTCTTGGTGAAGCGGACGAAAAATTTAAATGCCCAAAATGTGGCAGCTCAATGCAGATCAAATTGGCACGCACTGGTAAATTCCTCAGTTGTTCAAAATTTCCTGAATGTGACGGAGCTTTAATGTTAGATGGTCACGAATTACAAAAAGATACACCAATCGGCAATGATCCTACGACCGGTTTACCTATTTTCATAAAAGTCGGCCGATTTGGACCGTATGTTCAATTAGGTGAAAAAACCAAAGAAATAAAGAAGCCCCGAATGGCCAGTATTCCAAAAGGCAAGGACCTGGGAACTGTTTCTGTTGAAGACGCAATGATCTATCTGTCCCTTCCAAGAGACCTTGGGACACACCCAGACACGGGAAAAAAGATAACTGCGAGTATTGGGCGATTCGGACCTTATATTGTTCATGAAGCGGATTTTAGATCACTCAAAACAGACGACGTCTACAAAATCACCCACGAACGTGCAATGGAAATTTTGCGTGAACCTAAAAAGATATCAAATCGAGGTAAAAAGAAGAAAACAGCGTAGGTTAAAAACTAAAATTCTTTACAGTATATAAATCCTCATCTTCACTTGGTTGTTCTGGAACTACAGTTTCCACTGGAGCAGCTTCAACCGTTCCACCAACAGCTTCTGCAATACTCGCAGTCTGAGTTTGTAGAGAGGCACCAGCTTCTGTCTTCTTACTCTTACTCATCATGTCCAAAATATTATGTAAATCTTCCTGATTGAAAAAATCAATCACCACCTTTCCTCCTGTCTCACGCTTTTCGATAAAGACACGTGTACCCAAAGATTCGTTCAAACGCGCCACCATCAAATCAATTTCTGGATCATTTAATTTTTCCTTCTTGCGGACTCGGTCAACTGCAATACCTCGAGCAATACTTTCTGCCTCACGCACGTTCAATTTCTTGAACATAATTTCTTTAAACAATGTTTCTTGCTCTTCAGGACGAGTACTTAACATTAAAAGCGGCCGACTATGACCTTCGGTGATTTTACCTTCGGACACCGCAGTCAACATGTGTTTGGGTAAATTTAACAAACGTAACGTGTTGGTTACATATTCACGACTCTTGCCCATTTTTTCTGCAATCTGAACATGTTTCAGCCCGAATTCTTCTGCAAGTCTTTGGAACGAATAGGCCCGATCAACTGCATTCAAATCTTCACGTTGCAAGTTTTCAATAATGGCAAGCTCTAGTTTAGTTCTTGCATCGTCCTCGTGAGCACGGATAATCGCTGGAATCTGCTGAAGACCGGCTAGTTTTGACGCACGCAAACGTCGCTCTCCTGAAATCAATTCATATTCAACCACCAAACCACCATCTGGTTTAATAATTTCCTTTCTGGTAACAACAAGAGGCTGGAGCAATCCATACATGCGAATTGAATCTGACAGATCTTTTAAAGTCGCTGGGTCAAATTCCTTTCGAGGTTGATATGGATTTGGTTTTACTTTTTCAACATCAATCCAAAAAATTGAGTTATTAAAATATGGTGTGGCTGGACGATTGCTTTGTGGAATCGTCGTAGAATTATTTGGAATAAGTTGGTCTCCCATAGTGAAAATATTCTATCACATTTCATAATTATAAAAAGTGGGAAAAGAAAAAGGAGGAACCCGCCCGGCACGAAGCCTGACAAATTCCTCCTTTTGATTCGTGACCGAGCCGACGTGGCACGGTTACTTCTGGGCGAGATCGTCTGAAGTGCCCACTTTGGGCCTGCTCCGCGGGTAGCGAACGGGAGTGTATTCAAGATCTGCTTTCACCTTTGAGGTCTCTTGCCGGACGACCTTTTTGATTTCAGCTTTTCCGTTATTTTCCGCCGTTTCGTTCCCCGCGAGTAGGAGTGGTAGGATTCCGAACCCGAAACAACCGAGCGCTAGCGCCCAGGGGCCAAGGATTCTTCTCCAGTTTTCTCGCCAGTATTGCCGCTTGTGGTAGCGACTCATTTGAGTGTGGTGGTGGTTTGATGTTTGGACTGGCTGCAAAGAACGGATGGTGACACAAGCTTGTGCAAGTGCCACCAACAGGCTCATTAAATGGGCTTAGCAATAATTATGCCATAAATAGATAAACTGCACAACACGTTGAATTGGCTTAGATTTCATAGTACTATGAACCCGCATCGGATGCCGCGATGGCGGAATTGGTAGACGCACACGACTCAAAATCGTGCGGGGGTGACCCCATGAGAGTTCAATTCTCTCTCGCGGCACATTTGTGGGATTTATTCCAAAAATGAAAGATATTATTGTCATTATCGGTCCAACTACGAGCGGCAAAACAGCTCTATCCCTGAAACTTGCCAAGAAACTAAATGGTGAGGTTATTTCGGCTGATTCAAGACAGGTCTATAAAAATATAAATCTAGCGAGTGGGAAAATTACCAAAAAAGAGATGGGCAAAATCCCCCACCACCTTATTGATGTCGTTGATCCAAAAAAAACATTTACCGTAAGCGATTTTAAAGAAATAGCAGGGTCTGCCATTGAAGAAATCATTGCCAAAGGGAAAACTCCTATTATTTGCGGAGGAACGGGTTTCTATATAGACGCGCTATTACATGACAGTCTATTTCCAGAAGTGTCTCCAAATCCAAAATTAAGAAAAACACTAACTAAAAATACCGTTGCGGAACTTTTCATCATGTTAAAAAAGTTAGATGCTCAACGTGCCAATACGATTGATCAAAATAACGCTGCACGCCTTATCCGGGCAATTGAGATTGCGAAAAAACTCGGTAAAGTTCCTCCTGTTAAGGATGGACCAAATGCATTGTATAAAAAATACAATATAGAAATAATGTATATAGATTTGCCAGACGAAATACTTTTTAAAAAAGTGTTACAACGTATTGATCAACGTATAAAGTCTGGAATGATTCCAGAAGTTAAAAAACTTCACGACACTCATAAAGTGTCCTGGAAACGCCTTTATGAAATTGGCTTGGAATGTCGTTTTGTCTCGATGTATCTACGAGGACAATTAACTTTAACAGAAATGCGCGACCAGCTGTTCACCGCTACGAAACAATACATAAAACGCCAGCGAACTTGGTTTAAGAAATACATAAAATAAAAAACTATCCGTGCGGGTAGTTTTTTATTGTATGCATTTGAGTTAATTACTTGTCTGTATTCTCAACTGATGTTGTAGACGTCGCTGAAGTATTCACCTTCCAGGATTTAAGTGTCTCTAGAATTGACTTCAAATCTTGTCGAGCAGCCTTCAAGTTCTCTGTAGCCGATTTAACATCTGTTCGTGCTGATTTCAAAGCAACAGTATTAGATTTAAGCTTTACCTGATCTCCCTTGTCTGGCGACAAAGAAGCGATCGCAGTATTTGCTGTTTGAGCCTTCGCATTCGCAGCAGCAATCTTTGCGTTAAAGTCTACCAAAGAAGCCTGGAGGGCTGTCACGTCCTGCCCTGCAGACTGTTCAGCCGTAATACGTGCCTGGATCTTTGTACTTAAAGACATCATCAAGTCACCAATAGTCTTGATTCGATCAATTGCAGAATATAGGTGTCCTCTTGGTACAACGAGAGCATAGATTCTAAAAGTACCTGTGATGGTCTTTTCATCACTCGCAGCAGTTTTTACATCTGCATCTGCGTCAATTTTTGATTTCAAAGAATTTAGCCCTGCAATATTTGATTCCACTTCAGATGCGATAGCAGCCTTTTCAGTGGCAGAAACCTTTGTCAATTCCTGAACCCTAGCATTCAATTTGTTCAGATCATCAATGCGAGCGTCTATGGCAGTATTGCCCCGAGCGACGATTTTTTCAAGATTAGCCGAACGCTTTGCCTCTATATTTGCTTTTACTGTTTCTCTGGCAGCTGTTGTGCCTACCACAGTTCCTGTATTAATTTGTGCAGAAGTTCCAACTCCCCGCGTAGTCTCTGCGTATACAGGGATTGCAGTAGCCAATAACAGTGCACTTGTGCCTATTGAAAGAATAGTTTTTTTCATTTGATTTTGCGAAATCATGCCGCGCACCGTCTTTTGAAGCGCGGCTGGCTTCTATTAATTATTTACTAAGTGATTGATCGGCACTAGCATTGTCTGAGTTCAGACCACTCATTTGAGCATCGACATTGCTCGCATCTTTTTCTAGAGAAGCATCAGAGTTACTTGAAGCCGATACTGTTGCCATTGCGCCATTTTGCTGTGCAGGATTTTGCCCTGAAGTTGTTGCGGTATAGGTCGTGTTAGATGAATAATTCTTGTTGTCCTTCATGTACCACCATCCTCCAAGGATTACTAGGATGATGACAATAATAGTCCAGACGGCTGCTTTTGTTGACATAATTTATACGTAAATAATTTTAATAATTCGACTGAGTGCATTGGCCATTATACGCCTCTAGAACCACGAGATGCAACTAATAAAAAATCCACAACAACCGGTATGATTGTTGTGGATTTTTTAAGTAAACAACGCCTAAATTACTTTCGTTTTTTAGTGCCGTTTTTCTTTGCCAATCTTGCGTGTTTAATTGCAAGACGCTTTTTTGTTTTTTTAGAGCGTGAAGTTTTATTTTTTCCTACTCCTGTTATTCTTTTTGCCATGGGGAAATTATATACCATCTTGGGTAAGATGGAAACCCATTTTGTGTTTAGGCGTCTCGTCTTGTTTAATAAGTAGTCTTATTATCCTGAACACCTCTTTAAAGTTAACCTGTATAGCTCTATCGCTATTTAACACACTAGAAAGCATAGCGATTCCTTGCTCGGTAAAAACCAGCGGAGCATACTTTATATTCCTACCACTCCCTCTTTTCAAGGTCGCAATCTGCGACCTTGAAAAGAAAATCACCTCCTCCTTATCCAAATGAAACACAAAATCAGGCGGAAAACGTGTTTAATTTCTTCCACACCATGAATAATAACAATCTCATCCTAAGAAAAAATGAATAATTTATAATATATCTTTATATAACCTAACCCTAATAGCATTTCCTGAAAAGTGTTCAAAAAATCTGTCGACTTCAATCTCCTTTTCAGGCCATTGAAAGTCTTCATTTGAAGAAGTATGGTGAATAATAATTGACTCAACCTTCCCGTCCTTTTCTGTGTATCCAATTACAGGAACCAAGTGTCCAGAGTTTTTAGGTTTAGAGAATCCTGCACCAACTGAAACGACAAAGACATTATCCTGATCGATGAGTTTTTTAAATTCATCAGCATCCTCAATCTTCATTCGCTGTGCATCAATTCCTCTCACATTTAATTCCTCTGCGATTCCCTGGTGGACACAGCCAACGCCCGCTCTGTAAACAGATTTTTCTTCCATTTCATGGATCAGTTCTGCAAATTTCACACCTGCATGTTCAGGATGCATATCCAATATCATTTTCATACAAGCAATTCCGCATGATTTTGTTTGCCAAAATACAGCTTCGGCTTCATCTTTAAATCCCCTTTCCTTCCAGTCCTTTTTGGATAGTTGTGAAAAGAATGGAACCTTGTGGAGGACTTTTTTCATATTATGAAATTACCTCACACCTTGAACCTGCGATAGGACCTCTTGAGTTCTCTCATATTCTCTTCCGATATAAAAAGTAAGAGTTGGCACCACTAATATAAACAAGATAAGGGCGGCTAATTTTGAATACCAGGTCACTTTATTGAATTTGATTGTCATATTCTTAAATTATATCAGACATTTTCAATTCAGGCCTTGCGTGCTAGTATTTGCCCCAAGGGTCCATAGTTTCAATGGTAAAACATTCCTCTCCAAAAGGAAGGTTCCAGGTTCGAGTCCTGGTGGGCCCGCCATGATTAAGCTTACGTTCGGATTGATTGCGGGAGCACTAGCTATCGGATGTTTTCTCCCATATCTTAGAGACATTTTTAAAAGAAAGACCACTCCGCACACATATTCTTGGCTTATCTGGAGCATCCTCCAAATAACAGGAGTTGTTGCCATCATTGTTGGTCATGGTGGTTACTATGGTGTATTAGGAATCGGAATCGGAGCATTATTTTGTTTATCAATATTTACTTTGTCTTTCAAATACGGGACCAAAAATATAACAATTGTCGATACTGTTTCATTTATTGGTGCACTCTTTGCAATTTTTATTTGGGTTTTTACAAAAAATCCTTTGTATTCCGTGATATTAATTTCCATCATTGATTTTGTTGGGTTTATTCCAACAATCAGGAAAGGTTACGAGGAACCTCACACAGAAACAATGTCTACTTATTTTATGGCTTCAATTTCAGATGTTTTTGCTATTTTAGCCTTATCGACATTTTCTGTGGTAACCACCCTGTATTTAGGAACTTTGGTCTTTTCAAATGCACTGTTTGTGGCAATTCTTTTATATAGAAGAAGGTTTACAAATCGTCCCCTGCTATAGTACGAAAATGAAAACATACTCAAACTACACTCAAATGTCCAAAGAACGCTTTAATGCTTGGACCAAAAAATACGAAAAAGTGTTTCCAGAATATGAGAATCATCCACGTGAAGACTATCACCTAACCTCAACTAAATACCCCATATTGGTTGTTGCTGACGGAGTCACGTTGAAGCGAAATTCCGAAGGTGCCTATCCTATGCCTTCAAGTGCATACGAATTTGCAAAAGTTTTTTGTGAAAAGATTATTGAAGAAGCTGAACGAATGTATGACGAATTTTCTAAGGAAAAGTTAAAAGAGTTATTTTTAATAGGAAATATAATTGCAAAAGAATTCAATGAGTCTCAAGGAAGAACAAAGGAATTGATTGATTACAGAGAATTTGATTTTTTTGCTGCTACTACAGCTTTTGTACTGATAAAAGAAAATACTGCATACTGGTGGTCACTCGGAGATTCAGGTATTACAGCCTTTGACAGTGAAGGAAATATTAAATTTAAATCACCAACCGCGTGGCCAGATGAAAAAGAGAAAATCGCCACAACAGGAAATCTACGGCTTACAGATACAGAATTTAATAAACTTATGAAAAAACTATTCAGAAACGCTGTTGATGAGAATGGAGAAAAGACTGGATATGGAGTCCTGACGGGTGAAGAAAATGCTTTTTTATATCTCAATACTGGCTCTTTCACTGTCAGTAAGGAAGACTTGATTTTACTCTATACAGATGGGTATGAGAATTATATTTCTGTTCCTGAATTTTTAGATATTTTTAGGAACTGGAAAGACACAATAGATGTTGATTTCAATGCATTTATTGTAAAGAAAGGTCAAGAGAATTCTGATCTATATGGTAGGGAAAAAACGCTGATTGCTGTGAAGGTTTAGGGAGACCCTCAAGACACCTTGCCAATTCAGAGTTACAATACACCCATGAAAACCGAATCAAAACTAGGCAAAATCTTATTAATCATAGTATCCATATTTTTAATCATCTACGGAATTGTGTATTGGCAGTCAAAATCAAGCACCACTAAAATACCTGCTCAAACGAGCGACGCAACCCAAGTTTCAACCACAACAACCGAAGCTGTCTCCCCTATAGAAATAAAAAAATACTCTTTCAATCTTTATCCTAAAAATTCAACAAGCACCGATATCTCCATTGAATATCCTTCTCTAAAATCTGGATTTGCATCTCCAGACATAACCACAAAAATAAATAACACTATTGCGACTAACGCCAAGGAACTTTTAAATAAAACCGTCACTGAATATAAATCAATTCAAAAAGAAGAAGCAGGACTCGGCTCTGCTGCAGCAGATAATCTTTATTATCAAGTAGCATTCAATCCTACTAGTGTTTATATTAGTGAGAATACTTTTTCTTACTCAGTTGCACTATCAACATATTCGGGAGGTGCGCACGGCGCTTTCTCATATGAAGGTTTTTCATACGATACAAAAACTGGAAAACTAATTTCCCTCGATGACGTGCTTAAAGGTAATTATCAACCTGTTGTCGAAAAATATATCCAGAAACAAATTGCCACTGCCATAGACCTCATTGATTCAGTTGAAGGCTGTGAAAATTGTGAAAATCTAAGTTTAAATGACGTGGGATTTGGTTGGAACGATAAAATTGAACTCAAGGATTTTACTTTAACCAAAGAAGGTATTGTCTTTCTATTTGGAAATTATGCCTTGGGGCCCTATGTAGAAACTGCAGGTGGTCAGTTAATCTTGGTACCTAAAACTGTTTTAAGTGACCTCGTTAAACGCGATTGGTAACAAAGCCTAGTGTGTTTTGAATCAGGTGCTTAAAGAAATCAACAACCTTAACTCCCCCTTCCTTAAGGGACGCTAGAAGTGGTGAATTTTCACCGAGGTGTGGACTGGTATCAGATTCAATCAAATACACCCCTCGTTTAGGAGAAACAATAAAATCAAAAGTAGCATAGTGGCGCATGCCCAAATGTTCTTTAACGGTTTTGATAATCTTTTCTATTTCTTTTTTATGTTCATTACTGAGACCTTTGGGTAATTCAATATTATACTTTCCCATATGGCGAGATATCGTATCAAGGTGTCCATTCCATAATTTTGACTGTGCAAGATGCGCACGTTTTTCATCTGATGATATAGAAACAGGCAATAATATATAAGTATCCTGCCCGCGTAATCCTTCGACAAATCCTGATACAATTTCTGCGCCTGAAATGTATTCTTCAATTAAAATAGCATTCGAAACTAGTGCCGCCTCACGGAGTGCACTGACCAGACTATTGTAGTTTGTAGCCACTGAAACCCCCATCGATGAACCGGCCGTTTGAGGTTTGATAATTGCCGGGAGTGGAAAACTACCGAACAATTCTCTGGCTATCTTGTTCAAGTCATCCGTTATTCCCACGTTCATCTCACGATACACAGGTGTTTTAATACCCAAATCACTTAAGGTTCTTTTGAAGATTCCTTTATTGAAAGCTGTGACTGAAGGATAGACACTATTTCCGACAAATGGCACACCGGATAATTCGAGAAGCTTTTGGACTTCTCCGTCTTCACCATAATTCCCATGCAAATTATTTACAACCACATCAAAATGCTGCAATGCATCAATTGGTAGTTTAGGAGCACCGGCTATGTGCCAAACTCCCCGCTTATCTATAAAAATATCTGTCGCAGAGTATTCAGGATCAGATTGGACATTTTTTAAAAAGTGAGCACCCGACAATAATGATACTTCGTGTTCGTGTGAAGGGCCACCACGTAAAATACCGATACGTACTTTAGACATATCGGTATTTTACCACAAATAAATCAAACAGGGATACTGATGGACTATTTTGATTCGATGAATTCAACACGCTTTCGAAGCACCGCACTGTATTTCTTAAGCTTGATCTTTCGTTCAACCTTTTTACGGTTTTTTCGGCTGAAATATATTTCGCCTGTTGATTTGTTTTTAAGTTTTATTAGCTGTTTTTGTGACATAAAGTTGTACGGGCATAGTATCAAGAATTCGCCTTTTCGGCAAGTAATTTGATGTCCTTGATATACATAAGGACCTCTTTGCACCATCCTTAATTTCATATTATGATAGCCCAATGTCAACAGAAACAAAACTTGTAATCGGTATTATCCTTGTATCAATCGGGGTCACTTTTTTAGGAATCAAATTAGCATACAGACCGGCAGCAGAGCCTACACTGGCCTTATCAGCCGATCTTCTTAATAACCCAGCCAGCCCTCGATTAACTGGTGCTAGTAGTACTATTTCAATCGTAGAATTTGCTGATTTCGAGTGTCCAGCTTGTGGAGCCATGCACCCCATCTTTAAACAACTCATAAAGGATGAGGGCAGTAAAATTACCTTTATATTTAGAAACTTCCTTATTCATGAAAATGCAGACAAATTTGCCATTGCCACTTTGGCCGCTGGCAAGCAAGGTAAGTTCTGGGAAATGCACGATATGATGTTTGAAAATCAAAACGCTTGGTCAGACATATCGTTAGACAAGCAGATGGCTATTTTTGCAGGATATGCACAAAAACTAGGTCTTGATATGACCAAATATCAGGCAGATCTTGGAGATAAAACCTTAGCTGATCTAGTAGCAAAAGACCAGCATGATGGGATTGCTATGGGAATAAATGCTACGCCAACGATTATTATTAATAATAATCGTATTATTGTCGGTGGTAAAAACTACACCGAATTGAAAAAACTTGTAGAAGATGAAATCGCCAAAGGTCCCGTTACATTAAAATAAATCATACCAAATATATGAAAAACCTTTTTAAAGAATTTAAAGAATTTGCAGCCAAAGGAAACGTTATTGATCTAGCTGTGGCGGTAGTTGTCGGTGTTGCCTTCAACGCCGTAGTTGATTCGTTTGTAAAAGACGTAGTCATGCAATTGATTGCAGCATTATTCAAACAACCTGATTTCAGCAAAATCGTACTCTCGTATCACGGTGTAACTTATGTTCTTATCGGAAACTTCATTAATCAATTATTGAACTTCCTGATTGTTACCCTATCAGTTTTTGTTACCGTTAAATTTTTAAGCACTCTTACAAAGAAGAAGCAGCAGCAACCTGAAACCGCAGTAAAAGCCTAGTGAGAGGCCACGTCGCTTTCGGATAACATAGTATCAGTCACAATTAGGCTTGCTTCATCGCTGGCCTTTTTGTTTTCAACCGTCACCACACCTGATCCTGCAAATAATGGAATACGTTTTCTAAACGAACCCCAAACTTCAATTACTTCTTCGTTTCGAAGCAAGAACAGAACTCCTGCCCATGAGATTACTCCAACCACTCCACCAAGGAGGCCGTGCAAGAAAACGCTGAACACTTTAGTCTGATCAATGAATGGCTCTGAAAGATTCAATGTGATGTAGGCCATGTAACCTGCAACTACAGCTGATTCAAAACTTTGCCACAAGGTTCGTCCTACATTTTTTGTAAAAGATCCTTCACCAAAATCTTTTTCAAACACCATCCAGAAAATAATCATGTTCACAATAGTTCCGAACATGTATCCAAGTGGCAACATTAACACTTCTGTACCGGGGATTCCTACAACACGGAACAGTCTTTCAATTATTTGAGAAAAGGCAGGATTATGAGCGAAAAGTTGTAAGAACAAGTAAGGCAAAGTGATCGTCAACACAGACGAAAATAGATTGATAAATAAGGGTTTTATAGTCTTTCCTGCTGCATAGTACGCACGAATAAATAACAACTCAAGACTTTGTGCAGACAGTGAAATGACAAACAAAGCAACTGAGGCAGCGGTCAATCGGGTGTCGTTCCAATTAAAAGAACCAGATCCTAAAATAACGCGGACAATCTGGGCACGCAAGATAATAAACAAGGCAGTGATTGGTAGTGACCAAAATAAAATATGTCGAGTGGCTACCTGCACATGCTCGACAAATTCTTTTTTCTTACCATTCACATAACACATCGACAATAACGGAAATGCCGCAAGTGTGTACGACACTCCAACTATCGCAAACGGAACAGATTGCAAGTTAGTCGCCAAGCTAAAAATAGAAATAGATCCTGCCGTTAAAACAGAAGCAAAAGAAGTAATGAAAATCAATTCCAGCTGGCTGGCAGACAATGTAATAGTTCTCGGAATAGATAGCGCTAGAATTTTTAATAATCTCTTGAAGTCCCACTTGAAAGTAAATCTTGGCAGTTGTCCTAGTGACCCTACATATGGAGCTTGGATCAAGAAGTGAAGGATCGCACCAAAAACCACCCCTATCACAATCCCCTGTAACCCAAACTTTGGATACAGAAAGACTATACCTAAAATAATTGCGAGATTGTAGAAAATTGGAGCTATAGCATAAATAAAAAAACGCTTGTTCATCTGAGTGATCACGGAAAGCAGGTTAGAGATTCCCAGAAAGATTGGCTGAAGTAAAAGAACACGTGAAATAGATATGACCGTCAAAATTTCTTTGGAATCAAAACCTGGAAATAGATAGTGCGAAATTTTTGGCATCAAGAAAAACAAGACAGTAGAAACCACGGCCATCATGCTTACAAAAAACGAAAATAGTTCGCTCATCAGTTTCTTTACAGCCTCAGTTCCCTTGGAACTTGTAGCACTAAAAAATGGAATGAGCACCGCGACAGACACCAATGAAGCCAACGTTGCAAACACGAAGTCTGGCACTCTAAATGCAGCATAGTAGAGGTCTAATGTCTTACCTGCACCAAAGGAATAGGCCAAAAGTCTGTCTCGAAAGAGCGCTAAAATCTGAGACATAAGGGTAAAAAAACCGATCAAATACGCAGCGTGGTGGATTCCAGCTATTTCCTTTGTTACAAACTGTGCAAGGCGTTTAACCATATAATATAAGAGTATATCGCAAATTTGATAGACCCACAATCGTTTTTGTGGTATATTCACAGCGGTTTTACATCAGACAGTCGCTGGTTTTTACTTCGGTTTAAACCAGAGGAAAGTCCGAACACTTTTTGTTGGGCTCGTTTGTTTTCATCAATCTGAACATAAACGAGCCCAACAAAAACAGGTAGCGGGTAACGCCCGTCGAGAGCAATCTCCGAGATGCGAGCAGTGACGTGTGGAGTTGAAAAACTTCACAATCCTAAACAATTTATTGCAAGGATAATTTCAATGTAAAGTTGGAAGTGAAACGGCAAAACTCTTACCCAAGTGCAAGACCGCGCTGATCTAACGATCAGAGAGTCGCTCGAGTCAAACAGTAATGTTTGTCCCAGATAAATGACTGTCACTTCTTCGGAAGAACAGAATTCGGCTTATCGATGTAAAACCAATTGAAAAAACCACACAGCTGTGTGGTTTTTTCTTTTCCCTACCCCCCCCCTTTTTTACTTCTTCTTCCCACTCGCACTACTATCCACCTCGTAACTCGTATTTTGTGATTCAAAGAAATTCACCAATTCAAGTACGTCAGTGGCAGTACTCATCCATTTTGCAGGATTTGTCACATTATAGTGCTTCTCCAATCCTAATTCCTCCAAACGACGATCTGCTACGTACTGCACGTATTGGTTCACATAGTCAGCATTCAATCCTAAAATTCCCTTAGGGAATAAGTCTTTGTTGTATGCCACTTCTCTGTCTACGCCTTCGATAACTATTGAACGGATTTCTTCTGCAAATTCTTCGGTTAACAATTCTTTGTTCTCTTCCAAAACGGTGTGCACTAAATTGATTCCAAATTTTAAGTGTAAACTTTCATCACGTAAAACCCAATTGATCATCGAACCAAAATTTCTCAATTGATTTCGCTGTCTGAATGACAAGGCCACCATAAAACCTGAGTAGAACCACGTTCCCTCCATCACAATGTTTGTTGCCACCAAGTTTCTGATGAAGTCTTTCTTTCCTTCAACAGTTTCAATATCCAATTTTTCATCAGTCATCTTGGTCAAGTACTTCATAATGTAAGCCTCCTTCGCTTGCATTGATGGCAAATTTAAATGCACACTATAAATTTGTTCCTTATCGAATGGAAAAGTCTCAAGTACATATTCGAAAGCAACGCAGTGATTCGCCTCTTCCCACATTACTTTTGCCAAATACAGGTGACATTCTGGAGCCTTGAGGTACGGATACATACCGAGGGCAATAGAGCGATTCACAATAAGTTCTGCTGGATTGAAAAAGGCCATTAGAAATTTTACAGCATGGCGTTCGTCATCAGTCATCTTTTCCCAATCTTCCAAATCTTCTTTTAAGGCAATTTCGTGTGGAAACCATGTGTTTCTCACTGCTTGCTGGTACAAATCATACGCCCATTGGTATTTGATGGGGTGTAAGTTCATGTCTTCCGGTGAGGCTTTTCCGATGAGGGGCATAGTATTTTAAGTTAGGTTTTTAAATTTTGCGTCGGTCCTCAATGGACACAGGCCCGACACGAGACCAGTGGCGATTCTGCTGAATCGTCTGCAGTATCTACTGACAAGAATCACATTGTGCTAATTCAGCAGGGTCAGTTGGACATGTCTTTGCTCCAGCTATTATTACATTCGGTCTCGCATTCACTGTTGGTTGAATTTTTTTAGGAACTTCCACAGCAACAGGCTCAGAAAGAGTAGACGCTTCTATTGGGGAAACTATTGGCATCTCGACCGTCATAGTAGATGGGGCCGAATCCAAAATTAACTCTGATTGGTCATTTGAAGCTTGAATTGGAGCCCTTTTAATAGAACCGAATCCAACCCTACCCATAGTGGTTGATTTGTTAACTGAAACAGTACTTTGCTCTGCAGTGTGTCGAGGCTCCATGTGTAAGTAATATGTACTTTTCACCCCCTTCTCCCAAGCAAGCGTGTAGATGTTCATAATTTCATCGATGTCTCTTGTTCTAAGGTAAATATTTCGTGAGATAGCCTGATCAACCCACTTTTGAGCACGGGCAGCAACTTCGATAAAGGCCGACGGAGAAGTGCTGAACGAAGTCTTGTAAATGGCCTTGATGTGTTGAGGGATTTCTTCGATTCCAGCAATGTCACCTTGGTATTGAATTACCCTTTCCTTAACATCATTCCACAACCCAAGATTTTTTAAGTCTTTTACTAAGTTGTGATTAATATCCATATATTTTCCAGAAATTTTATTTCGAGAAAATACTTGTGCAAATCGTGGATCAAATCCGGGAGTAGTCGCAGCAAGAAGACCAATGTTTGCATTTGGAGCAGTCGCGAGGAGTGTTGCGTTTCTAATTCCCTTCTTTACTTTTGCACGAACAATATCCCAATTCAAGCCTCTGTGTTTACTTTCTCGTGTCACACTCACAGGAACGCCTCTATCTTTTTCAAGTACATCGATAGTATCAAATGGTACTTTTCCTTTTGACCACTCTGAACCCTCAAAGTTTTTATAACTACCTCGCGTCTCTGCAAGATTCGCACTTTCATCAATTGCCATATAACTAATGAATTCACAAATTCGATCTGTAAAGTCATACGCAGGTACGCTGTCGTATGCCAAGCCCATTCTCTCGAGTGCATCAGCAAGACCCATAATACCAAGACCAATGGCACGATTTTCACTGTCAGACTTTACAGCTTCTGGAATTGGTAAAACATTAATATCAATAAGGTTATCAAGTTGTCGTACAGCGAGACGAACTGATTGTTCCAATTCCCCCCAATTCACGTCTTTGTTAACCACATGAACTGCAAGGTTAAGTGAAGCAAGGTTGCAAACAGCTACATTGTCCCGGTCTTGAGGTAAACAAATTTCCGTACAAAGATTAGACATGTGAATCGTTCCTGTATTATTGTTCAAAGCGCGCAAATTGATTGTATCCTTCCACACCATCCATGGATGAGCAGTTGTCTGAAGTGACACCAGCATCTTTCGGTACAGTTCAGTAGCGGGCATCTTTTTAAAGGTACGTAACTTGTTAGCATTAGCCAAGTCTACATACTCCTGGTAACGCTTACTAAAGGCACTTCCGTACAGTTCACACAAATCTGACGTTTCCGCTGGATCAAACATATACCATTCTTCGCTAGCCTTTACCCTCTTCATAAATTCGTCTGGAATGAAGGCGGCAGTATTGGCTGTACGCATTCTCATATAATCGTCTCCAGCATTATGTTTCCAATCAATAAAGTCCGTGAAATCAAGGTGCCATGGTTCCATGTAAAAAGCCAAGGCTCCTTTTTTCTTTCCACCTCTTTGAATGGCGCGGATCGCAGTATCGATGATTTTAGCAAAAGGTGTCGGACCGGTTGATGTTCCGTTATTAGATCTAAGCGGTGAACCAGATGCACGTAATTTTGTAACACACGCACCAATACCGCCTGAACCTTTAGAGAGAAGCATAACGTCAGAAACTGACTTTGCAATGTGCCCCATATCATCGAGAATTTCGAGAAGATAACAATTTGAAAGCGCAGGATCTTTTGTACCAGCCCCGAGGTTTGTTGAACCTCCCGCGATATACGCGAATTTAGACATCTTGTTATAAAACTTTTTTGCCCACAATGTTGGATTCTCTTCATTAAAAGCAAGTCCCATGGCAACTCGCATGAAAAAATACTGTGGAGTTTCCATTGTCACTTGATTAATATTTTTCAAAGAGTATCTATTCAGGAAAGTCGACAGGCCAGCATATTGAAACAATTCATCTCGTTCAATATCAAGAGCACCGGCTAACTCTTTAATATTAAATTTTTCTTTCATTCTTGGCTCTAGTTTTCCAGCCTCAGTGGCTTTCTTGATATACGACACGAAGCCATCTTTATGTTTTTTGATAAGCTCGTCCTCATTGTCCTTGTTGTAATCACCTAGAACTTTTCGGTATATAGTCTTCAGGAGCAGTCGAGTAGCGACTTTGTCGTAAGCAATGTCTTCTTTTATATTCTGAAGAGCTGCATTTATTGTTGCCTGATCCATTTCATCAGTAGTGATACCATCATATAGAGTCAATCGAGTTTCAGTAGCGATTTGCGTTGTCATGGAAATTGGATCCATGAGGCCTTTACACGCTCGTTCAATTGAACGATTTATCTTGTCTGCATTAAAAGGTTCTTTTGTACCGTTTATTTTTCCTATAGATATATCCATTTGTTCTATTGATTAAGTATTTGTTGTTAATATCATCCCCAGAAAAAGACCCGGCTTTTTCCCATAGGGAGGAGGACGTACTCCTTCCTATTACACTTTTCTTAAAATTAATTATATACTTTTCGAAGCCTTTTTTGAGTGGATAACTTTAAAAACCGACAGCTCGATACACATTCGAATGGATGTAAATACAGTCGCCGAAATCACATTATTTTTGAGGCAAATTTAGGAGAATTCTTGAGGAAAATTAAAAAGTTGCGAAACTAATTTCTTGTTTGAACACCAGAAAGGTCAAAATTGACCACATCCCCGACTTGTATGCTCTTAATTTTGACCTGACCGGCTCCGATCTCTAGCACATAACTTGCGGGTTTAGGTGAAGAATAGACTTTAGGGAAGTCTTCCGGAAGAGCATCCTCCGCAAAACCAACAACTTTTTTGTTTTCATCTATCCACACCATATCAATTGGAAATTCCATATCTTTCATCCAAAAATTTTGAATAGATGGCCTAGAAAAAATAAAAAACATGCCGGAATCAGGATTAAGACCTCCACGCTTACCCAAACCAAGAGATTGCTCAGCATTACTTCGTGCCAACTCAACAGTAAAGCGATTTTGCCCAACAAAAAGGTCAACGGTAGGTAAAATATTCATGAATACAGGTTTAATTTTTTGAATATCACCTGTTTTATATACATTTGGAAAAACTTTTGGATAAAAAAAGTAGTAATACACATCAGTGATGACAACAAACGCAATCAAAAAGATACACAACGCCCGAAATGATTTAGCCTTTTTACTCAGATTGTTATTTTTTTGGATCATTTTTTTCCAAATCTAAGCACACTGAATTGAGACAGAATCTTTTCCCAGTTTTTGTTGGTCCATCTTCAAACAAATGTCCGAGGTGAGATTCGCATTTTGCACATACCACTTCAATCCGACTCATCCCGTGACTGTCGTCAGCAATTTGTTTTACTGAACTTGGAAGTGCATCATCAAAACTTGGCCACCCAGTACCTGAATCAAATTTTGCATCTGAGGCAAATAGTGGATTACCGCACACAGCACAATTATAAGTACCACTTTCTTTTGTATGCACAAATTTTCCTGTGAATGGCGCTTCGGTTCCCCGTTCACGCGCCACTCGGTACAGTTCAGGATTTTTATTTTTCAATTCGTCGTCGTTGATTGATTGCATGTGATTTTTAATTTACTTTTTAATTTGCAAAAAGATTCCTACGATCGTGCCATCATTCTCGCCTTCTCTAAAAACGCTTCTTTCTCTGCATCGGTGCGCTTAAACTTTTTATCAAGCACCTTGATACTTTTTACTTTTAATCCACAGAAGCCGAGTATCCCGAAATTCCAGATAGACCAGAATGGTTTAGCGATTAGCCAATACAGCCACATCGCCCCGTCACAAGTGATAAAAACCCTTGCTGTACGGCCTTTTAATAGCCCTACAGGCTTTCCGTTAACGTATTTAAAGGCGAAACCTCCTGCCAAATTATTGTCCAACCAATTCTTCATAATAGCGGGTGGCCCCATCCACCACATTGGGTGGACAAAGATTAATTCGCTCGCATCAGTAATTTTTTTCTTCATAATGTCACGAACAGTATTTGGATTACCCATGTCATGCGGATCTACGAAAGTTAAAAATTCTTGCTTTAAATCTGTCTTGTACAAATCAATCAATTCAACAGTGTTTCCAGCTTCAATGCTGGCATTCTGGTAGGCTTCGGCAATTTTATGAGTAAAACCTTTTGGGCTCGGATGAGCGGTAATGATCAGGACATTCTTTTTCATTTTATTTTAATATTATTCAGTAAAGATTCTGTACACATTAATACCCAAAACAGCCCCTATCACTGGACCAATAATGTACATTAAATTAAATGAACCCAGAGCAAGTGCCACTGCTGGATTTAAAATTCCAGCTGAACCAAATGAAGAAGCAACCAGCACCCCTAAGACAAGTGATCCTCCAATTACTACACCCGACATGTCACCTGGTGTTTTGGCATACACCACTGACGCAATACCAAAGGTAAAGAAGAAGGTTCCTACAATTTCAGCCAGAGCGATTGACCATGAACTACTCACAGTTAAATGAAGTGCTGCGCCTCCATTTGTTGCAACAGCAAGCGCAAGACCAGCTCCGATAAATTGTGAAATAATATAAAAAATCGCATCATGATGTTTAATTTTTCCAACAGTCCAAAGTCCAACCGTCACGGCAGGGTTAAAGTGTGCGCCACTCATGTGACCCAGTGAGTAAACAAAAAGTCCAAGTGTAATCCCCGCAACCAGTGGAACTGCAATCGGTCCACTCGAATGAATCGCTAAAATGACGGCTAAAGCCAAAGCAAAGGTGCCGAGCACTTCAGCAAAATATCTTTTTAAATGTGTTTTCATGCTTTGCATTATAACAAAGGTGGGCCGAAACTAAAACTCATGTTTATCACCCTCTTCCATTGGAACAAATTCAATTCCGTTTGCAGGCAAGACCATCTTAGGGACATTATGTGTGCTTCCCACCCGAAGAGTGTCGTGTATAGGAAAACAGACCCTTGGCTTTAATTGAATAGCGTAATCAATTGCTTCACTAATTTTTAACCATGGTCCAGCAACAGGTAACGCCAAAATATCAATCGGCTGTTTCGGATCGGTTAACGCGTCCCCTGGTAAGAAAAATGATTCATCAAAAAGAAACCCTGTATTGTCCGATGCTGGAATAGATTTGTGCATGATCGCGTGCTTATGACCAACCCCTTTAATTGAAATTTTTCCATCGTCGATTAAGACCTCTCCGCCATCTTTAATAAGGTGATGGTAAATCCCTTCACGAGTCAAAATCGCACTGACACTTTCATTGGTATAGATCAGTACGTCCGGATTATGATCCATGACTACTCGAATAGAATCGAGATGATAGTGATCAGCATGTTCGTGCGTAATAAAAATGTAATCGATCTTTTTAAGCTTAGAATGTTCCTCTGCGGTATATATTCCCGGGTCAGTTAAAATTCGCACACCTTTAAATTCAAGCAATAAACAACAATGGCCAAGTTTGGTTATTTTCATATAGAAAATTATATCATTTTTTCATTAGGATTTCATATCGGTTAAGTAAACTTCATTCCGGTGTGGCTCAGGTAAACCGCACCGTGGGCCTGCTACTGGGTAGGTTCTTCTCCTTACCAGCGAAGAATGGCGAGTTCGATTCTCGTCAGGTCCACAAATTGACAAGAAATAGACCCGTAGTATAATTTCCTCACGCTGGTAAGGCGGAGAAAAAGAGGTCACCCGAGAGGGTGATTTTCTTTTTTTGAAAAAGAAAATCAACACGTGCAAAGGGCCCCGGTCTTTCGAACGGGGCCCTTGTTGTGTGGACGTGAAGTTATTCGGTGCCAAATTCATGATACAAGCTCGCCAGGATTAGCGGGTCCGGTGCGCACTCAAATTCTCGAGTACGCTGGCGAAACATTGCATGGACATGGACACCGCCTTTCTTGACGGTTGACTCGCTGAGATCCAATCTGACCAGTTCGCCGTTGTGGAATTCCTTACCCAAGCCGAACGAATCAGAGAGAGTTCGCAAAACCTCATAGTGCGAAACGTGGATCAACACCTCTGGAAGCTTGCCGGCGACGAACAGCTCGAAAAGCCTACCCAGATAGGTGAAGAATCTATCCTGAATCGCACCTGCAGACTCAACTGACCTTCTCTTCAGAACATGATGATCTCGTGGCCGAATAGCCACTTCAATCCGGACCTCTTTTTCAGGTATCTGCAAACGTCGAGCGATGATGCTGGCCGTTCCGAGCGCTCTTGGCGAAGGTGAGCTGAAAAGCACAACCGGATTTCTGCCACGGACGATGTTGTGAATTTCCTCTGCCGTCGCACGAATCTGCCGCGCCCCCTTGTCAGTCAGGTCTGGAAACACCTCCGTATAGAGGGTATCTCCATGCCTTGTGAAAAGCATTGTTGTTTTCAAATGTACCTCCTATGGTTGAATTTCTAGAGACACCACGTTGGCGTCTAACATAATTATAACATGAAAACGTGTTATGACAAGGTATTATAACCCTGCTTTTTCCTTACAGTAAGCCACCAACTCATCATGGACTACTCCATTCGAAATGATCGTGCCTCTGAATTTTTTAGAATAGTCTAGGGCGGAACCATCCACAGCCGTAATCTTTCCCCCTGCCCCCTGTACAATTACATGGACCGCTGCTAAGTCATGTGCACCCGCGCCTATTTCGATAAAGCCAGCAAATTTTCCTTTAGCCACTAAACATGCCTTGTACACTGCCCCGCTGAAAGACGCTACATTAATTTTATTTTCGTTAAGTTTTTTAAAGTAATCAGCAGTTGATAATTTTCTTAAATTTCCAGTCAAACCAATCGTACCTGTCTTCATATCAAGATCGGAAACTTTTATTGGTTTGTCGTTACAGAGACTTTGGGTACCTTCTACTCCAACATACATTTTGTCCAAGTACGGATCATACGCCCCACCTACAACAGGTTTTCCATCTAAAACCAGAGCAAGAGAAAACATGGCAGTTGGAGTTCCCCAAATGTAGCCAGCGGTTCCGTCGATTGGATCACACACCCATTTTCTGCCCATGCCGTATTCTGAGGTGCTTTCTTCTTCACCGATCACACCGTCCTCTGGAAAAACTTCTGTAAGTCTTTTGATGACCATAGTGTTAATCAATTTATCAGCTATTGTCACTAAAGATTTATCTTCCTTTGTTTCGATATGTAAGTCTTCATCAAAATAGTGAAGCATGATTTTCCCAGCTTCGTGCGTGATGTCTTTGATTGTTTCAAGTTCTTTGTTGTAGAGAGTCATGGGTACACTATAACTAAATTAATAGTGTTTTGATAGTTTGCATGTTTATTTTACTTCCCCTTCCAATGAACCACCTTTTTTTCAAAAATCATCATAATCTTATTTAACATAAACCCGAGTATTCCTGTCATTAAAATCGCAGCGTACATATCAGCCGTTTGATACACCAACTGAGCATCAATAATTCTTTTTCCTAATCCAATCTCAGTTCCGATAAACATTTCGGTCACAATAACAATAATTAATGAAATTGAAATAGCCACGCGAAGACCATTAAAAATCTGCGGGAGGGCCTCCGGAAATATGACTTTTCTACATAATGTAAAACCACTTATTTTCATTGTCTTAGCCACCCGAATTCTAAGTTCTTTCCCAAGATGAACTCCATACATAGAATTAACTAATATCACGAGACCCGCCCCCCAAGCTGTTACGGCAAATTTAGCTCCATCGCCAATACCAAATATCAATAAAAATAATGGAAATAATGCAGTGGTTGGAATACCTCTAAAAAATTCTATGACGAATTCCATTGAATTGTAAACCTTGTTTGAATAACCCATCAAAAGCCCTACTGGAACACCAATGGCTACTGCCAAAGTAAAACCAACTAGAACCCTATATAAGGTATAGCTCAAATCTATGATCATTAATCCATTCTGGAATAGATGCTTAACCACTTCGTAGGGAGATGCTAGAAATAAGGGGCTAACTAATTTACAATACGAAACTATCTGCCACAGAATGACAATAAGTATCGGGACTACGCAGTAATGTAGAATTTTATTTTTCATACTCAAATGTGTGAAGTATCTCATTACGTAATTGTGTAAACTCAGAACTTGCTAACATATCTAGAGTTCTAGGTCTTGGGAGTTTTACTTCAAATATTTTTTTAATTTTTGATGGGAGCGGAGACAGCACGACAACTCTGTCCGCGAGAAAAATTGCTTCATCAATATCATGACTGACAAACAATGTGGTGATCTTTTGTTCTTCCCATACATCCAAAAGATTTAATTCCATTTTTCGAGTAGTGGAATAGTCTAAGGAAGAAAACGGTTCGTCCATTATGAGTAAGTCTGGTTTCTGGGCCATCGCTCGGCAAATTGAAACTAACTGTCGTTGCCCTCCTGAAAGTTCGTACACATACTTATCCTTCAAATGAAGTAGTCCGACTTTTATCAGAAGATGCTCGCCTATCTTCACACATTCTTTTTTACCAATTTTAGCTATCTCGAGTGGGAAGATCACATTTTCGAAAACAGTTTTCCACGGGAACAGACTTTCATTGTAGTTTTGGAATACGTATCCGACATTAATATCTGCAGCTTTTTTATTATCTATTGAGACATCTCCAGCTGTAGGCTTATCAATCCCTGCCACGATATTCAGCAGTGTTGTTTTGCCTGAACCGTTTGGACCAAATACAGTGACAAACTCTCCTTTTTTAATTTCTAGATCAATACCATCAATGACTTTAACCATGTCATGGCCTTTTTTGAACTCTTTAGTTATTGATTGTAGTGAAATCATTTATTTATAAAAGATATTCGACAGATCTGGTTGTATTTTAAGCTCTCCAATTGAGACAAGAAAATCCGCGAATGTCTTGAATGACTCAGGCTTAAAATCCTTACTCGGAATCATCTTGACCAAGTTTATTTTTTCAACAACAACATCATCTAGATTATAAGTCGTTTTAGCGACACTACGGGCGAGACTTGGGTTATTCGAAATAACCTCATTGCCCTCGTCTATAGCCTTAACAACTTTTTCTGCTAGATCAGAATGGTCTTTAGTAAACGATGTGCTGAACCAATAACCACCAAAAGCAGCATGGTCTACCATTGAAGCAAAGATCGATTCTGGAACAAGCTTTCTAAAGCCAAACTTTTCTATACCAATTGTGTAATTTGGCTCATACGAGAACAGTGCATCAATAGATCCTGAATCGAGCGCTTGAAGTTGACTGGCTGGAGGCAATTGAACAAATTCTGTTCCAGTGAAATCTACCCCTTTCATCTTTAAATATTCTTTTAGAAAATTCATACCTGTAGTCCCTGGAAAGACACCAATCTTTTTTCCTTTCAGATCAACGAGTGTCGAAATTTTAGAATCTTTTTTAACCATAAGAGCGTCGAATTGATTTTCCAGCGACACATCACTGACTGTTACCAACTTCACATTTCCTGGACTCACCGCCTCTCCATTCATTACCACAACAGTACTAAGAAATGGAACATAATCAATATCTTTTCGAACCAGTGCCTCGTAAAGTTGCTGGGCACTTTGGAGGGGAACAAGCTGAACCTTCACACCCTCTTTAGTAAAAAATCCTTGCTTGTTTGCAATATGTAACGGTAAGAATCCTATATTGGGAGCGTAACCAATTTTTACCACGTAATCATTATTTTTTGACTTAGCAAAAAACAAACAAATAATTACTGCGGCGATTATAACTAGTATCCAATTTTTCTTTTTCATATTGTTTAATTTATTTTATTTTAATTTGTAGGGACAACCAATAACTTACTAATTGCAAAACCCATTATCTTTTTCACAATGAACCTCGCTCCTGGCAAAGACAAAAGACCTCCTGGTTCATACTCACAAGTTATAGACATCTGACTTTTATCTTCGGAAACATCTTTAAATGAATATTTAACATAATGAGGTAAAGGGAACGGGCCAAAGCCAACAGGATGCGTATGCATGCTCCATTCCCTACCTTTTACAAGTGATTTAACCTTTCCAATATATTTTTGCTTCCAACCTAGAAAATTATGAATTTCCTCGATTTTGTTACCGGCTTTAAAAACCTTATCGGTTGAATAACCATCAAGATTAATACAGTGAGGTGCGAATTTGTATGGGTGGTTGGCCTTATTCCACAGTTTATTTTTAGAAAAAGGGAAAATGGCACTACCCACGACCACATCTATACTTCTACTCTTCTTATATGAAGTTACTTTTAGTTCTTTAATCATAAATTTTGAATATTTGATATGCGAAGATAATAAAACATAAATCCTTATGTGTCACAAAAAAACCATATTTATAGGGCCAATTTGGATTATATATTGCAAAATAAGGATAGTAATGGTATAGTAATTATGTCCAAAAAGTGGACAGTATATGCAAACACAAAACAACATTGAATTAGCCCTCCAACAGTACGGCTTAACACCAGAACAAATCTCTGTCTATTTATTTCTCATCAAAAACGGTGACCAAGTACCTTTTAAAATATCAAAGGGCACCCGAATCCCCCGTACAACTATATATAGAATACTAGAAGAGTTGAGAAATCTCGGGATAGTTAGTATTTTCAAGAAAAATAATATTGCGAACTATACTGCAGAAAATCCACGAAGACTCCTAGAAAGATTGAAGGAAAAAGAGTCTGCTGTCAGCTCAATAATCCCCTCAATTGAAAACCTCCTACAAAACAAAGGAAACAATCCACAAGTAAAATTATATGTCGGACAAAATGGAGCAAAGATTGGTCTAGATGTACTGTATGAATATTTCGAAAAGAAAGGCTTGAAACAAATGTACACATACTCGAACTCTGACTTATCAAAACATCTACCTAAATACTTAGATACCAAAATTGACCAGAGAAAAAGACTGGGAATTAAATTGAAACTTATTGCTCCAAATAGTGCAAAAGTATCAGATCATCATCATTACAAAACTGATGACTTTAGACATGTGAGATATCTTCCAGAAAAATTCCCATTCGAAGGATCTATGATCATGGGTGAATCCATGGCAGTATGTTTTTCATTGAAAGATGACGAGTTGCACACCATAGTTCTTGAATCAGAAAGTATCGTTAAAATGTTTACTCAGTTCTTTCTGTATATTTGGGATAGTTTGGCTGAAAGCAATTAAAGTTTAACTTTTACCTTCTTCTCTTTTTTTGTTTCATCACCTATCGCAATTTCATCCATTCTATCCTCTTCATGCCTCACCAATCCATCCTTCTGTAAATGAGCCGCTACTTTTTTTCCCTTCCTCACATCAAAAGTAAATTCAACAGGAGTAATTTTAGGTTTAATATTCACATCAACAGAACCTCCTCGCATCACACCCTCTGTAATCATGAGTGACGCCACTGATGTTAGAATCTTATTCTGAATCAAGCGCTTCAAAGGACGTGCTCCGTATTGAGGGTTATAACCTTCCTTCGCTAGATATTCCATGACTGGTTCTGCAATATTTAGAGTGATTTCTTTTTCAGCCAATCGATCACGTACTCTGCTCACCTCGATGTCCACAATTTTTCGAATTGCTTCGTGACTTAGAATATCGAAGATAATTACTTCGTCCAATCGGTTCAAGAATTCAGGGCGGAAATGCTCTTTCAAAGCTTCGGTCACTTTTTCTTTTACTTCACCATATTGAACTTTATCATCGGAACTAGACGCAAAACCAATTTTTTGCATCTTGTCTATGTATTGCGCGCCAATGTTTGAGGTCATGATAATAATAGTATTTTTGAAGTTCACCACTCGTCCTTTTGCATCAGTCAATCGTCCATTATCAAGAACCTGCAATAATACATTGAATATTTCAGGGTGAGCTTTTTCAATTTCATCAAAAAGAATTACCGAGTACGGTCGATGGCGAACCATTTCTGTGAGGTTTCCTCCCTCTTCGTGTCCAACATAGCCCGGTGGCGCACCAAGAATTTTTGACACTGAATGTTTCTCCATAAATTCTGACATGTCCACACGGATCAGAGTCTTATCGTCATCAAACATGAATTTAGCCAAAGCCTTTGTTAGTTCAGTCTTACCTACTCCGGTTGGACCGAGGAAAATAAATGAACCAATAGGACGATTAGGATCGGCGATGCCGGCACGACTACGCTTGATGGTTTCAGAAATCCGTTTAACCGCTTCGTTTTGACCAATGACAGATTTTTCTAATTCTTCTTCAATGCGAGCCAATTTTTTAGCTTCTGCTTCGAGCATTCTTGAAACTGGAATACCTGTCCATTTAGCCACCACTTCTGCAATATCATTTTCGTTTACTTCTTCACGTAAAATACGACGAGTTGATTGTAGCTTTTTCAATTTTTTCATTTTTGACTCAAGGTCTTTTTCGAGGAATGGGATTTTTCCGTAGCGAATTTCTGCAGCCTTTGAGAGATCAGATTTTGCTTCGGCTCGTTCCGCATCTTGTCGCAATGTTTCTAATGACTTTTTAATTTCCTTTATAGCCGAGTGAACTTCTTTTTCATTAATCCATCGTGCTTCGATTTCTGACGTTTTGTCTTTCATATCTGCAATCTGAATTTCGATGTCCTTGATTCTCGATTTGGCATTCTTACTTGTGTTGATTTCGTTTTTCAAAGCCTCCTTCTCGATTTCAAGACGCATGATTTTTCGATGTGAGTCTTCTAGGTCAGCTGGTTTGTTTTCTAGTGAAATTTTCAATCGAGAAGCTGCTTCATCAATTAAGTCAACGGCTTTATCAGGTAAGAATCGATCACTGATATAACGACTAGATAGGTTAACTGAAGACACAATCGCGTCATCAGTGATGCGAACACCGTGATATAGTTCGTATTTTTCCTTTAGCCCTCGCATAATTGAAATTGCGTCTTCTACAGACGGTTCGTTAATGTACACAGGTTGAAAACGTCGCTGAAGAGCAGGGTCTTTTTCAATATGTTTTTGATATTCCTTTAAAGTAGTTGCACCAATGGCCCGTAATTCTCCACGCGCAAGAGCTGGTTTCAACATATTCGAAGCATCCAATGAGCCTTCAGCTGCACCTGCTCCTACGATTGTATGAATTTCATCAATAAACAATACAATCTTACCTTCAGCTTTTTCAATTTCTTTTAAAATAGATTTTAAACGCTCTTCAAATTCTCCACGGTATTTTGTACCTGCAACAAGAATTCCCAAATCAAGCGACACCAATTCCTTATCCTTCAGAGACTCAGGAACATCATTCATGGCTATTCGATTCGCCAAACCTTCTGCAAGTGCTGTTTTTCCAACACCCGCCTCTCCAATCAAGATTGGATTGTTTTTGGTTCGACGAGAAAGAATCTGAATAACGCGTGCAATTTCTGCGTCACGACCAATGACCGGGTCTAATTTGTTTTCACGTGCAAGGGCTGTGAGATTTCTTGTATATTTTTGTAAAGCCTTAAATTTTCCTTGTTTTTCAGTGCCAGTTCCAGTAGCTTTTGTCGTCTTTACAGATTCAAGTGCTTTTAATACAACTTCTTTATTTAATTTAAATTTTGAAAGTAATTCGCGAGCTGGACTTTTCACATCAATAAGGGCGATGAAAAGATGTTCAACAGACACAAAATCATCTTTTAATTCTGCCGCAATTTTTGCAGACACCTCAATTGCCTGAGCCATGTCAGGAGTTAAATACAATTGATATGAAGGAGAGATCGTTGCCGAAGATTGTCCAGTTTCAATACCCTCTAATACATTGTCAGTAAGCAGTACTAAATCAATATCCAATTTTTCAAGAATTGAAATCACAATGCTTTCTTCTTGCACGATCAAAGAAGCCAAAAGGTGCATTGGATTAACATGATTTTGTCCACGCTCGATTGCTAATTCGTGAGCCTTGCGGATCACTTCTTTAGCCTTTGTCGTGAATTGATTGAATGCGGGTATTTCTGGCATGTATTTTTTAATTAATTTTTATAAATTATATCACACCGGTCAAGCTGGCGAGATTGTACCATAAAGTAGACTTGACAATAATAAACTGCTGTCCTATAGTTTAGTAGTCAGCAACACCCTGAAAATTAACAACCCCGAACGGCAAGCTCCCATGAAAATCAAAATACTGGTAAGTCTAGTGTTTGCATCTCTCACGGGATGCGCAACACAGGAAGAGAAGGCATTCAAAGCGGCCCGGAAGGCTGGCTACAGCCAAGTCCAAGTGGTCAAAACCTCCGACAACCCTACAACACTGGAGGGCAAGGAGGGTTCGATCTTCCAGATGGATTGTACGGCACGGAATACTGAAGGAAAGCTCGTGAACCTTTACCTGTTCCAAGGCACTGGCCTCCACCACAAGGTGTGGATCATCGTGGATTGAATCCACACAAGACGTTGTCGACCTCGCAGGGTATAGCCCCCGCGAGGTTTTTTGATGCTTGATATATAAAATAGTGCGACCCCGCCGGCTGTGAAGCTGGCGGGGTCTCTATGAGTGTGGGACCGCCGGCATTACTGCTCTGGTCGATCTTGTGCGGGTTGTTTGGTAACCAGCGGAGGAATCTGTGAAATTTCCTGGTAAGTAGCAACGGCTCGGAGATTCCGTCGAAGCCACCTGAGAAATTCAGACTGTTGGTAAAGGTCCTTGGGGAAAAGAGCCTCAACATCACTCCGGAACTTGGTCAACTCCTCAAAGTACACAGCGTTGGCGGCTGAAGGCATGGGATATTGGGTATACGGTCTCGCGGGATTGCTGCCGTCTAGGGGTAAAGATACATTTAAATAATTCTCCTGTAAAGCTCGGTTTTATTTACCAAAATTCAATGATATAGTTTCAAACGGCTGACGGACACCCTGTCAGATATAAAGCACAAAACCCACACCACAACTGCACACACCAACAACAGAAGCATGAACACACCGAAACCGACGCTCGACGACCTGCAAACAAGGTTGGCTGAAAGGTCTGAACAACTGGCCTATCTGGCCGGGGCTGGATATGAACTCCTCACGGGAACAGAAACACTCACCTTCGAGGAATGGGAACGCCTCATGGTTTCCATCCAGACCACGTTCAACCACCACGAAGACCAAACTGGGTACGCTGACTTGTACCGGGAAACCTTCGCAAGGAGGAGCCTTACCAACGTACAGGGACAAATGGAAAATCCAGGATTCGCCGATGGAGAGCAGTCTCTGCAGTGGATGAATCGCATTCTCAGGTTCATCGTTGCAAAGGCCACAACTCCCAGGGAGTGGGAATTCTCCCCTGAAGTTCGCCGCGCGCTCATCCTGGAATTCACAGATGTCTTCCTCCGGTGGTGCTCTGCCCGCGGAGCCTTGGCACATACCCTGTTCGATGCTCTCGCCGCCGCGCGCTTCCCTGACGATTCGGGGGCACAAGCCATGTGGAAACAGAGCATCATCGAGTAGCCACCGACCGCGTGAAAGAAAATAGACGCCAGGCCTTCGGGTCCTCGTCCCCCGCCACCACAGCGAAAGCTGGGTGGCGGGGTCTTTTTTATTTACAGAAAACTTTAGCTAATATGGATTTAAATTTTTCAACCTGTCTTTTAGTGGTGAACCTACCGAGAGTAATACGTAACGATGAACGTGAACATTGTTTGTAATATTCTTTCTGACTTTTATCTTCATCTCCAAATGAATCTCCGAGAGACGAGATCACTTGTGAATACGAATCTTCACGCTGAGCGTGACATGAAGTCACAGACGATACTGCTGCACCTTTTGCATCTAATTGTAAAACCATAAATTCCGCATCGCGACCTGGAATACAGACATTTATATTATTCGGTAATCTCTGAGAAAGTGAACCGTTCACACCGAGGTCAGGAATTTGATCAAGCATCCAATTAAGGAGGTCGTCGCGTAGATCTGCAATACGCTTAACCTCAACCTCTCTCTCCTCTGATGTGATTGATAATGCCCTAGCAAAACCTGCACACTTTGCGACGTCTTCTGTCCCTGCCCTTTTTCCCTTTTCCTGATCACCACCATGAAACTGTTCAGCTAATTGAATTCCCCTTCTCACATACAAGACACCAGCAGAACGTGGACCATAAAATTTTGATGAATCCAGCGTCATGAGGTCTACTCCAAGAGACGGAACACGCAGTGACAGAAAACACACAGCTTGACACGCATCAGTATGCAGATATGGTAACGCTAGGTTGTCCCGACCTAAAGACTTTTTATATGAACGTAGGGCTTTGGCAATTTCTGAAATCGGTTGAACTGTACCAATTTCGTTGTTCGCGTACATGACTGTGACCAACACGGTCTGTGCACGCAAAACTGATTTTATTTTTTTAGCAGAAACAATTCCGTCCGGTTCAACTGGAACAATGGTGACTTCCACTCCGTGCTGTTCTAATACTTTTATTGTTTCAAGAATTGATGGATGCTCAATAGCACTAACCACGATGTGAGGTTTCAAAGTAACCGAAACCTCATCACTGTGATTTGCAGAAAAAGTTCTCTCAACTTTTGACCATAGTGCATAGACAGTGCCTAAAATCGCAAGGTTGTTTGCCTCAGTTCCGCCTGATGTGAAAATGATTTCATCACTATGTACCTCTAAAACCTTTGCAATTTCCTCTCGGGCCCCTTCCAGAGCCTTTTTTGCCTGCACCCCATCCTTATATAATGACGACGGATTTGCCGGATACAACCTAGACATGCGGTTCATATAGCTTTGAACTCTGGGGTCAATCGGTGTGACAGATGCATAGTCAAAATAAAGGCGCTTGCGGTTTTTCCACAAACGTGTCCAATATTCAAATGCACCTATTTTTTTCATATATCCACTATACAAAAAAGTGGCCTACCTGTATACTTTTTTCATATGCAGTTTAATCCTGATTTTTCAAATCTCGTTTTTGATGGCAAAGACATTATTGTCTTGAGTGTAACTGGTTTGATCGCCTTGATCTCAATAATTGTGGCAGTTAGCACTCGGATAAAGATGAAGAAAATGTTGAAAGGTACTAAACCTGTCACCCTTGAACAGTCTGTTATGGAAATTGTAAAAAGTATTCATGATCTCGAAGATTTTCAGGAAGATTCAATAAAACTTTTTAAACAATTCAATTCGCGTATTCATACGTCAATCCGAGCAGTTGAAACTTTGCGATATAACGCATTTACCGGGATGGGTACGGGTGGAAATCAAAGCTTCACTTCTGTTTTCTCGGATGAAAAAGGTGATGGCCTCATTATCACTGGTCTATTTGCAAGTGAGAGCATGCGCGTCTTTGCCAAGCCAATGAATGAATTTGAATCAAAATTTGAACTGACTCATGAAGAGCATGATGCGGTGAAGTTGGCGAAGGAGAAAGTTTTGAAGCCACATCATGATTAGATAGTTGACTTATAAGTTTGTGGGTATATAATTTCTCCACTGGTAAGGGCTAGGCCCAAGAAAACCGCTTAGAAAGAAGCGGTTTTCTTATGAAGTATTTTTGATATATTTTTGAGCGAAATTTAATGTCACTACATTAATATTACACCAACGTGAACTGGTTGCTCATGTTGTGGGCACGCCACTGGCGTGGAGTCTAGTCCTTACCAGTCTAGATAGGCGGGTTCGATCCCCGTCGTGTCCACCATTCTACAATTTCATAATTATAAAAAGCGAAAACGCGAGGAGGAGCGAACTCTTCCCCGCGTTTGTGATTCGTTGGTGTGATGCGGCGGCTACCGGTGCATTGCACGACACTCAGGACAGTGCGTAACGTTGCGCCGACCTTCATCCGTCTCGATACCTTCGAACCGCCACAGGCCAGTCCGACTGTATTCACCGCAGACGGTGCATTCACCAGCGCTCATGAAAGGAAGGCTCTCGTACACGATTGTCCTTCGAGTGCCCAGGACCATCTCCGCTGGTTTTGCTGGCGCCTCCTCCGTCCTGCGTTTCGCCGCGACGGCGACGATGAGGGATGCGTAGGAACCTCCGATAGGAATGCTGATCCCTTCTGTGAGGTAGCCGATGGTATTTCCATTTTTGTCTGTGACACGCCGGATTGCTCCGGGCTTAACCGGAATAGCCGGTGGTAGGGGTAACGTGATGGTGTTCATGATTTGGATGTGCTGGTTGGTTGAATTCTCTGCGGTGGAAGTCACTGATCTGACACTAGCCAAGAGGACTTCCTCCCCAAGCCTAAACAAAATCCTAATTATGTCAAAAAGATTGCTAAATCAGCCTTTTTCTTGTATATTGAGAATGACTACATCGCCCACCTGTTCCTCGTTAGAGGGCTTTTTTTATCAACAAAATCCATGGCTAAATCAACACTTGCACAACCGAAAACCGAAAACGTCTCACGTCCACCTGTGGTTGTTATCATGGGTCATATTGACCATGGAAAATCTACCCTGCTTGATTACATCAGAAAATCCAATGTGGTTGATGGTGAAGTGGGTGGAATCACTCAGAAAATGTCTGCTTACGAGGTTCTCCACAAGGACAAGAAAATCACTTTCCTCGACACCCCAGGTCACGAATCATTTGGTGCCATACGGGCAAGAGGGGCTTCTGCTGCTGATATTGCAATTTTAATTGTCTCAGCGGAAGATGGAGTAAAGCCACAAACTGTAGATGCATACAAGGCTATCAAAAAAGCCAACCTTCCCTATATCGTCGGCATCAGCAAGATCGACAAAGATAACGCAAATATAGAGCGTGCAAAAATTTCTCTTTCTGAGCATGAAATCTATGTCGAAGGTTATGGTGGAGACATTTCATTCGTGCCATTCTCTGGTAAAACAGGTGCTGGAATAGATGAATTGCTCGATATGATTCTTTTAACTGCCGAAGTAGAAAACTTTACAACCGACACACATGCTCCGGCCGAGGCAATCGTCATCGAATCTCATCGCGATAAAAACCGTGGAATCTCTGCGACACTCATTATAAAAAATGGAACACTTTCTATGGGTTCATTTATAACTGCAGGACCAGCCTTGGCCCCAGTGCGCATCATGGAGAACTATTTGAACAAACCTATCAAGTCTGCAACTGCTGGCTCCCCTGTCCGAATTATTGGATGGAGCGAATTGCCTCAAGTTGGTGGATATTGTTTTACTTACGAATCAAAAAAAGATGCTGAAACATTTATAGAACAAAACAAAGAAGAAGTTAAAGTAATTAACAGCACTGGAAATGCACCCACCCTTGACGCTAACGGCCAAGAAACAGCCACAGTTTCAATTCTTATCAAAGCAGACACGTCTGGTTCATTAGAGGCTTTAAAATACGAAATCAACAAATTAAAAGTAGAACGCGTCAATTTACGCATTATCGGTTCTGGCCTTGGAGACATTCAAGAAAACGATATCCGTATGGCTTCTGGAAAAGTAGGCACTCTTATCATTGGGTTCAGTGTAAAAGCTGATTCCGCAGTTAAAACTGTCGCTGAAAGACTTGGTATCGAAATCCACCTCTTTGATATTATTTACAAAATGACTGAATGGCTAGAAGCATTGGCGAAGGAGAAAACTCCACGTATGGAAGTAGAAGAACAAAAAGGTCAGATGAAGGTTTTAAAGATCTTTAGTGTAAACAAAGACAAACAAGTTCTCGGCTGTCGATGTGAATCAGGCGTTATAAATGTTGACGATCAAGTGAAACTCATGAGACGAGGATCTGAAATTGCACGTGGAAGAATCCGTGAACTTCAACAGCAAAAAAACAAAGTAGGTGAAGTCACTTCAGGTGAATGTGGTCTTATGGTTGATTGTAAAATGGAAGTGGCACCAGGCGACTATTTAGAAGCGGTGCATAAAGTTATTAAATAAGCCATGTTAAAAACCGATCGAATACAGGATATGATCCGCGGTATGGCCAGCAACTTTCTAGCCCGTGAAATTAATCGTACCAGCCTTGTGACAGTCACTCGAGTGGTCTTATCTGATACTGGAAATCGTGCCACTATCATGTTGTCAGTTCTACCGGAAAAGGCAGAGAAGGCTGCGCTCAGTTTTTGCAAACGAAAGCGCAGTGAATTCCGTGAATTTGTTAAAGGTAATTCCCGCTTCCGAGTGATTCCTACTTTTGATTTTGAAATTGACCTTGGTGAAAAAAACCGAAACCTTATTGAAAAAGCTTTTATTGAAACTGAAAACCGAGTCAAAGAAGCGACTGAAAATCCAAAATCAGAATAAGTAAAGAGTAAAGTTGACTAGAGGCTTTTGGCACGTAGAATAATAGCGGGACGAGGCATGGTCGATGGCGTAGTGGCGAAGCTGGTTAACGCGACAGTCTGCAAAACTGTTATGCGCCGGTTCAAATCCGGCCTACGCCTCCACAATTGAAAAACAAGAAAGCTCGGGTGGTGGAATGGTAGACACGGAGGACTTAAAATCCTCTGACCTTTAAAAGTCGTGTGGGTTCGAGTCCCACCCCGAGCACAGATAGCACGTCACGATTTCGCAAAATCGATTGCCCCACAGGCTTTTTTTTGCTATTATCGACACTACGCGCCTATAGCTCAGTTGGTAGAGCAGTCGCCTCTTAAGCGAACGGTCGTAGGTTCAAATCCTACTAGGCGCACCCGGCATTGTCGGAATTTGGGCGAGTGGCGGAATTGGTATACGCGCCAGTCTTAGGAACTGGTCCCGCAAGGGTTAAGGGTTCGAGTCCCTTCTCGCCCACATTAAAAACAAAAACACCGACTCTTTCGAATCGGTGTTTTTGTTTTCCAAAACTATATCATCAGAGAGGTATGACCTGTTTAATAGTAGAAGTATCTGCGCCTATAGAATTAGCGATCAAATTAATGATACCAAAGGCCGAGATCATAATAAACAAACCGAATACTCCCCAGAACATATGCCGACGTCCTTCTTCACGTGCTTCACCACTGTCTCCTCCGCGGACAAACTGAAAGACACCGTAGAGAAAAACAAAAAGCGCCACTGTAAAAGCTAAAAGAATTAACGGATTCAAAATCGCGCTATTTACATTTTTGATAAACTTTACAGCTGTTGCAGGCAATGTCATATAAATGATTCTAGAATAAAGAGAGATTAGTTACTTGTGTATGTTGTAGGAACTTGAGGAAGCGCTGGCGCATTGTTATCCAAACTGAATGTTCGAACAAGAATGTTCACCAATCCCCATACAGACATCATCACGAACAAACCAACGATACCCCAAAGGATGTATCCCTGAGCTTCTTTTCTTTTGTCTGGGTCACTGGCAGTAACGAATCTGAACACTCCCCACAAGAATACGAGGATAGTAAGAGCAATGATAAATGGAATGATACGATTGATGAGCGTGTTCGCAGCATCAAGAAGTCCTAAGAAACCATTTCTACCGAAGTTCTGTGCGAAAGCAAGAGCAGGGAGAGAGACAAGTGCCAAAGCTGTTACGCGAGTTGCTAATTTTTTCATTTGATTTTGCAAAATCATGTCGTACTGTTACCACTAACTGAAGCACGACGTGGTTATAAATTTTAATTAATACTAATGCGACTTTTGATCATAAAGCCGACCCATACATTATACCCTGTTCACGTCCGAATGTTCAATGAGCATTGTTGTCCTCAACTGTGGAATAAAAAATTGATCATCGAAGAATGTTTTAGTAAAAATTCTTACCAAGCCCCATACAGATACCATCACGAATAGTGACACAATCCCCCATGTGATAAAGACCTTTCCTTCTGTCACTGCTGCATCACTGTCTCCTGCCCAAATAAGCTTAAACACTCCCCACAAGAACACGAGGATAGTAAGAGCGATGATAAATGGAATGAGCATTCTCACATAACCAATAAATTGATTGATCAAAGCTGCAAATGTACTAGTAGCAGCTAGAGCCATACTTGAAGGTAAAATAGTTAGTGCGTAGAGACATATGAATTTAAATATTTTTTTCTTCATGATATAAAAGTTAATTACCCAGGGTACTTATAGTGTTATACAGCAATTTCTGAATAACTTCTGCTCCTAAAAGAATGGCCCCTCCCACTGCTGTCCAGGTCAACATACGGGTCGCCTCTTCGATCTTTCCAACATCACCTCTTGCAAGAACATACTTCAGACCTGCATATATGAAGAATATTACAAGCAAAATTCCAGCTACGAATTTAACAACCGTCATAATATCTGTCAGTAAATTATTTATCGAAGTTGCCTTGATCGGGTTACAAATTTTTCCATTAACATCACTACCGTTTGCAGTACATGTTCTTCCTGAATTTGCAGGACTTGCAGTAATCACCGTCTCGTCCATAGTAAAAATACTCGTGTTCTCTGTCGGACGGCTAATTGGCTGACCCGTTTGAGAGTCCCTCCACACACGAAGCTGCGCAGAAACAGTTTTAACCGAAAGGACACCAGTAGGAAGGAGTGGAGCAAATAAAAATAAATTAAAAATAAATAGAAAAGCTACATTCAATGATAGGTATCTAACTTTTTGTTTTAAATGAGTACTCATGTGTTTAGAATAATTGTACCACAACCTCTAAAATTATAGTGGGGCAAGAAGTTGATAATTCTCATTAACTCCAAGAGTGGTCAAAATGTACTTTACTAATAACCAACCTACGAGCATAAAGAAATAACCAGCTAGCACTTTTCCCAAACTTTTTTTCGCTTCAGATAATTCATCAGCACTACCGCTTGTAATCATTTTAAAACCAGTTCTAAGTAGCACAAAAAATACTACAACTGATGCCAAGTAGATGGCGAAAGTTATAGCTTGTTGAAATAGTGTAACCAATTCTACCCAGCCACACGTACCAGCCGCGCTACTGGCAGATCTCGTACTGCAATCATACACAATTGGAAGCGAACCTTTATCAGCAATGGCCATATAATTTTATTTAGCTAAATACATATTTCTTAATCGACTTGCAAAAGGTGTAATTACCTCATTCGCCTTTTGCTTGCCTGTTGATACAGATTCTATCATATCTTGGAATGCCAAACTTGCTTGATCGGGATCAGGATTTAACCATGTTTCTGAGCGGATTGCTGATGCATAGAATACGCTCTGAAACGGATCATTCGGAGCGGCTGATAACAAATCTCGTCGTGCAGGTGGTAGTCCTGAAAGTGTAGCCCACAATTTCTGAGAATCAGAATTAGTAAGATAATTTAAAGCTGCAAAACCTCCTGCAAGATTTTTAGAATTTTTAACTAAAGACATCACATAGACTGTTGCCTTTGTTTTGTTTCCCACATTCACGTCATCAGAGGCTAGAATTGGTGCCACATCAAAATAGAGGTTTGGATTTTTATTTCTGATGACATTAATTTCACTAGCCTTACCGAAATATATAGCTAGATTTCCACCAGAGAAAGCATCATTTGAATTAGAGAACGATCGGTTCCACGTATAATTTGGCATGTCAGGATTAGAAAACGAAGTGTAGAAACTGAGAGCCGCAATTGAATCTCCAAAATTATTTGTCTGTTCGTCTACTACGAAATTAACTTGATCTCGATCAAGATCAGAAGGTGTAGAAATTGGGTTATGATTTTGAAAAATTAATGTAGATAATAAATCCTCTGCATTATTTACATTTCTATATTCACCCATCGCGACCAGGGCATTGCTAATACCCCCAACTGCATTTTTCTTTATAATTTTAGGAGCCAAAGCATCGAGATCACTCCATTTTTTAGGAGGGTTTGCAATACCGGCCGCATTAAATGTTGCTTTATTCCAGTATGTAATTAATGGATCAACCATGAATGGCACTGCCCAGACCCCATCCTTCCCCAAAAAGATATTTGATGAGTCCACAAACGTGTCAATATATGTACGCTCTGGAAAATTCGAGTAAGGGATTTGATACAGCTTGGCTTTATACCTTAAAAATTTATCATCTGGGTAGATTATGATATCCGGACCACCACCTTCGGCAAGCGCATTTACAAAATCACTGTCGATTTTGGCTGCATCGTGCCTTTGGTAAGTCACATCAATAACTTGACCTTGAGAATTTATATTCGACACCAACTGTTGAAAATCACTATCAGATACCGTACCCCACACCGTAGCCTTCTGTGTAGTTACTGCATTTTTTGATCCCGTGAGGGCAAAAGTGAGCACACCAGCAATCGCAATTATGATAAAGACACTGATGAAAATTATTTGAAAGGGTTTCATTAAAAATTTATAGTTTTAATATATATAAGTATACCACCAGTGTTTTAAAGTTTAAACACCAATCCATAGTGATGATCACCAGCGTCGAATTCTTTAAACAACTTGAATCCTTTCTTTTGTGCAAGTTCAATAACCTTTTCTTTGTGAACAATCAGATCATTATGCGGTCCAATGTGTCCAAAAGAATCTTTCCAATCAATAATATGAAGTAGTCCTATCTTTTTTAACACACGCTTGGCTTCTGCCAACACCGCATCTTTATTCTCTATAGTGTGTAGCATGTTTGAAATGATGACATGATCACAATATCGACTCTTGATTGGTGATCCTTCTGTTGATTCTAGATCAGCGTGAAGCACGCTTAGATTTTTATAGCCATAGCGACGAACTTCATTTAGAATGCGAGATAATTTTCCAGCCTGAACATCAACTGCAAATACTTCACCGAATTCACCGACACGCTGTAAAAGCGGTAAAATATACGCACCGCCACCTGTACCAAAATCGGCCACGATCATCCCTTGACCAATATTCATTTCAACAATATTTTTTTCAGGTTTAGAAAACACCTCTCTATTATAAAGTAATCACGGACGCAAGGCTATCTCCTTCGCGCAGTTTCATCACACGCACCCCTTGAGTATCGCGACCTAGAGATGGAATTTCATTGAGATCACATCTGATCACCTGACTTTTTTTAGAAATAGCAACGGCTTCTTCGTTTTCTGCTGTCACAATTCGAGCACTGATAAGATCACCTGTTTTATCTGTTACTTTTACACACTTAATACCTGAACCACCTCTGCCTTGAATTTTATATTCCGTAATTGGGGTTTTCTTTCCATATCCATTAGCAGATACGACAAACACATGCGCTTCTTTGATGTCTTTTTTAATTGCGTCAGCACCTACGACACTCACGTCTTTGTCGAGTCGCATAACGCGGACTCCTCCTGCGCTTCTTCCCATTTCACGCACTTCAGATTCTTCAAAACGAATAGATTGACCGTCAGAGGAAACTACCATAATACTGTCAGCTTTTTCCACAAATGAAGCAGAAACCAATTCATCACCGGTATCTAATCGAATAGCAATAATTCCACTGCGTCTAACGTCATGGAAGCTTTCAGCGGCCACTTTTTTTCCAGTACCTTGCTTAGTTACAAAAAAGAGCGAAAGTTCAGTTCCCTTTTTAACATCTTTTGGTACAGCAAGAATTGATGTAATTTTTTCTTCATCTGCAATTGATAAAAAGTTCTTAATAGACTTTCCACGAGTAGCACGTTTACCTTCTGGAATTTCATATGCCTTGATTTGATAAGCCTTACCCTTGTCAGTAAAGAACAAGAGATCATTATGACTGCTTGTATTCACAAAATGTGTAATAAAGTCTTCTTCTTTTGTATTCAAATCCATCACGCCTACCCCACCTCGTTTTTGTTTACGATATTCGTCCGGTGCCGTTCGTTTAATGTACCCACCAGAAGTTAGCACCAACACTGTTTCTTCATCAGGAATAACGTCTTCTAATGAAAAGTTTTTGGCGCCGTGTTTAACAACCTTCGTACGTCTATCATCTCCATATTTTTCACGAATCGCAGTTAACTCATCTTTGATAATTGAAATAACTTTTTTAGCGCTCTTTAAAATCTCTTCACATTCTTTAATGAATTCTTGAATTTTCTTGAGGTCTTCTTCGATCTTCTTGCGATCAAGGGCAGATAACTTGTGAAGCTTCATTTCCAAAATAGCGAATGATTGTCGATCAGAGAATTTAAATTCTTTCATCAATCCTAGATGTGCAGTCTGACGATCTTTGGATTTCTTAATTAGAGCAATAATTTGATCGATATGGTCGAGAGCTTTTTTCAAACCGAGGAGAATGTGTTCTTCATCTTGTGCCTTTCTCAAATCAAATTCTGTACGACGCTTGATAACAACTTTACGGTGACCGATAAATTCTTCAAGGAACGAATGGAGTGAGAGTGTTTGAGGAACACCATTCACCAAGGCCACCATGTTGAAATGGAATGTCGCTTCCAACTGTGTGTGTTTATACAAAAAGTTTAATACATTCTGAGGATACGCACCGTTTTTCAAATCAATCACCACGCGAATGTCTTTGGTAGATTCGTCACGAATGTCTTTGATACCTTCAATTTTTTTATCACGTACCAAATCCGCTACCGAAATAATTAAATCTGATTTGTTAACACGGAATGGAATTGACGTGATAATAATTTTTGATTGGCCAGCCTTTTCTTCTACGATTTCAGCTTCACCACGAACTACTACTCCACCTCTACCATGAGCATAGGCTGTGGCAATGTCTTTTTCACCAAACATAATTCCTCCTGTTGGAAAATCTGGACCCTTAATAAACTGCATTAGATCACTATTTGAAGCTTCTGGGTTGTCCAACAAATGATGTGTTGCATCAATCACTTCACGCAAATTGTGAGGTGGGATGTTAGTCGCCATACCTACCGCAATACCCAATGTTCCGTTTAGTAAAAGATTCGGAACAGCAGTCGGCAAAACTGTTGGTTCTTTTTTTGTTCCATCATAGTTCGGACGTGTATCGACTGTATCTTTTTCAATATCACGTAATAATTCTGCTGCAATTTTTGACATTCGTGATTCGGTATATCGCATTGCCGCTGGTGAATCTCCATCAATGTTACCAAAGTTACCTTGTCCCCAAATCAATGGATATCGCGTACTAAAGTCCTGTGCCAAGTTAACTAAAGAGTTATAAATCGCCATGTCACCGTGTGGGTGATAATTACCCATCACTTCTCCGACTACTTTTGCAGATTTAGAAAATTTTGCTGATGCAGTCAAACCTAATCGGTGCATTGAATATAAAATTCGACGGTGTACAGGTTTCAATCCATCACGCACATCAGGCAAGGCGCGGTCAGTGATAACTGACATGGCGTAGTCAATATATGAATCCTTCATTTCAGTCACCAAACTACGCGCTACAATTTTATTGTGCTGTTCAACAACTACTTCTTTATCATTACCCTCATTCTTATCATTCGGTTTTTCAGATTTCTTTGCCATTTTTTTATTATATATACATTAATTAGAAGAGTCGATGCTTGAAGTGCTGATACCTATAGAACCTTGAATAATAGTTGATCTTTGATTTGAAGTCGACGATGCGGAATACATATCAGAAGTACTCGTGCCCTGCAATGACCCGAAAACACTGCCAACACTAGCCAGTTGATTACCAATCACTTGCCCCATACCTTTGATTTGATCTCCCAAGACCGCCAAAGGCGATGGTTCGTTATCAGCCAATTTATTATCATTACCATTTGTAGCAAAACCAGTAGACACGAGACCTGTAATCCAGAAAATAACAATCACTCCGGTAATAACAATAGTTGTACCGAGCGCCACCATTTTACGCACGTGCACTGGTTGTTGTTTTAAGTGATGAATAATTTTTTTCATATAATGTAAAAATTAAATCTGTGGTATCAAAATCATAACATCCTGATCTTTCCCTTCAAGATCTTTTTTCTTGATAGTTAATTTATCTGTTGACTCTCCCTTTGAATCAGTTTCTTTTAGAAAGGCCTGTAGATGCGGATCTTTGATTGAATCATACCCCATTGGGATGACAATTTTTGGTTCCAAGTTTAAGACAACCTTGGCAGCCTCTTTGGCATCATATGTTCCATTACCCGAAATAGGTATAAATAACATGTCGACACCGTCAATAATATCAGATAGTCCAGCTGGCAGAGGGCCCGATTGAGCACCCAGATACAAAATACTTATTCCATCAACTGTTACTGAGTATATAGAGTTAATACGTTTATCTACATCTTTTGGTAAATCATATTTTGACTCACCTGCAACGCCTTTTATAAAAAGTCCGTTTGATTCATATTCACCAGGACCAGAAACTACAAAGGGTTCTTTTTCACCATAAGAAAATTCTTTTCCACCTCCCATATCAGGATGTTTGATTGACTGAAGGACCACATTTGCTCCAAACTTATTCATTTTAAATTCTGAAGATTTTGCAGGTGGGTTACAAGCCAAAACAAGGTCACCAACCTGAATACGGAACGTTTCATTTCCAAGATATGTAACAATCATATGACTATTCTACCCTATTTAGGCCTGATTTAAAAGGTTAAAGCGACATTGACTTTATATTTTTATACTGCATAGTTGTAACCAGAACAGAGCTCCTCAATCTGTTCTTGCAAGGCAACACCTTGAAAAATCCCCTCTTTATGCTATATTGCCCAAGCACTTTTGATAGTCATATTTTGAGTGCTTTTGTTACATTTTATTAACCCAGATATCACGTAACCCTACGGTGCCACGACAGACCTTCTCGTAGAACCGCGATATCTCACGTTTAAATGACAGAAATTAAAACAGATACTACACAGTCTGCTACAGACTCAAAACCTAGAGCGCCTCGTCGCAACACTCGATCTGAAAGCGGACGAGATGCAACTATGGCCGGAACAGATTTAAAGCCAGGCCGCAGAGAGATGGAAGACAGTCCAAAAAAGACAGTCGATTTTATGCACGAAGCGCATAAAGACACTGTCATGGGTAAAAAGTTCGCAGACATCATTAACCCACCAAGTCCAGGCGACATCGTCGAAGGACCAGTGGTTTCAATCGACAAGCGAGGTGTCTTCGTTGATCTTAAGCCTTTCGGAACAGGTATTATTTTCGGACGCGAATACATCGCTGCTCGAGATATTCTACGAAAAGTAAACATCGGTGACAGTATTGCTGCAAAGGTAGTTGACCTACGAAACGAAGAAGGTTACATCGAATTATCTCTTAAAGAAGCTAAACAAGCTCTTATCTGGGGTGAAGCAGAATCTGCTATCAAATCAAAAGCATCTTTCGATGTGGTTGTCTTGGAAGCAAACAAGGGAGGTCTTATTATGGGATGGCAAGGTATTCAGGGTTTCCTTCCAGCTTCACAGTTAAAGGCAGACCACTACCCTCGCGTTGAAGACGGAAACAAGGATCGAATCCTAGAAGAATTGAAGAAACTAGTTGGCCAGAAATTGTCAGTAGTTGTTATTGCAGCTATTCCAAAGGAAGGAAAACTTATCTTCTCTGAAAAGAGCCCTGAATCTGGTGAAAAAGAAAAGATGATTGGTCAGTACGGTGTCAGCGAAGAAGTAGAAGGAACAGTAACAGGTGCAGTTGATTTCGGAGTATTCGTGAAATTACAGGAAGGTCTAGAAGGACTTGTTCACATCTCTGAATTGGACTGGGCACTTGTTGAAGACCCTCGTACTCTTTACAAAGTTGGCGACAAAGTAAAAGCTAAAATCATCGAAATCAAGGATGGTAAAGTTTCTCTTTCTATCAAAGCCCTTAAACCAAACCCTTGGAAAGAAGCTGAGAAGAAGTACAAAAAAGACGATGTCGTTACAGGTGTTGTTATCAAGTTCAACAAACACGGCGCCCTTGCTTCAATCGAAGAAGGAGTTGCTGGATTGGTTCACGTTTCAGAATTTGGTTCTGACGCAAAATTACGTGAGAAATTGGAACTTGGTAAGAGCTACAAATTCAAGATAAACATTTTCGATGCCAAGGATCAAAAGATGGCATTGGGATTTGTGGACAAGAAATAATACAGATAGTGTATTAAAAGAAAAAACCTCCAAAATGGAGGTTTTTTCTTTTGTGTACATCGCCTCAAAAGGTTTACAAAAACTGATTTATACTTTATAGTCACGACGTTACCCGCCTAGTAATATCAGTACAAAACAACCACAACCTAAGAATGGTAAGGCACCGTTCTGACAGAAATCCGCGAATCATGACCCACTGGAAACATTTAACCTTGCCGCAGAGGGCCACCCGCCGTCTGCGCCGAGTGACTGACAAAACACAAGGAAGCCCGTCTTTCTACGGAGCAAGAACATTCGCCACCTATATTCGTCTTATCGGTGAGGTTGGAGCCCTGCTTTGCCAAGATCACTCGAGGACCAAGCACATGGCCGAAAGTACAGGAAAGAAGAGGCGCTACACCTGCATGGTGTCCTTCCGCCACCCCAAAAGCGGCCGTCACGTCCTGGATCTCGGATTCATGAACTGACGGAAACCCGCTCTCAATCAACACACGCCCGCCGGCCAACCCTAAAAATAATGGGAAAGCCGGTGGGTTTTGTTTTTATATACTCTAATTTTAGACTAAAACCCTTATTTTATAAGGTTTTCTTATATATTGACTTTATAGATATTTAGTGGTATGATTGATAAGTAAGTTCTTTGACTTTATCTTTGGAATCCAGCGCCGATATTAGGGCTTTACTGAGCCTTAATATAGGCGCTGGAAATTTTGAGATTATACCGGCTGTCCGAACAAACCAATCTCTGGAAAACAAAAAAAATGAAACGCAAAATCAGTAAGAAGGTCCGTCGTATCGTCATGTGGGCACTCGGTCTGTTCGGTATCACGCTGAACAAAAAGATCACCCTCACCACCTACCTCCGTCACTGTTTCGGTCTCCTTCCAAGGGGCCTGGGTCAGTGCCGCGAAATGTTCAAGGACGCTGTGAACGGAAGGAAAACGTGGGCTGACCGCTTGAAGTTGATGATGTTCTCACCACGGTGGGAAAGGACCTACTTCAGGTGGTTGGAACTATGCGAAAACGAGAAGGAAACGATGGGCTGCTTCTTCAGCGGCTACAGTTACGTGTTCTGGAAGACAGGGGATGGAGTGAATCAGGACACCAGTCCCCTGCTTGAAAAATCAGGGGCCAAGTGGCTCACATTCCTAACAGACTCGACATGCCGGAAACACCTCAACTGGGTATATCGGCTGGGCACTGACTGGTCCACATATGCTCCCACCCTGAAAATGCTGGCACTGGACAGACGGATGGAGTTCAGTGTACAAATGCTCCAACGTGCAGGCACGTGGGATGAGGCGATCTGGACTTTCCACTATGCCGTTCCGGACTCGACAGTTGCAGTCCTCGCCAGCACCCTTGCTGAAAGGTTTGCTGAAGAAGAACAAGCTGTGCGTCGTAAAAGGCTCGAAGCCTCAGCTACGTAACACAAAACCCAAAGACAAAGAATCACACAACCCAGCCCGGGTCGCAAACCAAAGCGACCCGGGCTGATTCTTTTATATATACAAAATAATTGACAATGGGCGTTTCAAACCCTACTTACTACCCCTGATTAAACTCACTCATCGCCTTCTCTTTACTTTCCAAAATAATCATCTCAATCGCCTCTGCTACCAATTTTGAAGCTTTTTTTATCAAATCGAATTCAGGTTTTTTAAACTTTCCCACGATAAAATCCATGATTTTATCTGCATCTGGTCTCTTGGCCTTCCCTTTTGCACCCACAGGTGAAACACCCATTTTTATTCTTATAAAGGCATCTGTTTTTACAGCCTTTCGTACTGATTCAACTCCTTTATGCCCACCTGATCCTCTATTAAATAACAATTTAATTTTACCTAGTGGCATATCTAAATCATCGTGGACCACGATAAGGCTCTCAGCTTTTTTGACACTTGTAATAAATGGTTTGACTGATGCACCTGATTTATTCATAAAAGTATCCGGTAAAATTGCCATGATTTTTTCCTTCTTAATTTGACCTTCCGAGATCATACCAACGGCCTTTTTATTCGATACAAACGAGGGTAGACTATTTGCTTTCGCAAAAAACTCGACAGCAATCCTTCCGGCATTATGTCGAGTATCAGCGTATTCTTCTCCTGGATTTCCCAATCCGACTATGTAATACATGTTCGATATTCTACCATATTTGTAGTATGATGTGAGAAATGAATCCTGAAACACACCCTGCTGATAACCAACCTCACGAAGCTCCAAAGGGAAACTTGTTAGTCAGGATTATTGTCGCTATTTTTACAAGTATTGGATCTTTTTTTGTTGGAATATTTAAATTTCTATTTGGTGGACCAATCTTTACCATCTTCCTAATCCTCATAATCGCCATTCGTATCTTTGTAGCAGAACCATTCTTGGTCTATGGCAGTTCTATGGAACCAAACTTTGAAACAGGAGACTACTTGATAGTGGACGAACTCACGTACAAATTAGAAAAACCTCACCGTGGAGATGTTATCGTCCTCCAGCCACCTATTGACCTTACCAAGCACTACATCAAACGCATCATTGGACTTCCAGGAGAAACTATTTCTGTTCAAGGAAGTGTGGTGATAATCAAAAACAAAGCGCACCCTGAAGGTTTCATTCTTAAAGAACCCTACGTCACATTCCAAAGTGATCGTGTATCAAACTACAATCTAAATGATCACGAATACTTCGTAATGGGAGACAATCGCGCAGTCAGCTCTGATTCACGCATCTGGGGACCTCTGCCTGAAAACCTCATTACTGGGCGAGCTCTTATTAGAGTACTCCCTTTGAAAGAAATAGGGATCTTCCCAGGAAAAGTTAGCTTGCCTCAGTAAAATTAGGACCTGGATGACAGAGTGGACAAAAAGGCAAATTGCCAGTATTATCTCCCTACTACATTCTCTGAAAACCCCTATTCTATGCCACAAAAACCTCAAAAAACAGCCAAAGATAAGGTTACTAAGAGTCACCCTACAACTCCAATCAAAAAGACTCATACAGGTCCCAAGCAATCCCCTCAACTTGCTCATGCCTCAAAAACAGCGGCCCATTTCGGTTTTGTTGAATACAATAATTTGGAAATAGAAAAACAGGACATCTCTAAAGCTAAAAACTTTAAGGATGGCATTTTAGCTAAGAAATCTGTTCTAGAAACTAATGCTCTCGATTTTGAAGGATATCTCGAAGAAAAAATCGCCATCATCCGCCACTATATTGAGAAAAAAATGATTGATCTAAGTCAACCCCCAATGATCTATTATGAAGGACCAATTGAAGGTAATCCTCATATCAAAAAGCGAGAAAAAACTTTTAATATTGATATCATCGGAAATGGAAAAAGTATTTCTGACGCTATCGTCATCGAAACTGCGTGCGCCATCTTGAAGGATCTGAACCCTGAAAGTAACCTCTTGGTTGAGATTAATTCAATTGGTGACAAAGATTCATTCAATAGATTCAGCCGTGAATATGTAAACTACTACAAAAAGCATATGAACGAGTTGCCGGCCGAAGAGCGACAAGCTTTCAAGAAAAACCCACTCGATGTTTTAATGAGCACTCACGAAACTTGCCAACATTTAAATAACGAAGCACCCCACCCTATGGATTACCTTTCTGAAGAAAGTCGTGACCAATTCCGTGAAGTTCTAGAATACATAGAATCTTTGAATATTGCCTACTCCATCAATCACTGCCTCATGGGAAACGGTTCATTTTGTAGTGGAACTATTTTCCGCATATTAAACATTATTGATACTGAAGAGAGCGAGGAACGCGAAGTGTGTGCTATCGGTGAACGCTACAACATTGTAGCCCGTAAGGCTTGGGGTAAAAAAGAGGTCCCTGCTATTGGTGCCTCTATCATCTTGGATGAAAAAGCTTTGGCTGGAAATCACAAAAGCCTTAAATCTCCTGCCCAAAGTAAAAAGGCCAAAGATATTCGCTTCTTCTTTATTCAATTAGGATATGATGCTCGCTTGAAAAGTTTAACTATTATAAACATGCTTCGTGGTGCCAACATTCACGTTCATCAATCACTATCACGTGATAAAATCTCTGCTCAATTGGCCGCTGCGGAAAAAATTGATGCCCATTATTTACTGATCGTCGGACAAAAAGAAGCAATAGATAATAGCGTTACTATTCGCCACATGAACACCCTTGTTCAAGAAACAATAGAGATTGCAAAACTAATTGGATACCTCAAAGATTTAATGTAAGGCGCCCTCTGCTTTCAGAATCTTCTTTTTTTGACTGGCACCACGATTATATCCACCTGTTTTTCCGTCTGATCGAACAACCCTGTGACACGGAATATTTGGGTCGTAATTCTTATTCAACACATTTCCAACTGCTCGAAAGGCTTTTGCATTTCCTGCTAAGCGCGCGACCTGAAGATAGGTCAGTGTGTGACCTTTTTTGATCTTGCGAACCACATCGTATACTTTTTCAGTGAATGTTTTCACCAAACCGCTAGGGATTAGCTTCTAAACTTAAACAGTCTGTCTAGAGAATATTTTCCAGCTCCTATTGTCATAATGGCAAGGCACACGAAAAATAATGTGAAGGTATATTCATATCCACCAGTAGCCAAACTGAATCCTTGACCCCATAAAGTTTTTATTGCGACAGCCATGATAATCGCAAGGACAATGGCAAAGTATCTTGTAAATAAACCAAGGATAAAGGCGATACCTCCAATGAATTCTGCGTAAGCTACAAAATAAGCCATCCATGCTGGAAATCCAATATGATTAAAAAATCCTAGGACCATATCAATATTTACTAATTTTATCCAGCCTGCATTAATAAAGACTACTCCGAGAGCAATACGAAGCAGCAAGGCTCCTTTATCAATATTGTGTAATCGTTCCATCAATTTGTGTATGATTTTCATGTTTGTTTTATGACTTTTTAAATATTCTATAATTATACCCTATTTTAACAGAGATTTCTGCACTTGTTTCGAGTGGATTAAAATTAGCTTAAAAATCTTTTTAACAAAGACAGGGTCAATTTTATTCTTTATAGAAATTAAGGAAATCTTTTCTAGAAGCTCTAACTCCCTTTTCGGTTGATGGATTGCAATATTGTTTTGTTTTTTATAAAGACCAACTAGTTTGGATACCTCCTGTCTTTGAGACAATAAACTTATTATGCCATTGTCAATTTTATTTATCCTTTTTCGCAACATATCTAAATTTATTTTCATATATTTATCTGATAAAATCCTTCTGTCCTGGTCTTTTGATAATAAGTTCTGTTTCTGGTTCAGCTTTTTCTAGATTAACAACAATTTTCAAAGCGACCTCATCAACTGACATAAACTGATCGAGGTTTTTAGGTGGAGCTTCATTAAATATATCAGTCTTAATTCCTCCTGGGTATACACCGATTACATCAATGTGCGAAAGCTTTAATTCACCTCTTAATGTATTTGTGAGACCGCGTAAAGCATACTTACTGGCAACATACATTGAACCGCTCGATCCATTCATACCATCAAACGCTGTAGTCGAAATAATATTCATAATGATTCCATGACCTTGTGATTTCATCTGTTTACTAGCAACTCGCACCCCATTAATAGTTCCAAATACATTTATATCGAAAAGTTTTTTGGCTTTTTCCATATCAACATTTTCAATATATTCAGGAGGCATCCATATCCCAGCGTTGTTAATCCAAATATCTACGCGGCCATATTTTTTAACCACACTTTCAATAAAAGATTTTACTTGGGACTCATCTGTCACATCTGCCATATATACTTCACTGCCATCCTTATCACACACCTGCACATGTGCACCTTTAGAAAGAAATGTGGTGGCCATTGCAAGACCGAGGCCTTTAGCACCACCTGTAATTACAACAACTTTGTCTTGTAGGCTCATATGCTTATATATTACATAATAACACTTTTTTGACTACAAATAGTGCACCCTCGCCATTCTGATGATATATTTAGACTATTACCATATCGTATAAATATGCACATGAACAGAAAAAACCCAGGATCTCTAGGCTGGATACTGATTAGCCTACTCATCATAATAATAATTATTGCCGCACAGCATTCATCAAGCATCACAAAAGGAGGCCTTATAAAAGTCGGCATCATTAATCCAACAAGCGGATCAGCCGGGCACATGGGTGAAGAGATCATGAACACTTTAAAACTAGCGAGCACCACTTCGACCACCCTTCTCTACGAAGATGACCAGTGTGACGCCACTAAAGCCATCTCGGCATATCAAAAATTAAAAGGAGAAGGGGCGCACGTCTTTATCGTCAGCTGTAGCGGCAGTGTCCTTGCCCTTGATCCAATTGCCAAAAAAGATGGCAATCTTATTTTGACTTCATATGCAGATTCTTCTGAAATAAGAAAAACAGGAGATGAGGTCATCCGTTTTATTCCTGATGCCCTTTCGATTGCAGACGGCATGGCTAATTATGCAGCAAAATTGCCAGCGACCAGCACAAAGATTGGCTTGCTGTACGAGGATCAAGATTATGCAAAGTCCGCTGCCCTTATTCTTCAACAAAAGCTGGGCAAAAAGATTATTGAAGCTGAACAATACTCTGCAAACGATACAACTTTTAAAACTCAGATTACGAAATTGAAGGCAAATGGTATCAATACACTATTGTACGTTCCAACCAGTGACAAGGCAGCAAAATTAGTATTTAAAGACATCAAAACTCTTGGATATACACCTTTTATTATTGGTGATGTAAACACATGTGAATATCCTTTTTCTCCAAAAGACTTTGGCTTAAAATCTGTGTGTTTTGATTCTGGATTTACTACTGAAACGACAGCATATAAAAAGTTTATTGCAGCGTACAAACAGATATATGGTCAAGATTCAACTGCTCCATTTTATAACGCAATCACTTACGACATTGCAATGTTAATTGACAACTTTGCAAAAACGCACAAACAAGATGTGGGTATCCCGGACTTGAAAAAATATTTCTTGAAAGGAATTACGGGTCAAATGTCACGTTATTCTTTTAGTCAAAATGGAGAGGTTGTTGCGACGCCTTATTTGAAGATGTTTAGTAAGTAGATTTTTTGTACAGTTGTCTCCACCTTACTTAAACATTCCTGCAAACTCCTCAATCGGCATCTCGTAATTGAACCCCGGATTCTTTTCTTGCAACCTTCCACTCTTAGTTTTGTCGTATTTTCGAGTGCCCTTCAGCTGTACAAAACACACAGCAGAATATCTTCCTTCCCTGGCAGTCTCAGGCGTTGCCACCACACGGTGACACAGTGCCTTCAACTCACCTTTTGAACGCAACTGCATTTGCATCGAATTAATGAGTACTGTCTGGTCTCCACAAGAGATTGGAACATCGATCCACTTGCCATCGTAAGATAGGCACTGAAAACCAGGAGCACTTTCAAATAAGTGTAGTGTAAAGCCACTTTGATCAACATGCGACGTGGCTGTTTCCTCGCCAACTTCACGGTCTCCAAAATAATGAATGAAACGCACGAAAAATCCGGGTTCACTTTCTTCCACCTCTTTTTCAAAACCTTCCAATCCAAATTCTGCCTCTACATCGCGGGCAAATTGAAGAATCGTTGGCTTCATGACTTTCACGAGTGAAGTGACATGCGTCACGAATTCTCGGGCGACTGGACTCTCGATCTTTCCAAGATTTTCTTTCAGCCATTCTTCACCACCAGTTGCAATGTCAAAGTTTTCCTTACGATCACCCTTTGGACCACTACCGTCTTTCAGTTCATATCCGACACCGTCCGCATTATTGCTGTATGGCAAGTTTTTCTTCACACCTGTCGGCAGGGCCGTAAATTTTTTCCACAGACCGATGGATTTTTCCACCGCCTCGCGCAAATCTGCAGGATACGGGATCGTTACCGCTCCTTCTGTTTTTAGTTTTTTGATATCGTATGGTTTCATGATTGTTTAGGAAGTGGAGGTTGTACCACTTCTAAACCAATCTTAAATTCCCTTGTAAAACAAACAAGCGAGGGCATCCTCTGTTACTTACCATCAACCAAATCACTCTGTATCTCCTCATTAAAAAACATTGGCAACTTATCAACACTTCCGTCTTTAATCGCTTTTAAAACAATATTTATACTTCTTATTGAATCAAACTCTGCGGATTCATTTTTTATTGCCTCATCAATCGGTACCCACATGTTGTGGCCAAAATTACTATTAACTATTAACTCTCCACTACTTGAATCAGCATATGCAATTGGAAAAAGAAGGTCTGAAAACAATTCTCCGGACTTATACATAATCCTTCTTTCATTTCCAACCAACTTAAATGTAGCCTCAAGACCAGTTTCTTGTTTTAATTTTCTGGCTGCGGCTGGTTCGATCAGTTCACCTTTTAAAACTACCCCTCCCATCACTCCTACTTTTCCATATGAAGGGTTCGATTTTCGTAATTGATTCAGAATTTCAATTTTTCCACTCACTACTCGTGAGAGAATTGTAATAACATTTATTTTAAACAAACTAGTAATTGCATCATTGGTCGGATATGGATCTGCAACATGTTTTATTCCTTTGGAAGACAACGAGTACCCTTCGTCCAACCGTAAAACAAACTCCTTTTTAACAAGATGCTGCAGGTGATAATTGAACAGATCATTTGGCACTTTATCCGGTCTCAGCTCTGCATATCTAAGGGATTTAGCGTTCTTAAGGCGTGACAGGATGTGATTTTGTATAGGTGAGAAGCTGGCCAGTGAAGTCATGGTTAAATGATATACGGATTCGACGATATGACAAGAAAAAAAATAATGTCACACAAATCATAAAAATCAATGCACCCAGCCTCTTTTAGCCGACGTATATACTCTGTGTAAGACCTTCATTAAGGCCTTCAGATTATAAGATAATCTTAAATGAAATTTAACTAACCACATGACTCTCAAACTAAAGAAAAAAACTACGATTGGCGCAGGCCTTGGGCTTGTTTTAATATTAACGCTCGTCACAACACCTGCTTTTGCTGAAACTGAAAATACAGCCAATACTGAAGGTGGGTTCGGACCACATTCAGATATGATGGGTTCAAACACCAGAACACATATGGATAATCCTGAAGGTAACAGTAGAATGCACGGCCAAATGATGGAACCTGCTGTCATGGGATCTGTTTCTACTATCAGCGGGACTACAATTACGCTTAATGGTCGTAAAACACCCGGCCAGGACGGCGTAGCAACTTTTAGCATAGATGCTTCAAATGCAGTGGTGTATAAAAATGATGCAACGAGTAGCGTGTCCAGTATTGCCACAGGAGACATGATCTTCGTTCAAGGTACAGTCAACGAAACAAATGTGCTCGCCAGCGTCATTCGCGATGGAGTGAGGGGTGTAGGATTTGGCAAAGATGGCAAAGAAATGATGGGTAGGATGCGACGCGGACATAGGAACGCTTCATCTACCCTTCCGGCAATTGTTGGAAATGGTCAGCCTCTAGTTGCGGGGAAAATATCAGCAGTTATAGGTAACATATTAACGGTAACTACTGGAAATAATGTCTCCTATACTGTTGATGCAACCAACGCCAAAATAATGCAAGGTAAAACGGAAGAATCATTGTCAGCTCTTGTTGTTGGAAATGAAGTTATTGTTCAAGGTACAGTAAACGGCACTTCGATTACTGCCTCGACCATAATCCAGCCACATCATAAAAATGAGGACACGAATTCTGTATCTTCGAATAATAATTCAAATCCTCAACCTGAACATCATGGATTCTTTGAAAGTATTGGCGGATTCTTTACGCACCTTTTCGGTTTTTAATCAAACGTTCGTAACCGAATAGGTGTAATTTTATTAGCCCAATAATACACTGTAGAAAACCCACTCAACCGAGCGGGTTTTCTAATTCTTGATTAACTTGATAGATCTCCCCAAAACAGACCCCTTAGGCTATAATCAATGCAAATATGCTTCAGACAATACACACCAGCCTGCGCCGACATGTACAACTGTGGAGCAACCGTAAATTCTTGATTAGTGTCCTTGCACATTCCTTATTCCTTGTGGTTAGTATTTTTTTCACATATTTAGCAAGCAGCTACAATGATGGATACACTAGCGGTTATATAGTACCCGATCTGCTACTAGACCATATACCCATAGTGGACGTCAGTTACCTGTTCTTTCAAGGGGCTTTTTTCTTTGGAATAAGTGTGGTGGCTGTTTTCCTTTTTATTCCAGAATCAATACCCTTTGCATTAATCACCAGTGCTTTCTTTTTTGCAACCCGAGCACTCTTCATGACAATGACCCACCTTACAGCTCCTTTTATTGCCCACTACAGCTTTATTGAATACGAGCATCACGTACCTCAAGTGGTCTTTAGCCTCACCTCTGGTAATGATTTATTCTTCTCTGGTCACGCAGGATTCCCCTTTCTCTTGGCGCTGATTTTTTGGAGTTTTAAGCCTATTCGTCACTATTTCCTTATGTGTTCAATACTTGCTTCTATAATTGTTATTGTTGGACACCTTCACTATTCAATCGATGTATTCTCAGCTTTCTTTATTACATACGGAATTTTTGAAATTGCTAAAAGGATTTTTAAGAAAGAATACCTTTTCTTCAAGAACAATGAGAACGTTTAGGAGATAATTTTTCTTTGTTTATTTTTTAAGAAAAGTATAAGTACTGTTATTTTTACTGGCTCTGAGATGCAGCCTTTGAAGTAGTCGCTTCGGACTTTACAACTGCAGGGGCCGTTGAGGTAGAAGCTTGCGCGTTAGGATTAAAAGGACCTATATCAATAATCTTATTAATTGATGGTCTGTAGATAACAGCTTTTTGCATATTTGGAAACAAGATCAAATCATCTCCGTTTTCAGCAGATTCAAAAAACTTCTGGCCTTCCAATTTTGATTTGTCAGCAATAGTTGCCAACACCGCATTTGTTGAATCTTTTACAACCATTAATTTAGAAACCATGTTAACCACCTCATCCGTCTTCTTCTTTGCCTCTTCTGCTTTTTGTTGTGAATCCACAACAGCATTTTTACTCACCACATTATATTTGTAAAAATAATAACTAAAGCCGCCAATAGCAATGAGAAGAAGAATAAAAAGAATTCCGGCTGGTTTTTTAACTAAAGAGGTTATTTTTGACATTTTTTTATTTGAACTTTTTTTTAAATAATTAATTTGAACTTGTTCCTGAACCTGAATTTGTTGTTCCACTGTCTGTACCGGCTGTTGGCGAACTACCCGACGACGAATTGTCCGTGCTTGCACTATCTCCTCCTGTATTTCCGGTTGCTGTTTGGTTCGCGCCACTTGAATATTCTACACTAGAAGTCAATGTATTGTCATGTGAATTACTGTCCATTCATGTGTAGATGTTTGAATAAATTATATCAAACAAAACACAAAATAGTTTTGAAAAATAAGAATAGTTGTAGCAAACTTCATTATTTTATTTCGTCGAGCAATGTATTTAAATCCTTATGTCGTGCTTCAACTTTTTGTCCATGAATAAGCCAGAAAACGGTCGGATTGAAAGCTTCGATGAACTCATAATCGTGACTCACAAGCAGAATAGTACTCTTAGAAGTCTGACATGCTAGCAATAAAATTTCCCACGTGACTTCATCAATATGGTTTGTTGGTTCATCAAGAATAATGAGATCTGGTTTCAAACCGAACACAATTGCAAAACGCAGACGCATCCTTTCTCCTCCTGAAAGACTTTTTACTTGTTGGTTCATTCTATCTGAATCAAATTTCATTTTACCAAGGGCAGTCCTCGCATCTTCGTCGTTTGCGTTTAATTTATCCATCACAATCTCCACAGCCCTTGATTCAGGATCAAATTGCGCATGTTGATCAAAATAAGCCCATTTTACAGCAGGTCTCCATGTCATCTCTCCATGCAATAGTGGCAACTCTCCTGTAAGACACTTTAAAAAAGTAGACTTCCCTGAACCATTTCGTCCTAATAATACAATTTTTTCACCCGAACGGATTTCCAGATTTGCGTTATTAAAGATGATCTTTTTAGCATCTTCCTTTACTTTTTTTCCAGAAACCTTTGTTTTTTGTTCAAATCCAAACGACCCGGCATCCATTTTACACACCAGCTTGCCAGAATGAATTAATTGATCAGCTCCAACTAATTTTATTTTAGTTTTTTTGTCATCTGGTCGTGATGATTCTTTATGGGCTTTTTTCAAACCGTCCAGCTCTTCTTTGGCTCGCCTGTATGCGGAAATTTCTTTTCCTCTAAAAGCTTTTTGCTGAAGAATGACTATTGCTGACGACAATTGTTTTATACGTTTTGTTTCAGCATCATATTGGCGCTGCAAACCACCAATTCTCTCCATCTTCATTTCAATATAGTCATCATACCCGCCTTCTGATATGTGAATTTTCCCTCCAGCAATTTCTCCAATTTTTGTAGCAATTGCATCAATCAATAATCTATCATGCGAAATAAAAATAATTCCTCCTCTAAATTCTTTTAACAATGAAACGAGTTCAATTCGGCTGACAATATCTAAATGGTTTTCTGGTTCATCCATCAAAAGAAAATCTGGACCAAGCGCAAAAGCAACAGACAGCGCCAGAATTTTTTGTTGCCCACCAGAGAGACTTCCACACAATGACTCTTTATTTTTTTCAACATTAAAACCTAATTCATTGGCATAGTTAAAAACTTTTTGTGAAAGTTTATCTCCCGCTAATTCTTTTATATACCCTTCAATACTGACCTCCTTATACGCATGATCAAACTCTTGAGGCACGTATACGAATCGAATGTGCCCTTGTTTATCAATAACTCCGGAATCAGCCTCAATTTGCCCACACAAGATCTTTAACAAAGTAGACTTTCCGGCACCATTTTCACCAAAAATACATAAACGCTCATTTTCACTGCATTTGAAAGAAACCCCTTGTAATATGGGCTTTTCACGGATTGAGTATTCAACATTTTTAAGGGATATATTTTTTTGCACTTTAGTGAAAAATACTCTAACACAAAGACACGGGTTTAGCGATGATGCCTATAGAGAAAACTGCCCATCTTTATATATGACCTTCTCTTTACCATTCTTCAAGTAGGCCGTGACAGTTCTGTCTGTTGTAGACACAATATCAGTATGAACTGGGGAATCGTTGTACCCGAGCTTTTCCCATTGTTTTTTTGACAATTTTGAAGGATCACCGTCAAAACAATCATGGTACGAAGAACCTAAAGCAATATGTGTATTTCCAAAAGGCCCACCGACATTTTCATCGTATAACGTTTCTCCCATAAATTTAGTAATTCGAGAAAATCTTTTGTCGGTCAACGAAAATTCTCCAACCTTATCGGCATTTTTCGATGCAATCATGCTTTTCAACACATGTTCATTTTTTGTGGCCTTACTTTTTACCACCACCCCATTTTTAAATTCCAATTCTACTCCGTCAATCAAGTTTCCGTATCTGTACAGTGGTTGATTGAAACGAATCCAACCTTCGGTCCCCCTCCAATCAGGCGAATTAAATATTTCAAAACTTGGAATGTTCCTACCACTTCCGCCAACCCATTTGCGCTTGGCTCCGAGCTTGATCCAAAGATCTACATCTTTACCAACAATGTGTAATTTTTCAATTTGTAAATTGTTAAGTTTTTTCATATACACATCCATTTCCTTGTATATCTTTTTCCAAGTAGCCACCGGATTCTTCTCGTCGAGAAAACATGCTTTAATTATTTGATTCCAATACTCTTTTTCCGAAAGTCTGGCTTCTTTCGCCATCGCTGGAGTTCCATATAGACCCAGTGTCCACGTAAATTTTCCTTTGTATTCTTTTTCATTTCGCCAATCTCTAAATGGCTTGATGGCAACGCCTCGTTTCATGATTTTTTCAGGATCAATTCCTTGTAAAGATTTTTTATCTGTTTCGGAAATAATATATAGACTGTGATCCGCCTCATCAGCAAAACCTTTCATATATTTTGAAGGAAAATGATTCAATTGATGCTCTTCTGCTATTTCAAAAAAAGCGCGGTCAAATTTAAACCAAGGCTCATTATCCGGTGTATATTTTTGAATGACATGTCCGCCTGCTTTCCAAATAGCCTTTAAAACCTCTGCATAAAGTGGCTTACAAGACTCGCTACCATACACAGCCACTACATCCCCCTTCTTGATGCCCGTGCCACTTCCCAAGGCAAAATTGACTAACACATTGGCATAGTTTTCTAGTATGAGACGACTAGGAACATAGGATTTTTTAGCTTTCATTAAATACAGATTACCCCAAGCTAGGAGGCACTGCAACTTCAAAAAGATGTATAATATCTGCATGAAAAAGAAAAATTATATAAAACTATTCCTCTCGGTAGCACTTACTATACCCTCATTAACATTTGCCGGAACATTAACCATCGGAACAATTACTCCCAATGCAAATGTTCCCGCAGGAACCTCAATCTCTTTTCAAATCACTCCAGATTTAGCCAATCCTGGATACACAATTAATGACAGTGCTCCGGGTAGCACATTATCTAATTCAAATATAAATTCTAACGGAAAATTTAATTGGAATACTAGTGTTCTCGATATCGGAACTCACAACCTGACAATTACCGGCTCTGACTCATACGGAAACAGAAGTAGCATCAATCAGACATTAATTATAGGATCATCTACTCCAATTCAAATCCAAGATATCTCACCTGGAAATAGTATTTTTCCAGGTAGCACAAATGGAACACTATCCTTTAATGTAGCGGCGCAAGGTTATATGAATCCATATTTTTCAGTGAGTGATTCTTTCTGGGGAACAAGTGTGACAAGTAGGAATACTGATTCAACATCTGGTAGATTTTCTTGGACACCAACTTCGAATGATGTAGGTGTGCACAATTTAACAATTCGGGTAACTACACCAGGCGGAAGAAATGATATTTTATATCAAACGGTAACTGTAAACGGAATTCATATTCAAAATAATTATGGAGACAATATAAAGGTGGGCTCGCCTGTAATGCTCACCATTACACCTTATGGATTAAGTTCTCCTTCCTATACCCTTGGTGATTCTTTAAGAAATAATACATTAAGTATGGGTATACTAAATGGAAACAATTTTAATTGGACTCCACAAGCTCAAGACATTGGCGATCATGTCGTCTCTATAAATACAGTTGATGCAAACGGGAATACAACGCGCACACAATTAACACTCCATGTAACTTCAGATATCACAGCACCACCTACAGTACATAATGACCCATTACCATTGCCTGAAAAATATACATTTACCAAAGCATTAAATGTTGGATCAAAAGGAACAGAAGTAACAGAACTTCAAAAAATATTAAAGACTTTAGGTTTTTATTCGGGACCTACAAGTGGCAACTATGGATCACTCACAAAATCTGCCGTTATAAAATTCCAGAAAGCACGCAAAATATCAGCTCTCGGTAATATAGGACCTGCCACAAGACAAGAATTAAATAAGTAGACTACTTGCGTTTATTAAGTCACTTCAAACGCGACATGTGCCTATTTATAATACTCACCCTGCTTAGAAACAACAGAGACATAGTTGTCCGGTCTAAAAGCACTGGTGCCCATTACTTGAACATTGTCCCCTACTCCCTGACTTAATGAATTAATTATTTTTTGATTGCTACCCAAGTAGTAGATAACCAACTTGTCTCTCTGATAAATATGCACATCATTTAACCACTCTGATGCATGTGAACTTGTGGCGTATTTTTGAGCTAAAAGTCCGGCCTCTTTTTTTGCAGTGTTGGAATCCGAATATTCAAAGACTTGGAAATTGTCTCCGGCCATGCTGATGCTTCGACCCGACGCAGTGAGGGGTGCGCGATTAACCTTCCCAGTTATCACAGGTGAGAGATTTACCGTTTTAACTTCTTCGACAAAAGCTTGGGTAGCAGGACCAACTGATACCTGTTCACTTAATGTAGACATAACTGCTTTTGAATTGGATGGCATGAAGAGCTCTGCATATATAACTCCTACTAATATAATATTAGCTATGATTATGAGCGCGAAAAACCTCTTCATAAAGTATTCTACTTTTAATACATAAAATCCGAACTTGCTTGTTGAAGCATGTTTGTTGGTCTTTCTGATTGCACGGCTGTTATAGGTTGTTGTGATCATGGTAAAATTATTAGATAAGTAAGCGTTTTACATCCCTTATATACTTCTAGCCGTCAGATATTGAATTGTATTACTAAAAACCAACACCCTTCGGGTGTTGGTTTTTAGATTCTTATTAGACACTAGGCTAATAGACCTTTTGCTATATAGTTTTTGGTCTATCTATAAAATAGCCTTAAGAAAGGTGTTTTGAAACCAACTTTGTCATTTCAAACATGTTTACCATCTTCTTTCCACCGAATACCTTAGTAAGGGCTTCATCTGCATTAATATTACGCTTGTTCTTTGGATCTTGAAGGTCATTTTTCTTGATGTATATCCAGAGAGCCTTTACAACTTCTGAACGAGGCATCGGGCCCTTACCTACCACCGCAGCAAGGTCTGCGCTCACGGTCATTGGTTTCATAAATGCTGAATTTACTTTTTTTTCTGCCATATTTTTTGATTATATTTGTATACTCTCATTATACCATAGGGTTATTAGATAGTACATCGGTTCTATAGGGACAAAGACTATAACCCTCGTAATTTCTGCATGAACATATTTACTGGTGTATTTTCTTTAGTTGGCATACTTGCTGCTTCAGCCGCATTACAGACTTCATTTACTTTGGCCATCTCGTCATTTTTCTCTTTGTATTTAGCAGTGACGTTGGTATCCATCCAATTTCTTACATCATCCTTTGTTGAAGCAGTATTTCTTTGAAATATAACTGTGCCATCTTGGAATTCCGAACCGCCCTTGTATATCAAAGAAGCATTATTAGTAATAACTCCTTTATTTATGTCGTCTAAACCATCGATAAATATCTGATAACCTACCGATACTTCCTTAAATGATTCAAGTCCAAGGAGTTCGTATATATCATTCATGACGTCTCTAGCTATAGCAGTATCCGCACGTGCCGCTTTTATACTTTCAGCAAGTAGTGCGACCTTGCCACTTTTCATATTCTTGACCAATTCAGCACCTGAAGTTCTAAATTTGGGTAAATCGTTGTTGTAATAATTCTGTATAAGAGTGTACGCCTTTGTATATTTCAACGTATTATCCAGAGCTGTCGCTGTTAATTCAACACCTTTACTCCTCCCTTCATAACAAGTTCTATACAAAGCCTGAATTGAGGAGTCCTCTTTTGACAACTTACCTGCGGTAGGACCAGTATATTGCATCGCATTGTCTACATCGGCCTTTATACTATTTTGCAATTCGATCGTATCGTTTACCTTTTTAAGATACACATCAGATGGTGTTGAAGTTGACATTGTAGGAAACAAACTTTCTACACCATCTACTGTCACAAACTGTTTTTCTATAACACCTCCGTCTACATTATATTTTGCTTCAATCTTATTAATCGAGTGTCTCCATGAGCTTTCAAATACATCATATCTATAGATGTATGCAAAAACTGCCAAGGCAATAATTACTAATGTAATTAAAATAAGAAAAAGATTTCTCCATATTTTTCTTGTAGGTGGTGGAGTGATCGAAGTGATCAAAGGTTGAATCGGTTGTCCTGAAATAATCGTAACGGGTTGATAGTTGTCCATATAGTTTCAATTGTATCTTAATCGACATTAGTTGTAAACGAGCCTGTCCACTTTCTCCCACTCATCCCTTATCTCCAAAGCTCTCTTCATGCTGTGCTCGCCAATTTCTCCCCAGTCAAAATATTTTTTATAATCTTTTGGATCAATCAATTTGATTTCAGTGATCTCTCCACCATCTGGATCTCGAATAAAATCCCCATACGGCTCTACGATACATACTGATCTTGCTTGTGTTATTGACTTCTTTTGATCAAAAATATCTTGATAGCCGATGAATTTTTGTCTCAACACTTTCATATTAGTTTCTTCTTTAATTTCTCTGACTGTGGCTTCAATAGCCGTTTCCCCTTCTTCAACCCCTCCTCCGGGTGGCGTCCATGTACCTTTCTTTTGAGAATAGACAATCACCAATTTGTCTTTATAAAAACAAATCCCGTGAACTGCTGCGATTTTTTTACCTTGTAAATCCAGTTCACTTTCAATATCGTTATATGTGAAGTCAAAAACCTGCCCTGACTTATTCGTGATTGTAGATTTAATTTGCATAGTATAAAGGTTGTACGACAATTACGTTATTTGCTAGTATACCATTACATGAAAACAACCATTCGCTTTAAAGCGGTATTAACTAAAGGTTTTATACATTTACCCAAAAGTGTAAAGCTTACAGTCGGAAATGTAGAAGGAATCATCAATTCCCTCCCTTTTCGAACTACTCTTGATTCAAAGAATTCAATCAAACTTAATAGATCCATGCAAAACGTTGCCAAGATTGGAGAAACTGTAACAATAGAGATCACAAAAATTGATGACGAAATAGAAACAAGAGTGCCAACTGAATTAAAAAAGACACTTCCAAATCATCCAAAAGCACTCAGCTTATGGGAAGGCATCACACCAATCGCCCGCCGAGATTGGATTTTCTGGATAATCTCAGGTAAGCAGGAAGAAACCCGAATGAAAAGAGTTATCACGGCATGTTCTAAACTTTCCTCTGGAATGCGACGTGTTTGTTGTTTTGGTGGAATCAATTGGCTGATGAAAACAGGCGGAAAGTAAGAGGTTGCTTAGCGTGTAAATTGAATAGAACATCTATACAATCTCAAAATTCTTTAATTCCTCCGCAATCTTGTCTGCCACATCATCGGTTATGTCCCCTGGCTTCATATTTGATACCCCACACACCTGCCTTTCAACTTCTTTTAAAGCATCCACCACCACACTAAACGTATCGAAATTAATCGCCCTATCTCTTCGTCCTTCATACCTCTTTCTACCATCAGCTACCCTCTCCTGAATTGAAATTACTCCATGTGGACCAACTCTCATGTCTGAATACGCACATATCTTTTTGGCCAAAGACTTATCCTTTTTGGTTTCTTGTAATTTAGAAAAACCAACCTGATTGGCATAATCCATGATCTTTTCTGAATTTAAGAGTTCAGCAATAATCATCTGAGTAGCATGATGTTCATCACGTCCATACTTTTGAATATACTCGTTCTGTACCTTCTCCCAGTATTCCAAACCTTCTGGTTCAACAGAGTCTGGAAAGTATCCAAGGTCAAATTTAATAATATTTCCCATATCGTGCAAAAGACAGGTGGTAACAACTTCCCTTGTTTCGTCAAAATTAGGAATAGAATCACAAATAATTTTCGCCACCGCAGCCACTTTAAGTTGGTGGATTTGCAGAATTGGCATTATTTTATATTTTTTGTAGATTTCTTGGATGGTCATGCGACATAATTATACCAAAAAACACTCACATACTCCCCTACAAAAACAACAAATCTCTACCCAGATCCTCATAATCCGTCTCGGACCTTTTATTTCTCAACGCCCTTTGAGTAGAGCCCAAATGGACCACATTTTTACCAAACTTGGCCTCCAGGGCATCAATTTGATTATGTATCAGTTCAAACTTATTTACTTTATCGACGTTTCCAAATAAGTCATGTTGTACAAGGTGATTGTGCGAAAGATTATGCAAAACAAAGCCTGTTGTTCTATATAGAATCCCCTTCTTGTGCATAGTAATAAATTTTTCATGAACTAATGGAATCATGACTTCTGGTACATTAGCTGCTGTAGATATTGAAATGGTGCAGTTAGAAAACACAAAGTCTTTCGTTTTGAGAAAAAATGAAATTCTATTGGTTGTTAATTTATAATGTCGCGCTTTGGCACATGCATCTTCAATATGCTTAGACAGTTCTGAAAAAAGAAAAGTTTTATCATTTGTGTTCGGATGAAATGACCTTGTTTTCTGGATAGATGAATATGTTGTTTTTAACTTTGGATCAATTTCCAAAACCCTATCACAATTAAGTTCTCTCCATATTGTATCGTATGGTTTTGATAAGTTATTCTTGACCCAGTCAAAATCTTTTGTGGCAAAATCATCTGCAGTGTTAATTCCTTTGTTCTTTAGAAAAAAAGCTGTCCTTGGTCCAATACCCCAAATTTTTTCAATAGAAAAATGTGTGAGAAAGTTTTTTACTGTTAAAGAATCAATAACTGTTAAACCATTCGGCTTTACCCATTTTGATGCAACTTTGGCAAGAACTTTTGTGGGGGCTAGGCCGATAGATACAGATAGGGCAAGTTCTTCATTTATTTCTTTTTTAATGCGTTCGGCAATTTGTGTGTATGTCATTTTAAGAGTTCTGTCCAAGCCTGTAAGATCTGCGAAGCATTCATCTATACTGTATTCTTCTACATCATCTGCATATCTACGCACAATATTAAACATAAGGTTTGAATACTTTATATATGATTTATAATCTCCAGGAAGAACGATAACTGTAGGAAAATATTTATTCACTTTATATATAGGCATTCCGCGAACTATACCTAAGGCTTTGGCTTCATATGATAAAGCAGAGACGATACCCCTCTCTTCCCCTGTCACAACGGGCAGTCCTTTTAGTTTTGAATTCTTGGCAATCTCGACACCGACAAAAAAAGCATCGCCGTCTATATGAAGCAGTGTTTTTTGTTTTTTTAGAGATTGAAAATCTTGTTCCACCTGTGCATTATAGGTGAACTATCGTTCACCTCCTAATTAATCTGTGGACATGATGGTTATGAATAATGGTAAGCGACTACTGGAATACAATAATCAAACGTATGCTGGCTGGGTGTGTGGTGCAGGTTTGGAACTTTTACATCTCAGGGTGAGCTCTTAAATAAGCCTCAATGAGAATAACATCACGAAGATCCTTCTCTCTTTTCATGTCCTTCTTATATTCAAGTAAAGTTTGAAGTGATATAAAATTAATACCATTAATATTCTGTGCTCTAGCAATGCCTTCGTCAGGAGAAAGTGTCTTATCTTCCCACCAAAAATCTTTGAATATTTGAGTAATTCCTTTTGAAAGCATGTCTCTTGGTTTACCTTCAATCTCTATGACTTCGTAATACCAATCGTTCCCTTTTAGTTTTTCAAACAATTCAGGCTGTACTAACAAATCAATATCATCTGCTTTGCGAATTCCAAGAGCGGCTAGTATTCCACTACCAAGAACAACGAATTCATTTTTAGGTAGATCAAGTTTTTCTATTTCTTCAAAAATATTCATACAACTGAGTATACCTTTTTGCTGGGGGATAGGGACTCGAACCCCAATAAACGGTTCCAGAAACCGTTGTCCTACCATTAGACGATCCCCCAATGTGGAATTAGCGTATCATTTTCAAGCTCCAAAATCAAACAAGCTCCCCTCTTAAAAATGCTATAATAAAGATCAGGAAGGAGGAGCACAAACATGCCCCACAATGCACCATTGCCAAAAGTTGGACTGGCAATTTTGACAGGAGAAACAGAATATCGAGCCGGTGTGGAACGAAGCCTACGACGTGAAATGATGACGGTGCACTTCAGGGTGCGTGTGATATACAACACGAGCCCAGACGCCACCATCATGCTCTTCAAGAGCTGGTACGAAGACGATGATGCTTCCCGAGCTATCTCTGAGCTTTGCCGCTTGTGTGGTAGGCATGAGATGCACCTTGATGACCCCGACCTCTCCAGGGATAATTTATTGGAAATGGTTCACGTAATGTGGACCCCAATAAACTCCATGGAGTTGGCACACGCACTTCACACGCTCGGCTTGACGACAACAACTTCTGCCATGTAGACAATTTCCTCCCCTAGAAAGGATAGATTGTCACTGGCAGAAGTTTTGTGATTTACTTACCGCTCGCCACTTTAATAAACTCCGTAAATAATGGGTGAGGTGAAAGTGGTCTGGCCAAAAACTCTGGATGAAACTGTACACCGAGGAAAAAAGGATGTTTTGATTTTGGCAATTCTGCTATTTCCATAAGCTGTTCATCTGGTGAAGTGCCTGAAAATACAAGTCCTGCATTTTCCAAATCATTTATATAAAAATTATTTACTTCGTATCGATGACGGTGACGCTCTGTAATCATATCCTTCTTTAAATTCTTATCTAATTCTCGAGAGTACGCGGAATAGGCCACGGTCCCGTTTTTTAATTTACATGGAAAGCCTCCAAGTCGCATAGAGGCCCCATATTTGTTTTCGGCCATTGCTTTTTTCTGGTGTTCCATAATATCTATAATTGGATATATTGTTTTCGAATTTATTTCTGTTGTGGTGGCACCTTCAAGACCTAACACGTTTCGGGCGTATTCAATTACCAATAGCTGCATACCATAACAAAGACCAAAATATGGGATTTTATTTTCTCTACAATATTTAATCACATGCAATTTCCCCTCTACTCCATTTTTTCCAAAGCCTCCTGGGACCAACACGCCGTCGTATTTCGAAAGTTCCTTGACCATTTCCGGCCTATCCTCAAAATCCTTGGCATTAAGCCACGTAAGGACAGGTTTGACGCCTACTTTGTAGGCAGAAAACTTTAAAGCCTCAATGACCGACACATAAGCATCGGCAAATACGAAGTCTCCAGAATCAAAGTACTTTCCCACCACTGCGATGTGGACTTCTTTTTTACTATTTTTAGCACTCTTTACAAACCCAGCCCATTTTTGTAAATTTATTTTTTTCTTGGGAAGACCTAAAGCCTTTGAAAGTTGTACCCCAAATTTGTCACGTTCAAAATTGAGTGGCACATCGTAGATGCTGGAAATATCCGGCGCTGCAATAACATTCTCTATTGGGACACTACAAAATTCAGAGATCTTTTCCTTTCTTTTTTGATCAATTGGAGTAGAACTTCGTGCGATAATAAAATTCGCGTGAACTCCATAACTGTCTAGTTGCTTCACCGCGTTTTGCGTCGGCTTCGACTTCATCTCTCCGATCGAGCCTGGTGTAGGTAAATATGTCACCATCACAAAAATGACATCTCCTGGGTTTTTCAAATGCAAAAAACGAGCCGCTTCGATAAACATCAGACTTTCGTAATCACCTACAGTTCCTCCGATTTCAATTACAGAAACAGCTGACTTGCTTTGCCGAGCAGATTCTTGGAATCGATTAACAATTTCATCTCGAATGTGTGGAACCATCTGCACACATTTTCCTTTGTAGCCTAATGCACGTTCACGCTGTATTACAGAACTAAAAACCATTCCACTCGTCATGTAATCAGCGTCATGCGCATTGCGATTTAAAAATCTTTCGTAGTTTCCCATGTCCTGATCAGTTTCTAATCCCGAGTCCATAACAAAAACCTCACCATGTTCGGTGGGGTTCATTGTTCCTGCGTCGACGTTAAGATAAGGGTCAGCTTTTACAATGTTCGTTCTAAAGCCCTGAGACTCTAAAATAGTTCCGATTGATGAGGTGGTGATTCCCTTACCGACTCCTGACATCACTCCTCCCATCACGAAGATATATTTATGTCTTTTCACCTCCTAATACTACCAAAAAAGATTATATTCGCAAATAACGTTTTACCGCCAAATAGCTCGAAACTGCACCAAGAATTAGCCCAGATCCAATTAGAATAAAGGCCAGTTGGAACCAATTCGTTAAATAGTACTGGTATAGGTTAACAGTCACACCTAATGAATCTGAAAGCTGTCCTAACCAATACGAGATAGGCCACAGAATGAGCATGGTCATGAGACCAGAACAAATACCATACATCACTCCAGATGTCACAAACGGACCCCTAATATACATAGCACTGGCGCCCACCAATTGCATAACTGAAATTTCTTCTCGGAAAATAAAGATGGCAAGACGAATAGTATTGAAGGTAATCAACACTGACACGAACACAAAGAAAGCAATAGCAGCGAAGCCTAATTTCCTTGAAGCAACAATAATATCTGACAATTTATTAATCGCTGTTTTGTTTTCATCGTAATTGATTCGGTCAACCACCTGCTGGCTAGCAGTATCTACTGTGGTGTTTGTTTTAATAAACTTCACAATCGTCTCGTATTGAGAAGGGTCTTTGGCGCGGACACTCATCTTGGCGCCCAATGGGTTATCTCCTAGTTCATCCAGTGCTTGTAAAGTTAACTGATCGTTCTGGTGTCTATCACGAAATTCTTTGAGAGAGTCGTCCTTACTTGTATAAGTAATATCTGAAACCTCAGGAAGGGCTTTTACAGATTTTACCACTTGATCAATATTGTCCTGAGAAGCATCTTTGGTAAAGTACACATTAATATCAACCTTTGATTGAATGTCTTTGAGTGTCGTATTCAATACAACACCAACAAACAAAATACACGAAATAACAATAAGAGTAATTGTCATAACTAGAACAGAAGCCAATGACACCGACCCATTACGCCAAAAACCAATGAAACCTGAGCGTAATGTTCTTTTGATTTTAGTAAACAACATATTCGTATAAATTATAATAAATATTTACCTGTCTTGTCATCACGGATAATTTTTCCGGCCTCGACTGAGATAACCCGTTTACCTAAACTATCGATAACACCTTTATTATGAGTAGTTAAAATAATTGTAGTTCCTAGATCGTTTATCTTTTTTAAAATTTGAATGACTTCATAAGTATTCACTGGGTCGAGGTTTCCTGTAGGTTCATCCGCAATAATAAGGTCTGGCTGGTTCACAATGGCACGAGCAATAGCCACACGCTGTTTTTCCCCTCCTGACAATTGGCTTGGAAAATTGTGCATTTTTCGTTTTAAATCAACCAGCTCAAGGACATGGGGCACGTCCGCTGCGATTTCTTCATCCGTGCGTCCTGCTGCCTCCATAGCAAAGGCAATATTTTCATAAGCCGTCATATTCGGAATAAGTCTAAAGTCTTGAAAAACCATACCAATTCGGCGACGATAATCATTCATTTCTGAACGACTAAGTGTGTGAATATCTACGTCTTCAAAGAATACCTTGCCTTTTGTAGGCTTATCCTCAGCCAAAATCATTTTTAAAAGAGTAGACTTGCCGGCTCCTGAATGCCCTACAATTGAGACGAATTCCTTTGGCTTGATAGAGATGTCTACTCCATCTAAGGCTAGCGACCCGTCTTTGTATATTTTGGAAACATTATCGAGTAACAACATGTTCTTTATTCTATCACAAATTCACCAACATCGGACAATCTTTACCCCCTTTTCTATATAAAATTACAGATTTTTCTCTGCGTCAATAAAGACATCTAAATCACCATTTAGCACATCCTCCACATTACTCGTCTCTACTTCTGTACGATGGTCCTTCACCATCTTATAAGGGTGCAAGACATATGAACGAATTTGATTCCCCCATTCAATTTCAGTTGTTTTACTTATATACATTCCCTTTTCTGTAGCCATTCTTTCTTTTTCTCTTTGTGCATAAATTTTTCCACGTAAAATGTCCAAGGCTTTTTCCTTGTTCTGTCCCTGAGATCTTTCAGTGGTGATGTGAACAGACAATTTTGTTGGCAGGTGGACAATACGTACCGCTGTCTCTCGTTTGTTCACGTTCTGCCCGCCAGGACCACCGGCACGTGAATAGGTAATTTCCAAATCATCATCCGGAATTTCAATATCCTGGTTTTTCTCAAATTTAGGCACCACCTCTACCATAGAAAAAGAAGTATGGCGCATTTGTTTTGCATTAAACGGAGAAATTCTAACCAATCGATGAACTCCCGATTCATTTTTTAAAGTACCATACACATTTTTACCTTCTATTTCAAAAGTTATATTTCTATATCCCCCATGATCGTTTTGGTTTTCATGCAGAATAAAAGCCTTCCAACGTTTTTTTGAAATATATTTTGAATACATTGAGAAAAGCATTGCAGAAAAATCTTCAGAATCGTCCCCCCCTGCACCAGAAAAAATTGTCACGACTGCCCCGAGTCCATCGTATTTTCCGCCACCCTCCTTCTCCACTTTTAAATCCTGCATCTCCTTAATCATCTCCTGGGCCTTTTGAGGATTCTGCCAAAAATCAACCGCGTTCATTGCTTCTTCAATGTACGCAATCCGCTCTTCAATTTTTAGTTTTTTTTCGTCTGAGGAATTCATATATATGGAGCCGTTGAACGGGATCGAACCGGCGACCTCCCCATTACCAATGGAGTGCTCTACCAACTGAGCTACAACGGCGATTCTTGTTCGAATCGTGTCGCCGACCCCATTGAGAGGCGACCTTTGCAGAATCACATCGCGCAGTGTCTGATTCTGTAGAATCATGTCGCCGACTCCTTTAAGAGGCGACCTGCGCGATGGCTGCCTCAATACAATAATGTATTTTACCCAATTACTCAACAATAGTATCAGCATTTGAAAGCTTATCTACAAAATGATGAATGATGTTACTACTTGCGGGCACAATATTAAACAGAATACCGAAGGCAAATAACGCAATAGAAAAAGAAGTGTTGATATTACTTAACACAATGGCAAAAACGGCTGAAATGATAGGGACAATTATACGAATGTAGGCACTGCGTAGATCGCCAATAGAAAGGATGGCAGTTTGAATTTTGGGACTTTTTTCAATATGTCGTCGCATGGCAAGCAAGGCTAAACCAATACACACCACATTTAACCCGTACAAAACGATAGCGATATGGTTATAACTGTATTCTCCTAAAAGCTTAGCGGTGAAAGGCACAATCGCAATAAATAAGAAAAACATCGCATTGTAATTGGCGAGGCCAACGGTCAAGTTTTTTGCGTAAATCGAGGTTAGAAAATGATGTGAACGCCAATATGTAAAAAGAAGGGCGAAAGATAAACCATAACTTAAAAAGACCGGGATAAGATGTCCTAAAATTTGGAGCAATTGGAAATCAGACAGATTCTCATACACACCTGGTATACGTAAATCAAAAGCTAGCAATGTCATAACGATGGCAAAAATTCCATCTGACAAACCGTCAATGCGCTGATTCTTCACACCGTAGGTTGATTCGGTTTCCGGTGCTATTTTTTTAAGTGCACGTTTTTTTGTTGTAGTTGTACTGTTCATGTAACACGTACATTATAGTACGCCCACAAAATCAAAGCAAAAAGATATACACAATTAACTACTCCGCTCTTTTTTTCTCAGCGTATACAGATACGGTGCGTCGTTTCCAAGGCTTACCATCAATCATATGTTTATGTGACATCATAAATTTATGGATGATAAAATTAGGTTCTAAAAAAGAGCGGAGCTCTTCTTCACCCCACACATGTTCAGCTACTCCAATCTTTGGGTGAATATATGTTCCCTTTTCTTCTCCTGGGTGTTCACGAAGTAATCGGTGCGCATGTGCATCTTCATCAATAATAAAAGATTTAAAGAAAAACCAGCCGAAAGGTTTCAAAACTCGAACTACTTCGGTTAAATAGAGGGCTCGTTCTTCTTGATTTAAAAAATGTGAAGTCATCATATCAAGGACGATGTCAAATGATTCATCTTTGGCTGGCAATGGATCTTTAGCGGATTGCACTTTAAATTCTATCGCGAGCTTTTTCTCAGTTGCAATCTTACGAGCTTGATTGACTGCCACCTCCGAGATATCAAATCCCAACCCACGCATTTTGTAAGTTTCGCACAAATAGGTCACGTTACGTCCGTTACCACACCCAACGTCTATAATAAGGCCCTGCTTTGGAAATGGAAACCATTCCGAATTTCGCTCGGCCCAATGGCAGAATTTAACCATGTCAGATGAGGGTTCGGTCGACAACATCAAATGCTCAGAGCTTTTATACTCCTTATCCCAAAATGACTTTGAATTACGGCCTTTTTTGTTATTAGTAGGTCTTGGTTTCATACAGTTAGCGCTGACTGACAATGAGTACAGGATAATACCAGCATAGTACAATAACAGCAATGACACAGACAACTATTGAAATGATGACTTCTTTTCGCATTTTAAGATTATTTTAAAAAAAATTAATAATAATTTCACACACTAGATTTGAGCGAGGCGCTTGACCACCCTATCTTTACCCATAACCTTTAATATATAGAATAGATTTGGTGTTTTTTCACGCCCTGTAATAGACACTCTGACAATTTTCATAAACATAGCAAAGTCACCTTTAAATGCAGTTGGTGTTTCTTTATATTTCTTTCTATCCACTGCAAAACCTAAAATTTCAGCCAGCTTTTTAACATTATCAACCCACGCATCAAGAGAGGCTTCAGTATAATAGGAGTCGTGTGAAAGTGCCTGCCCTAGGTCTTTGATAATTGTATTAAGCTGATTATTGTCCGTAATGTCTACTGATAGAATCTCTCGAGCCTTTTTGGCATCAAAAAAATCATCAAAGAAGTAATCAACCGTGCCTTTACCTTGCTCCCAGTTCACAATGTCCTTGCGTGGATTTTCAGTATCACGCTCGATTGAGAGAATGGATGTAAAATAATCATGATTATCCTTAGCAACCTTTGCAAAAGATGGGTCGTGTTTCTCTGCCCAAGCAATCATCTTCTCAGCCACATCTTCTACGGTCATTTTGACAACAATATCTCCACTGATACTATCTAATTTTTTCATATCAACTAACGGACCTCTGCCTCCTCTTTTTAATCCTTCAATTGAAAATGGAAAGTCTCGAACCGTAAGAGTTTTTGATTTGATCACTGCATCTGACTGCCACCACTCATCAAATGAAGGATTGGCTAATCTGTACAAGTATCCAATAATTGCATCTTCAGGATACCCGGCGTTTACATACATTTCTATGTTGGCTTCTGGATCTTTACGTTTACTTAATTTTCTAACAGATCCTCCATCCTGTTTGTTAATCGGCATAATGTGGCCATATTTTGGAACTTTAAAATCAAAAGCTCGCCACAGTGCCAAATGCTTTGGTAATGAAGACAACCACTCTTCGCCTCTGGTGACAAAATTGGTACCCATCAGATAGTCATCAACAATGTGTGCCAGGTGATATGTCGTGCCTCCAGATGTTTTGAGAATAATAAAATCTTCATCGTTTTCTGGAATTTGTAATTCACCTAAAAACTCGTCGGTAAAACTTTGTTTTTTATTTTGATCGCCATTAGCACGAAGACGTATACAATACGTAGCACCACTTGCGAGACGCTCATTAATTGCTTCCATTGAAGCGTCTCGCCATTTTGCATATTTACCATAATAACCAGGACGAACTTTTGCAAGCTCTTGTTCATTTCGCATTTCAGTTAATTCATCTGAGGTCATAAAACACGGGTAGGCCAACCCTCTCTTGATTAAATCCTTAACGAAAGAAATATAGATATTTTTTCGGGCAGATTGAATGTAAGGACCGTAATTTCCCTTTTGATGTTTTAAATCTGCTTCAACTGTTCCAACAGACTCCTGCAAACCTTCATCTGGCGATAGACCGTATTGGGCCAATCCTTTCACAATCAGACCTCTCGCTCCTGCTACTTCTCTTTCTGAATCGGTATCCTCGATTCTTACAATAAAAACCCCTCCACTATCATGTGCAATTCTTCTTCCAATTAATGAAGTATACAAGGCCCCAACATGGAGGAACCCCGTTGGACTTGGACCTAAGCGAGTCACAAAAGCTCCTTTTGGTAAATCACGTCGTGGATACTTTCCATACCAAAAATCAGGAGTCGTCGTTACATTTGGCAACAGAAGTTCAGCCAGTTTTGGGTAATCCATAATCCATCAATAGTAACTTACAGAAGGCTTTTTATCAATTTAAACCTGAATGTCAGCCCTTGTAAAATCATCCCAAGCAATCATTCTCCATGTAGTCTTCAGTCTTGGAAATATCCATCCGAATAAACCTTTAAAGCTAAAATTGTCCTGGCATTCACAAACTGTGACAGATGCATTACTTGAAGTGTTCAAAAAACTCATCAAATTATATTTCTTAGCTGTTAAATTTGAACCTTCCAAAATAACCGCAGCAATCATCTTTAGAAAGATGCTATGTGTCACGATCAAGACCACATGTTCTTCTCTTCCTGATAAATACTTCAACAGCTCGTTGGCCCGATCACGCAAATCTGTAAAATTTTCTTCGTCTGAGTAACGAAAATCATCCGTGTGAAAAGATTTGTCAATAATATCTATAACTTTCTTAACTTCGGGGGTATCGGAAGATTTACCAATGATCTCTGAAGGGTTCCGCCGTTCGGCTAACAATTCTACATATTCAATTGGTTTTCTAATCTTCTTGATTTGCTTACAGATAATATCAGCAGTCTCTTTTGTTCTTTCAAAGGGGCTGACGAGTGCCGCATCAAATTTTATATGAGCCAGCCTTACACCTGTTTTTTCGGCCTGCTGTCTACCAAGTTCACTAAGAGCCCCCTCCCGCCCCTGACGAAGATGCTCTGCATTCATAATACTTTCCCCGTGGCGAATCATATAAAAAATCTTTTTATTCATTATTTTCTAAGCATATATTCCTATAAATGATATGGTCAAATTGTACCACTCGTATTGAGGAAATGTAAGTTTCTTATTGAGGCCACAATTGAGAAATTTTTTAGTTTTTATTCATGTGACTTTGGCACAATGTTGCCATGAAGAAAATAACATTTATGACAATAGTCGGGATTCTGACACTACTAGTTTCCCCTATTACAACCGAAGCAAGTTATCATTTCGGTTCATTCAGAGCCTCGCCCCCTCTACATATATTAACTAGTGCAAAAACCAGGATGGGAGGCCTCACTCCAGATGCGATTAAAAAAGTTTACAATTTACCACAGACAGGCGGACATGGAACCATTGCAATCATCACAGCGTATCATGATCCAACAATTGAACAAGATCTTTCGATGTTTAACAGTTCATTTAATATTTCTTCGTGCACATATAAAAATGGATGTCTCGAAAGTCATCAGGTGTCCACCTCTACTAAAACTGCCGACACCGGATGGTCACTCGAAACATCTATGGATGTAGAGTGGGCACATGCTATTGCGCCAAATGCCCATATCCTAATTGTTGAAGCAATAACACCGAGCGGAGAAAATCTTTTAAAGGCAGTGGACTACGCAAAGTCACGTAACGACGTGGTATCAATTTCTATGAGTTGGGGTGGTATGGAATTTCCAGAAGAAGCCACCTTAGACAAGCATTTTCAAAATGGTAATAATGGCTCGCCATCCCCCGTCTTCTTCGCAGCATCGGGAGACTCTGGCGCAGGAGTAAACTGGCCAGCAGTGTCTCCTTATGTTATTGCAGTCGGCGGGACACACCTCACTTTTACTACAAATAAAAATCTTTCGGCTGAATCTGCGTGGTCAGGCAGTGGTGGTGGAATTAGTGCATATGAAAATCAACCAAACTATCAGAAAAATTACAACTTACCGAAAGCTAAAGGTATGAGAAGTATTCCAGACGTCTCATATAATGCTGATCCAAAATCAGGATATGCAGTCTATCGTAGCACCCCTCAGAATCCTGGAAGATGGTACATTCTGGGAGGAACTAGCGCTGGTGCACCACAATGGGCCGCTATTCATTCAATTGGATTATCAATCTCTCATCAACGATTATATGCTGACAAATCTCTTGCTGATACTGATCAATTTTTCAGGGATATAACTAGTGGAACAAATGGCTCTTGTTCATATTATTGTAAGGCCAGAGTTCACTATGACTATGTTACAGGGCTTGGTAGTCCTGTAACCGTAAACTTCTAAACTTACTCTTAAAATACACATTGCTTAAAAATTATGTCAACAAAAAGATGTGCTAGAATATATAGGTATTATCGAGTCGCCTAAATCACAAATATCTATGCAAACTTCAAGATTATTTATAAGTATCGTGGTTGTATGCGTAGTAGCTGCAGGAATCGGTGGTTATGCAGTCTATGAAAATTCAACTAAAAAAGCCGTTATGGCTCAACAGGAGCAACTTGGAGAAGTTTCGACTAGCACACCTACTGCTCAAAACACTACAGACCCAAATCAATCTAGTAATCAAACCACTATACTTGGTGTGAGAAACAACAATGACGATGAGGACGATTCCAATGATGACGATGATGATGTTCCTGCTAATTCTGCAAAACACAACACTCCACAAACAACCGCACCAGCTCCAAGCCCTGCCGACACAGCTAAAAAAACTACAAAATACAAGGATGGTACATACACAGCAACTGGATCATACGATTCACCAGGAGGACCTGACCGCTTAGGTGTCTCTATCACGATAAAGAACGATGTAGTAACAAGTACAAGTGCCACAAATATGGCAGGTGACAGAACTTCATCTCGCTACCAAAAGATGTTCATTAGTGGTTACCAAGCACTCGTGATTGGTAAAAACATCGACAGTATCAACCTTGACATAGTTTCAGGTTCATCACTAACCCCACAGGGATTTAACGATGCCCTATCTAAAATAAAAGTACAGGCAAAAGCTTAGTTGTAGAATATGAAAGAGTATTTTGAGTTTAAGGCAACCGGAACATCTTGGACAATCAATTTGGGTGAAAATTATTCAAATGAAATTCGAAACACGATCATAAATAGGATTGAAACGTTTGAACAAAACTATTCCCGTTTTCGAAGTGATTCCCTGGTATCAAAGATGGCCCACACAGCAGGAACTTACACAATGCCAGAAGATGCAAAAAATCTTTTTGCTCTATACAGGAGACTGTATGACATTACCGACGGTATGGTAAATCCTTTTATGGGAAAAACATTATCTGACGCTGGTTACGATCCAACGTATTCCCTACAGCCAAAAGAAAACATTACCAAACCTCCTCAATGGGATGCTGTTATGAAGTACGAGCATCCAACATTAACACTTGAAAAGCCTGTTACATTTGATTTTGGTGCGGCCGGTAAGGGATACCTAGTAGACATAGTGGCAAAAATAATCGAAGACAGTGGAATACAAAGTTACATGATAAATGCAGGTGGAGATATCATGTATCGAAACGAAAAAAATAAATCACTTCGTGTTGGTTTAGAAAATCCGGAGAATCAACAACAAGTTGTGGGTGTAGCTGAAATAATTAACCAAAGTATCTGTGGCTCTGCTGGAAACAGACGTGCATGGGGAGAATTCACGCACATCATAGATCCAAAAACTGGAAAATCTCCTAAAAATATCCTTGCTGTGTGGGTAGTAGCTGAAAATACTGCACTAGCCGACGGCTTAACCACTGCCCTTTTCTTTACCAACCCTGAAAAGATTCAGACAGCATTCAAATTTGAATACGCCATTGTATATGCAGATCATTCAGGAAAAATCTCCCCAAACTTCCCTGGCACTTTTTTCTCAAATTAGAATGGTATAATTACCTTAATAAATAAAATATATGGAAAAATTAAAAACACTATCATCACCTATTCTCCGTATAGGTCTCGCTATTGTCTTCTTGTGGTTCGGGATAAACCAAATCGTAGATCCAAATTCGTACCTAGGATTCCTTCCTGATTGGCTCACCAAGATGTCGCCAATTGACCCAACAATGATTGTCTACCTCAACGGATCATTTGAAATTTTATTTGGTACAGCACTTTTATTTGGTCTATTCACAAGAATAGTAGCTTTTGTTTTGTTTCTACATATAGCAGACATAACCTTCACTGTCGGCTTGGATGCTATTGGTATCCGTGATTTTGGACTAACTGTAGCTACTTTCATAATCTGGATTAATGGTATAGACGCTTTTACTCTAGATAAATTTATAACGGAAGAAAAGATTGTAGCACCTCTCAAATAAACCCAAATTATAAGATTATTTATTCTGACTACTTCTCAAATGAATCTGCATTAAGATAGCATTTTTGAGTCTTACTCACTGTTGGAAAGTTTCCAGCTGCATCTTTGGTCTTGTTGGAACAAGTCAGAGTATACATTGAGGTGACTAGTAATCCTTTAGATTGCTTGGTAGTTGAGGCGCTACCTAAGCTGTCCAGACCAACATTGATACTGTCTCCGTTATTTCCTGTGATGATACATGACTGCGCATTATCAACTTTCAGACTCATTGTGCATGACTCATTCTTGTTTACTGTATCTGGATTTATTAGGAATGATGAGATGGACGCAGGACCAGACGCATCCACACAGCGAGCGTTCTTGTAAACAGTTTGGTCGCCTGCTGATAGCGTACCGTTACTGCAAGTGAAATCCGTGTAATTTCCACAATTAGCAGTCTCTTCAGCATACAGACGAGTGACTGATCCATTTGCAACAATCTTTCCTGCCAAATTACATGTGAGATTTGCTACAACATTTACTGAAGGACAGGCTTGGATCGGCACAGGCAACGCACTACTCGCATCAGCTAGTGAGTAATTCATAGTCTTGGTACCAAGAGTCGTATATGTTCGAGTAATTGTACCTGAGGACACATGACCACTTGCATCACCCAAATCGTATGTATATGGAGCATATCCTCCGCTCTTGTTTATTGTCCAAGTCACGGGTTGATTAATCGCAACCGTTGCTGATGAAGGGGTACAGCTTTGAGTAAGTGGTCCACCTTGAACATCGTCTGTCACATTCACGGTATTACACTTATTCCAAGGGCCACCATTATTAACCGCTGAGTTGCTACCACTGTACTTATCAATAATTGCCACCTTCATATCTTTCAGACCTTTAGCGGTATATGTCTTAGTAAGACTAGCTTTTTGAGGAGCTGCCGCAGGATATGTATGCTGATCCGTACCTTCCCAGAAATACGTGTATGAACCTGATCCGCCTGATGGGGTCATATTCCAAGTCACTGCTTCACCAATCTTGGCCGTTGTTTTATCTGCGACACAAGAAACCGAAACACCTGGAATTATCTGAATCGGCGTGTAATCAGTCAGCCACCCTGCGTGCTCCCAAAGACCATTACCAACCCAGTCTTCATATGTTGTAACTGAGACATAATAATTACCCTTTGGTAAGGTTTGTGGAATACTAAAGGCAAACCTATCATACAATGTTGGAGAACCACCATACTCAGTTCCAGGATGGTTACGATTATAGTGATAAGCAGTATACACAGGAGTAACGTCATGGCTGGCCGTATTTCTGATACTGACGTAAATAGTTAAGTTTTCAGGTGTATTCCCACAACCGATACTCGCCACGTATCCTGAAACAACAACATTCGTGCCTGCGGCAAAAGTAGTGGCATTAGTGGCTGGGCTTTCTATAGTAATAGTATTCCATGACGCATCAGCATAGCTACAAGGGATTTGTTGTGCATAATGCGCAGGCACATGATATCTTCCATAGTACCCTTCTGGTACCAAAACCCATGGGCACCACATTGAATTCCCCCATGTTGCGTGATTATTATAAACGATATAGGCACTCGTATTTTTTTCATGAATGATAACACCTGATACCACAGTCAAAAGTATAAGAATCATCATTAATATATTTCTCTTTTTAGGCGTCCTTCTAAAATAGTAGAACAAGACCACGAGACCAACTCCTATAATCGCTGCCAAGATAATCATGTAGACATCCTGACTTTGATCCGTTTGGGTTTGATTATTTTTTGCAATATCTGGTTCAGTTGGTGACGTTGAATACGTAGATAAAATTTTTCCATCTACCGAAATTGTCGAAATAGTCCTGATAGACTCGGCGCTACCTTTAACCTGAACATATATTGGTAGAGTTCCAGATTCTTGACTCAAGTCTGCTGGGGCTGATGATTCCCCTAATACTTCCCCAGTCTTGGCATCTTGAACTTGAACATTCAATACCGCTCCAGTAATTTTTTGTCTGTCACCAGTTATCATATCGTGAGGTGCTCCACTGTATTGCACTTCGAATTTTATTTCATCATCCTTGGCTACTGATTGTTGATCGAACTTAACCTCGTGAATAGTAGCGATTGCTCCTGGCATAATATAACGAAACTCTGCTGATGAAGCACGAGGGTCCCCTTCACTGTCTAGCAAGGTCACATCTGCAACATAAACGCCTGGGGCATTATCATTCTTATAAGGATCTATAGAAAATTCGTGAGTAGATTTTTGATCTATTGTAAAAGACTTGTCACTGTATTGTTTAATAAGCTTTCCAGATGAAAGTCTGTCGCGTATTTCAATAGACGGGATAACAGTAACGGCCTGACCAGTTGGATTACTCACTACCAGATGAAAACTGACTGTTGAAGTGGCACCAATCATAGGACCTGACTCGGCAAAATGTTTAACACCATTCAAAATGGTGTATGATTCTTTGATAGACAGCAAATCCTTCCCTCCTGTTACTTCATTTAACATAACATTAGTCCATCCGTAAGGAAGACCTGAAACTGATCGCGCATTTATTTCTATACCAAGACCTTTCCCTCCTACACTTTTAGGTAAGACATACGAGAAGTGGACTACAGTTTTCGAGCCAGCCTTAGCATTAAATGGACCAGAGCTCTTTACATCATAAGTCGTATCAGGTAAACCAACCTTACCCTGTTCTTTGCTGTAATTACCAGCCAGAGAGATATCTAAATACACATCAGTTTGATCAGTCGTACTTTGGTTATCTAAAGCAACAGTTCCGGTAAGCGTCTCACCTGCTTGATATGTTGCCATGTCTAACCTAATATCACTCACACCAATAGAACTATGAGTTACCACATCTTTAGGTATAAAAATTGGTGTGGTAGAAGAAACATCAGGAGAATCTTTTAGAGAGTACTTGCTTTGAACCGTATTTTTTGGAAAATCGGCAGGAAGTTTTTGTTCAGGAATTTTAACCTTCGACATATCAGCGTTTTCAAATCCAGGAGGTATACCAGTCAGTTTTTGAGATGCACTAAATTCTGGCGGTTTAGATGTGACATCATTTTGGGCACTAACTATTCCAAAAGTGAAAACTGAAAGAAAAAGGACCGAGGCTGCTAATATTTTTTTAAACATAAAACTTTAATATGTACTTGTAATGACATTATTATAACAACAAAAGGCGTTCTCTGCTAGGACTGAAATGCGCAAGTCTAATTAGCCCTATTTTATAACCCCAAACCATTAGTTACTTTCTACTTTTCAATTGTATTGGCGTTTATGTAACACATAGATGTTTTTGTAACGACAGGATAATTACCATTCGCATCCTTGTCCTTCTGAGTACAAGCCAATGAGAATTTTGTACTATTTTGTATTGGATTAGAGAGTTGAGA
>Ga0194051_1000006_pt1 | contig 113409 bp, 101 predicted proteins | sample SepL2320m_MetaG_FD_161275 | JGI IMG/M metagenome (GOLD analysis project Ga0194051, IMG submission 161275) | Anoxic zone freshwater microbial communities from boreal shield lake in IISD Experimental Lakes Area, Ontario, Canada - Sep2016-L239-20m | ecosystem: Environmental > Aquatic > Freshwater... | reverse complement strand
TGCTGAAACAACCTCTGCTACAAGAGGTTCAGCGATCGGCCCGGGGGCGGCTGATGTCCAGGTGGGGCGCCGGCCTTTGCGGGTGTCGCCGTAGAGAGTGAATTGACTGACCACGATTACAGGTAGCCCGAGTTCGGAGGCAGAGAGTTCTCTGCGGCCGTCGGTGATTGGCTCGCTGGCGTGCTCCGGGCCGAAGATGCGCAGTTCGAAGATCTTGTTGGCCAGCCTGTGTGCGTCGGCGACGGTATCGGTGTGCGTGATGCCCACGAGGATCATGAGCCCTGGCCCGGTGAACTCTGCGGTAGTTGAGCCATCGACTACAACTTGGGCATCGCGTGCGCGCTGAACAACTGCTCTCATGGGTTGATGGTGTCAAAGCCTTGGCACAGTTGGCCAGGTGACGTGCGGCCTGGTGGCGTGCAACCTCTGATCAGCGACCGAAGATGCCCTTCTTCTTCTTGCCATTCCTCCACTCGTTACTGACGTTGTGTACCGGACGACTAATGACAGGGCTCGGTGCTGCCTCGTCGTCGAAACCCCCGCTGAGGCTGGAGAGTTCGCGCATCAGCGCTGCCATGTCGGCACCTTCAGCTCGCGCCGGGGCGTCATTCGCATTCCACTGCGCGGGTTCTGCAGGTGAGTAGTGCCCTGAGGTGTTCGCAGCCTCGTAGTGGGTCTCCTCGGCGGCGGCCATGTGGGTATGCGCTGGGGTACTAGGTGCATAAGTCGTGCTGGGCTCCAGAGTGGCCTCGGCGACTCGCTCGTCAGTGTCGAGAGCGAACTCAGTGAGCAGTGCAGCTCCGGCGGTGCGATCCAGCACGATGGAAGGTACTGGCTCAGCGAGCGCCCGGGCTAGAAGTGCGGCCTGGGTGCGTTCCCACTCCTGACGCGCTTGTTCTGCTTCGTGCGCTTGCTCCGTGATGCGGGCTTCTTCCGCGATGCGGGCTTCTTCCGCGATGCGGGCTTCTTCCGCGATGCGGGCTTCTTCCGCGACGCGGGCTTCGTCTGCGATGCGGGCTTCTTCTGTTGCGCGGGCTTCCTCCGCGATGCGGGTTTGTTCTGCTTCGCGCGCTTCTTCTGCGATGCGGGTTTGTTCTGCTTCGCGGACGAGTTGATCGCTCCGACGCTGATCCTCAGCACGCGAGGCCTCGTCGCGATCCCGCTCCTTGGCGGCCCGCTCCCACTCCAGTGAGACCACCTCGGCGAGGTGTTCGCTGGGCTCGTGTTCATCGGGCTCGTTTTCATCCAGCGCTGCGAGCGAAGTCGGGTTCTCGTCCAGACCTTCCAGGGCGAGTGCGGCGACCGCGCTCACGAGGGCAGTGGCCATCGACTCGTCTGGTGCGTCATCCGCGAGCAGGTACGGCTCCGTGAACGAAGCCGCCGACATCGAGTCGACCTCCACGAGTCCGGCGTGAAGGAGTCCGAGTACGACTAGCCCTGCCTCCAGCACCGTGTATCCGCAGTCGTCAGCCAGGTCGGCAATCGTGCGGTGACCGTCAACCTTGCAGAGCAGGGCCCAGTCGTACGGGTCCAACATGACATCGGCGGACGCGGTGTTCGCGCTCGACAGCACCGGGACAGCGGCTACGCCGCCGATTACTGGTTCGATCTCGGCCCACTGAGCGTCGCGTCCGCGAGCCCAGTCCAGTAGTTCGGATACCTCGTGCGATGGAGTGAGGTCTTGACGGATCCGTTCACCATTGCCGAATCGCTTCGTCGACACTTGCCAGTGGACGAGGTCGGCAGTTCGATCGCGTACCTGTTCGCTGACGAAATTCTCGACAACTGCCCGGTCAATGAAGCCCAAGTGCACGAGAACGTCGCCAAGGCGCCATTCGGGCAATGTGGTGCGCTGAACGTCCAAAGCCTCGGCCAAGGCCTCTGGCGCCAAGGCGCCGGCAGATAGCAGCCGCGCTCCCAGCAGTGGGCTTCTGCCGGGCATGGAAACCGCGTAGACGAGCCCGTCGCGAAACCACACCGAGGCTCGCTCGCCCGCAGGATCAGTGATGCTGAGGCAGCCAGTGGCGTCCTGTGATGCCAATTCCAGCAGCAGGCCCTCTACACGGGTCAGCACAGCCGCACTTGGCACGTCGCACCTCCTCACAGGCTCGCCGAATTGAAACTTCTCTCCTTCACCCATCGGACGTAATGAGGCCGGTGTTGAGTCCGATCACCCACGAGTTCGTGCAGACATGCCACGATGGGCAGCGTGGCTACCTCAACACTCATCACTGTCGCTCCGACCGGGGCAGAGACGGCGAAGTCTGATGCGCCCGCATTACCCGTCTCCCTCGACGAGTTGGTGAGCACGGCGAAAGCCTGCGAAGCGGCCGGTGCCGGTCTGATTCACATCCACATCCGTGATGATCAGGGGCAACCCACCCTCGACGTGGGTCGGTTGACCGACACCGTCGAAGCGGTCCGTGAGGGCACAGACCTGATAGTTCAACTTTCTACGGGCGGAGCGGTCACCGATCCATACGATGCTCGAATCGCAGTACTCGACGCGATGCCCGACTCCTGCTCGCTCACCTGTGGCACGGTGAATTTCGGCTCTGATGTCTTCATGAACCCCTGGGGTTTCATGGTTGAGCTCTACCGACTCACGCAAGAACGTCAGATCGTTCCCGAGTTCGAACTGTTCGACCTTGGCCACGTGACTGCCCTCACTAGGCTGCTCGACAAGGAAGGCCTGCCCTATGGCGGCAAGATTCACTGCGATCTCGTGCTCGGCGTACCTGGTGGCGCAGCCGGCAATGCGCAGTCGGTAGTCGCGATGGTGCAGGCTCTGCCTGCGGAGGCTTCCTGGTCTGCCACTGGGGTCGGCCGCACCACTTTGCCGGTCGCGCTGGCCGCACTTTCTGCCGGCGGGCACCTTCGGGTAGGAATGGAAGACACTTTGACCTACTCACCAGGGCGTCCAGTACGAGACAATGCCGAACTAGTGGAACGTGCCGCCGCCCTGGCGACACTTGCCCTACGCCCGCCGATGACCACTGATGAAGCCCGAGCACTACTCAATGTGAAAGACCGCAGGAAGGGAGTCAACTCGTGACCCGACCCATGGCTGGAGGCAGGCGCCGTGTTGACCGTGTTCTCGCCCCAGATTTTCTCCAAGGTCTGTCAGAGATCTCGCTGACCGATCTCCGCGAGCGTCGCAAGGATGCCGAGCAGGAAGAGGCCGATCTGTCCTACCTGCGTCGGATGCTGCATGGCCGGATGGATATCGTCGCGGCCGAATTGCGCCACCGATCTTCCTCCGCTGAGGCAGCCACTCTCGTCGAAGAGCTCTCAATCATCTTGGGCGACGAACAACGCAGCACTCGCGGCTCGGGTCGTCACATCACCGTTCAGCCGTCGCGCATGGGTGAGACTCGTCGTGATGTTGAGCAGGCGGTCAGTGACTCCATCACGTCCGATGTACAAGCGCGCAGTGAGGGTGAACTCATCTTGGTACTCGAGATGTTGCGCGGACACGAGAAGGTCGTCTCTGACACGCGTCGGGAAGTGCAGCAGGCGATGGACGCGTTGTCGGCCGAACTCACCTCCCGTTATCGCGACGGCTCGGCGTCGGTAGATGCCCTGATTCCGCGCGAGACTTCAGACTGACGAGGGATGACAGCAACCGAAACTCCTTCTGCACCAGTCATTCTCGCTGAGGTAGTTCGCAGCGGGTTTGTCGAAGGACGTCACCTCGGCTCGTTCGTCATTGTGCAACCTGACGGCGCAGTCGATCGCGCTCGAGGTGATGTGGTGTCACCGATATTTCCGCGCTCGTCCAACAAGCTCATGCAAGCAACCGGCATGGTTGAGTGCGGCTTCGACGGGCCCTCCCAACACCTAGCACTCGCAGCCTCATCCCACTCGGGTGAGCCCATGCACATCGCGGTTGTTCGTGAGATTCTCGCTAGCGCAGGGCTACCGGAGGATTCCCTCCGCACACCTCCGGGTTGGCCACTCAACGACGATGCGATGCGTGCTGTTTCTCGCGCTGGGGGTGACCGTGCTCGCATTCTGATGAACTGCTCGGGCAAGCATTCGGCGATGCTCGCCACCTGCGTCGTGAATGATTGGCCGACCGACGACTACCGCGACCCAGCGCATCCGTTGCAGCAACGCATTCGCGACACGATCGCTCGGCTCAGTGGTCAGCCCGTCCTGATTGAGGGCGTGGATGGTTGTGGCGCACCAGTAGCGGCGTTGTCTCTCACTGCCTTGGCTCGCGCGTTTTCCGTTGCAGTGCAGGCAGAAAGCGGCTCTCCTGAACGTCGGGTCGCTGACTCGATGCGCGCTCATCCTGAGTTGGTCGGCGGTTCGGATCGAGACGTCACTGCCTTCATGTCCGGTGTTTCGGGGCTGTTAGCAAAGGATGGTGCCGAGGCAGTCATGGCAGCGGCACTACCTGATGGGCGGGCCTTCGCCCTGAAGATCCTCGATGGTGGCGATCGAGCCCGTCCGGTCGTTACGGCAGCACTATTGCGCCACCTAGGCGTCGGGGTGGACGCGTCCGCCGCCCGCGTTCTCGAGCAGTACGAAGTCGAGCCGCTCTTCGGCGGCGGTGTTCGGGTCGGCGAGATCCGACCCGCCGCTTTGTTCTGACCAACTTGCCAGCAGGGCCAGTCCGAGTCAGTTGCGCAATTCATCGATATCAGTCAATATTGACCTATGTCGAAACGATCCGCGCCATTGCAGCCAGCACCGGGCGCCACCGTGCTTGACCTCGCTGACTGCAACCAATCGCTGCGCCGCGAGGCCATCGACGCAGGTCAAGCGGCGGTCTTAGCCGAGGCATTCAAGGCCTTGGCCGATCCAGTGCGTCTTCAGCTGCTTAACCTCATTGCCACGGCAGTCGCTCGCGAAGTCTGTGCCTGCGATCTCGTCGAGCCAGTTGGAAAGAGTCAGCCCACGGTTAGCCATCACCTAAAAGTGCTGCGTGAAGCTGGCCTAATCAAGGCTGACAAGCGCGGTACATGGATTTGGTATTCCGTTGTGCCTCAACAACTTGACGAACTTCAGCGTGTGCTGGCCCGTCGCTAATGAGCAGCAAGTGGGAGATTTGAGTCATGAGTACACAACCTTCAGTCTTGTTCGTCTGCGTTCACAACGCAGGACGTTCACAAATGGCTGCTGCCTACCTGCGCCATCTCGCGGGTGACCGGATCGAGGTTCGGTCGGCCGGGTCGATGCCCGCTGATCACGTGAATCCGGCCGTGGTTGAGGCGATGCTCGAGGTGGGCATCGACATCTCGTCACAGATCCCTAAGGTTCTGACCACCGAGGCCGTCGAGGAATCTGACGTTGTTATCACCATGGGCTGTGGCGATGCGTGCCCCATCTTCCCGGGCAAGCGCTATCTCGACTGGGTGTTGTCAGACCCTGCGGGGCAGGGCGTTGAAGCCGTTCGTCCCATTCGCGACGAGATCTACCGACGGATTGAGAACCTGATAGCCGAGATCATGGCCTCAACGTCATGAGGGACATGCTGCATGTTGCGCAGAATCCGCTGGGGCGAAGGCTTTTCGCGGAGGCCTTGGGCACGGGGCTGCTCGTCGCTGGTGGAGTCGGAAGCGGAATCGCAGCAGTGCGGCTCTCGCCCGGCAACGTTGGCCTGCAGCTCCTTGAGAACATGGTGGCCACTGGTGCGATCCTGTGGGTCCTGATCACCGTGCTGATGCCGATATCCGGAGCTCAGCTCAACCCCATCGTCACTGCGGTGGATGGCTGGTTTGGCGGCATCGCTAGACGGGATGTACTGCCGTACTTCCTCGCCCAGTTTGCTGGCGCGTTCATAGGTGTTGTTATTGCGAACCTGATGTTTGGCGGCGCCGCAGTGTCGATCGCTCAGCAGGAACGATCTGGCGCTGGGCTGTTACTTGGCGAAGTGGTGGCTACGTTCGGATTGCTTCTTGTGATTGTTGGCTTGGTGCGAAGCGGTCGAGTTGTCCTGATTCCTGCTGCCGTTGGATGTTGGATCGTTGCTGCCAGTTGGTTTACGTCCTCGTACTCATTTGCCAATCCCGCTGTCGTCTTCGGGCGGATGTTCAGTGACTCGTTTGCCGGAATTGCGCCGAGCAGCGTCCCTGGGTTCGTGGTCGCGGAGTGCATCGGGGGATTTTTGGCTGTACTGACCGCGGGCGTGCTGTGGCCGAGGTCGGGCATCGATCCGCTGTCGGCCCAGCGCGATCAGGATGACTCAGCGTCAGGTGCGCCTTATGACAGCGGCCGCGCGCCAGAAGTTCATCTCTGACTGGCACGCTCTACGTGTGACTTCCGCATCCGCGCCTCAACTGGAACGCAAACTCGGAGTCGGTGGCGCGATCGCCATCGGTCTGGCGTCCATGCTCGGCACCGGAGTCTTCGCGGCGTGGACCCCCGCGCTGGGCTGGGCTGGTTCCTGGCTGCTCGCTTCCTTAGCCCTTGCGGCTGTGATCGCCGGGCTGAACGCGTGGTCGACGGCGGCACTGGCGCGCGTTCACCCGCAAGCAGGTGGGGCGTACGCCTACGGCCGCGCCCGGCTCGGCCGTAGTGCTGGAGTCATTGCGGGTACGGCTTTCGTGGTCGGCAAAGTGGCGTCGGCGGGTGCGGCCGCACTCACGATTGGGGCGTATCTAGCACCGGATCATGCGCGCGCAATCGCTGTGGTCGCAATCATTGTGGTGGTGGGGCTTGATCTTCGTGGCGTGACACGGACCGCGTCGGCAGCTGCTGTGTCGGCGACTCTCGTCGTCGCGGTCCTGCTCGTATTGGCGGTGCTGTCAGTCACGTCCGGGGCCCAGGCACCGGCCATTGCTGCACTTTCGCAGCCGGAAGGCCTTGCGGGAGTTGTCGCGGCAGCGGGCCTGATGTTCGTCGCCTTCGCTGGCTACGCGAGGATCGCGACCCTGGGCGAGGAAGTGCGAGACCCGGCACGCGTCATTCCCCGTGCGATGGCGGTGTCGCTTGGCATCGTCTGTGGTCTTTACCTTGTGGTCGCGCTTGTAGTGCTTCACATTCTTGGGCCGGTGGCGGTTCGGTCCAGCGCTCCGCTAGCGCAGGTCGCGTCGATCGTTGCCGGCGATGGGATGGCCAGCGTGGTTCGCGGCGCTGCTGTTGTCGCCGCAGGAGGGGCACTGCTGTCACTTCTTGCCGGAATCGGTCGCACTTTGTTCGCGATGGCACGCGGTGGTGATGCGCCGTCAGGGTTGACGGCCATCTCCGCTCATGGGATTGCGTATCGGGCACAGATCGTGGCGGCCGGGGGTGCCACGGTGGTGGCTCTCCTGGGCGGAATCGGCGATGCGCTCGCCCTATCTGGCGTGACGATCCTGGCTTACTACGGAGTTGCCCACCTTGCTGCGCTCCGGCTAGAGCGGGGCGAGGGCCGCCCACCAGCTGTGGTGCCAGTGCTTGGACTCGCGGGATGCGTCATCATTGCGGTGACGCTGGTTGTCATGGCCGTCACATCGCGCTAATCGCAGGAGATCTGGGTGATCGTGTCGTCAGATCGGAGCGAACTACGAAGTGATGTATGACCGCTTCGACAGGCCCATCCAGTAGCCGTCAATAGCGGAATCGATTGAGGCAGTCGGATCTTCAGATGCGCCCAAAGCGACGAACAGTGGCGCCAGATGTTCGGCGGTGGGATGTGCGTAAGGCATCCCGGGTGCGCTGCGAAAGTTGATGAGGGAATCGATATCGCCGGCCTTCAGCGCCTCTGCGGCCCACAGATCGAAGTCGACCGACCAGCCGGGCGGGGTGGCCTCAATCCGCCACTCGCGCAGGTGCTGGAGACCGTGGGTGAGGAACCCCGAGCCGAGAATGAGGACGCCGTGATCGCGCAGGGGGCGAAGTCTGCGACCGAGTTCGAGTAGGCGGCTGGGTTCGAGGGTCGGCAGCGACAACTGCAGCACTGGAATGTCGGCGTCTGGATACATGATCGTGAGTGGCACCCAAGCGCCGTGGTCGAGCCCACGTGACGAATGCTGGTGCACCGACTCGGTGTCGGGCAGCACTGAAGCAACGAGGCGTGCCAACTCTGCGGCGTCCGGCGTCGGGTACGTCATCTGGTAGAACTTGTCTGGGAAGCCGCCAAAGTCGTAGACCAGTGGGGTGGCCGGGCCGGTCGCGGACAGTGATAGCGGAGCCGCTTCCCAGTGCGCCGACACGACCAGGATCGCGCGTGGGCGAGGTAACCCGGCGGCCAGCGCGACAAGTTCGCCAGACCAGCCCGGGTCGTCGAGGAGCGGCGGTGCCCCGTGCCCGATGTAGAGGGCGGGTGCTCGGTCGATATTTACCTCGGACATGGGCTGCCTTTCTAAGCTCCGCAATCATCCCAGACAAGAAGTTGAACAGTCAACTAATACCCGACGGGCCTCCGTCCGGGTGAGTTGCTGATCGTTGGCCCGCAGATGAGTCCGTATGCTCGGTGCTGTGATCTCTGTTTCCGGGGTTTTCTACCTCGCCGTCTATTGGGCCTGTCTGGCGATGGGCGTCGCTGCGTTCGTTGACGCGATTCGCCGTCGGCCCGATGCGTTCGTGGCAGCCGATCGCCAAACCAAGGTCATCTGGCTGGGCATCCTGGGTGGCAGCATCGCCGCGCAGATTATGTTCCCAGCGATTGGTGGAGGCGCTCTCTCCATCCTTGGGCTCGCGGGGATCGTTGCCTCGATTGTGTATCTGGTTGACGTGCGACGTCGGCTCATCGATGTGTCGAGCGGCCCGCGCTGGTGACCTCCACGCGCGTCGCCCGTCCGGTGGGCGTCGTAACGCGCGGCACTACCCATCCCAACCGGCTGCGTCGGGTTGATCGCTGGATAGTGCACGCCACCGCCGCAGATCTTCGAAGGTCCGCAGACCCGCTGGTCGTCGATCTGGGTTACGGGGCAGCGGCTTGGACCACACGCGATCTACGAACCCAACTACGTAGCATCCGCGATGATGTTCGCGTGGTCGGTATCGAAATTGACCCGGAGCGGGTTGCCTCGGCGCAGCCTTGGGCCGACGACACACTCTCCTTTGTCCGTGGGGGATTCGAGATTCCCATAAGCGCTGAGCCCATTGTGATTCGGGCCTTCAACGTGCTTCGACAATATGACGAAAGTGCAGTCGTCGACGCTTGGTCTCGGATGACTTCTCGGCTCTGCCCGGAGGGTTGGCTGATTGAAGGCACGTGTGACGAGCTCGGTCGGCACGCATGGTGGGTCAGCCTGCGAGCGGGGCAATCCACGCCAGTCTCACTGACCTTGTCGACGCGCCTGGCTGACCTCCAGCGGCCTTCCGATCTTGCCGAACGACTTCCCAAAGCACTCATCCACCGTAATGTCGACGGCGAGGCGATCCACGAGTTGCTCGTCAGGCTCGACAAGCACTGGGCTAGTGCGGCACCGCATGCAGCATTTGGCGTGCGCCAGCGCTGGATCGCGGCGATGCGCTCACTCCGAGAGTCTGGTGTTCCAGTGCTTGATGGCCCCGCTAGGTGGAAGCTCGGCGAGCTCACGGTGCCGTGGAACTTCTCGTGACCGACCGGCGCCAACGGCGCTAGCGAAAGGCGCACGGGTCAAAAAGCCTTGCCCCACTGTCGATCTTGGCCGTGCGTCGCCCAGAAGTGCTCGGCTCAGGCTCCGACTTACGACTTGCCCTGATTCGCTACCGCGGCGGCCGCAGATACTGCAGCGTCGGGGTCGAGATACTCGCCACCGGGCACTAGAGGTCGCAGTTGCGAGTCGAGTCGGTACACCAATGGAATGCCCGTTGGGATGTTCAACCCGGCGATGTCGGTATCGGAGATACCGTCGAGATGCTTCACGAGCGCGCGCAGCGAATTGCCATGTGCGGCAACGAGAACCGTCTTCCCTGAGCGGAGGTCGGCGACGATCACGTCCTCCCAATACGGGATGAGCCGGACTACGACATCCTTCAAGCACTCGGTTGCTGGGCACGACTCGGGTGGCAGCATCGAGTAGCGCACGTCGTTGGCCTGCGCGAACTCATCGTTGGGATCGATCGGAGGTGGGGGTACGTCATATGAGCGGCGCCAGAGCATGAATTGCTCCTCACCGAATTCGGCCAGCGTGGCCTTCTTGTCCTTGCCTTGTAGTGCACCATAGTGCCGCTCGTTGAGCCGCCAATTGCGTACGACGGGTATCCAGTGACGATCGCATTCATCAAGTGCCAGTTGCGATGTGCGGATCGCTCGTCGAAGCAGTGAGGTGTGCACGACGTCAGGAAGAACGCCGGCTTCAGCGAGTAGCTGGCCGCCTCGGCGGGCTTCGGTTTCGCCCTTCGCCGTGAGGTCGACGTCGACCCAGCCGGTGAACAGGCTCTTCTCATTCCAGGTGCTTTCACCGTGCCGCAGAAGGACAAGGGTGTAGGGAGCATCGCTCATGTGCTCAGTCTGCCCGACCGCTGGGTGAAGTCAGTGGTCAGGCTCGGCGAGGTGCCGGAAAGCTTCGAGGTTGTCGGTCGATTCCCCACGGCTCACCCGCCACTCCCACTCGCGCTTGATCGAGGTAGCGAAGCCAAGTTCCAAGATGGTGTTGAACGAACCATCGGCGTATTCGAGTACTGATCCCAGAATGCGATCGATCTCGTCGGCGCTCACCGATGAGAGCGGAAGACGTCCGGATAGATAGATGTCGCCGAGACGGTCGATCGCGAAAGCCACGCCATACATGCGCAGGTTGCGCTCGAGCAGCCAGCGAAACACAGCCTCGGTGTTTTCATCGACATGCCTTGCCACGAAGGCCTGCACGGTAAGCGCATGTTCCCCGGCAACGATCGAACATGTGGTGCGCTGCTTACGTTCGCCTGGCAACACCACGACGAAGTGGCCCGGCTCGGTCTCCTCGACGTCGAGGTCGTGGGTGGCGAGAACAGCGCGAAGGATCTGCGCGGCATCGGAATCTGCTGGCTTACGCGCTGGCTGACTGGTCGTTGGATCTGACGTCACAGTGGTGTCACCGCAGCAGTGCGTCGGCTGAGATCCGCCGATTGCGTGACGCAAGCGCATCCCGATAGACCTCGAGGGTCGCACTTGCTGTTGCTTCCCAACCGAAGCCGGCTGAATGCCCGATGGCACCGCGTGCGTACTTGGCTCGCAGTGTGTCGTCGGTGAGAAGACCAGCGAGGGCGTTAGCCCATTCACGTGGGTCATGACCGTCGACTAGCACCCCGCTCACTGAATCAGCGACTGCCGTGGGCAGGCCGCCGACGCGAGCGGCGATCACCGGGATGCCCGATGCCTGCGCCTCGATGGCCACGAGACCGAACGACTCGGAATACGAAGGCACGACGCAGATATCGGCGGCGCGGTACCAATGCACGAGTTCGTCGTGGCCTACGGGCGGTACAAACCTCACGAGGTCGCCGATGTGCAGTTCGACGGCGAGGTCCTCGAGCGCATGCGGGTGTGCCAGACCTGAGCCGGACGGCCCACCGACGACCACGAGTTGTATGCGGTCCCGCAGCGACGGGGTTGCGGTCACCAATGCAGCTGTTGCCCTCAGGAGTACATCGGGGGCCTTGAGTGGCTGGATTCGGCCGACGAATAGCAAAATAAGTTTGTCGTCGGCCAACCCCACGCGTGATCTGGCCTGTGCTCGGTTCCCGGGCGTGAACGAATCGAGATCGACCCCGGGATGTACTACAGCGACTCGATGCGGATCCGCGTTGTAAAGATCGATGAGTTGACGCGCTTCGGTATCAGTATTGGCGACAAGGCGGTCAGCGGCATCGACCACCTGCTGCTCTCCGATCACCCGGCCTTCGGGTTCGGGGGCGTCGCCCTCGGCCAGGTTGAGGTTCTTAACCTTGGCCATGGTGTGCATCGCATGTACGAGTGGAACGTTCCACCGTTCGGATGCCAGCCAGCCCACTTGCCCGGAGAGCCAGTAGTGCGAGTTCACCAGGTCATACCAGCCCTCTGGCCGGCTGGCTTCGGCCCGCAAGATACCGGAGGTCACGGCGCACAACTGGCCGGGCAGGTCCTCTTTCCACAGGCCCTGGAAGGGTCCGGCTGTGATGTGACGGACAGTCACGCCCTCGGACATCTTGACCATTGGCGCGAGATCGCCCGACGTGGCACGCGTGAAGATATCGATCTCAACACCACGAGCAGCGAGCCGCTTGGCAACCTCAGTGATGTAGACGTTCATGCCGCCAGCATCGCCAGTGCCGGGCTGGTCTAGAGGCGAGGTGTGCACCGAGAGCAGTGCGATCCTGTTGGGGGTCGGACGGAATCCGGGGACGCCGTCGTGCTCGTGTGATCTGTCCCAATCAAGGGGATCGATCGAAGCTATAGCCATGCAGACCCCTCCTCCACCCGCTCGGACGCCTTGCTTAGCGTCTCACGAAGAGTGAACCAGTTCTGAGTCTGGCGCATTCCACCCGGTTCCGCGAAGTGGAGTGTGGCTGCCTAGTTGGCTGCCTAGTTGGCTGCCTGGATCGACAATCAGCGAGAAGTTGTTCCGGCTGGGCGGTCGAGCCGCCCAGCCGAGTAGGCCGTGGCGTCAACCAGGTTGTACGGCTCGCCAGTGGCGACGTAAACCACCCGCTTGGCGATAGTGACGGCATGGTCGGCGAAGCGCTCGTAGAAGCGCGAGAGCAGCGTGACGTCAACGGCGGCCTCGACCCCGTGAGACCAGGTTGGGGCGAGAACGGTGCGAAACATCTGGCGGTGCAGGCGATCCATGTCCTCGTCCGTATGCGCGACGTCAGCAGCCCGGGCCACGTCCTTAGTGGAGATCACCAGGCCGGTCTTGGTGACGACGTCGTAGGCAACGTTGCCCATCTCCTCGAAGGTGGGGCGCAACTCGTCGGGCACAGCCGATGCCGGGTAGCGCATGCGGGCTGCCTTTGCCACGTGGGCAGCAAGATCGCCCATCCGTTCGAGCGATGCCGAGATTCGTAGCGCCGCGACAACGATTCGAAGGTCGGTTGCTACCGGCTGTTGCCGCGCCGACACCTGGAAGCAGTCAGCTTCGACTTGAGCTGCTACGTCGTCAATCAAGATGTCGCCAGCGATAACGGCCTCGGCGAGATGGAGATCGGCGTCGAGCAGTGACTTCGTTGCGTTCTGCATCGCAGTGGCCACGAGATGAGTCATTTCGACCAGATCGTCGCTCACCCGGTCAAGTTGCTCGTGGTAGACCTCACGCATCGGACATGCCCTTCATGTCATGGGTTCACGCGAACCCGTTCGTGTCAGTCTGCTTGCCTGGGACGCTGTCGCGGCGCAGACACGCAACAAAAGTCTACTGCGCCATACGATTCCATCAGTGGAACTGAACGCTGGCAATACATCTGGTGAACATTGTGTGAGTCATTGGCGAAGGTCGTGGGTTTGGCCGCATGTCAACGGTTCGCCCGGTAGGGGCGCTCTTCGCGAGCGCGTTATGGTGACGCACGTGGACGTAAGTACCGGCACAGCCCTGATTGCTCTTGCGGCCGCTGGCGTTATCGGCGCAGTCGCATCAGCAGCCATGCGGCCAGCCGGACGGGTAGCGGTCGCAGCCGACGGCACGTCTGGATCTCTTGCTGAGACCGATGATGCGGGCGTCCCTTCTCCGAACGTCCCCGAGGGGCTGAGTCGACTCCTCGATGTCCTTCCCGGCGCGGCGCTCGTTGTGGGAGCCGACAACACCGTCTTGCGCGCATCTGCTGAAGCCGCCAGCCTCGGGCTGATCGAGGGGTCTCGCGTCGACATCCCTGAGGTGGTCACGCTGGTAGCTCGTGTGCGCCGCGACGGCGTCATTCGCGAGGAAGAATTTGAACTGCGCCGTCCGCCTCTCGGCCGCACCGTCCTGCACGCCCGGGTTCGAGTTGCTCCGCTCTCCACGACAACAGCGCTTGTGCTGGTTGAGGATCTGTCCGAGGCCTATCGAGTTGACGCGGTGCGGCGTGACTTCGTCGCAAACGTCTCCCACGAACTCAAGACACCTGTAGGGGCACTGTCGCTGCTCGCTGAGGCGGTGCAGAGCGCCAGCGATGATCCTGAGGCTGTGCAGCGGTTCTCGGCCCGCATGCAGGTTGAGTCGCAGCGTCTGACTAACGTCGTCAACGACCTGATCGATCTGTCCCGTCTGCAAAGTGGCGACTTGATCACGCATTCAGCCTTGGTCGATATCGACCACGTGATGGCAGAAGCCGTCGATGCGACGAAACTCATCGCCCACGCTCGTGAAATCGACGTCATCGTCGGCGGCCTTGTCGATGCCGAGGTTCGAGGCGACGAGGGCCAGCTCGTGATGGCAGTGCGCAATCTGCTCACCAATGCCATTGCCTACAGCCCGCCAGGCACCCGAGTGGCTGTGGCAGCTCGGATCACTCATGGAGTCGTCGAGGTCGACGTCACTGATCAAGGCATTGGCATCCCAGAGGGTGAGCAGTCGCGCATCTTCGAACGCTTCTACCGTGTCGATCCGGCTCGTTCCCGGCAGACTGGCGGCACTGGCCTCGGTCTTGCCATCGTCAAACATGTCTGCGTCAACCACGGTGGCGACTGCTTGGTGTGGTCGGTTGAGGGTGAGGGCTCGACCTTCACCCTCCGGCTTCCCGTTGCCCTACCTCTGTCCGTACCCGTACTCATCAGCGAAGGAGAACTGACGCAGTGACCCGTGTACTCGTGGTTGAGGATGAGGAGTCTTTCTCGGATGCGCTCTCGTTCATGCTGCGCCGTGAAGGCTTTGAGGTTGGCGTGGCCTCAACTGGAACCGATGCAGTAGCGATGTTCGACCAAAGTGGCGCTGACCTCGTGCTGCTCGATCTGATGTTGCCCGGCATGTCGGGTACCGAGGTATGTCGACACCTGCGTCAACGATCCAATGTGCCGATCATCATGGTCACCGCCAAGGACGGCGAGGTCGACAAGGTGATCGGGCTCGAACTCGGCGCTGATGACTACGTCACCAAGCCGTTCTCCTCGCGAGAACTCGTCGCCCGAATCCGCGCAGTATTGCGTCGGGCGAATGAGCCCGACGAGTTGTTGTCGCCCACGCTCGAGGCCGGCCCCGTGCGGATGGACATTGAGCGGCACATCGTTACCGTGTCGGGCGAGCCAGTTTCCCTGCCTCTCAAGGAGTTTGAGTTGCTTGAGTTACTGCTGCGAAACTCTGGACGAGTACTCACTCGTGGCATGTTGATCGACCGAGTGTGGGGTTCGGACTATGTGGGCGACGGCAAGACCCTTGACGTTCACGTAAAGCGCTTGCGCGCGAAGATCGAAGCCGACCCAGCCAACCCAGCCCACCTTGTGACGGTGCGCGGGCTGGGCTACAAGTTCGAGAACTGAGCGCGCTGGCTCAGCCCGCTAGTCGCATCGTCCTAACCGGCGGGTTCGACGACCCGGCCCACTAGGACAGCGGTGCGATGTTCGCGTAGATGCCGATCGGTGCGACGGTGAGCACGTGCATTGGGATGCGTCCCGAGTTCTGGAACACCAGCTCGATGTCGACGTAGGCGGACGTGTCGACCTTCAGGCCGACGAAGTCCGCGTGATTGGTGCCTTCGTACCCAAGTCGGGTTGCTGACGATGTCGGCAGTGGCAGGGTTCCTGACATCGCGCTTGCACCACCGAGAGTCACAGTGCTGCCCTGTGGCATGAGGACGTTGACGCTCACCAGTGCGTCGTCGGGTCCGCCGTTGACGATTGTGCCGATCAAGGTGGCTCGTGTGGTGCCATCGGGTGCGGTGACGATAGTGATCCCGCGGATTTGCAGTGCCCCAAGGTCGACGTTGGCTCCATTGCCTGATGCCTTCTGCGTGCTTGTGCCGGCATTGAAGCCGATCGCGCATCCGCTGAGTCCTGAACACAGGATGAGGGCGCTGACCGCGGCGATACCGCGGCGGAGGACAAAGATGCGGGGCACGGGACGCTCCCAGTGAGCAAACGGGTGAACAGTCAGCGGCTCGACGTTCGATCCGCAACTGAGGACAGCGGCGTCAGCCTAAGGCATAGCAATTACTGGCCAGTCGCCTGATCCCTGATTAGTGGTTCCGTCGCAGGTCAGAGCCCATTCAAGGGGGGTTCTAACCCCCAGTCGAGGGCACTCGAATGGGTGAATGTGCCTCTGACCTGCAAAAACGCCTCTTTGAGCACGGGATTTACCGTGGTAAAGTGGCCTTACTCAAGAGGGGAAATACGCATATGGCGTTCGTTGTCGGCGACACAGTTGTTTACCCACACCACGGGGCAGCTCTGATTGAAGCCATCGAAAAGCGAGTAATCAAGGGTGTCGAGCGGGACTATCTGGTCCTTCGAGTGGCCCAGGGTGATCTCACCGTTCGGGTTCCCTCTGACAACGTTGATCTGGTGGGCGTCCGCGATGTCGTCAACCAGGAGGGTTTGGACCGCGTCTTTGACGTGTTGCGCCAGCCCTACACCGAAGAGCCCACGAACTGGTCGCGTCGCTACAAGGCCAACCTCGAGAAGTTGGCCAGTGGCGATGTCATCAAGGTGGCCGAGGTCGTTCGCGATCTGTGGCGCCGTGAGCGCGAGCGTGGCCTCTCGGCCGGCGAGAAGCGCATGCTGGCTAAGGCTCGCCAGATCCTGGTATCTGAGCTCGCACTTGCTGAGAAGACCAACGAGGACAAGGCCGAGGCCATCCTCGACGAGGTACTCGCTTCCTGATCGTCCTGCCTGCGTTGCGGGCATGGTCGATGCTCCTCGGCGGGAGGTTGGCATGGCGCTAGGACGTTCGAGCGAGCCCGGTTATCTACGCGCGATGCCGAGTGAAGTGTTTGTGGCCCGCGCTGCTTCCTGTTGTCAGGTTATGAACCATGTCCTTCACAGCGCCGGAGAAGTACGGTGACTCGCACCGCCGTGATCGTCCCTGCGGCTGGACGAGGTGAGCGCCTCGGGCCAGGTGTCCCCAAAGCCTTGCGGCTACTCGGCGGTGTCCCCATGCTCGTGCATGCAGTGCGTGCGCTGACCGCCGCACGCTCAGTAGGGCTGGTCGTGATCGCAGCACCTGAGGACGGTGTCGCTGCGGTGTCTGCGCTACTCGCCGAACATGGCCTAGTCGACGCCGGTGCCGGACGAGCGCCCACGATGGTTGTAGCCGGTGGCGATACTCGGCAAGACTCGGTCGCCCGTGCGTTGGTAGCACTTCCCGCGGATATCGATGTGGTCTTGGTGCACGATGCCGCACGGCCCCTCGTACCAACCTCCCTGGTCGATGCGGTGGTGGCCGCGGTACGCGCGGGCGCTGATGCCGTCGTCCCCGGGCTACCGGTCGCCGACACCGTGAAGTCGGTGGGTCGTGGCGATTTGGTCACCGCCACGTTGGATCGGTCGATACTGCGCGCTATTCAGACTCCGCAGGGCTTTCGCCGATCGGTCATCACTTCGGCGCATGCGGCTTCTGACCCCGACGCTCCGGCCACCGATGACGCCGGACTCGTCGAAGCGCTGGGCGGCACGGTGTTGGTCGTGCCCGGTGACGAAGAGGCGTTCAAGGTGACTCGGCCACTGGATTTGGTGCTCGCTGAGGCAGTGCTTGCCCGTCGAAGGGCGTCCGGTGTCGTCGGCTGAGCGCGGCCTACCGCGCACTGGCATCGGAGTCGACGTCCACCCGTTCGAGGCTGGACGAGTGCTCTGGCTCGCCTGCTGCGAATGGCCGGGCGAGACCGGAGTCGGCGGTCACTCCGATGGCGACGTTGCCGCGCATGCTGCCTGTGATGCGTTGCTCTCAGCCGCTGGGCTCGGCGATCTAGGTGCCATCTTCGGCACGGATCGGCCCGAGTGGTCGGGCGCGTCCGGCGCAAGGTTGCTCGCCGAAGTTGCGCGTCTGGTCAGTGAATCTGGGTACGTCATCGGAAATGTCAGTGTTCAAATCATCGGCAACCGACCCAAGATTGGGCCAAGACGGTTGGCCGCTGAGCAGGCCATGAGTGCCGCGATCGGCGCTCCCGTATCGGTCGCGGCCACCACCACCGATGGCCTCGGACTCACTGGTCGAGGCGAGGGCATTGCAGCGATTGCCACCGCGTTGATCGCACCTGCGTAATTCGTCGCTAACCGGCTTTTTCGGTCGTGCCGCTATCGCCGGTAGGCTGACGCCGTGACTCTGCGCCTACATGACACCGCTACCAGGGCGGTTCGCGACTTCGCTCCGCTTGAGGCCGGTCGTGCGTCGCTCTATCTGTGTGGTGCCACAGTGCAGGCCGCACCGCATGTGGGGCACATACGTTCGGGCGTCAACTTCGATGTGCTTAGCCGCTGGCTGCGCGCGCGAGGGTATGAGGTCACGTTTTGTCGAAATGTCACCGACATCGACGACAAGATCATTGCCAAGGGTGAGGCCGAGGGTCGCGCCTGGTGGGCAGTGGCCGCTGAGTTCGAACGCGAATTCGCTTGGGCCTATGACGTTCTGGGCTGCACTCGTCCCACGGTCGAGCCAAGAGCCACCGGACACGTCACCGAGATGATCGAACTCATGCATACCCTCATCGATTCCGGCCACGCTTATGCGGTCGATGGCGATGTCTACTTCGATGTGCGCTCCTTCGGCGAGTACGGCGCACTGTCGGGCCAACGTCCCGATGACATGCAGGCTGCTGGCGACTCAGCGGGCGATCAGCGAAAGCGTGATGCTCGCGACTTCGCCTTGTGGAAGTCGGCCAAGGAAGGCGAGCCCTCGTGGCCAACCCCGTGGGGTCTGGGTCGTCCCGGCTGGCACCTTGAGTGCTCAGCTATGGCCGCGAAATACCTTGGGCCTGCGTTCGACATTCACGGTGGCGGCCTTGATCTGATCTTCCCGCATCATGAGAACGAGATTGCGCAGTCGAAGGCCGCGGGTCAGCCGTTCGCTAACTACTGGTTGCACAACGCCTGGGTCACAACCAGTGGCGAGAAGATGAGCAAGTCACTTGGCAACTCGCTACTAGTTCGCGAAGTCGTACGTCGAGTGCGACCGATCGAGTTGCGTTACTACCTCGTGTCAGCGCACTACCGTTCGATGATCGAGTTTTCCTTCGATGCACTCGAGGAGAACGCGGTGGCTTTCCGTCGGGTGGAGGGGTTTCTCGCCCGTGCCTGCACCGAGCTCGGCGTCGCCTCTGGCACGGTTGATCCTGCGGCCAGACCCGCTGAGTTCGACGCGGCCATGGACGATGATCTCGGTGTGCCGCAGGCACTTGCGGTATTGCATGACACCGTTCGTGATGGAAACTCGGCGATTTCCGGTGGCGATGTTGAGGCGCTACGTCGAAGCTTCGAAGCCGTGGTTGCCATGCTCGACGTTCTGGGTGTGAACCCGTATGCGGCGCCGTGGATCGCGTCGCAGGGCGACGACGAGAAGTTGCGCGATGCGATTGATCACCTTGTTGACGGACTGTTGACCGCGCGTACCGATGCTCGGGCCGCGAAAGATTGGGCTACTGCTGATCGCATCCGCGATCAGTTGGCGAACGCGGGCATCGTTGTCGATGACACCGCAGGCGGCGCGCGTTGGTCGTTGGCAACCGGTAAGGACCTCTGATGCCAGGTAATTCCCAACGTAAAGGCGCGATGCGCAAGCCAGGTTCGAAGAAGGGATCCACTGCGGGTTCTGGTGGCCAGCGACGTCGCGGGCTCGAGCCGAAGGGCCCGACCCCGAAGGCCACTGAGCGCGATAAGCATCCCGCTGCTCGGCAGGCGCGTGCCAAGGTCAAGCGCGCTGAGGCTGATGCCCGAACCGCTCCGGTGTCCGGCTCGGGTGCTCGTGGTGGCACATCGGTGCGCACGCGCAAGGACGGCACCGAGTTGGTGATCGGCCGTAACTCCGTGCTCGAAGCAATGCGCGAGCGAGTACCTGGTATCGCATTGCACGTGCAAACGTTCATCGATGCCGATGAGCGAATTCGCGAGATCATCGTGCTCGCTGCCGAGCGGGGGCTCTCGCTGCGTGAGTCTTCCCGTGCCGAGCTCGACAAGTTGACCGCGGGAGCGATCCACCAGGGTCTCGCCTTGATCGTCCCGCCCTTCGAGTACTCCGAACCTGATGACCTACTTGCGTTTGCCAAGGACGCCGCGGAATCGCCGCTGATCGTTGCACTGGATGGTGTAACCGATCCGCGAAATCTCGGCGCGATCGTGCGGTCCGCTGCGGCATTTGGCGCACATGGGGTACTCATCCCGGAACGACGCGCTGCCGGAATGACTGCGTCGGCGTGGAAGACCTCGGCCGGAGCCGCTGCCCGCGTGCCGGTTGCGCGCGCAACCAATCTCACGCGCGCCCTGAAGGCCTACGCAGAGGCCGGTTGCATGATCGTCGGGCTGGCGGCTGGCGGCGAGTCCCTTGATGCGTTGGATCCAGAACTGGCACGCGGCCCATTGGTCTTGGTGATCGGTAGCGAGGGCGCTGGCATTTCTCGGCTTGTCTCGCAGACGTGCGATGTCACGGTCGGTATTCCGATGATGACCGCTACCGAGTCGCTTAACGCCGGCGTTGCGGCAGGGGTCACGCTCTACGCGATTAGTGCTCTACGTCGAGCTCGCTGAATTCCTCAGCGAGCGCCCGGGGCTTGTTGATCGCATCGCCCAGCATTGGGAACACCAGCACTGACAGCGCGCCAGCGCCCACGAGTGCCGCACCGTTCTCGGGCCGCATGAAGCCGTTCGAGACCTCGAGAGAAGTGATCGCGACGAGGATCGGCAATGCGGTGGCAACATACAACGTGAACTGACTGCGCTCTCGTTGGTCGGGGATTGCCTTGCGGTAGAGGAAGTACTGCGGAACGCCTCGAACAGCAAGCAGCAGTGCGAAGAACATCAGCAGGCGCAGGGGGTTTGCAATGATCGAGTTGATGTCGAGATTGGCTCCGCTCATGACGAAGAACAGCGGAATGAAGAAGCCGAAACCGATGGCCTCCATCTTCGGGGTGAGCCGGTTTGACTCGCCGACCGGCGAGTACCGCCGCAGGATCACTCCAGCGACGAACGCGCCGAGCACCGCGTCGAAACCGAATTTGGCAGTGATGAGCAACAGACCGAGAAGTAGCACCATTGTCCAGCGCACTGCTGTTTGAGAACTCGTGTGCTCTCCGCGCTCGACGATCGTAGCCAGCCGCCCACTCGCCATCCGTCCTGGCGCCAGGTACAGCACGACGGCAAACACGGCGAACAGGGCGAGTAAGAGAATCTCGGCTAAGAAGGAGCCGGACCCAAGCAGTATCGCGATCGCGAGGATCGGGCCGAACTCGCCGGCGGCACCAGCACCCATGAACATCATGCCAAATCGAGTGTGGAGCAGGCCGCGGTCTCGAACTACCGGGAGAAGGGTGCCCAACGCGGTGCTGGCTAGTGCGATCGCGACGCCAGCCAAATCGCTGACTATTCCGGCCAGCCAAAGACCCGATACAACAATGAACGCCAACAGGATCGAGGTGGCCCAGCCAATGAGTGCTAGCCGTCCGGACTCGCCTTCGATTGCCTTGCGATCGAGTTCGTAGCCGGCCAGAAAGAACAGGAGCCCGAGCCCGAGTTCGCTGAAGGTTCGGAGCGTCTCGTCGAGATGCACTAGACCGAGAACCTGCGGCCCGACGATCACGCCAAAGGCCAGCAGCAGAACGACTTCGGCGATCCGCAGCCGCAGGAGCCCCACGGCGATGGGCACGATCGCTGCTACGAGAGTGAGGACAAGCAGACTCGCGAGGTCGGCATCGAGCAAGCTTTCCGAGACAGCAAGGAGCGCTGACGACATGAGTCCCCCTTTCGCGTATTTTGCCATGACATCAGTGGTGACCGCACCCTGATGCGAGTGCGGCCACCACCGATGTCGTTGTGTGGCTAGCTGAGTCGAGCGCCTGTCTCGACATGGAAAACGTGCTGGTGATTGGGCACGATGTCGACATAGACGACATCGCCCTTCATCGGTGGGTTGCGCCCGTCGGTACGCACGATGACATCACGCGACGTACCGTCGACGAGATCAACGTGACCGTAGACGTAGGCGTCGGCGCCAAGGCTTTCGACGACATCAACCTCGACCGACCAGCCGTCGGCCTCGGTGACGATGCGCAAGTCTTCGGGGCGGAAACCGACAGTGACCGTGCTCGTGCCGCCGGCACCGGCTTGTGTGACGACATCAGAAGGTAGCGGGATGGTGCGCTCCACGCCGTTGCTGCCACCGATCTTGGCGCCCCCAGCGGTGAGCGGAATCGTGAGCAGGTTCATCGCTGGTGATCCGATGAAGCCGGCGACGAAGACGTTGATGGGGTGGTCGTACAACTCACGCGGCGATGCGCACTGTTGCAGGACCCCGTCCTTAAGGACGGCAACGCGATCACCCATGGTCATGGCCTCGACCTGATCGTGTGTGACGTAGACAGTGGTGACGCCGAGACGACGTTGCAAGGAGGCGATCTGCGTGCGGGTCTGGACGCGCAACTTCGCGTCGAGGTTGGACAGCGGCTCATCCATCAAGAACACCTGCGGCTCACGCACAATGGCGCGACCCATCGCAACTCGCTGACGCTGGCCACCGGACAAAGCCTTGGGCTTGCGCTCGAGGTAATCCTGAAGATCGAGCAGCTTTGCGGCTTCGGCAACGCGGGTTGCGATGTCGGTCTTGTTGACCCCTGCGATCTTCAGTGCAAAGCCCATGTTCTCTGCCACGGTCATGTGCGGATAGAGCGCGTAGTTCTGGAAGACCATTGCGATGTCGCGATCCTTGGGCGGCAAGGTGGTGACATCACGCGGGCCGATGTAGATGCTGCCCTGGTCGACGTCCTCAAGCCCGGCGAGCATGCGCAGGCTGGTGGATTTACCGCAGCCTGAGGGGCCGACTAGAACGAGGAACTCGCCGTCCGCGATATCGAGATCGAGTTGATCTACTGCGGGGATGGTTGACCCGGGGTAGGTACGGGTTGCCTTGTCAAAAGTGACTGTGGCCATGGTGGAACATTCCCTTCACCGGCAGGAACGTGCCGGACGATCCGATGTGACAGGGGTACCGCGCGGATGCGCAGTGTGCGCGACTCTACCCTGCCCATCCGCGTGCGTCACCGGGCTGAACCTTCGGATTCAGGCAGCGCCGCTAGGGCTTCGGTGTAGCGCTTGGGCTTGCGGCCGGAGCAGAGGTGTGACCGGGCACGCTCAGCGTCTCTCCGGGCACACCCACGACTCGACGGGCCACCATGAACGGATGTCCAGAAGTTGGGAAACCCCAAAAGGTTTCGACCTTTGCGACATCGCCGCACGAGTTCGTGTGCGCCATCCACTGTGTGGCACCACCGTCTGGCGAGCCTAGGTACATCACTACGTGCTTGTAGGGGCAACCACCTTCGGGGCACGTGTCATACAGGACCAGGTCGCCCGGGCGCAATGCCGCCGGCGCGACATACGCATAGTGGGGATCCAGACTCACGCCGTCCCACGGAACCATGTTGCGAGTAGATGGAGCCCAGGTAGTACCAGCGGTGCCTAAGCCCGCGCCTTCGGAGTACGCGCGCGATACGAACGATGAACAGTCCATGCGGAATGGGAGCATGCGCCCGGCACCGCCGCATGCGTACGCGGCACCAAGATGCAGGAACGCCCACTTGATCGCCAGGGCAGCCTGAGGTGTTGCAGCCTGCTTAACCGCAGTGCGGCAAAGCTTTGCGGCACCGATGAACTCGGCTCCGTCGCGAAGCGTCCCGGGGACGTCGTCAGTGGGACAGCCGTCCGGCCCGATGGTGCGCTGTGGCGGAACGATGTCGAGCTGTCCGAGTTGGGCGTCGATGGCTGTCAATTGCTGCTGCAGGTCACTCAGCGAAACGATGGCCGCGATCTCCGTGCTGTGCGCTGCGTCGATCGCATTTGTGAGGCTGGTGGCCTGTACTTCCGCGATCGCCATCATCATGCGCGCGGTCACTGCGTCCGCAACTGTGTTGTTGGCGGCCACGCGAGTCATCTGGATCGTGTTTAGCCTCGCGAGGAATGACTCTGGCCCACCGGTCAGCGCAGTCGCGATGGCGCCGAGGCCGCTGTCGCCCTGCTGGTAGATCTGATTGGCGACGTTGTCGACCTGCTGTGTGGTTTGTACTTGGTCGTACTTCGCGTGCTCAAGTGCGATCTGAGCCGTTGACCGTTGCAGGGCCAGGGTGGTCATTGATGCTCGCGCGTCGTCGACCATCTTCTGTGCTGCGTTGATCATGGGGACGAGTTGATCGCGCTGAGCGGTGAGGGCGAGGTAGGTGTCGACTTGACCAAGATCTGGGTTAACGCCGTCACCGATTGGAATCGGTAGCGGGATGCGGTTCGGGCTTGCTGACGGGCTGGCATCCACGGCGGGTGGGCTAGGACTTGTCGTTGTCGTTGTCGGCGAGGGTGTGACGGGTGTGCCTGTGGACTCGGACGGTGATGCGCTTGAGTCGGGAGTCGGCGACGCGCTCGGTGAACTCGATGGGGAAGCGTCTGTGGGACTGGGACTCGCGCTGGGGTTTGAAGCGCTGGGCGATGGGTCGTTGGTTGCCCTGAGTTGGGCTTGGGCAGGACCAGCGAGGGTCAGACAGAGCAGTGCGCCTAATCCGGCTGCCAACGTACGGCTCACAACACGGGGGGGCACTGTCAAATCTCCTCATGCGCACAAGTCGGGACGGCATCTGGCAGGTGTCCGCAGGGTTACATCCGATCAAGAACCACGAACGCATGCTGACCCGCCTGGGCCGGATGGGTGACGTGGCGGTCATCGCGTGATCGTTGAGATGAACTCCACTGGACTATTCATCGGCAGTGCAGCCGGGTAACTGGAGTCAGTATGGCGTTGGTGATATCGCGATTGAGAGGCGGCGAGACCTCGGTGTCAGTAGGTTGCTAGCCATGGCATCTCCCGCAGTCCTCCCGTATGGCACCTGGCCCTCGCCCATCACGGCGCAGGACATCGCCAGTGGCGCCACAGCACTAGAGTTCCCGAACTTCGCCCAGACGGCGGCCGGTGAGCAGATCTGGTGGATCGAAAGCCGCCCGCAAGCGCACGGCCGGCACGCGTTGGTGGCGCAGGCGACTGATGGCACAGTTCGTGATGTCCTCGGGCCCGAGTGGAGTCCGCGAAGCAGGATCATCGAATACGGATCGCGGCCGTGGACGTTCGTCCGCGGGCATGGCGCGGTGTTCACCTTCTGGGACGACCAGAGGTTGTACCTGTGCCCCGAGGGTGGCAGCCCACGTCCATTGACCGCGGCACCCACCGACTCGGTCAACCACATGTACGGCGAGCCGGTGACTGCGCCCGACGGCCGCAGTGTGTGGGCAGTGCGTGAGACGCATCGCGGTAACGATATCGAGCGCGCGATTGTCGCCGTTCCGCTGGACGGCTCGGCCGCCGACGACGAATCCGCGGTCACTGTTCTCGCTGAAGGCCACCGCTTCTACGGTTTCCCGTCTGCGTCGCCCGACGGGCTCCACCTCTCGTACATCCGTTGGGAACATCCCCAGATGCCTTGGGATGGAACCGAACTCGTGGTTGCCGACCTCGTCGAAGGTGGCACCGCCAATCATCGGGTGCTCGCTGGTTCGGCCACTGAATCAGTGATGCAACCAGAGTGGGCTGACAACGCCAACGTCTATGCGATCAGCGATCGCACAGGCTGGTGGAACATCTATCGGTTTGGAATTGACGATGCATCGGTGCAGGCGTTGGCACCCCGCGAGGAGGAGTTTTCGACTCCGCTTTGGCTGCTCGGTTTCACCACCTACGGGGTGCTGGCTGACGGTCGTCTTGCGGTGATTCATGGTGTGGGCGAGCAGCGTCTTGGGCTTCTCGATCCTGTCACTGGCGATCTCTTCGACATCGATACGGATTTGCAGTTTTCTGAAGAGGTGAAAGTCAGTGGCTCACGCGTTGTGAGTCAGGCTGGCAATGCCACGAATGCTTGGGCTGTCACGGTCGTTGATGTGGCTGCCCACACGATCGATGCCGTGCGCAGTTCATCGGAAGCTCCTGTTGATCCTGCTTACTTGCCGCTGGCAACACCGTTGACCGTCCAAGGACCCGGCGGTCCGATTCACGCCTGGGTTTTCATGCCGCGCAATCCTGACGCGACTGCGCCCATCGGCGAGCGGCCGCCCTTCGTGGCGTTCGTTCATGGTGGCCCAACCTCGCTGGTCCTTCCGGTGCGGTCCAAGGACAAGGCGTACTTCACCAGCCGTGGGATTGGCGTGATCGACGTCAACTACGGCGGATCATCGGGTTATGGGCGCGAATACCGCGAACGGCTCCGCGAGCAGTGGGGCATCGTTGACGTGGCTGACACGGTCGCGGCGGTCACCGGATTGGTTGAGCGAGGTGATGCTGATGGCACGCGCCTGGCGATCAGAGGTGGATCGGCTGGTGGCTGGACAACGCTGGCAGCGTTGGTCTTTGCCGACACTTTCGCGGCCGGCGCGGCCTATTACCCCGTCACTGATCTCTTGCCGTTCGCCGATGACACTCATGACTTCGAGTCGAGGTACCTCGATGGCTTGGTTGGCCCGCTACCCGAGACGCGTGATCGCTACATCGATCGGTCGCCGCTTACACACCTTGATCAGTTGAACGTTCCGGTGCTCCTCTTGCAGGGCGACGACGACAAAGTGGTGCCACCATCGCAACCCGCTGCTGTCGCCGCGGAGTTGGCGCGCAAGGGCGTGCCGCACAAGTACCTTCTCTTCGAAGGCGAGCAGCACGGCTTCCGTAAGGAAGAAAACATCGCCACTGCCTTGGAGTCTGAGCTGGCGTTCTATGGTCAGGTGTTTGGCTTTGCGCCCCAAGGCGTTTCGCCAATCACCCTCGACTGATCAACTGGCACATGGTGCTCGGGGCGCTGGTGATCCCGCTGGCCTGGATCGGCTACACGATGGTTCGGGAGTAGTCGTTGGGGCCCACCCGTACGACTTTCTTAGCGTCCCTGCGTATGGGTAGAGGACGGTGCTCGTGACTATCGGCGAGATCCTGACAGCGGGATTGGTGATTGCTCTTGTGCTCTTAGCGATCGATGAGTTGCTTGTGCGCCTCATTGGCCGCCGCCCTGTACTAACGTGATCGAGTGACCTCCACTCCACGCTGGTTCACCGACACCGGTGCCGATCATTCGCAGAACTACATCGCGCGAATGCGCGGGCTTGCCTCGAGCGGCGCTGATCTAGATGGTGAAGCGCGCTTGGTGGATGCGATGGTCACGCGAGGCGCACGGATCCTTGATGCTGGCTGCGGCCCCGGCCGCCTCGGCGCTGCGTTGGCGGCGCGAGGGCATCGAGTTGTCGGTGTCGACGTAGACCCAGAGTTGATTGCTGCGGCGATGGAAGACCACCCTGGCCCTGTGTGGCTTGTCGGTGATCTCGCCAATATCGATCTCGCGACGATGGGTGAAACTGAGCCGTTCGATGCGATCGTGGTGGCTGGCAACGTGCTGGCGTTCGTTGCGCCAGACACCGAAGTGCAGGTGCTGCGCAGTTTGGCTCGGCATCTTGTGCCTGGCGGATTCGTGATCGTGGGCTTTCACGTTGAGCGCTATGCGTTGTCGCTTTTTGACTCGCATCTGGCTGAGGCCGGCTTTGTGGCCGAGCACCGATTCGGCACGTGGGATCTGCTGCCTTGGGGTCCCGCGTCGGACTTCGCGGTCACCGTGCTCCGTCGTGGGTGATCGGCTGAACGAGGTGCGGGCCGTGCTCGCGCGCTCAGGTCGATCGGTAGGCTAGGGCGGCAATCACCAGTACGGAACATCGCCGACGTGGCGCAATTGGCAGCGCACCTGATTTGTAATCAGGTGGTTAGGGGTTCGAGTCCCCTCGTCGGCTCGGTCGCGCGACGTGGCGGGTTGATCCCCGCCATGTCGGGTGAGCGAATGTGGTGGTGCGGGGGACTCGGGAGGAGTTCGCCCTTTGGGCGAATGACGGCTCCCCTCGTCGGCTCGATCGCGCGACATGGCGGGTTGATCCCCGCCATGTCGGGTGAGCGAATGTGGTGGTGCGGGGGACTCGGGAGGAGTTCGCCCTTTGGGCGAATGACGGCTCCCCTCGTCTATGCCCGTTCACCGAATTCATTGAGGCGCTCTGCGTTTGACGTTTGCCATTGGGGCACAAGGAAAGTCAGCTGATTGGGCCTATGACGAAGGGGATCGTTACTCCCTGCTGGAGTAACGATCCCCTTGCTGTCTTGAGTTCAGGCTGTATCGAATCAGCTCGACGACTTGTTGGCCAAGAATACCGCGAGTGAATCGTCGAGTGCCTTAATCCAGGTGGTGTGGTGAGCCGGCGACTGCGTGCCGGTGATCACCGACGGGTAGGAGCGATCGCGGTAGGTGAGGATGTCCTCTTCCTTGTGGTGCTCCCACTGCTTGAACAGACGCGCGACGTGATCGACATCGAGGAACGGATAGTCGGTGGCGGCCAGCAGATCGCGGATGTACTCGGTCTGGAAGTCGATGTCGTCCGAGGGGTTCTCGCAGGCTTCTTCCTTCACTCGCCATGCGAGCAAATCGGCTTCACGAGTGGCTGCGTCGGGGAGGGCGATGCGGCCAAGAATCACATCACGTGCATACCAGGCCTGCGAGTCGAACATGTTGAAGGTGTAGTACTGATCTTGCCCGCCGAGGTACATGAACGTGGGCTGGTCCTGCCAGAAGATGCCCTTGTACAAATCCAGTGGCCACAGGCGGTTTGCACTCTTGAGGCGAAGCGAATCCGGCAGAAACGGGTAGTGGTGCAAGTAGCCCGTGCACAGCACGATCGCGTCGACATCCTTGGTACTGCCGTCGGCGAAGTGCGCTGTCTTCCCCACCACCTTGGTGAGCAGTGAACGCTCGTCCATTGTTTCTGGCCACTTGAAGCCCATTGGTGCGGTGCGGTAGCTATAGGTGACTGACTTCGCGCCGTACTTGTAGGCCTGGATGCCGATGTCCTCGGCTGAGTAGCTGCTACCGACTACGAGCAGATCCTTGCCTGCGAACTCCACGGCGTCGCGGAAGTCGTGCGAGTGCATGATGCGGCCAGGGAAGAGTTCGAAGCCCTCGAACACTGGAACATTCGGGGTAGAGAAGTGACCCGATGCGTTGATGACGAAGTCAAACTCACTCTCGGAGTAGAGGTCTGACTTCAAGTCGTGTACTCGAACGGTGTACTTCGCGGTGTCTTCGTCGTATTCGACCCAGCGCACTGCGGTCTCAAAGTTGATGTACTTCTTGACGTCAGAGCGGTTAACCCGGCCAACGATGTAATCGTGGAGAACAGCCCGCGGCGGGTACGAGGGGATCGGGCGGCCGAAGTGCTCTTCGAACGTGTAATCGGCGAACTCAAGGCACTCCTTGGGTCCGTTGGACCACAGGTAGCGGTACATGCTGCCGTGCACGGCCTCGCCATAGCCATCAAGGCCCGTGCGCCAGGTGTAGTTCCAGATGCCGCCCCACGATTCCTGGCGCTCGTAGCAGACCAGCTCGGGGATTTCTGCACCCTTGGTTCGAGCTGATTCGAAGGCACGCAGTGCGGCGAGTCCGCTGGGGCCGGCGCCGATGATGGCCACTCTGGTCATGAGTTTCTACTCCTCGAAAATCGTTGTCAGCACATACCCAAGACGATCCCACACAGACTGTCCCGTGAGTCAGGAACCTACATCCAGGGCAAGCGCAATGCGCGGTGGCCCTGCCAATTGGATTCAAGCCACATGAAGCGACCTCCTGACTCACTCAAGCGAGGTAAGTCAGGAGGTCGAACTCGAAGGTCGTGCGGCAAGCCTCAGTTGTGGTCAGTGTCGCGTACAACCATCACCGGGGTAGTCGAGTGCTGGATCAGTTGGTGTGCAGTGCTGCCGAACATGGTCGAGGCCATGTCGCCACGTCCGCGCGACCCGACCACGATTAGTCCAGCGTCCTCTCGGGCAGCTAGGTCGATCAGCGCATCGCCAATGTGATCGAGGGAAGCGCGGTAGACCTGTCCGGTCGCGGAAACTCCGGCGTCGGTGAACATCGACAGGGCATTGGCGAGGATCTGATCCGCTTCAGCGCTGGCTTCGGTGGGTGCCGGCGTGCCGCGCACAGCGGGGCTTGACATCGGCTGAATGTGCACTACAACGACCGAATCACCGACACTCTTGGCGAGGTCGCGCGCCGCTACTGCGGCTTGGTCTGCGTGGTGGTCTTCGTCGATCCCGACGAGGATGGTTCCGTACATGACTGGCTCCGATCGTGCTTGCGTTCACGGCTGAGCCAGGCCCGTGAACTCCGTGCGCGAAACATGTTCGCGGGGATGACTCCTTACCCCTCAGTGTATGAAGATTCGCCTTCGCCGGATGGGGTTTTGCAGGATTCGATCCCCGGCTGCCCGTCAGCCGTGCTCTGACGCGCGCTAAAGCCGGTGCTGGGTCGTTTCGTGGTCGGCCTCGCGAAGTTTCTGCCAGCCGCGCCAACCAAACCAGTACCACGATGCAATACCTGCTGCGATGGTCACGGGGACGGGCGCAGACCGACTGATGATCAACAGCGAGAGCATCACGAGCAGCATCTGGACGATGAACATCTTGCGGCGAGATTGGTATCCCGCGGCTCTTTTGTGAATGGCGTCAACGGTAGCCGCAGGAAGTCTCGCAGTGTCGTAGGGCGCTCCGCACTGGCACACCCCAGCAGAGCCGAGGACAACCGGCTGTCGGGTTCCGCACTTTCCGCAGACGACTGTCACATGGAAATCCGGCACGACTCCTCCAGGCAGTAAGAAACTTTCGCGACACCCTTGTAATGCGCTCAGGTTTGGCTAGTGTTCGATCAACCATAACGGCTCCGGCCGACCGTCACTGTATGCCTCTTGGAGGCGAGCAATGTCAGAGAAACAACACGAGTCCTGGGGTGGAGCCCCGTTCATCGAGGTTGAAGACCGCCAACTACTCCAGACTCTGCGCTGGTATGACGGTTTCGTTGTATCGCTCGCTTGCCCGAGCTTCCTGCTCGGTGCGATGGGCTTCACATTCGCGAGCCTAGGCACCTGGGGCACGGTGGTCTTCTGGACCATCTCGATGCTCATCGGCGCACTCATGGCGTTCATCTACCAAGAGCCAGCCATGATGTTCCCCGACAAGTCGGGTGGTATCGCGTTGTACGCCAACGAAGGCTGGAAGCGCTACACGACCCTCGCTGGGCCGATCGCAACCTTCGGCTACTGGTTCGCCTGGTCGGCTGTTCTTGCCATCAACGGCTTCCTCATCGGAAACCTGGTGGTGGCCCAGTGGCTGCCTGAGAACACCTGGGAGATTGGCTCTGCCGGGGCTCCAGGGCACATCACCCTGGCGAAGATCATCGGCATCATCTGCATCGCCGCTATCTGGCTGGTCAACACTCGTGGAATGCGAATCGGAGTCAACCTGACTTACGTCACGGGTGCGCTCCTCATGATCCCGCTGGCGGTGGTCATGTTTGGTGGCTTCGCCACTGGGAACTTCCACTCGAGCAACCTCACTTGGACTGTCGAAGGCACCGATGGCTGGACCCTGGGCCTTGTGTGGCTGTACCTCATGGGCTGGTCGTCCTACGGCGTCGAGACAGTCGCCGCCTTCGCTCCCGAGTACAAGCAGAAGCACGACACCCGCAAGGCTTTGCTGTCGGCTTCTGGCTTCAGTCTGCTGATCTATTTCTTCGTCCCGCTGGGCGTGGCTGGCACCTTGACCGACAAGGAGATTTCGGATGGTGCCACGGGGGCATACATCGTGACCGCCTTGCAGAAGATCATCGGTGGTGGAAGCGGTGCGTTGTCATCCATCTTCCTGATCCTGCTGATTGCCGGTCTGTTGCTTGCCATGAACACCGCGACCATGGACGGATCGCGCGCGCTCTATGGCATCTCGCGCGAGGGATTGACTGTCAAGTGGCTTGGTGTGCTCAACAAGCACCACGTGCCAGAGCGGGCCATGACCGTCGACTCTCTGTTCAACATCTTGCTGCTCATCATTTTTGACAGCAACCTGATCATCTTCGCGGCCAGCAACCTGGGCTACATCCTCTGCCACGTGCTGGCGTTGACGGCAGTTCTGCTGCTACGCAAGGATCGCCCGAACTGGCCACGTCCATACAAGCTCAATGGATTCTGGCTTGTCATGGCGGCTCTACTTGCCGCCCTCAACCTCGTATTGATCTTCTTCGGGATCTGGTACTTCGACCTCACCGGCTATGCGTCGGGAGCGATGATCTTCGGCATCTCGCGCGAGCTCTTCTTGGGCCCGCTAGTGCTGCTGATCGGTGTCGCGTTCTACGTATACCGTCGAGTCGGCCAGGACAAGAAGAAGTTCATCTGGGTCGACAAGTCCGAGCAGATCCCGCCGGTTGTTGAGTTCCACCAGTCATAGCGGTTACGCGAGGAACGCCGCCCGATCCCGTTAAGGGTCGGGCGGCGTTCACGTCTGTGGGCTCGCTTGTCGATTGTCGATTGTCGTTTCTCTGGCGCCATTTTGATCTAATCAGCGGCTCCTCAGCGCAGGGCTGATCGCCCACGGTGCACGCACTAACATGCCTACTGGCTCTACTACACTCGGCTCGGAGACATGCGTGCTCTTGGCGGTTGGCAAAATGCACTTGTCAGGTCCTGATGGAGGTAACAATGACGTTGCTTGCTGGCTCTACACCTAGCGGGCTGATCCTTCCGGGCGCGGGTGTCGAGCGTTACCCCGTCTCCGGTGGTGGCGCCTCGATCATCGAGATCAATGCTGGTGACGTTGCTGAACTCTGCGACGTGCATGGCGGGCAACTCGCCGAAATCTTGGTCTTGGACCGCGCTGGTAATGACCTGTTGCCATCGGCCGGGCTGCCTAGCGATGGGCCCGCACGCGCGCTTGCCGCCCTGTCACGGTCGGCTCATCCAGACGCCGCGCGGCTCACATCATTCCTGGCCAGCCACGGGGTAAATCCGCAGGCTGCAGTTGCTGCGCACGTGTTCGGCCCAGGCTCGACGGCCGGTGGCACCGTCGCTTTGACCTTCAGCTCTGCCGCGATGCTCGTCGTGCTTGCGCCCGGTGGTCCGATGGCACCTGATGGCGCCGGCCTCGCCACCGATCTCACTGTGATTGTCTTCCGTGGCTCGGGTCCGCAGACCTTTGAACCGGTGAAGCCGGTGCTACTAGCCCAACCTGACATGGACATGATCGTCGATGCATCCACGGCGCGGACGTATGAGGTCAAGGCGGGCGATTACATCCAGATCGTCGATCTAGAAGGTCGTCAGTGCTCGGATTTCATGGCCTTCGAGAAGAAGGCACTAGACCAAGGAATCGAAAAGGGTCTGTGCTCGACCGCCACCCGCACGATTGGGGGCTTGAACGTCCCGGCGCCGGGTTTGTATTCGAAGTTCTTTGACGACGAGATGATGGCGATAGTCGAGGTGGTGCGCGACACCGTCGGCCGTCACGACACATTCGCCTACGCCTGTACCTCGAAGTACTACGACGACCGCGGCTACTTCGGCCACGTCAATTGCTCCGACAATTTCAACGCCGTTCTTGCCCCGTACGCGATCGAGTCGCGCGCGGGTTGGCCGGCCATCAACTTCTTCTACAACACCTTCCTCGACGCACATACCCAGATCTACTTGGACGAGCCGTGGTCGCGTCCTGGTGACTACATCCTGCTTCGCGCACTCACTGATCTGGTGTGTGTCTCATCTGCCTGCCCCGACGATATTGATCCGGCCAACGGTTGGGTACCGACCCCTATCGGGGTGCGCACGTACCCGGCCATCGCGAAGTTCTCCCAAGGAGTGGCACACAGAGTGACTGCTGACGCTGATCCCGTTTTGACCAAGGACACTGGTTTCTCCGAGCGGATCCGAGAGCTCACCGCACGCATGACCGAGTACCGCGGCTACTGGCTGCCCACCTCGTTCTCGGGCTACGGCCCAGAGGAGGAGTACTGGGCGTGCCGCGAACGCGTTGCTGTCGTTGATCTTTCGCCACTGCGCAAGTTCGAGGTGCTCGGCCCAGATGCCGAGTCGCTCCTCCAGGCAGTGTGCACGCGCGACATCCGTCGGCTCTCGGTCGGGAAGGTTGTCTACACGGCGATCTGTAACGACATGGGTGGTATGCGCGACGACGCAACCGTCTACCGACTTGATCGCGACAACTTCCGATTTGTCGGCGGTGACGAGTACAACGGCATCTGGATGCGCGAGCAGGCTCAGCGACTCGGCCTCGAGAAGGTCTGGGTGCGTCCATCCACCGACCAGTTGCACAACATCGGCGTGCAGGGGCCCAAGAGCCGCGACCTGCTGGCCGAGATCATCTGGACGCCGCCGGCGCATCCGTCGTTGCGCGATCTGGGCTGGTTCGCCTTCACGATCGGTCGGCTGGGTTCATCAGCCGGAGTGCCACTGATGGTGTCGCGCACCGGTTACACGGGCGAGCTTGGGTACGAGGTGTGGTGCCACCCCGACAATGCCACAGAGGTCTGGGACGCGGTCTTCGCCGAAGGTGCCCAGTACCGCATTGCTCCGCTTGGACTCGATGCTCTCGATGTCTTGCGCATCGAGGCGGGGCTGATCTTCGCCGGCTATGAGTTCGACGACGAGATCGATCCGTTTGAAGCGGGTATCGGATTCGCTGTCGGGCTGAAGACCACTGACGAGGACTTCATCGGCCGCAAGGCGCTCGAGCGTCGACACGCTAACCCGAGCCGAGTCCTCGTCGGTCTTGAGCTCGAAGGCAACGAGACTGCTGGTCACGGCGAGTGCGTGCACATCGGCCGCCCGCAGATCGGTGTGGTCACCTCAGGCACTCGTTCTCCCTTGCTGCGCAAGAACATTGCGCTTGCCCGCGTCGCGGTTGAGCACTCAGCCATTGGCACCGAGGTTGAGATCGGCCAACTCGACGGTCTCCAAAAGCGCATCTCGGCAACGGTTGTTCGCTTCCCGTTCTACGACCCCGATAAGGAACGTCCGCGTTCCTGATGGACACGCTTGTGGTTGAGCAATGTCGGTAACTCCCGAGTCTCGCTTGGAAGAGCAACCGACCACCGAGCACGTTCAGCGTCGGACTCTGGGCACGCTGTCGGTAGCGCAGGTTCTCGGCGGGGTTGCAGTTGCTGGCACCATTCCTGCGGGAGCGCTGATCGCGGCTTCCCTCGGGGGAGAGGGAGTCGCGGGCCTCGCCCAGACTTTCGGAGTGCTCGGCGCAGCCATTCTGGCACTTCCACTTGCACGGCTCGCGTTGGTACGCGGTCGCCGTGCTGCCCTTGCCACTGGTTACGCGATTGGCCTAGCCGGTGCGTTCGTGGTGATCCTGGGCGGCATGACGCGGTCGCTCACATTCGTCCTGATCGGTTGTCTTCTGGTGGGCGTGGCATCGGCGGCTGGGTATCAGGCGCGATACGCCGCGATGGACTTGGCGCTGGAATCGAATCGGGCTCGAGCGATCTCGATCGTTGTCTGGGCAGGGACGATTGGCGCGGTACTTGGACCCAATCTCCTGCAGTTCTCCGGAGACATCGCCCTAACGATAGGTCTGCCCCAACTCACCGGACCATATCTCGTTGCCTGCCTGATGCTCGGGCTTTCGGTGTTGGTACTGCTGATGTTCCTTCGACCTGATCCATACCTGCTAGCGCGCGCGCTCGCCGATGCCGCAAGCGCGACCCCCGCCCCTCGACCCCAACTGCGCGACGGCCTCGCCTTGCTTCGCACTCGAGGTCGTTCCGTGCTTGGTGTCGCGTCAGTGGCCCTGGGCCACGTGGTGATGGTGATGGTGATGGTGATGACTCCCGTGCACATGTCGCATGTCGATGTGTCGCTGCGACTCATCGGTCTCGCGATCAGCGTGCACGTCCTGGGGATGTTCGCGCTGTCACCGGTGGTGGGTTGGTTGGTCGATCGAATCGGTCGAATACCAATGATTCTCGTGGGCTGCGCCGTTCTGTTTGTGGCTTGCGTGATTTGCGGGCTGGCTCCCGCTGACTCAGTGCCGGTGCTCACAGTTGGCCTTTTTCTGCTGGGGCTCGGCTGGTCGTGCACCTTGATTGCGGGCTCGACCTTGTTGACCGACGACATCGACTACGCCGACCGTCCATCGGTACAGGGCCTGTCTGATCTATTCATGAATCTCGCTGGTGCCCTTGGCGGGGCAGTGGCTGGGTTGATCGTCTACACGTCGTCCTATCCGATGCTGTGTGCCGCCGCGGCTGTGCCGGTTGTTGCGCTCACACTTGTTGCTGCGTCGCCAAAACTGCGTTCATCCTGACGATGCTGGAGTGCCACGATGGAAACGGTGGCGCTTCGGTTCGGACTATTTCAGTGCTGGGTCGCGTAACACTCGATCGAGTGTGGAGATCAGCCTGTCGGCCTCAACCTCACCCCAGACCAGCGGTGGCTTGATCTTCAGTACGTTGTTGTGTGGGCCGTCGATGCTCACAAGTACGCCAAGTTCTCGCATCCGTTCGACGACGAAAATCGCTTCTGCCGCAGCTGGTTCGCGTGTGGCGCGATCGCGGACGAGTTCAACTCCGAGATAGAGCCCGAGGCCGCGTGCGTCACCGATCAACGAGTGCTGCTCCATGAGTTTCTTGGCTCCGTCGAGGACGCGCTGCCCGATCGCCGCCGCGTTTTCCGCGAGGCGTTCGCTCTCAATAACGTCGAGCACTGCCAATCCGATCTCGGCTGAGACGGGGTTACCACCGAACGTGTTGAAGTACTCCATGCCGTTGGCGAACGAGGCTGCGATCTCGGGCGTGGTGACCACGGCGGCCAATGGGTGGCCGTTGCCCGCTGGCTTGCCCATCGTGACGACGTCAGGAATGAGGCCCTGGGTCGCGAATCCCCAGAACGCTGGACCCACTCGGCCAAAGCCCACTTGCACCTCGTCGGCGATCACGAGCCCGCCGGCTGCGCGCACATGCTCGGCCGCGGCGACCAAGTACCCCTCTGGGAGCACGACCTGTCCGCCGCAACCGACCATCGACTCGACAATCATGCCCGCGACGCCATCAGGTTCAGCATCGCGAACACATCTCGCAACGTCGTCGGCGTAGGCGCGCGCGACTTCGGATCCGTAGCCACGGTAGGCGCCGCGGTAAGGGTCGGGCATCGCTGCCACGTGCACCCACGGCGGGGCGCCTCGGCCGCCCTTGCCAGCGTGCTTGTACGGGCTTACGTCAATGAGTGCCTGGGTGTGTCCGTGGTAGCCGTGCTCGAGGCAGATGATGTCGTGCTTTCCCGTGTGCGCCCGAATGATCCGCAGCGCGAGGTCGTTGGCTTCGCTACCGGAGTTGACGAAGAAGCACACAGACAGCGGCTCGGGCAATGTTGCCGTCAGCCGCTCTGCGTATCGCAACACTGATTCGTGTAGGTAGCGAGTGTTGGTGTTGAGCACTGCCATTTGGCGAGAACCTGCGTTGACCACGTGTGGGTGGGCGTGGCCGACATGCGCGACGTTGTTGACGCAGTCGAGGTAGGACCTGCCTGAGTCGTCGAAAAGGTAGGAGCCGATCCCGCGAACAATGTGCAGCGGCGATGAGTACGACACGCTGAGGTTAGGTCCGAGCAGGCGTCGTCGATCCGCGAGTGTGGCCTCGACCGACCGGGATTCATGCGGTTGTGCTTGCTGCTCGAATCCGAGAAGCAGCGCAGGATCTGGCGAGAGGTTGAGCCAGAAACTACGCTGCGTCGGCTTTGCGACGCCGGGGTAGTCGACGTCGAGTTCGAGCAGATCTAAGATCACCTGGACGTGGACGTGGGGTGCCCAGCCGCCGTTACTTGGTGGGGCTCCGACGAAGCCGATGACATCGCCCGCCTCGACCCGCTGGCCCTCGGTGACGTGCGTGAGTGTGGCCGATGAAAGGTGCCCGTAGAGGCTGAAGAACACCACGTCGCGATCGGTGCGGTGCTCGAGGATGACCAGCGGACCATAGTCAAGATGCGCGGTGTTCTCGGCGATCCGGTGCACGATGCCCGCCAGGGGCGCGTGCAGCGCAGTGTCGGCGTGGGTCCAAACATCAACTGCCAGATGGATTGTGCGCCGTTCCTCGGCAGGGTCATCGGATGATGCGAACTCTGGAGTGCTGTAGAGCAGTCGGGCTTCGTCATATCCACCCACTGCCACTGAGTTCGCGCCGGCGTCGCGCCGAATCAGCCGACCGAATTCATCAGGTGCGACACCGATATCGGCGGCCCCGAGCAGATCGCTACCAACCGAAAGATCAAGGGGGAAGACTCGCTGCTCGGCCCATGCAGTGCCCAGCAGCGGGGATGGGCTGGCGCCTGCTAGGTGATCACGAACGTGCGCTGATTGCGGGTGCGCTTCGTAACCGCATGTGTCTCGAAGCCGGTATCGAGCCCATCTACTCGGGATCGCAGCGATCTTCGCGAGTGCGATCCACGACTCGTCTTCATCCACCGTGAGGTAGGGGTCCCCTGGCCGTTGCGCACTTTGCACGGCCGCATTCACAGCACTCATTGCCAGGCGAGTTGTGACTAGATCCCAAAGGAGGTCGAGTTCGGATTCCTGCAACGGGTACTCGGTATGAAAACCAAGCGCCACTTCGGCGACGACTCCGATTGGATCGGCGGCGTCGTGTAGGTGGTACGAGGCTGCAACTGCGACGTCGGCAATCACCACTGACCACACGAGATCTCCGAAGTCGAGCACTCCGCTCACGCGGTTGAATCGTTGAGCTGGTGAAGTGCGGCTACCAGGGTCGACCACCACGTTGTTGTCGTTGGCGTCGCCGTGAATGACGGCATGGCGCAGCGTCGACAGGCCAGCCATCGCCGGAGCTATCTGGCTGGCGTACACGAGGTCAAGCAGCGCAAGCCGCGATGGGTCGGTGATCTGGGGTCGGCCCTCGACGATCACGGTAGTTGCCTGTGCTACGTCCCAGTAGAACTCGCGATGCGCCGCCGGGTGGTCGAAGCCCGCTAGGGCTCGAGCGAGTTGGCCCATGGTTGCGCCCAAGTGGCGACGCAGCTCTGGCGACTTCGGTTGTACGCCAGAGAGCAGCACCCCGGGAAGGTAGTCGAGGAGTCGAACGTAGTGTCCATCAACGCTTGGGATGAGTTCGCCAGAAAGGCTTGGCCGAACCAGCTGAACTGGCACGCCAGCGTCAGCACCGAGTTGAGCCGCGAGAGCCTGTGCTTCGAGGATGTCGTAGGAGTCGAGAGAGTTCGACACCTTCATGATCCACGTCGTGCCATCGGTCGCGTCGAGTTTGAAGGTGCGATCACGTTCGCTCTCAAGCGAGGTTGCGACAGCCTCGATGCCATACACCGCAAGGGCTATCCGCTCGGCGCCAGCGGGCTCGGTCGTTGGTGTGTGATCGAGCAGGGACATGACGACACCCTATGGGTGCTGAGCAAGGCAGGCAGCCGCGCTGGGTGCGGGTTGACAGCCCCCTAGTCGCTTTGGTGTGTGACCCGACCCGCAACCACGGTGAGGTGGATGGGCAGCTCGGGCAAGTCCTCAGGAGTGCACTCGACGATGTCGGCGCCCCAAGCAACAAGGTCTGCAGGACCGCCAACCTTGAGCACCCCGGTGTCGTCACCTGCGACTCGTGCGGGGTTGATCGTGTAGCCAGCGAGCGCCTCCAAACCGGTGAGGCCGCGGCTAGATCCGAGAGGACGATGATCGGTGACGTCGGGTGCATACCGACGCTGCGCACTGAATAGGCCGATACGCGGATCGAAAGGTGCAACCGGCCAGTCAGAGCCAAGCACGACGTTTGCACCAGTACCGAGGATGTCGCCCGATGGCATCGCGTGCGAACAGCGGTGTGCCCCAAGGCGTTGCGACCACGGGTCAGTCAACTCGGCATTGAGCCAACGTAGGTGGATCGGCTGCATCGAGGCGGTGATCCCTTGTCGTGCGAAGCGGGCGACGGTCTCTGGGGGCGCCGACTCCACATGCTCGATGCGATGCCGTGTCGCACCAGGGAACGTTGCATACGCATCCAGGACTTCACGCACTGCGCGATCGCCGATGGCGTGGGTCGCGATGTAGAAGTCGGAATCGTGGAACGCTCGAAGGGTGCGCCGAAAGTGTTCGAGTTCGGGCCACATCGGATCCTTACCGTCGCCGAACGTGTCGGGCTCTTCGAGCCAGGCAGTGCCGGTGTCGATAACGCCGTCGAGCATGAACTTCACCGAGTTGGCGGTCCACATCTCACCGCTCAGATCGTGTCGAGCGACGATCGCTGCCAAGGCCGCCGCGTCATCACTTGGATCGACCCAGGAGTGCAGGCGCACCCGGAGATTGAGTAAGCCGTTGGCTTCAAGTGCACGAAGCGCTGTGATGGTGTCGTCGTCGCCGTCCATCTGGTGAATGCCGGTTATTCCCACGGCGTTCTGGGCGCGGATGGTCTCTGCGTACCACGTGAGCCGGTCGTCGTCGGTTGACTCTGGAGCGGCCGACCACACTGCGTTCACCGCTGACCGTTCGCGTAATTCGCCAGTAGGTGCGCCGTTGTCGTCACAGACGATGAATGATGCGTCGTCGAAAGTTCGCGCGCCAGTGATGCCTGCAATGCGCAGTGCTGTGTCATTTGCGAATGCGGTGTGCAGATCGAGTGCGTGGATCAGCATGGGGCCAGGGCCAGCAGCTTCGTTGATGAGTTCGTGGTGATACTCGGTGCCTTGAAGTGCTGAGTACTCGAAGGCGAAACCGATGAGCCAAGCATCGGGCCCGATGCGCGCTCGTTCGGCTCGTAGCAACGAGCGGACATCGGCGATATTGGCTACTCGATCGAAGTTCGCTCCACGTGCGACTTGAGATCCCATCAGCAGGTGCTGGTGCCCATCGATGAGGCCAGGTGTGATGTGCCAATCGGTACCGGCGTAGATCGTTGTGGTCGCATCACATGCGGCGCGCACTTCGGCGGCCTCGCCGATAGCGACGATTCGCCCGTTCTCAACCGCGAGAGCGGAAGCAAACGGTTGATCAGGGTTCATCGTGCGGATGCGTGCGCCGAATACTGCGAGATCAGGTGCCATGGTTCCTCCTGCCGACAAACTACTGACGTCCATCCTTGCATTGCGGGCTAGGTGGCCACCATTGACGCAGGGCCATCGCAGGCATACTGTCCGGCTCACGCTGGACATGGAGGTCACGTTGACGGAGTTGCATTATCTGAGCGCGACCGAAGTCCTTCGAGGCTTTCGCAGCCGTGAGTTCTCGCCGGTCGAAGTCTTTGATGCCGTCGCAAAGCGAAGCGACGAGGTCGAGCCACTGGTCAACGCGTTGCTCGAACGCGATGTTGAGCAGTCCCGTGCGCAGGCGCTCGCCGCACAGGCACGTTACGCCGGTAGCGGTGCAGCGCCCGGGCCGCTTGAGGGCCTGCCGGTTGTCGTCAAGGAAGAGCAGCCGATCACTGGTCGGTCCTTGCGATTCGGGTCGCTCCTTACCGAAGGTTGGATAGCCGAGGAGACCCACCCAGTCGTTGAGCGGATGATGGCTGCAGGTGCCCTTATTCATGCGCGTAGCACCACGCCAGAGTTCAGTTGCGCCGCCTTCACGCACAGCAAGTTGTGGGGCATCACTCGTAACCCGTGGAATCCGGGGTTCGCCCCGGGCGGCTCTTCAGGCGGTTCTGGTGCGGCGTTGGCGTCTGGTACCGCGTACCTCGCGAGTGGCTCAGACATTGGTGGTTCGATTCGGATCCCAGCCTCGTTCTGTGGCGTGGTCGGCTTCAAGCCACCCTACGGACGCGTCCCTGCCCTTCCTCCTTACAACCTCGACACCTACTGCCACGACGGGCCGATGGCTCGCACCGTCGCCGACGTCGCCCTCTTCCAAAACCTGATCTCAGGCCAGCACCCTGTCGACCATGTGTCGATGCCCGCGGTTCACATACCTGACGAACTCGGCGACGTCCGAGGCATGCGTGTCGCGCTCGCAGTGACTCTGGGCGACTTCCCGGTGGATCCGGCGGTCGAGGCCAACACTCGGGCGTTTGCCGATGCACTGCGCACAGCTGGGGCGATAGTTGACGAGGTGACCGTGCAGATATCCCTTGCCGACGTCGCATCAGCAGCGCTCGTGCACTTCGGGTCGCTCATGGCTCCGTCTATGGCCGAACTTTGTGAGCCCGACGACGAGAGACTGATGCCCTACACCCGAGAATTCCTTGCCGTCTCCGGCGCTGAGTTCGGCAAGGTCGGCCTCTTCGCTGGCCAGGCGCTTGAGACTAAGGTCCACTTGGCTTTGTCGAAGGTGTTTGACAATCACGATGCGTTGATTTGCCCCACTTTGGGCACGACCGGATTTGTCGCCGGTGAGGATCATGTCGACTACGGCATCACGGTTGCGGGCGTACATGTGGAGATGTACATATTTGCGGCGCTCACTCCGATCTTTAACATCGCGAGCCGTCATCCCGTGCTCAATGTGCCGTCTGGGCTGGCTCCCAACGGAGTGCCAACGGGCGTTCAGGTGGTGGCTCGCACATTCGACGACGTAACTGCCTTTCATGTCGGCGCGGCTGCCGAACGTGAGCTTGGTCTATGGTCGGATCCCTCGTGGCGCCCAAGTATGTAACGCCCTGCCAACGATTGCCGTTTCGTCCACCGCTTTGCACCAATCGGCGGTAGGTTCACCCCGCTTCGTCTTGCTCTTATTGCGCTCGTGACCCCCAGAAAGGCTCAACCCAATGCAGAACTTGGCATCCCCTCGCCGGAGGCTTTTCGGCGTCATTGGTCTTAGCGCCGTGCTCGCGTTGACGGCTGCGTGCAGCAGCGCACCGGCGCCGTCACCTTCAGGAGCCTCAGCCCCAACGTCCAACTTCACGACGTTGACGCCGGCCCCCACCACCCAGGCCGACGCCCTCACGTGGGCGGTCTACCGCGAGACGCAGACCCTCGACCCGATCCAGGCTTTTGACTACCCGGAGAACACCACGGTGTCACTGCTTTGCGACGCGATGTTGCGCACGGGGCCCGACATGGTGATCGGCCCAGGCCTGACCACCATGACCAACCCAACTCCGACCACACTCGATTTCAAGATCGGTGCAGGCGCGAAGTTCTGGGACGGCAATCCGGTAACCACCGATGATGTGATCTACAGCCTTCAGCGCGCCGCCGACCCCAATGGGGGCGGCTTCTACAGCGCGATGTTCTCGCGTGTTGAGTCGATCAAGGCATCGGCCGCTGACACCGTAGAGATCACCTTGAAGCAGCCCGACTTCTGGCTGCCAGGCGAACTCTCGTCCACTGCGGGCATGGTCTACGAGAAGGCATACGCCGTTGCCAAGGGTAAGGACTTCGGCACGGTCACTGGCGGCATCATGTGCTCCGGTCCGTTCAAGCTCGACTCGTGGAAGACCGGCCAGGGAGTGACCGTCGTACCCAACGCTGACTACTGGGACTCGAGCCTGCCTAAGCCGAAGTTCAACAAGTTGACGATCATCGGTGTGCCTGATGACGCCACCTTTACTGCTGGCGTCAAGACCGGTGAGATCTCGGGCGGTTGGTACAACCCGCTCTCCACTCTTGGCCAGCTGCAGTCTGACCCGAACGTCCATGTGTATCAGGGTGCGCCTTTTGCGACGTCAGCCATGGTCATCAGCGCCACCAAGGGCCCGCTGGCCAACCCGCTCGTACGTCAGGCCGTGTCGTATGCACTTGACCGCAAGGGCGTTATTGCCACTGTATTCAAGGGTGCCGCCACAATGCCGCATGCTCTGATGGCTTCTGGCACATGGGGTTACTCGCCTGATGTGTTCGGTGCCGCGTACGATGCACTGCCGGCGCTCGACCAGGACATGACCAAGGCGATGGATCTCATTCAGCAGGCTGGTGCTGCTGGCCAGACCATCATCGTGGGCACCTCATCTGGCATCCCCGCGCTGAACACCGAGGCGTTGGCGTTTAAGGCAGCTGCGGAGTCCATCGGGCTCAAGGTCACCTTGAACTCTGTCAGCCCATCGAACTTCATCAACTTCTTCATTGACCCGAAGGCGTGGGGCTCGGTCGACTGCTTCCCGACCACTAACTATGGCGACTACGCCGATCCGTCGGCGCTGTACAAGACGATCGCCCTGGAAGGTGGATCGCAGAACTACAGCGGTTGGAGCAACCCTGACGTGACGAAGGCACTTGAGTCAGCTCGATCAGAGGCTGACCCAGTTAAGCGTGCTGAGTTCACGGCAGCGGCGCAGGCCATCATCACCGACCAGATGGTGTGGGTCCCTGAGGCAGCACCCAACTCCGTACTGATCATGAACAAGGCAGTGACCGGACCTTCGGCCACGTTCTCGTACATGTTCGGTCCGTGGGCCGTGTATCTCGGCGGCGCCTGAGTTGCAGGCATAAGTAGGACTTGAGGAGGAGGAGGCGGCGTGCTGCAGTTCGTACTGCGGCGGTTAGCGATGCTTGTGGCCACGCTAGTGGCGGCCAGTTTCGTGATCTATGGAGCGTTGTACCTCGCTCCTGGAAGCCCCATCGCGACCCTTACCGGTGGACGCACGCCTCCCCCTGAAGTCCTGCTCGCGCTCGAAACTAGGTACCACCTCAACGAACCATTCCTGGTTCGTTATTGGCTCTGGCTCAAGGCCGCCGTCTCTGGTGACCTTGGTGAATCCATCCCCTTGCATGAGCCTGTCGCGACTCTCATCGGCGAGCGAGTCGGTGTCACCGCCAGCCTCGTCCTATTGACCTCGTTGATCATTTTGTTCGTGGGAATCGGGCTGGGCATCATCGGTGGGCTGCGCCGAGGTGGAGTTGACAATGCAGTGCTGCTGAGTTCCACCATCTCGGCAGCACTGCCCTCGTTCGCGGCGGCTGTGGTTCTGCAGTTCGTCGTAGGAGTCAAGCTTGGCTGGCTGCCAGTTCTCGGCACTGGTACTGGCTTTTCTGATTCGGTCAAGCACCTGATCCTTCCCGCGATCGCACTCGCGTCGACATCGGTTGCACTGGTAACTCGGGTCACCCGCAGTGCGGTGATGGAAGAGATGGGCAAGGAGCACGTTCAGACCGCGCTGAGTCGAGGCCTCCCGTATCCAGGGCTGATTCGGCGACATGTCCTTCGTAACGCAGCGATCCCCATCACGACAGTGGCAGGTTTGACCATCGCAAGCCTGATCGCTCTGGCCGCGATCGTCGAGACCGCATTCGGATTGAACGGCCTTGGCGCCTATCTCGTGCAGGCCGCAATGAACAAGGACTTCGCGGTAGTGCAGGGCATCAGCCTGGTGTTAGTTGCGGCCTTCGTCATCACCAACGTAGTCATCGACATCCTTTATGCGGTCCTCGATCCGCGCGTTCAACTTGGGAGCCGAGCGCAATGACAGCCGAGGTTCTTACCCCGGTCACCGATCTCGTGACCACGCCAACTCGTCGCCGCGGACTCCGCGGTGTCGGAGTGATCGGGTACATCAGTGCCGGAGTGATCGCTTTTGCGCTCGTTCTCGCGATCGTCGGGCCATTCATTCGTCCCTACGACCCCAACCTGATCAATTTCTCCTACGCCAATGTCGGCCCGATTGCTGGTCACCCGTTGGGTTTTGACGGCCAAGGGCGTGACCTCCTGAGCCGCCTTATGGTCGGTGCTCGAACGTGTGTGCTCGGTGCCATGTTCGTTGCGCTTTTGTCGATCTTCATCGGCACCTCGCTCGCGGTCATCACCGCTTGGTTTGGTGGCAAGACCGACACCAGCATTTCGGGAGTGCTTGATGTCGTGTTCGCCTTCCCCGGAATTTTGTTGGCCATCGTTGCCGCTGCAGTCTTTGGGCCGAGTTTGCTCAGCGCCGGGTTGGCCTTGGCGATCGCGTACTCGCCCTATATCGCTCGAGTGCTTCGCGGCGCCGCGATCAAGGAACGGGCGCAGGCTTACATCGCCGCGATGGAGGTCCAGGGGTTTGGTGTGTGGCGCCTCTGTGCGCGACATTTGGTGCCGAACATCTCGAGCCTGATCGTCGCACAAGGGACCATCTTGTTCGGATACGCCATGGTCGATCTCGCGGCCATCTCCTTCCTCGGGCTCGGTGTGCAGTCGCCTACAGCCGACTGGGGCGTGATGATCTCCGAAGGCAAGATTGGGTTGCTGCAGGGGTATCCGCTCGAGTCGTTCTCTGCTGTGTTGTGCATCGTGATCGTGGTGTCGGCCGTGAGTTTCTTGGGCGAGCGATTGAGCGAGCGCAGTAAGCAGGGACGCTCATGACCTCGCTCCTGCAAGTACGTGATCTCACCGTGCAGTTGAAGATCGGCGCCGATCTGCGCGAGGTCCTCACCACTGTGAATCTTGAAATCGCGGCCGGTGAGGCAATGGGGCTAGTCGGTGAGTCTGGATCCGGAAAGTCCATGACCGCCAAGGCAATCGCTCGGCTGCTGCCCGACGGCGCCACCGTCTCGGGCTCAATCACGTTCGATGGCGTTGATGTTCTAGCCCTTTCGGGTGCCGATCTTCGCGCGCATCGCGCTCAAGTGGCTGTCGTCTTCCAAGACCCGCGTGCGCATATCAATCCGGTGCGTCGCATCGATGACTTTATGGGCGAGTCGCTGCGCATCCTGTCGGACGTCTCGAAGGAGGAGGCGTCTCGTCGAGCAGCCGATGCACTTGAAGAGGTCGGCATTGACAATCCGGCCAAGCGACTTCGTCAGTACCCGCATGAACTTTCGGGGGGAATGCTGCAGCGGGTGATGATTGCTACCGCACTGTTGAGCGAGCCTCGTCTGCTGTTGGCCGATGAATGCACCACAGCGCTTGACGTCACAACTCAGGCCGAGGTGATGGCAATTATGGACGAGCTTCGTCGCGACCGAGGTCTGTCGATGCTCTTCATCACGCATGATCTCGAACTCGCGGGCGCTGTTTGTGATCGCACATGCGTGATGTACGCGGGGCAGGTCGTCGAGACGCGCGCCGCAAGTGTTCTGCACGGCGATCCGTTGCACCCGTACAGCGCGGCGTTGGTTGATGCTCGTCCGGACATTAACTCCACTGCGGATCGCCTGCTCGCGATTCCGGGTCGACCGTTGTCGGCATTCGAGGCGCCTTCAGGCTGCCGGTTCGCACCGCGCTGTGGCTACTCCACCGATGACTGCACGTCGCATGAGCAGGAGTGGCTCGAACTCGCGGGCGGCCAAGTCCGCTGCGGTCGCGCGGCCGAGTTGCGGGGCACACTTCGAGGCGGTGCACATGTCTGACGAACCCGTTCTCGTCGTCTCGGGTCTGCGCAAGGTATTCGGCGCGCAAGTCGCGGTTGACGATGTGAACTTCGAGCTGCTGCCGGGTAAGTCCATCGCGATTGTAGGTGAGTCTGGTAGCGGCAAGACCACGGTTGCCCGGATGATCGTCGGGCTCGAACGTCCTACTGCTGGAACGATTACCGCGTGTGGACGTGATCGGTCTAAGCCGGCTCGTAACGGTGCCGAACGTAAGTCGCGCGGTCGCGAAGTGCAGATCGTATTCCAGGATCCATACTCAAGTCTCGACCCGAGGATGTCGGGTGCCGCGCTCGTCGACGAGGTGCTGCGCGTGCATCACGGTGGCGATCCGGAGCAGCGAGGTCGGCGTGTGTCCGAGCTGGCTGGGCTGGTGGGCCTCGACGAGCGTCAGATGAACGCATTGCCGCGCGCCTTATCCGGTGGGCAGCGACAGCGGGTGGCAATCGCGCGCGCGCTCGCCACTGATCCACGCGTGCTGATCCTCGATGAGTCAGTGGCAGCGCTCGACGTCTCGATCCAGGCGCAGGTGCTCAACGTGCTTGCCGATATCCGCGACCAGCGAGGTATCAGCTATGTGCTCATCAGTCACGATCTCGCCGTCGTCCGGCAACTCACGGAAGAGGCGCTCGTGATGCAGCGCGGGGTAGTCGTCGAGCAAGGGCCGACCGCTGACTTGCTCGATCATCCCAAGCATCCGTACACCCAGTTGCTGCGAGCCAGCGTTCCTGGCCCGGGCTGGAAGCCGCAACGAATGCGTGAGCGACTCTTGGGCGCCGAGGTGCCTGCGTCATAGTTCGGTTGCTCGGGCGCACGTGCCGCCGCGACTGATTCTTGTTTGCTGTCGCCTGCCCGGTGTGCCTTGCTTGGCGCTGTTATGCCGCGTCGTGCGTCGCTGCCACCTCGCGATTCCACTCTGGATTGCCACCGCCGGGCCGCTATTTCCCATTCAATGGGGCGCCTCGACTGCGTCTAGCGCAGTCGAGGGCACATTGATGAGAAATAGCGGGGTTTAGGTGATGGTCCAGGTGAAGGTGGAGGTGGAGGTGACGTTGTTGGAGTCTTTGGCGGTGACTATCACGGTGTAGGCCTTCACGACAGCGGTCGCACTGACTGTTCCGGTGATCGCTCCGCTCGCGGAGTTGATCACTAGCCCGGTGGGCAGCCCGCTGGCCGTCCAGGTGAACGATGTTATTGCGGGGTTGCTGTCAGCCGCGGTGGGCTGCACTGATGCGGCTACGGCACCGTGGACAGTTGATTGAGTTGGGATCAGGGCCACGGTGACCGTCGTGTTGCTGATGGTCCAGGTGAATGTGTTGGTTGCACTCGCTCCGTTTGAGTCAGTGGCTTTGAGGGTGATCGTGGTGGCGGTCTTCGCGGTGGTGGGGGTGCCGCTCATGACACCGGTTGTCGCGTTGATGGTGATCCCCGGGGGCAGGGAGGTCGCCGACCAGGTGAAGGTCGTGAGCAACGGGTTTGAATCCGTCGCTGTGGGCGTCGGCGAGGTGACCGCAACGCCCTTGACCGTGGTGATGTTTGCCGGCTTTGCCACAGCGACGGTCGTGTTGCTGATGGTCCAGGTGAAGGTGTTGGATCCGCTCGCGCCGGTTGAGTCAGTGGCTTTGAGGGTGATCGTGGTGGCGGTCTTCACGGTGGTCGGCGTACCGCTCATGACACCTGTCGCGGCGTCGATGATGACGCCTGGCGGTAGCGGGGTTGCCGTCCAGGTGAAGGTCGTGATCCCTGTGTTTGAATCCGTCGCTGTAGGAGTCGGCGAAGTCACCGCAACGCCCTTGACCGTGGTGATGTTCGCGGGCTTGGTGACCGCGACCGTGTTGCCGGTGATGGTCCAGGTGAAGGTGTTGGATCCACTCGCGCCGGTTGAGTCAGTGGCTTTGAGGGTGATCGTGGTGGCGGTCTTCACGGTGGTCGGGGTACCGCTCATGACACCTGTCGCGGCGTCGATGATGACGCCTGGCGGTAGCGGGGTTGCTGTCCAGGTGAAGGTCGTGATCCCTGTGTTTGAATCCGTCGCCTTAGGCGTCGGCGATGTGACCGCCGTTCCCGCGACCGTGGTGATGTTCGCGGGCTTGGTGACCGCGACCGTGTTGCCGGTGATGGTCCAGGTGAAGGTGTTGGACGCACTCGCGCCGGTTGAGTCAGTGGCTTTGAGGGTGATCGTGGTGGCGGTCTTCACGGTGGTCGGGGTACCGCTCATGACACCTGTTGCGGCGTCGATGGTGATGCCCGGTGGTAGCGGGGTTGCTGTCCAGGTGAAGGTCGTGATCCCTGTGTTTGAATCCGTTGCCGTAGGCGTGGGCGATGTGACCGCCGTTCCCGCGACCGTGGTGATGTTTGCGGGCTTGGTTACCGTCATCGTGTTGCCGGTGATCCAGGTGATGGGCGAATATCCAACGGCCCCAGCGGGATCTGCGGCCGTGATCCACGATTTAAAAGTGCCACGGACGGTCGGAGTGCCAGTGATCACGCCAGTAGCGGTGTTCAAGGTGAGACCCGTGGGTAGCCCCACGCCCGAGAAGGTGTACTTGGTCACGGTGGTGTCCGAACCGGAGCCGACCAGGGGGATATTGACGGCCGTGCCGACCGGAGCGTTCAGCGTGCCGCTCGGTGAGGTGCTGATGATGTTTGGAGTACCCGTGACGATTGCATGTGAATCTGCGCACCCGTTGTTGTCGTTGGACCAGATGCCCTGCACTGGGAACGTTCCCGTGCTGAGGGTGAGGTTGAAGGAGCCGCCGGTGACGCCAGTGCCGATCCATGAGCACTTGTCGGCGTTCTCGTAGCCCACTGCGTCGTTCCAGCCCCCAGCTGGGAACTGATCTGAGATCGTCTCGGCGTACTCGTGCCCCCCGACCATGGTGAAGCCATCGATCAATCCTGGCGATCCAGGGTTGACGTAGTTGGCTCCGCAGCCGGCTCCGAGATCGCCTATGTAGGGCAAGTTTGTGAATGCGAAGTCACCGTAAGGCGTGGCAACCGCGCCGCCCACCAGTGCGGTGTCGCCGCTGTAGTCGTGCCACGCGCACCACGTGCCGCCCGGGGTGTTAAACCCGTCCGGGTGAGTTCCCGGAGGTGAGATGACCACGTATTGCACGTTGCGGTTGGCTGCGGCAGTGAGGTTTCCGAAGTGAGCTGCGCCGGCGAGGGCTTCGGCCCCGATGGCACCGTCGGTGGCATTGACGGGCATTGCCACCGAGTTGTCATACCAAGCGCCGCCTAACGCACCGCCTGTCGGGTAACCGACGTGCTGGGCTGAGGCTGGGCAGGTCGTGGCGTTGATCACGGTCTCGCACGACTGGGTCATAACCCCGGACCACAGTTCGCCGTTGGTGCCCAAGCCTTTGAAGAACTGCTGAAGCACCGGCATCGCCGCTAGTTTGTCGTTGCTCAGCGTGATGTTGTTGTTGGCATCCGTTCCCTGTGTGCCCCATTGGTTGCCCCAGAAGATGAGATAGACCTTGGGTGGGCCCGTTGTCACGCCGACCCCATCGAGGCCGCCGCCATAGGAGAGCGCGCCAGTAATGATTGAGTTAGCCATCGGGGCCCCGCCCTTGCTGCCCACTGATGCTGTGCTCACTGATGCTGCACGCTGCTGCGCTGCCGCCGCCACTGTTGGGTAGTTGACCTTCGTGGAGTTGGCACTGGCGCTGGCACTGGCGCTGGCGCTGGCGCCGGAGGCCGCGCTTGTGCTGCTGCCCGTGCTCGATGTGCCTGAAGGAATCGATGGCACTGTCGACGCTGAAGCCGGCCCGACGAGGGAGGAAAGGCTGCCAGCTATCACGGCGAGCGACATCACCCCAACTGCGAGAGCGCGACGGCCGGTAGCTGTGTGGCGCATAGCTGTGTGGCGCATAGCTTTGTGGCGCGTGGCTCTGTGGCGCATGCCTGGTCCGATCAAGTCCTGTCGCCATCGGCAACTGAGGTGACTGAAACCACTGGTGTGGTTACCGGATTGTCGCAGCATTCCGCCGGTTTCGAAACTCCGAAGTGTGGACTCAACCTGAATGCTCAGCAATCGTTACTGAGCGTCACTGCCGTTGCCAAATGGCGCCGACGATCGTTCACCTGGCGCACGCCATTTGTTCACCTCAGAGTGGCGCGTTGTCAGCACGAGCGCGCGAGATTGCTCCCACAACCGAGATTGCTCCCACAACATCGTGCGGCAACGGAACAAGCGGGAGGTGTGGGATGGCTCAGCCGAGATTTCAGCTCGTGCCTGGCTACCGACTCCTTGGCGGTTCCGAAGGCGGTGTGGGCTGGCGCTTGCTAGGCGCGAACAATCGCGAACTGGGCCGATCGTCGAGGTCCTTTGTCGATGCTGTATGCGCACTCGATGCGATTGGTGAAGTGCGGCACTGGGTCGCCAATGGTGTCCCGCACATCGTGCATGACTCGACCACCGCGACCTGGAGTTGGCATCTCGACGGCATCGACGGATCGGTTGCCAACGCGGGCCGGGGCTTCAGGCATGAGCGCGAGTGCAGATACAACCTCGAACAGTTCCGAGTGGCTGCGCCCACTGCTCCCGCATCCGATCTTGATGGTCCGCGCGAATTCCCCTGGCAGCGATCGCAGCTAGCGACAGTTCAGCCGGAGGTATCGCTGTGACCGTCATCATGGACACGTCGTCGGGTATCGGCCGGCCGGAAACAGGGGGTGGCTCGCTCGAGGCGCGCAACATCTCAGCTTGGTTCGGTAGTAACAAGGTGCTTGAGCGAGTGTCGCTCGATATGCCCGCCAACACTGTTACGGCTTTGATCGGCCCATCGGGCTGCGGGAAGTCCACGTTCCTGCGTGTACTCAACCGGATGCACGAACTCGTGCCATCGGCGCGGCTTAACGGTGAGGTGCTCCTCGACGGTATGGACATCTACGAGTCGGGGCACCGCATTACCGAGACGCGCAAGCGAATCGGCATGGTGTTCCAGAAGCCGAACCCGTTCCCAGCGATGTCGATCGCTGACAACGTCACGGCTGGGCTCAAACTCACTGGAACCAGGATTTCCCGCTCTGATCGTGAGGATTTGATCGAGCGCAGCCTTACTCGCGCGAGTCTGTGGAAAGAAGTCAAGGACCGTCTCAAAGAACCTGGAGCCGCGCTCTCGGGTGGTCAGCAGCAGCGGCTGTGTATTGCCCGTTCACTGGCGGTTGACCCAGAGGTTCTGCTGATGGACGAGCCCTGCTCGGCGCTTGACCCCACGTCGACCCGTCGAGTTGAAGAGACGATTCACGAGATCCGCCAGCAAGTCACTGTGGTGATCGTTACTCACAACATGCAGCAGGCCGCGCGCGTATCGCAGCAGTGCGCTTTCTTCTTGGCCGAAAGCGGTACACCTGGTGGGATCGTGGAATCTGGTGCTACGAAAGACATTTTCGGTAGTCCGGTTGACAAGCGCACCGAGGATTACGTCAATGGCCGATTCGGATAAGGCCGCTCTTCATAAAGCAGCAGCGCGATACTTCGCGAGGCTGCGACATGTCTTTGTGCTTCGTCTTGTGGGTACGCCATGACGATGTTGCTCGAGCCAGCCGAGGCTGCCCCCGCGCCGGAGACGGTCATCGAAGTTCCCCGATCTATTGATCCCGCGCTTCCGATCAGCGACAAGGTGTTCTTCGTCGTTGCTAAGGGGATCGGGATCTCGGTCCTGGTCATCATGGGTGCGATCGGGGTATTCCTTGGCCTGCAGTCGATTCCAACGTTTCGCCGCTACGGTTTTAGCTTTTTCACTGAGAGCTCATGGCAACCAGAGAATGACGTGCTTGGAATCGCGGCGGTCCTGGTAGGGACCTTCACCGTTGCCCTGGTAGCCATGCTCATTGCTTTCCCGCTGGCACTGTCGGCTGCGCTATACATCAGTGAGTACGCCGCGCCCAAGGTGAAGTCATTCCTTATTTCTATGGTCGACCTCATGGCGGCGATTCCATCGATCGTCTGGGGCCTTTGGGGCTTTTTCCTGTTGCAGCCCAAGGCAATTCACGTTGCCCACTGGCTCCACACGCATCTTGGCTGGATCCCGTTCTTCCACGTCGACACTGATCCAAATGCGGCTCCGTGGGCGCAGTCACGCTATGCAGCGTCGGCCTTCATCGCGGGCATCGCTGTATCGATGATGGTGCTGCCGATGGCGGCGGCAGTTATGCGCCAGGTCTTCTCGCAGGCACCGATTGGTGAGAGAGAAGCAGCACTGGCTCTTGGCTCAACTCGCTGGGGAATGATCAGGACCGTTGTGCTGCCGTTCGGTCGCGGCGGGATTATTGGCGGAACAATGCTGAGCCTTGGCCGGGCCCTAGGCGAGACCATCGCCGTGGTACTCATCATTTCGCCGGCCTTCGACATCAAGTTTCGTCCACTGGAAATCGGCACCAGCACGGTGTCGGCCTTGATCGCTGGACGATTTGGCGAAGCGACATCGGCACAACTCTCGGCCCTGCTGACAGCGGGCTTTGTCCTGTTCGTCATCACCCTGATCATCAACACGCTCGCCGCCACGATTGTTGCGCGTAGTCGTAGCGGCGCGAACGCTGACTAGGGGGAGTGAGATGACAACGACGATCGAGGCTCCTGACGGCGACTCAGGCGATGCGCCCGTGTCGGCAGCGGCCGTGACCGCGCCGGGCTCGCCCGAGGATTACCCAGGGACCGTCACCGGAGGCTATGCGGTTGTTCTGAGCCCTGGGTTACCTGGCTCAGCTCCCTATGACTCGGCGCAGAACGTAACCACGATGAGCCCCGAAGGGCTCGGCGATGTGCTGCCGCACGTGCCGCACGTGCCGACCGCGGCCGAGGGCGGGTATGCGTCGGACTTCGTGAGGTCGGTGCGCAATCCCAATGCGCCAGAGCACGTTGGTCCCGATCTACCCCGTGCCCTGAGTTCGCGGACACAAGATGAGACTCTGTCTTTCTGCGGTTCGCTGGCTGGGTCGTTTGCTGTGGTCTGGCTGATAAGCACGCAGATTATGCCCTTCACCGGGCGGGTGGGATTCGTCCTGCTGTGGTTCGTGGCCTTCGTGGCCATGTACGCGGGTGTTACCGCGATGGCGAACCCGCGCACGGTCGTGGTCGATCGGGTCGCAGGCGCGGTGGTTCGTGCTGGCGCGATCATGGTCTTTGGCGCCCTCCTTTCGGCCATCGTGTTTACGTTCCTACGAGGCGCGGAAGCGCTGGTGCACATCAACTTCTTCACCGAGGACATGGCGGGGGTGCGGCCGACGAGTTCGCTCGATCACGGTGGCATCCTGCATGCGGTCGTCGGCTCGCTCATCGAAATCGGCATCGCGGTGCTGTTCGCGCTTCCGCTCGGTGTCGGCACGGCGGTCTACATGAACGAAGTCGGGGGTCCGTTCTCGCGTGTTGTCCGCACGGTGGTTGAGGCTATGACCGCCTTGCCTTCGATCGTTGCGGGGCTGTTCATCTACACCGTGCTCATCGTGACGTTAGGAATATCGCGCACCGGAATCGCAGCAACCGCAGCCATTTTTGTCATGATGCTGCCGATCATTGCTCGGGCCTCAGACGTGGTACTGCGTGTCATGCCTGCTGGGTTGCGTGAGGCGAGCCTGGCCCTTGGTGCATCGAAGTGGCAGACCGTGCGAATGGTGGTTCTGCCTACAGTGCGTTCAGGCCTGGCCACGGCATTGATCCTGGGAATTGCTCGCGGCGTTGGCGAGACCTCGCCTGTACTTCTCACTTCGGGCGCCTCAACGTTCATGAACACCGATCCGTTCAACGAGCCGATGAATTCGCTTCCTCTCTTCGTCTTCTCGGCAGTGCGCAGCGGTGAGCCCCTGTTCATTGCGCGTGGCTTCGGTGCCGCCAGCGTGTTGTTGATGCTGGTGCTTCTGCTCTTTGTGATCACCCGCTTCTTGGCGCGTCAGAAGGTCGGCAGTCGATGACGTCGTCCGGGCCTCGTGCCTCTCAGCCACCGGTCCAGCGTTCGATCGTCACAACACCTCGGGGAATATTCATGCGTCGTAATCGATCTGCGGGTCTCGTCACCTTGGGCCTGGTCGTGGCAGGTCTCGTGGCTAGCCCGTTGACTGCGGCCTCAGCCGTGATCCGACCGGCCGCTGGCGCGCACGCTCAGATCACTGGATCGGGTTCGAGCTGGAGCGCCAACGCGGTCAACCAGTGGATCGCCGATGTCACGCAGAACGGGTTGCAGGTGGTGTTCACCTCCACCGGTTCGGCCCAGGGTCGCAAAGATTTCACCAACCGCACCACGGACTTTGCGGTGACGGACATCGGTTATCAGGGCCGCGACAAGGTCACCGGCGACGCTGATTCGCCGTGTCAGGACCCGAGCGATAACCCGCCGAATGGGGCGTCGTGTCGAGGCTATGCCTACCTGCCCATCGTCGCCGGCGGCACTGCGTTCCCGTACCAGATCAAGGTGGCTGGAAAACTGGTTCGCAATCTTCGGCTCTCCGGACAGACGTTGGCCAAGATATTCACCAACCAGATCACCAACTGGAACGATCCTGCGATCACGGCCGACAACAACGGCCGAAAGTTGCCGTCGATCACGATCATTCCGGTGGTGCACTCTGAAGGGTCGGGTTCCACCGCCCAGTTCACGCGGTATCTGAACAAGATGTATCCGAACATTTGGCGACCATTCCTCGGGCAGGACGGCGACACTGAGTACTACCCGCGCAAGGGCCAGGCCGTAGCTCAGAACGGGTCCGACGGCGTCATCAACTTCCTGACATCCCAGTCCGCCAACGGCGCAATCGGCTATGACGAGTACTCATACGCCTTGGCGAAGAACTTCCCCGTTGTGAAGTTGGAGAACGCTTCTGGCAACTTCGCCCTGCCGACTCAGTACAACGTGGCGGTTGCGCTCACGCAGGCAAAGATCAATCAGGACAAGACCTCTGCCAACTACCTGCTGCAGGATCTCAGCAACGTTTACACCTACACCGACAAGCGCACATATCCGCTGTCGTCCTACTCGTACATGGTGATTCCGACATCGCCAACAGACACTCGCATGACCACTGCTAAGCGCCAGACACTCGCCGACTATCTCTACTACTCGATCTGCCAGGGCCAGGCCGAGATGGGCCCGATCGGATACTCGCCCCTGCCCATCAACTTGGTGCAGGCTTCCTTCGATCAGACGGCAAAGCTGAAGTTGGCCGATCCCGGTGTTGACCTCTCGCAGAAGAGCGTCAACACATGTAACAACCCGACCTTCGTCAAGGGAAATCCAAAGCGCAACTACCTCGCCGAGATCGCGCCTCAGCCACCCGCGTGTGATGCTCGGGGTGCTGGACCTTGCAGCGATGGTGGCAACAACGGCACCACCGGGAATCCAACCCCCAAGCCTTCGGCGACCAGTGACTCCACTACCCCGAGTGCTGCACCGACCGGTGGCCCGTCGCCGAGTGCTGCACCGACCGGTGGCACGACGCCAGATGGTGGCAACAATGGCGGTAGCGGTGGAGTCGTCAACCCTGATACTGGGCAACCCCAAGGTGGGCCGGACACTGCTGGTTCAGGCTCTGACGTGGTGGGCACGGTGACCGATGTTGCGGCGTACCGTGCCACTGATCTCGCTGGCTCCTTGGCGCCGGTGGTTGTGCTTGAGTTGCTAGCACTTTTCGCACTTCCACCTGCCGTGTACTTCTTCTGGATCCGCCGACGAGGCACCGCATGAACGCGGTTAACAGATCAAGCGTGCGGATCAGACGCTCAAGGCCGATGCGCAGGGTTGCCGCGGCGGTGTGCGCTGGATCGCTAGCGATGCTTGCCCTTGTTGGGCCGATGGGCGGCGCTGACGCTGCATCAAATGGTGGCGCGGTGACCAAGACAGTGACGGCGTCGCGCACGCATCTGATCCGCGGTAGCGACATTGAGGTCGACGTGCGTGATGTCTCGGTGACTGTGAGCCAGACCCAAAGTTTGCGTGATCGTCAGGCGATCAAGGTGACTTGGCAGGGTGCGCATCCCACGGGCGGAGTCGTTGCAGACCGCAACTCAAGCTCTGCCGCGCAGCAGGAGTATCCGGTAGTGGTGTTGCAGTGCCGTGGCCTTGATTCCACCACGGCTGCAAAGGCATTGAACCCCACTACCTGTTGGACGTCTGATCCAGAGGAGCGAGCCAAGAGCAGCTCGACGTTCTTGTGGCCGCCGTATCGGGTCGACCGTTACGCGACCGCGCCGGACCGTCAACAAGTGGTGGGGGTCCCTGACCCGATCCCGGCCGCGTGCGGCAGTGCAGTGGCAGGTGCACAGCACTGGATCCCGTTCATCGGTACTGACGGAACCGTCTATGGCGGAGGGCCTTTCTCGTGTGCGGGCATTGCTCCAGAAGCTGGCGGGGGATCGATCACGGCGCCAAGCAACACGACATACGGGGTCACCGATCTCGCTGGCAATGGCTCAAGCAACTTCGTCATCAACACTGTCGATTCGAATGCCTCGCTGGGTTGCAGCGAGACCGTTGCGTGCTCTCTCGTGGTCGTCCCGATCATGGGTATTAGTTGTGACACCGCGGCCGCCGATCTCCCTGTTGCCGATCAGCCAGCGCCGAAGACGGACCGCGATTCAGCCGATCTGCTCTGCCAGAAGCAGGGCTACTACGCGCCGGGGGCGCAGGCCGGAGGTGGTGTAGACGTCGAGGATCTCAGTGTTAGTGGGCAACTGTGGTGGAGTGCCTCGAATTGGCGCAATCGCCTGTCGTTCCCGTTGTCCTTTGCTCAGCCGGCAAACGTGTGCGACCTAGTGAGCAATGACGCACCCACCTTCGTCTATGGCTCGCAGGCTTTGGTGCAGGCAACTCAGCAGTGGGGCCCGGGCTTTTGCCTCAATCCCAAGCTTTTCAAGTTCCAGCATGTCCAGTTCAGCGAGCCAGGCTCTCGCAACCTGCTCGACACCGGCTCGATTAAGGCAGCCTTCTCCGCCGGCCCTCCCGACCATAAGTTCACCAAGCCGATTGTGCAGGCGCCTCTTACCGTCTCCGGTTTCGCCATTGGCATGCGCCTCGATAACGCAGACGGTCAAGAGGTAGCCAAGGCAAACCTCACGCCGCGGTTGCTGGCCAAGATGCTGACCATGAGTTACGCAGGCCTCACTGGCGTTCAGGCTTCCTACCCGGAGTTGGCAACTAACCCGATTGACATCGTGGCTGATCCAGAGTTTCGCGCGTTGAACCCGAACATGATGACGTCCAAGAATGCCTATGACGGACTCCCAGCGTCGACCTTGTACGCCATGGCAAGTGATAGCGACGTGATGGCCGCGCTGACCTCCTACATCGATGCCGACCCCGACGCGCGTGCCTGGCTTGACGGTGCTGCCGACCCGTGGGGAATGAAGGTCAACCCGACCTACAAGGGGATCTCGTTGCCCGTGGATTCGTGGCCGCAACTCGACGGGTATGTCTACGCTTATGCAGCTACCAACTCGCCATGTTTCGCCTCAAACCCGTTGCCCTGGCTGCCTTTGGTCGCCGCGCCGGTGTCGAACCCTGCCACCGTGACTTTGAACATGCAGTTTGGCCTGTCGAACTCACAAATCATCTGCAAGGACGCCGGCCAGCCCAATCAGAAACTCACCTCAGTGGGTCGTGTTGTGCCCGGCCGACGCGCTCTCTTTGGCCTGATCTCGGTGGCCGATGCCGAGCGCTACCAGATCCCGATGGCCTCGCTCCTGAGCCATACGACTGCTGGCGCCGCAAAGGCATTCACTGATTCGTCCGGTCGAACCTTTGTGGCTCCGACATCCGCGGGTATGGCTGCGGCGGCGAAACTGTTCAAGCCCGATATGCATCTTGGCACCTGGCCGATTCCCTACGCAGCACTTCGCGGCGATGCCGGGAAGCAGGCTTATCCAGGCACGTTGCTGATGTCGATCGACGTTCCCACCCAAGGTCTTTCGTCGGCCGATGCCTCGCGTTACGCGACCCTCGTTCGTAGCCTTTCGACATCTGGACAGGTGCCTGGGCTGGGTAATGGCCAACTGGCGCCTGGCTACCTCCCGCTCACGGCGGCACACGGCCTTGGTGCTTTGGCTGCTTACTCGCAATCGGCTGCGGCGGCTATCCAGGCGCAGGCCGGATTCGTGCCAGCGGTCGATGGGTCGCAACCCACCCCGTCTCCCGTCCCGACACCGACCGCGTCGAGTACCCCAGACAGTTCGGGTGGGGCAGTGATTCCGACGACTGGCCCGAGCGCCACGCCTGACCCCGGCACCTCAACGCCTGCCGCCACTCCGACCCCTTCCCCTCTAGTCAGTATTACTGCGGTGGCCACCGGAAGCACCGCAGACCTGACCCCGGGTATGACCGCGGGCTTTGTGCCGGTGCTCGCTGCGATCGCACTGCTCGCCGGACTTGTTGCCTTGATCCTCTCGCGGCGCAGGCCGGCATGAGCACTTCTTATCGCGACGTCTCGGTCGCGTCCACAGCGGCTGCGCACGACGTTGCTTCTCCGAGCACTCCCGGTTCACGGCCGGGTGCGAGCCGCGACACCCGGTCGAGCGTTTTCGGCGGCGTGAGGCGAAATCGGCAACCGCTGCCGCCCATGACGCCTGGCAGGGGGATCATCGTCTGGGCTCTCACCACGGTGTGTCTGCTCGCGGCTTGGTTCCTGCTCTACGTTTTCGCGCTGACGCCGTTGGCGGAAGCGCGTAGTCAGAGCATTCTCTACGGCACTTTTCGCGAGCAACTCGCGCTGCAGGTCGCACCCCTTGGTGGAGCCGTCAAGCCGGGTGTTCCGGTTGCCCTGATCAATGCCCCGGGTCTGGACATCACAGACGTCGTGGTTGTCGAAGGAACTGCTGCTGGCGATCTCATGGCCGGGCCAGGGCACCGACGCGACACCGTACTTCCTGGCCAGCGAGGCGTGAGCGTTCTCTATGGTCGAGCCGCGATGTTCAACGGACCCTTCGCTGGCATCGCGACCGCCAAGCCCGGCGCCGTCATCACGGTAACCACTGGGCAGGGAGTCTTCACCTACGTCGTCACCGATGTTCGTCACGCTAGGGATGCCTTTCCGCAGCCGCTCCAGTCGGGCGAGGGACGACTCACCTTGGCCACGGCGCAAGGGTCTGGACGACTTGGTGCCTGGAATCCCACTGGTGTCGTGTACCTCGACGCGAAGCTCAACGGTGTGGCTTTGCCTTATCCACCAGGGCGTCCTGCCGTTGTGCCCACCGCCGAGACGGCACTACAGGGTGATCCGAGTTCCCTTCTGCCACTTACACTTTCCCTCCCGCTGCTGATCGGGGCCCTGGTGTTTATGGTCTGGGCCCGCAGCCGTTGGGGTGGCTGGCAGGCCTGGCTCGTAGTGCTGCCACTTGTGCTGGCTGCGATGTGGGCAGTTAGCCAAGCTGCTGTCCAGCTGCTGCCCAACCTGGTTTAGGCCGGGCTGCTCCCTAAGCCGCGCGGCAGGGAGGCCCCGCTGCACCCCGGTGCCCTAGCCGCGTGTGCGAAGCAATGGGCACTAACCGGTTCTGGCTCTAATTTGCCGTCTCCGGATCCTGGCGAGCGCACCTGGAACGTACGCACAGGTTCATCCGGTGTTCAGCAAGTGCACCTTAAGTCGTAGGGGTAAGCCCGTCACTGTGTACCCGTTCGCACCCGCACTTGGGAGTGGGCGTACTTCACACCTCTGTCCGGAAGGGGACAGCAATGCAGATCAAGAAGCTCGCGGTAGCCGCAGTCGCGACTGGAGCCCTCGCGCTCTCACTCGTCACTGCCGCACCGGCTTCTGCCGACTACGCACCGTCGTCAAGCGATGTTGTCGGCGTAGGGTCAGACACCGTCCAGTTCGCCATTGACTTCATGGCCGATGGGGATTACATCGGCAACACCGGCTTCAACGCCACGGCCCGTAACAAGGTCATCAACTTCGACGCCACCCCAGATGCCAACGCGCGCCTCGCCTACGGCGCAGGTGGCCTCAACGGATCATCTGCTGCCACGAGCAACTGCGCGCCAGGAACTGGTGCTTCAACCGGTACCGGTAACCAGAGCGCGACCCACACCGGTGACCGCCCATGCGTATTGAACGGCACGATCGTGCTGCGCGCTGGCAACAAGCCAGTCATGCGCCCCAACGGCTCAGGAGCCGGGTTCAACGCACTGAAGGCTGACGTCGCTGCGGGCCGCCACGACATCGACTTCTCGCGCGCTTCATCCTCGCGCACCTCAGGTGCGGTGTACGACTCGATTACGCTTGGCACTGACATTCTCGCCATGCTGACCTCAAGCACCACGAACGCGCCGGCCACTGGTCTCACGACGGCGCAGCTCACCGAGATCTACAAGTGCACCGCGGGCTACACCGACTGGAGCTCGGCCAGCCTTGGCACGGGCACAGCTGGCACGGTTATCCCGATCCTGCCGCAGGTGGGCTCGGGTACGCGCTCATCGTTCATCGCAGCGATCGGTCTAACCGAATCCACACTCGGTGCATGCACCGTGAACGCAGAAGAGAATGACCCCGAGGCGATCGACGCCTCAGGCTCACCTGCTAACGCGATTGAGCCGATGTCGTCGGGCCGTCTGAACATGTTCGTGGGTAAGGACTCAGCGGGTACTTCGGTCGGCACTGGTTACTTCCTCGACCCGTCCTGTGCCTACGCTCAGGTCGCGGCGTCTGCCGCTGCAGCATCCCCCAACCAGGCACGCGCCGCTTGTGTCGCTGCTGGCACACCGCTTGCCCCGAACGTCACCTACCAGTACGGCACGGGCTTTAGCACCGCGTGGTCCGTCTCGCGCAACATGTACATCTACTTCCGCGATGCAGATATCAACAGCACCACGATCTTCCAGCCCGGTGGTACCCGTAACTGGGTGCGCACGCTCTTCTACAACCCGTGCTCTGGAACCACCGCGGCTGGCGTTGCCATCGTGTCGGGCACCAACTGCACCTCGAGCAACACCTACGGTCCGGGCGGGGCGCCTTACATCGCGTCGGCGTCAGGCCAGGCCCTCGTCTCGACCTCGGGCATCGTCCCGACGTACGCGAACACCATCGCCGGACCGTGATCTTGGGCTCCTTGAGCCGTAAAGGATCTCAGCCCGATCGGTAGTTCGACCAGAACGAAGATTCACACATGCGTGTGGGGGCGGGATTTTGCCTCCCGCCCCCACACCGTGAATCGGCCCAACAGACTCAATCCGCTCAACAGACTCAACGAAGAGGATCTCATGAACCTTCGCATGAAATCGGTCGTTGCCGGGGTTTCCGCCCTCGCACTTGCCGGCGCTGGCCTCGCCACCGCCGTCTCGGCCGCTGCATACCCCACGACGACCCCCGCGTGGGTCGCTGGTGACACGTCTCGCAACGGTGAAATCTTCATCTATAACTCCAGCGGTGCTCAGGTCACCGGTGGTACCGACTACAACGCGCTGGGCAACTACTTCGCTGGCCAGACCACGACCAAGACCACCAACGCCACGCTGGCGAACCTGTCGATCGCGTTCCCCGACTCGGCTGTCGCCACTCCGTCGACTTGGTTCAGCGCGGCCTTGCAGCCCTCGACCGCGATGACCACCACGTCGCCAGCGCCAACCGCTGTCGGTCCGGTCATCGCCAAGGCGAACTGGCCAGCAGGCGCGACCCCGATCGCCGACACCCTCTCCGGTGGAACGCTGAGCACCACCACCAACTACCAGAACGTGTTCGAGCTTCGCATGACGAACTCAGGTGCGGGTGGCGTTAACGGTGGTGGACGCTACTGGGCCGTTGACATCGAGTTCAACCCCGCAGCCACGGGTAGCGGCACGGTTTTCGACACCCTCCAGCCGCAGGCATGGCGCGTGCTCCAGGCCGTTTCCACCCCGGCGACCACCACGACCGTTTCCTCCGCCACCCCGGCGCTGGGTAGCGGCACCGACACGACAGTCGCCCCGACCTTCACCGCCACCGTGTCGCCGTCAGCTGCGACCGGCACCGTGCAGTTCAAGGTCAATGGCGTCAACTACGGTTCTGCAGTTGCGGTTTCGGCCGGCTCGGCCACTTCGGCCGCGGCGTCGGTTCTGACCGCAGGCAGCAAGACGGTCACCGCTGTATTCACTGCCACGACCCCGCCCGCGAACACCATCGGTTACGCGGACAGCACGAGCGCGAATGTCACGTACGTGATCACCCAGGGCGCGGTCCCCGCGACCACGACTACTCTTCAGGTCACGTCCACTGCCACCCCAGCCATTCAGGGAACTGACACCGTCACGGTTACCGCGATCGTCACGCAGACGAGCAACTCTGCCTCTGTCACCACCGGTTCAGTGCAGTTCTTCGACGGCGCCAACTCAATCGGCACCGATTCGGCAAGCCCGTTCACGCTGACCGTTGCTGCCACCTCGTTGACTGTGGGTACACACAGCGCAATCACCGCGGTGTTCACCCCGACCGACGTGCTGGCCTTCAGTGCCTCGACCAGCTCTGCTGGCTCGGTCATCATCGGAGCGCCTCTCTACGCGAACGTGACCGACAACATCAGCACCTCGATCGGCGCTGGCACATTGGTTATCTCTTCGCCCTACAACACGGTCAACGGCTCGCCTTTGGCACTGCCCGAGATGACGATTAACGCTAACGCCACCGAGTACTCGACATCTGTTGCCATTACAGGCATCTCGGTTGCTGACACTCGCGCTGGCAACCTGCCCTACACGCTCAGTGCGATCGCATCCAACCTGTACAAGGCAGGCGTTTCCTCGCCCACCGCTAACCAGACAATCAACGCCCAGAACGTGGGCCTCAATGTCACTGCTCTCACGAGCACGAACATCACCCCTGCCACCTTCCTTGGTGCGCAGACCCCGGGTGCTGCCACGGCCGGTCAGAACATCACCGGCTTCAACAACGCCGCCGCGGCACACGTGGCCGCAGCCGACGCTGGAAGCCTCGGCCTTGGTGGCGTGAGCTCGCACATCGTTGAGCACGTCAACGCTGGTCTGGGTACCACGGTCACCAACGGCACGCTGTCCATCACGGCACCGTCGAACACCGTTGACGGTACCTACACCGGCACGATCACCTTCTCGGTCATCGGAAGCTGATATCCGGGCCATCCCCTTGGTGGGTGGCATATGTTCGAAGAGCGGGGCGAATCCACCTGGGTTCGCCCCGCTTTCGTCATCCGCCGTTCATCTTTACTTCGCGCGCGGGCCATGGGGACACGTTGTGGTGTGAATGTGACGAGATCAGGGCTTCTGCGCGCGGGTTCTGCCACTTCCGCGCTTATGTTCTGGGTCCTTGCTGGCCTGGCCGGACCGGCGCTTGCCGACTCCGCTTCGCCTACTGCAAGTGCGAGTGCCAGCCCGTCCGCGGCATCAAGCGCAGACACGGTGGGGCAGCCGGTCGTGACTTTCGGCCTAGGACCAAGTACCAAAGGCAAGATCGACCGTCGCGCCAACTTCACCATGCTGGCCGCACGTGGGGGCGTCGTCTCGGACGAGATGGCCGTGGTCAACCTGACCTACTCGCAGGTGAGCTTGAACATCTACGCGGCAGATGCGACCAATGGTCCTGATGGCAGTGTCGGATTGGAGCCCAGCTATGGGCCTAAGAAGGATTCGGCGTCCTGGGTCACGTTCAACACACCCACGGGCAAGGGCTACATCGTGCTTCAACCGCGCGAGACCGCCTATATCCCTTTTACAGTGCGCGTCCCGCAAGATGCCTATGTTGGAGATCACCTCGCTGGTGTAGTGGCCGCGTTGGTGACGCAGGGCCAGACCCCTGGTCAAGCGGGGAGCCCAGGCACTGACGTGACTCTGGAGCAGCGCGTTGCGCTGCGGCTGAACCTGCGCGTGGCCGGCGAATTGCAGGCCGGGCTTGAGATCGAGGGTTTGAGTGCCTCATTCGCAGCCCCACTGAGTCCGTTTGAGCCAGGTGTAGCGACTATCTCGTACACGGTGAAGAACACGGGAAATGTTCGCCTTGGTGGCCGCCAAGAAGTCAGCGTGCGCGGGGTTACCGGACCGACAGTCTTTGCCCAAGGACTCAAGGACGTACCCATGCTTCTCCCTGGCAACACTGCCAAGGTGAGAGTGAGCATCCCTGGCGTATCGCCCTTCGTGTTCGACACCGCGTCCGTGACTGTCGTCGCTCTCGCGGTTGCCGGTGATGCGAATCCACCGAGCGAAGTGGCGTCCGCATCAACCCATTTCGCGGCCGTGCCTTGGACCTTGTTCGCAGTGGTCTTGGGTCTGGGCCTCGTGGCCGCGGGGCTGATCCGCATCCGCCGGCCACTTCCATCAGTCGCTGGCCAGACGCAGGTGCCGACGGGTGCACATGCTGCGATCGATCTGGTTAGCAGTGGCGCACAGACATCGGAGGGCTCATGAGGATCACAGGCTCGCGACGGGCGCTTCGGGCAAGCGTCGCATTGTTCACGGTGGCGCTCGCGGTTGTGTCACCCGCAGTTGCCTGGGGCAACGATGCTGGGTTCAAAGATCCACATGCCATGGGGGCATTGGGTTTTTGTGGCAAGGACAACAAGCCCGTGACGTCGGGACGAATTGGCGACGTGCCGTTCGTCTGGAAGTACGTCTCGGATGAGGCAGCGCCAACCGCCTATCGAGGTGCGGCCCAGAAGGCAGCCATCTATGCCTTCTCGCCACTACCTAATAGCAACCCGGGCGATTGGGTTGGTTACCAGATGACGGCGTCGTCGCCGTACTCGAACTTCGCCGCACCAATGGCTGCCGCGACCCTGGCCGACCCGCCGCTCGAATGGCAGAACCAGAGTTTTCCGCCTGCACTGGGCGGCCTGGTGCAGTTGCGAATGATCCTGTCGAACGTCGATACAGCGCCGCGCACAGTCGATTACGCGGCAGCCGTCATCAAAGTGACCGGAAATACTTGGACCCTCGTCAGCGGTATCGCGAAGCCAGCGTGCGATGCCGGCGTCGCCAAGTCGAGCGAAGAATTGCATCTACCTCCGAGCGCAATTCCGACCGCTACACCGTCGTGGGCCAACGCCCCCGCGACGGGTACAGATCCTTCGCCTGGCTCGTCAGCCCAGCCAACTAGTTCGTCATCCGCTGCTGTCCCAATGCCGGTTGCTGCCGGTGAATCTGCTGCTCCGGAAGTTGTCGATGCCGCATCCGTAAGTGACTCATCCCCGTCCGGTTTGGGTACGTGGCCAGTCTTGCTCGGTCTTGGAGTCGTCGGGCTTGTTATCGGCGCGTTTGTCTTTGGAAGGACCTCCTCCTCACGTAATCGCGATCCGCGATGAAACCTCGCCGCTCTTGCGCTCTGCTCCGCTTCACCCCGCAACGTCCTAGCTCGTCAACAACAAACCAAGGACCCCAATGAACACTCGGTTCGCACGTCTAGTGACTGGTCTCGTCGTTGCTGCGGTCGCAGCCACGGGCATGGTCAGCGCAGGTGCCCCGGCGTCTGCCTACACCGGTAATCCTCCGTGGGTTGCTGGCGACACAGCGCTCAAGGGGGCGATCAAGATCTATGACACCAATGGCGGTGCGATCACCGGCGGTACCGATTTCAACGTCCTGGGCCAGTACTACGCGGGCCAGACCGCGGCAGCACGCACCGGCGCAACGTTGGCCCGATTGTGGATCGCTCTCCCGGACCACGCCAACGCCACGCCGTCAACTTGGTTCGCCGACCTCGCGTTGCAACCCGCAACGGCCTTCAGCACGGCGCCCGGCGCACCGGTCGCTGTCGGCCCGGTGATCGCAAAGCGCTTGTGGCCCACGGGAACGACTCCGATTGCCGACCTGCTCAGCGGCGGTACGCTCGATGTGTCTTCGGTCGCCTACCAGAACGTGTTCGAACTTCGGATGGGCGACTCAGGCTCTGGTGTCAGCGCTGATGGCAAGTACTGGGCTGTCGACATCGAGTACAACCCGGCGGCGCTGGGAGGCGCAACCTACGACGGTCTCGCACCGCAGGCGTGGCGCGTGGTCTACCCCGTGTCGTCGACCATCCAGGCGGCGGTAAGCACTCCGGTGCCCAGCCTTGCTAGCCCGCAGGTCGCAGGTACCCAGATCACCGTGACCTCGATCGCCTCGGTGGCCGGGACGATCCAGTTCTCCGAGGACGGCACTAACGTCGGCACACCGGTTACCGTCGGCGTGGACTTCAGCGCGACGTCGGCACCGGTCACTCTCGCTGCTGGTGACCACACGTTCGCTGCTGCCTTCACGCCGGCAAATGCGTCGTCCTACACCGGCGCAACATCGGGTGATCTAGCGTTCACCGTGCTCGGCACGCCCACCACTGTGACCAAGCCGACCTCATCACTTTTGAGCCCGCGCGCCTTCGGCAACACCATCAGGCTCACCGCCACTGCAACTGCTGGCGTGGCTGGAACCATCCGATTCAAGGACAGCGGCAACCTGATCACGGGCGTGCCGGCTGTCGTGGTGAGTGGTGCGGGTGCCGCGACGTCGGCGGCGTTCCAGCCGGCGGTAGGAGCACACTCCTTTACCGCGGTCTTCACCCCGACCGACTACCTCAACTACCAGCAGTCGCCGGTGTCGGCTGCTCTGGCCTTCTCAGTGACCAAGGGCGTTTTCGTCAATAAGGTCAAGCCGAAGATCACTGGTACAGCCGCGGTCTTCAAGACGCTGACTGCATATGTCGGCACCTGGACTCCGGTTCCGACCTCGTACACCTATGTGTGGAAGAGTGGGACCACGCAGGTGGGCAAGGCCAAGACCTACAAGCTCAAGCCTGCCGACAAGGGCAAGAAGGTGACTGTCACGGTCACGGCTATCAAGGCCAACTACACGAACAAGTCGCGCGTGACAGTGGCGGTCACTGTCAAGTAGTGCGGTCAAGTAGTGCGCACAAGTAGTCCGCACGAGTAGTGCGGTCAAGTAGTGCGGTCAAGTAGTGCGCACAAGTAGTCCGCACAATTCAACGGGAGTCGCCCTGCGCAATGCGCGGCTCCCGTTGAGTTGCTGGGATGCCGTTGCCCTTCGTTCACCAGAATGACCCGCTTTGTGCATCGGATCAGCAGCCTGCGTGCACGTGATTCGGTCACCGTGTAGTCAAGATCGACAATGTGAGGTTTTGGCTCGAGTTCGTCCAGATTCGAGGCTAAGCAAATTTGCGTTGACGCACGTTGAGTGCGTGGAGTCCGTCATCGGCAGGTTGCCGTTGATTTGTGCATAGTTGAGTTGCGCTGAAGGGAGAAGCAGTTGCACCGTGCAGCTTCTCGCCCCGTTCTGGCACTGCTTGGCCTGACCCTTGTTTTCGGCAACATGCTCGGCCTGCCCGCGGCTTCGGCGAGCACCACGGTCGGGCAGACCGCCGTGGTCAGCACGACGGTTAACTTGCTCGTCGAACCCGGTGGCGAGCTCGAGACGTTCACACCGGCCACTTTCCGCGCCGTAGTCGAGCCCGCTAATGCGGCAGGCGTGGTGACCTTCTATGCCGATGGTGTGGCTGTTGCTTCCGCGAATGTGGTGGGTGGCCAGGCGGTGATCGAGAGCAACTCGCGTTCCGCTGGGCAGGTCACTCTCACTGCTGCGTTTTCCCCATCGACTGGCGCGGCCTTTGCCCCGGCCACCTCAGCGCGGGTGCCGTTGAAGGTTAACGGAGTAGCGACTGTCGTGGTCTTTGACCAGAGCGGCAGGGCGGTGACTGAAGGTTCACAGGTGCGCGTAGGCCAGCCGATCCGCTTGACCGTGCGCGACTTCCCGGCCAAATCGCTGGTCACGTTCATGGTCGGCAACGACACCCTGAATGCAGCATTGGTCACCGATGGCACGGGGGGCGGATCAGTCGTAGTAGTACTCGCAAAGCAGTTGCCGTCGAGTGTCTACGTCCTAGCTGCGGCAGGCGGCAAGCGCAGCGCATCGTTCGTGTTCTACGTCTTCAATCCCTCCGCCAGCCCGGCAGCATCGACTGGGGGCTCGAGCGCCGAGGTCGCTACCCCGATTCCGCCGAGTGCCGGTGGTGACGGCGGCGGATCAACTGCTGGCTCGGGCCAGATCTCGTCAACTGGTGCCAATGGTGACAACCTCGCCCACACCGGGGCTGACTCGATCGATCTGTTGCTGGCCGCATTGGCCGCGGTTGGCATCGGCGGCGGGCTGTTGTTCGCTGGGCGCCGACCACGATTGGTAGGCAAACATGTCTTTGGATAACCGCACTTCGAATGGCCAAACCTCACCTAGCCGAGCGCAGTCGCGACGGGCTGGGGGTGCCTCGGCCCCTGGCCGTCGGGCTGCCGCGCCCAGCAACTATTCAACTGTCGACGCCGGCGCCGCAGGTGTGGGGCAAACGGCGCCGCTGAGCCGTGCCGAGCAGCGCCGGATTGCCGAGGAATCGGCTAGGCGGGCGAAGTCGGGCCGAGCGATCTGGAGGGCTTGGTGGCTGTATCCGCTGCTGGCCACGGCCGCTGTGTGCATCTATCTCGGTGCCCAAAGTGCCTCTCGCGTGCCGGATCTCACGACCCAGCCGATCGTGACTATCACTACCCAGCCGTAAGGCCCGCGCATTGGGGGCGGGTGGTAAATCGGCCCATATGTCCTCTGGCGGGCAGCCCATGGTCATCGCCCGGTCTACGACTGCTTCAAGGTCAAAGTCACTGTCGAACCGTCACGGTCGAACCGTCACTGCGTGACGCGCAGTGCGACCGTCGGCGAGAGTGACCACTACCTCATACGACGTGGTGCCGGCGACCGGTGTCGACTCGGGGTCGCTGACGCCATCAGCCCCCGCAGTGTCGCTGCCGAACGCGCACGTCAACCATGCAATGACACCGGGGAGGGCTGCCACGGAGCAATCGGTCGGGACGCCATCTCGAATGAGCCGAGCAACGCCCGCGACCTGCGAGGCGTTGACGAGCACCGCAGCCCGCAACCGGCCGTCGGTGCTGATGATCTCGGGCTGGAACGCGATTGCCGGAATCGAGGTGGAGACGCTCGCTGCGCCGTCAGTTCTTGAGGCCGGGACTGCGGCCCCCTGCACCGGCTGAGGGGCTTGGCTTATCGTGGGCTGAACGTTCGTCACTGCGCTGGCTGGCACTGCGCTGGCGGGCACTGCGCTGGCGGGCACTGCGCTGGCGGGCACTGCGCTGGCGGGCACTGCGCTGGCGAGCGTGGGTATCGCGACCACAACCGCAGCACTGCTGAGCACCGCGGCGCAGATTTTCAACAGCGGCAGGCTCCCCATATCTGTCATATCGGGGCAGGGCGGGCTGGTCTTGCGTGAAATCAGCCGAACGGCTCAGATGTGTCGCAATCTGCCGCGCTGAGTCGCTGTCAGCGGGCAGGATCCTTGCTAGCCAGTTGGGAGTGCGAGATCGCAGCAGCGAGAAGGGCAGGAGCACCATGACATTCGAGGTGAACGACGTGCGAGCCGTGCTCGACGATAAGCGAGCAGATCTGATGATTCGTTCGGATAACCTCGCGGCCGCACCCGTTGACACGGGCGATATCTCATTCGGTAAGCGCGTGGGCGATGGCACCAGCATCGCGGTCGAACGGCTCACGGATGTGGCGGCGCATGAGCTCATGCTGGTGCAACTGAACGAGGTCGAACGGGCCTTAGCCAAGCTCGACGAGAGCAGTTATGGCCGCTGCGATGACTGCCGTGGTCAGATCCCCGAGGGGCGCTTGGAGATCCACCCCTGGGCGATCAGGTGTGTGTCCTGTGCGGCATCTCGGCGTTAGGTACGCGCTGGTGATGCGCCAGGGATTTTGGCGCGGGGCGCAGCGGGACTTTTGTGGTGATACCCCACCGTGTCGCATCTGCGCTGGAGGGCGATCCGCCGAGAAGATAGATGCGTGATTGAACTGATTTCGGGCGAGCCTGCCGCCGAGAACACTGACCCAAAGCCACGCCGTGAGCCCATTTTTGGGCGCCGAGTGGGCGAGTCCAAGACCGACGCTTATCAGCGCTTTACGAGATTGCCCATCTTCGCGCTCGGAATCGGTCTGATCGTCGGTTCGCTGCTGGATGTCATGAGCACTCGGGAATCCGGTTACGGCTCCGGTAACCCCCTGATCTGGGTTGGCTGGGCGGGTTTCGCCCTCGATCTGGTCATTCGTTGGATCATCGACGACGAGCCACGCACTTTCGCTCGCCGGCACTGGCTCCTCATCTTGGCCGTGGTGGTTCCACCGCTACGGATTGTTTTGATCGGGTATGTCTTCGTGCGGATGGTTCAAACTCCTGGACGGCTGCGCTCACGGCTCACCTCATACGCCCTCTATCTCACCGTGCTCGTGATCTCCTTCGGTTCGGTCGCAGTTCTGGCGGCTGAACGCGACTACCCCGGGTCGAATATCCACACCTTTGGCCAGGCCTCCTGGTGGGCGCTGGTGACCATTGCGACGGTGGGCTACGGCGACTTCGTACCGGTCAGCGAGGCTGGGCGCTGGGTGGGGGCCGCGGTGATCCTCACTGGCCTGGCCACGATCTCCATCGTCACGGCCAGTATCGCCTCCCGCTTCGTCGGCGGTCCGGTTGATGAGCCAGCCGCTGGTGCTGAAACTGATGCTGCGCTGCCTGTCTCGCTGGACGAGATCAACGAGCGGCTGATTCGCCTCGAAAGGGCAATTGCCGCGCTCGCTGCGGCCAGCTCTGGCTCTGCTGGCCAGATGAGCGATAGCCCGTCCGCCGCAACGGATGAGGTGCCTTAGCGGCATCGGGCCTACCCTGGTTACATGTTCTCCGCTGTAGCGCGTGTCATCCCGGCTGGTTCGATGGCCGATGACGCCCTAGAAGACCTTCCTCTCGACCCCACCAAGGTGGTGTCGGGCGATCCAGAGGTCCGTCATTTGGGGGTCTACGACGACGATTCGCTGACCATCGGGATTTGGCAGCACGGCATTGGCGTGAGCACCGACGTCGAGGCCGATGAGGTCTTCGTAGTGCTCTCCGGGCGGGCGACAATCGAGATCGAGGGCGGGCCCACACTCGACGTTGGGCCAGGTGACATCGGTTCGTATCCCGCGGGGAGTCGAAGCCGATGGACTGTGCACGAAACCCTCCGCAAGGTGTACGTGGCGCGCCCATGAGCAGCACCTCAACATCGGTGTCGGCTTCAGTGTCGGCGTCGGCGTCGGCGTCGGCTTGGGCACCGGCGCCTGCGGCGGAATCGATATCAGCACTGACCGATTTCGCGCGGGGATCGGGCTCAACTCGCCCAAGTGACGCCTTGTACCGTGGGGTGAATGACACTGATGGGATTCGCACCGTAGAGTGGGGCTCATCGCGTCGAACCGGCGCGGTCATACCCCGGATAACCGGCCTTCGTATGGCGAGGAGCACTCAGCATGGACACCGCACACGCAGTCGATCCGATGCGGTCGGGTGACACCTTGTCTGACCGTAATCGTTCGATCCTTGAGTTCGAGCGCCAATGGTGGAAGTACGCCGGCGCCAAGGAGCAGGCCATCCGCGACCTGTTCGATATGAGTGCCACGCGTTACTACCAGGTGCTCAACGCGCTGCTTGATGATCCGGCCGCGCTCGAGTTCGATCCCATGCTCATCAAGCGACTTCGTCGCATGCGGGCATCCCGTCAGCGTGCGCGATCCGCGCGTCGCCTCGGTATCGAGCTGTAACTCGCCGCTCTACCGAACGTCGGGACAGTCATGACACCAGGCTCAGACGATCGATCCGGTCAGTTCGATGCTGCTACTCCTGGATCGCCAAGTTTCCTTGAGTTCGACGAGGGTGCCTGGCCCGACTGGGGTAATGACACCGTCGTCCATCGCTTTGACACTTTCGCCCTCGACGATGCAGGTGCCCAGGCGTCGGCCGATTTGAGTGCGAGTGCACTGCCATCGAGCGAGCCCTCAAGCGATCCTGTCGAGACGGCAAGCAATGTCGATCGCAGCGACCCGCTCGAAAAGAGCGACCCGCTCGATCAGAGCGACCCGCTCGAAAGTAGCGATGCCGCGCTAGTCGAGGATGCTGGGTCGTCTGGTCGTGACACCTTGTCGGCAATGGCACAGTTCGAGGCGCGCGAGTTCGACACTTCGGATTCGAAGCCAGCCAGCGTGCTGGCTTCGGTTTACCCGGCAATCGACGAAGCTCCGTGGCGTCAGTCCGCCGAACCCGAACCCGAAACTGAAGCCGACGAGCTAGCAGGATCGGCCGATCTCGGCTCGCCGTATGGGCTGGCGCTGCCGGCGCTGGCCTTTGACTCAGGTGCCGCGTTTGTTTCGTCCGACTCGTTCTTTGATCGCACGCTGTACGAGACCGGCGTCATCGACCTGGCTGGGGCCCAATTCGGCGAACAACCAGCGGTGGTCACAGCCTCGGCTCACCAAGCCCCAGGATACGAAGTTGGATCGGCTGACTCAGGTCTGCCCGAGGTCGCGCCATATCGGCTGCCCGGCTTTGGCCCGGCCGACTCCGCCGACTCCTCGGCCGGATCGGCCGACTCTCCGGCCGGAGCTGCAGAGCCGCTTACCGGTATCGGGGCGGAGTACGCCGCCTACTTTGCCACCCAGGTGGCCGACGACCGTCTGGCTCAGCAGTTGCCCGCTGCCGATTCACTCGTTGTTGACGAGCCTGACTCTGGCCTCGCTGCTGCGAGCGCAGCCGCCGCAGCGAACGCACAGTTTTTTGGAGAGCCATCCCCTCGTTCCGTCGACTCTGCCTCTGCCTCTGCCTCTGCCTCTGCCGGTTCGTATCTTCCTCATGACCCTGACATGGCGACCAGCGGTGTCGGCTACCCCGTCTTCCAGCCGAATCGCCCAGTGACCGAGCAGCTAGGTGACCCGATGGACGATCGTCCGTACATTGAGCCGCCCTTTGTGAAGGGTGATCGTGAGGGCAGACCGCCCGGTGGCGGCCCACCGCGCCGCGTCCCGTCCAGGGGTCGTCGCTATGTCGTGCCGATTGGCCTCGGGGTGGTGTCGACATTTGCACTGCTTGCCGGTTGGTCGCACGTGCAAGAGGGCGCCGGTACCTCGCCTGGAACTGTGGCCGAGAGCAGTTCACCGCAGGCTTCCTCGAGCCCCACCCCCAAGCCCAGCGAAAGCAGTGCATCCAAGCCCAGTGAGGGTGCCAGTGCTACCCCATCAGCATCGCCGACCAAGTCTGCCGTCATCGCGATAGTGCCTGATCGTTCAGTTGATGTCGTTGTTCTGAACGGCACTACTCGCAAGGGGCTGGCAGCCAAGGTCGCGGCCAGCCTTAGCGCCAAGGGATGGCACGTAGTCACGGTGGGCAACGGGGCCAAGGCCACTCGCACGACGATCTTCTCGCCAGGGCCGAAAACGGCAACTGCAACCATGCGCAAGGATCTGCCGTCGGCGGGCGCGACCGCCAAGCCGGCCAGCGGGATGCCGACATCGCAAATCACCGTGGTGATTGGCAGCGATTACCCGAAGTAGGGTTCGTGCGTTAGCCCGATGCGGGGGGATTGAGTTTCTTACCGCGCCATAGAGTCCTGGGCGGACGCTCGAGATAGCCCCCCGCGTGTAGCCCTGCATCGCGCTCAAACCAGTTGCCGCTGAAGTGATCTCCGCATCGCGCGAATGACCATGCGCAGGCTAGCCAGTACAGCGGCAGAAATACGATCACGCACGCCGCCCATTGGCCGGCATGACGAGTCTCATGGGCCATCAACTCAGCACTCCATGGCCCAGCGCCGGGCAACACGATCACGTTGCCGATGGTTATCGCACCTATGTAGGGAAGTTGTCGCCTGCCCGAGGTGGCCAGAACGAGTCCGTCTGGCCCGCGGCGCAACTGCGCGCCAAGGAATTTCGCCAGCACCAAACCCGACAGTGTCGAAAAGTTGAGGGCGTTGACGACTTGACGTAGCCGGTATGCAGAGCGCACTGCTTAGCCGACGCTGACGTGCTGGTCGTCGACGGTGTTGCTCAGCGATGGGGGCTTGCTCGGCTGGGACTTCCGCAGCGACGGGGGCTTGCTCGGCTGGGACTTCCGCAGCGACGGGGGCTTTCGCGCGGACTGCAGTGATTCACTAAGTGGGTTGCAGCGGGGGCGCTGCTCAGTGAGTCGGGCCCTCATTGCTGGATCAGTTGACGCTGGATTGGTAACGCGCCGCGTACTCGGGGACTGAGATCATCGGTGAATGCTCGAGGGACATCACGTCGCTAACGTGCTCGGTGAATCCGTCGCTGTCGCGTGCAAACTGGGTAAGGCTGCGGCCGAACTCATCGAGATGGCACAGATCGCCTCGTCGCTCGAGCCGCTCGAATGCAGTACGGAGAATCTCCGCCGCCATGCGTCCCAAACTGCTGTCGTGTTGGTGCCGGTGGACCCGGACACCGAGGTCGACCTGGGCGAGCCCGTCGAGTCCGCAGCGCTCGAGGGCGTCGGTGAGCAGGGCGAGTTCGACCCCGTACCCACACGGGAATGGCAACTGTTCGAGTAATTCGCGCCGCGCCGCGTATTCGCCGCCCAGCGGCTGGATGATCCCGGCGAGTTGAGGCCAGAGCAGATTGAGCAGTGGACGCGCCATCAGTTCGGTGACTCGCCCGCCACCAGCGTTGATCACCGATGAGCCGTCGAACAACGGGCGTTCGTAGACGGCCTTGACCATCGCGACATCAGGATCGGTGAGCAGGGGTCCGAGAAGGCCAGTGATGTACGACGGGGTGAAGCTCTGCAAGTCGGCGTCGATGAACACGACGATGTCACCGGTGGTGACCGCGAGCGAACGCCACATCGAATCGCCCTTGCCCGATGCCGACATTTGGTCGGGCAGGATGCTGGCTCGGGCTTCCACTCGTGCGCCGCGATCGCGGGCGATCGCGGCGGTGCGATCGATGGAACCGCCGTCGATCACCACGAGTTCGTCAACGAGCCGCTGACCGCTCGGGGCGCCGTCGCCGAGGACCAAGTGGATTTGGTCGAGGATGCGCCCGATGGTTGCTTCCTCGTTCAGCGCGGGGAGCACAACCGAGACGGACGTGTCACCCTTGGTGGAGAGCAGGCCAGCCCGCGGCCACTCCTCGGCTTTGGTGGTGCGCCGGGCAAACCAATCTGATACGTCCGCGCGCATGCTTCCTCGTCCCCTCGATGACCGTGCTGCAGGTCAATGATGCCACCACCCGACCAGAACTGCCCATCTCACGATATGGACTGCGCTCGTCCCGCCCCTCGGGACTGGCATAGAGTGGTGATCACCTGCAGGCTGAACGTGGCCGTGCTTTTACGGCAGGGGCTGAGGCTCTCACCCAGCACAACAGAACAGTTGCTCATCCAGAGGGGCAGAGGGATACGGCCCGATGAAGCCCCGGCAACCACCCGGAATACCCCGCGAGTTGTGCGATTTTCTATCGCGAACTTGAGGTCATCCGGTGAAGGTGCCAACTCCGTCCGATCGAACGTCGATTGGAAAGATGAGGGAAAGGCCTCGTTGTGACCTCGCTATCTGTTTCTGCTGAAGTCTCGGTCGCCGCATCACCTGCGGACCTGCCGGTTACCCAGGATGCCCTGGATGTGCCGCCCCCAACCCCAGACTTTGGCCCCGCAGCCCGGCTCACCTGCCGTGAATGTGGCACCTCTTACTCACTTGGCGCGGCCTATGCGTGTGTCGAGTGCTTCGGCCCACTTGAGGTGGGCTATGAATTCGTCGACGTGACTCGCGCGCGGATCGAGGCTGGGCCAAATTCCATGTGGCGCTACTCGTGTCTGCTGCCGGTGGCGTCCTTTGCCGGCAGCGAGCCCAACCTCAATCCCGGGCTGACCAAATTGGTGCGTGCTGACAACCTCGCTAGGGCGTTGGGCATGACCGGCACCCTGTGGGTCAAAGACGACAGCGGCAACCCCACACACTCCTTCAAGGATCGAGTCGTTGCGGTTGCGCAAAGTGCTGCTCGTCGGTTGGGGCTGACCACGATTGCGTGCGCCTCCACCGGCAACCTGGCCAACGCGGTTGCTGCTGCTGCGGCTCGTGCGGGCCAGAGTTCGGTCGTCGTCATTCCGAGCAACCTCGAAGACGGCAAGGTGCTTTCCACTGCTACCTATGGCGGCACACTGCTTGCGGTCAATGGAAACTACGACGACGTCAACCGACTTTGCTCGGAGCTTGTCGGTGATCCGCTCACCGCTGACTGGGGATTTGTTAACGTCAACCTTCGTCCCTACTACGCCGAAGGTTCCAAGACGGTGGGCTTCGAGATCGCCGAGCAGTTGGGCTGGCGACTGCCAGCTCAGGTGGTCGCACCGATTGCATCGGGATCACTGCTTACCAAGGTAGACAAGGCTTTTCGGGAGTTCATCGAACTCGGGCTGGTCGCCGAGTCGCCGTATCGCATGTTCGGCGCGCAGGCCACTGGGTGTTCACCTGTGTCGGCTGCCTTCCGTGCCGGTCACGACGTCGTGCGTCCGGTTCGACCCGACACGATCGCCAAGTCGCTAGCGATCGGTAACCCAGCTGATGGCCCTTATGCGCTCGACGCCGTGCGTCGAACTGGCGGGGCGATTGAGGACGTAAGCGACGTCGAGATCGTCGAAGGTATCCGTCTGCTCGCCGAGACTGAGGGCATCTTCGCCGAGACCGCAGGCGGTGTCGTTGTTGCGACGTTGCGCAAATTGCTGGCAGCGGGCCTCCTTGATCCTTCCGCTGAGACCGTGATCCTCAACACCGGCGACGGGTTGAAGACCCTCGACGCCATTGCTGGTCAGGTCGGGCCAACCGCAACGATTGCAGCAGACATCGACGCTGTCACCGCGGTGCTTGCGCGCACCGCAGATTCACGAACCGCCGCTGCGGCCCTTGCTCGTGGCACTCAGTTCGCGACCGCGTCGGAGCCCGAGTCGGCCGTCGCCTCGGCCGGGGCGGGCCCTGCGTCGGCGTCGGCTTCGGCGGGTGCGGGCCCTGCGTCGGCTTCGGCTGACGCTGAGTTGCCTGGCCTTGGCGCTGGCGCTGGTGCTGGCCCGGCTTCGGCTGACGCGTCGGTCTCGGCGGATGCTGAATTGCCTGGCCTTGGCGCTGGCAGTGGCAGTGGTGCTGGTAGCCCCGAGCAGCCCGTACTGGCGTCCCCCTCGACCCCAGCCACAGGGAAGTAGTCACGATGGCCGTCTCAGTTCGGATTCCCACGATCTTGCGTACCTACACCGATGGCGCGTCCGAGGTGAAGGTGGATTTCCCTGGTGGCGAACTCACGGGCTTGCTCAGCGCTCTTGAGGCTGTCGCCCCAGGAATCAGCGCCAGAGTCCTTGATGACCAAGGCGCCCTTCGACGATTCGTCAACATCTACGTCGATGACGAAGACGTCCGCTTCACAGACGGTCTGGCCACCCCGGTCAGCGAACGAGCGTCCGTCTCCATAATCCCCGCCGTCGCCGGCGGCTAGTTCCTCATCAATGTGCCCCCGACTGCGCTAGACGCAGTTTTTCCTCCCCATTGAGATCGCTCGGGGCTCGCATTGAGCGCCAAACGACTAGTCCATCAAGCCTCCTGACTTGGCACTTTCTGCCAACATCTGGTCATGGACGATCGTGCGAGTGATGAGATGACGCAGAAGTTCGGCGTGACGCAGGTGCGCGTCGAGGCGCTGCGCCAACGCGAGACCGAGCGATTCGAGCGGGCACGGCCAAAGAGCGCACAATTGACGGCCCGCGCCCATCCACGTATGGCACGTGGGGTCCCGATGGCCTGGATGTCCAGCCTGTATGAGCACCAGCCGGTGTGGGTGGAGTCCGGCGCCGGCAAGTGGATCCTCGACGTCGACGGCCATCGTTATCTCGATTTCAATCTTGCCGACTCGAGTGTGTTCACCGGCCACGCTCGTCCGGAGATCACCGAGGCCGTTGCTGCCCGGTTGGCACTCGGCGCACAGTTTCTTCAGCCCACAGAAGATGCGCTCGTTGTGGCGGGCGAGTTGGCTCGCCGCTTCGCCTTACCGTCCTGGCAGTTCACCGCTTCGGCGACAAACGCTGTGTCAGAGGCACTTCGAGTTGCACGCGGCGCCACAGGTCGCAACCTTGTGGTGCTGTTCGACGGTCACTATCACGGGCACGCTGATGAGACGCAGGCGATTCGCGCGGTCGACGGAGCAGCAGTCCCGCAGTGGGCGGGAATCTTGCCGGGCCACGTATCCGGCATCACATTTGCCGTCTTCAACGACATTGAGTCTGTCGACCTTCTGCTGCGCACGGGACGGGTCGCGGCAGTGCTCACCGAACCTGCGATGACCAACCACCAGGGGGTTATCCTCCCCAGCCCAAACTTCCACAGCGATCTACGACGAGCCACCCGCGAGCACGGCACCTTGTTGCTGCTCGATGAGACGCACACGCAGATGGCTGGGCCGGGCGGATTGACCGGTCGCTGGAATCTCGATCCCGACATGGTGATTCTCGGGAAGTCGATCGGCGGCGGTGTTCCGGTTGGTGCCTACGGGATGCGGTCCGAGCTCGCGACGTTCATGGAAACGGACGGCTGGGGGGCCACCGGAGGCACGCTTTTTGCCAACGCGCTTCAGATGGCGGCGTGTAGGGCTGTACTTGTTGAGGTTTTGCTAGACGACGTGTATGACAACGCGGCACGTTTGGGCGCCCGCCTCGCCGATGGGATCGACGTTGTGTCGATCGAAGCTGGCTTGCCCTGGCGAGCGCATCGCTTGTTTAACCGCTCTGGATATTGCTTCAGTGGCACGCAGCCCACTAATGCAGCCGAAGCGCGGACCCAGTTGCACCCGTCGTTGTGGGCGCTACTTCGTGTCTATGGCGGGAACCGGGGGGTGTGGGAGGCGATCGAAGGCTCGGGGCCGGCCGCAGGTATTGACCACACGGAAGCCGACGTCGACCACTACTTGCACACGCTGCGATCCCTGGTGCACGAACTCGTCTCCTGAAACGTTCATGCCTGGCGCGCCCGTCGCCCGAGGATCGTCGCCCCGCTGATCCAGGTTCATGTTTCGGCCGAGGGGGCTGGGCGCGTTGCGCGCGCGCCTAATGGGGACGAAAAACTGCGTCTAGCGCAGTCGGGGGCACATTGATGGCAAAAGAACGGGTGGGGGTCGGCACGTGCAGCTTGGGATCGAGCCATCGTGCGGTGTCGATCGTGGCAGCGCCCACGATGAATCGATGGGCCGGTCGACCGTGAACTCCGACGAGGACCCGTGGACCTGATGCCGGATCACTCGCCCAGAGCCCGAGGTGCTTCCCGATCTGGAGATGCTCATCGGAGTCCCCAACCAGAAGCTCTGTTCCCTAACCCCCTCACGTGAAGAGCGGTCGCCCCCGTTCAGTACGTGCCTGACTCGATGCGTAGCATCCAGACGGAGGGGGTCTCAGGAGAGGTAGCAGCATGACGAAGAGGTTCGTAGTGCCGGACGGCGTGGAGCTCGTGCTGCATGACGTGTCAGCGACCGACGTACTCCCTGGCGTGCTCGACACGCTGGGACACCAGAAGGTCTTCATTGTCTGTTCTCGCACTCTTCGCCGCACCACCGACGTCGTCGACCGGATTGTCGAGTGCCTCGGCGCGCGGTACGTCGGAATCACCGACGAGGTGGGCGAGTATGCACCGCTGTCGAACGTGCTGGCCGCGGCAGTGACGATCCGCGACTCCGGGGCCGATGTCGTCGTGACGATCGGCGGCGGCTCGGCCATGGACTTCACCAGGGCGGTCCAACTAGCGGTCTCGGAGGATGTCTACACCAAGGACGAGCTGCTCGCCCGAGGCGCCATCATTTTCGCCGAAGACGGCGCCCTCATCGCGACGTCGACGGCGCAGCCCCGGTTGCGCCAGATTGCGATCCCGACCTCGCTCAGGACTGCGGACTGGTCTCCTACCTGCGCGTGTCTGGATGATGAGACGCACAGAAAGTCGGCGTTACTCGTCCTCCGGGGTGCGCCTCAGGTCATCATCTACGACCCTGAGATCGCAGCCCTGGCGCCACGTCGACTGCTGCTCTCCACCGGGATTCGAGGGCTGGATCACGCCGCCAACACGGCGTGCGTCGTGTCACCGCACCCGTTGACGAGCCTGCTCGCCGAGAAGGCGGCGACCCTGTTCATCGAGAACCTTCCGAGGATCGCTCGCGATCCGGCCGACAGGGAGGCGATGACCAACTGCCAGCTTGCCAACTGGTACACGGGCACAGGGCAGATGTCCATCGCGGGCATCCACGGCTTCAGCCACGGGGCCGTGTTCGTCGTGGCCCCGGCGGCGGCGATCTCGCAAAGCGATGCCGGCTGCCTTCTGATGCTGGCCCAAGCACGGTGGCTCGAGGGGCTTGCCGATCCGCCCAACCGGAGGATCTCCGCGGCGCTGGGACGCCCCGACGAGTCGTTCTCGAGCATTGTGCTCGAGCTGCTGCTCGAACTGGGCATGCCGACCTCGCTCGATGACCTCAGCATCAGCGACGAGAAGGTGGAGGAGATGGTCCCGCTCTTCTTCGCCGATTCCTTCTCGATCGCCAACAACGTGCGACCGATCACCTCGGAGGACGACGTTCGCGAGATCTTCGCCCTCATTCGGCACTGACCCCTGACCCCGTTTACGCTGCAAAACACGCCGTGGTCGGGATCGTGCGTGGACTTGCTGCGGACCTTGTCGGCACAGGGGTGAGGCCGTGGCCGTCGCCGCAATCAAGCCTCCCTGAGCCCGCTTCGGCCACAACGAGCACCTGTGCTCGACCCGCACCTGGGCCGACGCCCCAGCACCCCCCGATCGTCACAGGTCGGGGGGTGCTGTCGCGTTCGGGGGTCTTGTTGCGTTCGGGTGCGGCGTCGAGTCGTCGATGAGAACGGTATTGCGTGGCTGATTGGGGTGTTACTCGGGGATGGGGTCGTTGTCGGGGTCGACGTAGTGCAGAGCTGCTTCTTCTGCGGTTAGGTCGTCATCCTCACCGGAATCGTGGGCTAGGACGTCGTCGTGCGCCACGTTGGGTCCGCCCTCGTCCTCAACGAGCCGCCCGACAATTCCCTCGCGGTACCCCTCCCGATGTGGCGCGAACTCAGCGGCCGGATCATCGGAGGCGAATTCCTCGGTGAGTTCGCGCGTCAGCGCATCGGCCACCTCGTCGCCCCGTTGCCCCCGTCCGCGATAGGCCCGCTCGCCGTACGGCTCGAAGCCGCTGTCGATACCGCCGTCCTCGCGCTCTGTGCTGCTCATATCCCCAGTGTGAACCTGTACCACCTTGTTTTCCTGACAACGCTTGGATCCGTCTGCCCCAGTTGTGAGCGACGTTGGCGAGCCGGCTCGTGGAGGCAGATCGGCTACCCCTCGACGGCGACTCGACCACTGCTCCGCGGATTCTCTACCACCTTTCCTGGGCCGTGGCTGGCACGACTTTGTGCTCAAAAACGGGCGAACATCGTTGACCGGCTTGCACTCGACCCCCGAGAGTGCCAACAATAGAGTTAGCACTCGACCAGGCCGAGTGACAGCCCTCGGGCGGCTAGGCCTGAATGAGTGAAGTACTCGTAACCTCTCTCAGTGAGGTCGGGCTGCGCGGCGACCGAAGCCTCGTGGGTCCGGTCGTCCGTCGCGGGCGCTGGTGAGGTTGCACTTCCATCAGTTGCGAAAGGGATCGGCAGCCACATGGCGAAGATCATTGCGTTCGACGAGAACGCCCGTCGCGCGCTCGAGCGGGGTATGAACACCCTCGCCGACGCGGTCAAGGTGACTCTCGGCCCGAAGGGCCGCAACGTCGTTCTGGAGAAGAAGTGGGGAGCCCCCACTATCACCAACGACGGTGTCTCCATCGCGAAGGAAATCGAGCTCGAGGACCCGTACGAGAAGATCGGGGCCGAACTCGTCAAAGAGGTCGCGAAGAAGACCGACGACGTCGCCGGTGACGGCACCACTACGGCAACCGTTCTGGCTCAGGCGCTCGTGCGCGAGGGCCTACGTAACGTTGCCGCAGGTGCCAACCCGATGGCGCTCAAGCGCGGAATCGAAAAGGCCGTCGTGGCTATCAGCGACCAGCTGAGCCTCATGGCCAAGGAGGTCGAGACCAAGGAGCAGATTGCTGCGACTGCCTCGATCAGTGCCGCTGACCCGTTGATCGGCGAGATCATCGCCGAGGCAATGGACAAGGTCGGCAAGGAAGGCGTAATCACTGTTGAAGAGAGCAACACGTTCGGACTTGAGCTTGAGCTCACCGAGGGTATGCGCTTCGACAAGGGTTACATTTCCGGCTACTTCGTCACAGACGTTGAGCGCATGGAGGCTGTACTCGAAGACCCGTACATCCTCATCGCCAACTCGAAGATCTCAGCAGTCAAAGACTTGCTGCCGATCCTTGAGAAGGTCATGCAGTCGGGCAAGCCACTAGTAATCATCTCGGAAGACGTTGAGGGCGAAGCTCTTTCGACTCTCGTCGTCAACAAGATTCGCGGTACCTTCCGCTCGGTCGCCGTCAAGGCCCCGGGCTTTGGTGACCGTCGCAAGGCCATGTTGCAGGACATCGCGATCCTCACCGGCGCTCAGGTCATTTCCGAAGAGGTCGGCCTCAAGCTCGACACGACGGGCCTTGAGCTCCTCGGTCGCGCCCGCAAGGTCGTCGTAACTAAGGACGAGACCACTGTCGTCGAAGGTGCAGGCGACCCCGATCAGATTGCCGGTCGGGTCAACCAGATCCGTGCCGAGATCGAGAAGTCTGACTCGGACTACGACCGCGAGAAGTTGCAAGAGCGTCTGGCCAAGCTCGCTGGTGGCGTCGCCGTCATCAAGGCGGGCGCGGCCACCGAGGTCGAGCTCAAGGAGCGCAAGCACCGCATCGAAGATGCAGTGCGCAACGCGAAGGCTGCAGTTGAAGAGGGAATCGTCGCCGGTGGCGGCGTTGCTCTGCTTCAGGCCAGTGACGCAGCATTCAAGACTCTTGTGCTCGAAGGTGACGAGGCTACCGGCGCGAACATCGTTCGCGTTGCGGTTGAAGCACCGCTCAAGCAGATCGCGATCAACGCTGGCCTCGAAGGCGGAGTTGTGGCCGAGAAGGTTCGTAACCTCGAGCCAGGCTGGGGCCTCAATGCGGCCACCGGTGAGTACGTCGACCTGATTAAGGCCGGCATCATCGACCCCGCCAAGGTGACACGCTCGGCGCTGCAGAACGCAGCGTCAATCGCGGCCCTGTTCCTCACCACCGAAGCTGTAATTGCTGACAAGCCTGAGAAGGCATCAGCGGGTGCGGGCGGCGGCGGCGGCGACATGGGTGGCATGGACTTCTAAGTCCCTGCCCTTGCGCGCTCTGCGTCAGCTGAATTAACTGCGTTAACAAACGCGAGTGGCCCGGAACCAATACGGTTCCGGGCCACTCGCGTTTTGTTCAGGCTGCTTTGGTAGGTTCCTGCGCGAAGACCAGTTGCGGTGCGTCTGCGTCGCGACGCTCTGCTGCTGGCTTGTGGTGAATGAACGATGCGGTGTGCTCTGAGCCAAAGCCAGCGGCGATGATGCCGCGAATAAGCTCAAGGGCGGCCGGCAGAATCGACCATGCGAAGGCACTGCCTGGGTTTAGCCCCATAGCCATGCTTCCCACACCGAGGGTGACGAGTACGAGGACATAAGTCGTCGCGGCCCGCTCGGCCAGGTCGAGGACAATAGCGCGAGGGAACATCTGGACTCCTTTGTGGCGTGTCGAAAAAGCGGAAAGTCGTTGTGACTCATGTTCAGTATCGGCAGAAAACGATCAATGCTTGAGAGCGAGACCTGATCAATATCTGCCGGAGAGAAAGCCACTGCGTTTCGTCGGTCGGTGACCGCGCTGTGTCGTCAATGGCTCACTGCGAGTGTGCGATTAGTGCTTGTGGTGACGCACTTATCGCGACGTCGAAATGGTGGGGAAGTGCGGATTTGTGGCTCGTCGAGGCCTTGGTGGCCTGTGGTCGACGCGCGATGCTGAAACGAGTGGGGAAGAAGTGCGGGGCGCCGAGGTGTAACTCTCGATGCCCCGCACCGATCTTGGCGTCAGCCGAGTTCGGCGTCAGCCTTGCCTGCTGTGGTCGATTCCCGGCCACAGCAGCGGGCGTCACACTCCAGGTAGGAGCGGGCGGAGTCGGTGCGGGTCGTGACCGGTAGCGGCCTTGAAGGCGTCACGAGAGGCAGTCATTGCTGATTTGTATGTGGCCTTCGCCGTCGCGAGTTCTGAGGCTCGGGTGGTCTTCGCGGCGATCACGGCCGCATCGGTCGTAAAGGTCGACCGCGCATCCGTGATTGCGGCGTGGAGCGCATCGGCGTCGGCTTGAGCCTTGGGGCTGGCCTCGAAGGCTGCCATGGCTGCTTTGGCAGCAATGATGTGAGTGGCTCGGGCGAGCGCTGTTGCGGTGCGGTATTCCTTCAGTGCCGACTTCATCGCCGCGCGGAAGTCGATCTGCGCAGAGCGTGACGCTGCTCGGAAAGCGGCGCGGGCCGCGACCTCGGCTGCCGTTCCGGTGGCGGTGTCATACGTGGTGTAGGCCGCGTCAACCGCGGTCATCCAGGTGGTTAGAGCGTTAGCAACGGCCGCGTCGCGGACTAGGACTTGGGCCGAGACGGCGTCCGCGAAACCCGCGTTGGCGTCGACGATTACCTGGGGGTCGGTAGCACCTGCGATCAGCGCGTCGCGAATGACCTTGGCAGCGACCACTCCCGGATCCGTGCTGAAGTTGGTGCGGGCGGTGCGCACTGCGGTGCGGTACGCGGCGTTGGCGGCCTGAATCGAGGTGCGCAGGGCGATCTTGGCTGCCTTCTCTGCGGGGTTGCTTGTTCCGTGCCAACTGTGGCGCGCGTCGACTGCGCCCTTGTGGAGTGGCTTGGCTGTGCCGGCGAAGGCGGCACCAGCGGTCGGGACTACAAGGGCCATGGATAGGCCAGCGGCGATACCAGCAAGTGCTGTGCGGCTCAGTGATGCGCGCATGGGGGTGTCCTCCATTTTCGAGGTCGGACCCGGTGGTCCAACGTTCGCTGGCTACACCTTCGTCACGCTTCGCCGCCGAACTCAAGCCAGATCGCCCCATTGCGCCGACTCCTGAACACCTTTTGGATGGTTCTTGGAGAAACCGGCCGTTCGTTGCATCAAATGGATGGACGAAACCGGAGACCCGCATTCACGCTCACTGGAATGCCGCAGCCATGCGCAGCGCGCGAAAGGAGTAGTAACCCCCTTTTCGTGGAGGGGCGCTTTCGGTGTGTATCGGACGCCACAACTCATCGCCGATTTATGGCGCCGCTCTCGCTGTCAATGGGGAAGAAAAACTGCCCCTAGCGCATCCTGGGGCACATTCATGAGAACTGGATGGATGAGAAGAGGGGAATGGGGGATTAGGGGGTGCCGTAGAGGAGGTCGTCGGCGTCGATGATGCGGTAGGCGTAGCCCTGTTCGGCGAGGAAGCGTTGGCGGTGGGCGGCGAAGTCGGCGTCGACAGTGTCGCGTGCCACGACTGCGTAGAAGCGGGCGGTGCGACCGTCGGCCTTGGGACGAAGTACCCGGCCTAGGCGCTGGGCCTCTTCCTGGCGTGAACCAAACGAGCCCGACACCTGAATCGCTACACCAGCATCAGGGAGATCGACGGAGAAGTTGGCCACCTTCGAGACCACGAGAACGCGGACTTCACCGGTACGGAACGCCTCGAAGAGCCGCTCACGCTCCTTCACCGGCATCTCACCGGTGATCACCGGTGCCTGAAGCCGCGCGCCGAGTTCGTGCAGTTGATCGAGGTATTGCCCGATTACCAGGATGTGCTCTTCAGGATGCTTGGCGATCAGCGCGTCGACCACGCGGTACTTGCGCTGAGTCGAGGCCGCAAGTCGGTACCGCTCTTCGGGTTCTGCGGTCGCGTACACCAAGCGTTCGCTGTCGTCGAGGGTTACGCGGACTTCGACGCAGTCCGCGGGGGCGATGTAGCCCTGAGCTTCGATGTCCTTCCAAGGCGCGTCGTACCTCTTGGGACCAATGAGCGAGAAGACGTCACCTTCGCGCCCGTCCTCACGAACGAGCGTTGCTGTCAGACCGAGTCGCCGCCGAGCCTGGATGTCGGCGGTGAAGCGGAAGATCGGCGCGGGGAGCAGATGGACCTCGTCGTAAATAATCAGGCCCCAGTCGCGCGCGTCAAAAAGTTCTAGGTGCTGATACAGGCCCTTACGCCGAGTGGTCATCACCTGATAGGTCGCGATGGTCACTGGACGAATGTCTTTGACCGTGCCCGAATACTCGCCAATCTCGGCCTCGGTGAGCGACGTGCGCTTGAGCAATTCCGAACGCCACTGCCTCGCCGAGACTGTGTTCGTGACCAGAATCAGTGTGGTGGCACCGGCAGTTGCCATCGCTGCGGCTCCCACGATCGTCTTTCCTGCACCGCATGGAAGCACGACCACTCCGGAGCCGCCGTGCCAGAAGTTTTCGACGGCCTCACGCTGGTAGCCGCGCACCTGCCAGCCCTCTTCGCGCAAGGTGATCGCATGGGCTTCACCATCGACGTAGCCAGCGAGGTCCTCAGCGGGCCAGCCCAGTTTGAGCAAGACCTGCTTCATGTGGCCGCGCTCAGATGCATGCACCACGACGGTGTCATCGTCGATGCGGGCGCCTACCAGCGGCTCGATCTTCTTGCTGCGCAGCACTTCTTCGAGCACCGCGCGATCGAAGGCATGCAGCACAAGGCCATGTGCTGGGTCCATTTGGAGTTGTAGTCGACCATAGCGACCCATGGTGTCGGCGACGTCGACTAGCAGTGCGTGTGGCACCGAGTAACGCGAGTAGCGCAGGAGGATGTCGACGACGCCCTCGGCGTCGTGGCCGGCCGCGCGTGCGTTCCAAAGTCCGAGTGGGGTGAGTCGGTAGGTGTGGATGTGCTCGGGTGCCCGCTCGAGTTCTGCGAAAGGTGCGATGGCCTGACGACACTCGGCAGCAAGTTCGTGGTCGACCTCAAGGAGCAGGGTCTTGTCACTTTGAACAATGAGGGGTCCGTCGGTCATCCGTGCAGTCTCCCATCGCAACGGGCTCACCGGCTAATCGAGGAGATCGACGCGATCAATATCGCCGAGAGCCCAACCGAGTACCCCGTTGTGGGCGTACTATCCCAGGCCCCTACGGTGAGCGAATGAGCTCTGATTCTGTGGTTGCTGGCGCCGAGTTGCTCAGTAGGGCAGCGGAAGATGCGCAGGTGGCTGCCTTGAAGTCCGGTGTCGAGATTCGCCTGCTCGACACCCAGGACGAATTCGACGAAGCGCGTCATGTCTGGGACACCGTGTGGCCGATGCAGCCCGGCGCAACCGAGGTCACAAGCCACCTGCTCCGCGCGCTCGTACATGCCGGCGCGTATGTCAGTGGCGCCTATGTCGATGACCGCATTGTCGGCGCTTGCCTCGGTGTAATCGGGCGTGATCACCGCGATGAGCAGTGGCACACCCACCTACATTCACATGTGGCTGCAGCACTTCCTGAGTTCGCCGATCGTGGAATCGGTACGGCGCTGAAGGTCCATCAACGGTCGTGGGCACTTGAGACCTCCCTTGACCGCATTGTCTGGACCTTTGACCCGCTCGTGCGCCGGAATGCGCGATTCAATCTCGTCAAGCTTGGCGGCGTCGGCGTGGAGTACATCGAGAACTTCTACGGTGCGATGACGGACGCCGTCAACGTCGGCGATCCGAGTGACCGCGTCCTACTTCAGTGGGACATCGCGTCGGACCGAGTCGCCGCGGCCCTGCGAGGCGAGCCGGCGGCTCTGTCTCGAGCTGACTGGATCGCACGCGGCGCGACGATGGCACTCGACACTGACTCCGCGGGCCACCCAGTCGTTACCCCGGCCACTGCCGGCACCTCCCTTGTGTCGCTGCCGCGCGACATCGTCGAAATCCGAGGTAGCGATCCAGCCATGGCAACTGCATGGAGACATGCTGTGCGCCAGGCGCTTTCGCCGGTTGCTTCCTCAGCGGCCCGCATCGTCGCGCTGACTCAGGAGAGTGACTACGTCGTGGAGGTTGTGTCATGAAGATCGCAAAGGTTGTTGTGCACCACGTGGCAATGCCGCTTGTGCGCCCGTTCCGCACCTCCTTTGGCGTCGACTACACCAAAGAGACGATGCTGCTCGAACTCACCACTGCTGATGGTGTTGTTGGTTGGGGCGAGTGCGTCGCTGCGCCGGAGCCGACCTACAGCCATGAGTTCAACGCTGCGGCAGTTCTCGTTATGCGAGATCACCTGTTGACCCGCCTTGCAGGTGTCGATCTTTCTGCCGAGGAGGTACCTGGGATTCTCGAGCCCGTTCGAGGTAACCCCATGGCCAAAGGGGCGCTTGAACTTGCGCTCATCGATGCCCAACTTCGCGCGTCGGGGCAGTCATTTGCCTCGTACCTTGGATCGACCAGAACCGAAATCCCTTGCGGTGTATCGGTCGGGATCCCTGCGGACGATTCGCTCGAGACGCTCATGAACGAAGTCAGCGTTTACATGGACGCTGGCTACAAGCGCATCAAACTTAAGATCGAGCCCGGCTGGGACATCGTGCCTACCCGCATGGTTCGTGAGCGCTGGCCCTTAGTACCCCTACAGGTCGATGCCAATCAGGCTTACAGCCGCGCCGACATCGAGCACCTGCTCGAGTTGGATGAGTTTGATCTGCTGCTGATCGAGCAGCCCCTACATGAGGACGATCTGCTGGGCCACAAGCTCCTCGCAGATCGGATGGTCACGCCCGTCTGCCTCGACGAATCGATCATCTCTCTTGAGAACGCCGATTCGCTCATCGAATTCGGAGCCTGCGAGATCATCAACATAAAGGCTGGTCGGGTGGGTGGTTACCTCACCGCGAAAGCGATCCACGACATGGCATTCGCCCGGGGTATTCCGGTGTGGTGCGGTGGCATGGTCGAGACCGGGCTAGGGCGTGCCGCCAATGTTGCGCTGGCTTCGCTGCCCGGGTTCGCTCTACCTGGCGATACGAGTGCATCCGATCGGTTCTTTACCACCGATATCACTGAGCCCTTCGTGATGAACGACGGGATGATGACCGTTCCGACTTCGCCAGGCTTAGGTGTGACACCCATTCCGGAATTTCTTGAGAAGTTCACTACCGCTACGGAGATAGTGCTCTAAACCCGTTCTCGCGCAAGAGATCTCGCCCTCGTTGATCGCGTGTGAGAAGGCTTGTCAGTCGGCAGCACGGGCGACAGCAGCCACGCCGGTGATACGCGCAACGGTAAACGTGCGCACCTCAGCCGTGCGTAGGTCATACGCGGTGAGAAAGCCGCCATCGAGTCGCAGGGGTTCGACAACGCGCTCGGTCATCGTGCCGGTGGAGTCGGCGTAACCGATCCAGATCGCTCGCTGAGCATCGAGTGCAGTACGTAATGCTGTGACGGCTTCGGTGGTGGTTGACCGTGGGAGTCGACCGCTGCCAGCGCCCTCGGGCATGGCGGCAGGTCGATGTTCAGCGGCGGTCTCGCCAGCCCGCAATGCGCGCACGGCAGCCGAGACGAGTGCAGCCGAAGCAGCAGGCGGTTCAACGGAAAGCCGCGGCGGACGCGGACGCGGTGGAGTGCGTCGCTCATCGCGCCGCCGAACGACAACTGCCCCCTCGGAGTTCTCGGCGCTCGGCGCATAACCGGCTTCGCGAAAGCGCTCGAGCACGATGTCGATAGGCGACGTTGTCGCGATGACGGTGTCGGCGAGCCGAATCATTCGCAGCGAGGCAAGCCGGCGATCGACGAGTAGTTCGCTCACGATGCCGGGATCGTCGCAGCGGATGTAGGCCGACGCTAGGCCAACGCGCAAAGCGCCGTGACGCCGTGCGGCATCGTTGATCAGGTACTCGAGTGGTTGAGGCATCGCTGTGCGCGAATGAGTTACGAGGAATGACACGATCTCGTTCGCCGAGCGCCCGGCGTCCAATGCGCGACGGATCGAGGCATCACTGAATCGGTACACGGTCGCGCCACCAGTCGATTCGACATCAGCGATCAACGTCATCTCACGCGCGAGTTCATTCTCGAGAGGCCCCGGCGCAACTGCGGTGAGATCTGCTTGGAGAAGCACGTGGTCGAGCGGTTGTGGCAGAACGGCTTCGAGCGCGCTCACGACCTGGGCGGGTGCTGGCGTGCGACCAGGCATCCTTGCCGACGCGCGAGCCTCAGCCGAAGCTTCCTCTGGAGTCGTGGTGTCGAGCAGTGCGCGTCCATGTGCCGACAGCGCCCCTAGGCCGGTGACGCCGATGCGTTCGGCTTCTTCGGGGGTCGACTCGACGACCGCCTGCCACAGTGGCGATGTTCGACGGGGCCGCCGCCAACGCAACCTAATGAACAGCGAGACGGGGGAAGGAGATTCACCCGGGCCAAGGTGCACGAGTTCGTCGAGTAGCGCTCGTCGTGCTTCGGGAGTGCCAGAGCGATCTAGATCGCGGGCAAGTGCGTTGACACGCGATCCAGCATCGTCGCGGCCCGCGATCAAAATTGGAGTGCGGGTCATCAATAGCCAGGTCTGAGCGAGCATGGTCCATCGCTCTGCGACGGAACGAGTAAGCCACACATCGTATGCGGGAGTAGGAGTCCAAGCTTCATCGATCTCGCCATCGGCGCCGAGCAGGCCGGCCGCGTACGCGACCTCGATCACCAATGCCGCAGCCTCTTCATCGAGGTCGAGTGTTGTTGCGGCACGGCCGAGATCACGCACTGACAGGCCGCCGCTGCGCAGCACTGCCGGTGGCGCGGCTGACCACAGTTCGAGTAAATCCTCGACGAGACGGACAAACGTAAACGCCTGCTGCCCAGAAGTGCGGTCGACGAGTTCCGCGGAGCGTTCGGTGACTTCTACCACCGGCGGATCTGGCCGAAGATCGCGCACCACCACCCCACCACGACGAGCCATCGCGACCTCGCGAGGCACGATCACGGTGTCGGTGCCTTGCGGTTCGAGCAGATGCTGCGCCAGCAGCCAATCGATGGGAGTCCGAGCATTGGCAACGTCAACCTGTCGATTGGCTGCTTCGACACGACCGATTGGCGGCCCCCACGCGAGTCGATCGAGTGCCTCGACCGCGCCCTCGGGAGCATCCGCGAGTACGCGGTCGACCTCTGTCGGGTCATTGGCGTATCGCGCAACGCCACGTCGAGAATCGGCCATGAGTGGACCAAGCCCAGCGGGATAGGTGCCCAAGGCTTCTCGCACTGGACGAATGAGGCGAAGATCCTCGTCGGTCCCCCACAACAGGGCCAGAGCGCGCAGGCGATCAATGACGGGGCGCAGATGCGCTACGTCGGTCTCGGGAAGGGCGGTCAGCAAGTCGGTTAGCGATGCTGGCTCGGTAAGGGCAGCGAGTGCGGTCACTACCTGAAGTTCGAAGACGTCGAGGCGATCCATCGCCCGTGAAGTTGATGGTCCGGTTGTGGCGCGAGTCGCTAACGCGCCAAGATCGGCGGGCACAGGGTGCAAGAGATCGGGACGGGCTCGCAGAAGTGCGCCGAGGTCGTCGTCGGATCGGGCGCGCAAGTCCTCGGCGAGTGAGCGAGGGCGCGGCGAATCTGTCGAGCGCCTTGAGGGCGTCGACCCGCTCGTCCCTTCAGTGGCCATCTGCACAAACTTACGGCTCATGAGGGTGGGTGGCCAATTGACGGCATTCGTCGTGACGGCGCTGAGCACGCCGTAGGCTCGCGGCAGCGTTCCAGCAGGAACAGTCGTCGACAAGGTGAGTGTTGGAGCGAACATGAAGATCCTGGTTGTTGGCGGCACGGCATTCGTCGGTCGGCTCATTGTGGAAGCGACCCTGGCGCGCGGTCATGACGTGACGTTGCTTCATCGTGGACTCACTGGTGCGTCCTTATTTCCCGAGTCGGAGCACCTACTTGCCGACCGGGATGGTGATCTTGGCGTTCTTGATGGCCGCGAGTTCGACGCCACCATCGATGTCTCGGCGTATTTCCCTCGTCAGGTACGTTCGATCGCGGCCGCTCTTGGAGGCGGGGGTGGTCGTTATGTGCTGATCTCGACCTGCTCGGTCTACGCCGTTCCAGACGCCCCCGGATTCGACGAGTCTGCGGAGCTGCTGCCGGAAGCTGACGAGGCTGAAACCGAGTGCACCGAACTTACCTATGGTCCGTTGAAGGTCACGGCTGAACGGGTTGCGCAGGAGTTGTTTGCTGAGCGGGTCACCATTGTTCGACCCACGTATGTGATTGGCCCTTGGGATCACACTCGTCGGTTCACAGCCTGGGTTGAGCGCCTCGCACAAGGTGGTGAGGTTCTCGCACCGGGCGATCCCACCGATTCCATCCAACTCATCGATGGCCGGGATATGGCGTCATGGATCGTCGGACTCGTTGAGGCCGACGTCAGCGGTAGCTTCCACGCGGTCAGCCCGTCATCGATGTACACCTTCGCCGACATGCTGAGTGACATAGCTGCGGCTGTTGCGCCTCATGGCACGACGTTCACCTGGGTGGAGTCATCCTGGCTCGCTGCCCGTGGAGTCGGCCCTGAATCGTTGCCCCTGTGGGATCCGAATGATCCCTTCGCCGCTGCGAACACCGCTGATCCATCGAAGGCCAACCTCAGCGGGCTTGCGCCTCGATCGATCCAGCAGAGTGCGCGCGAGATCGTCGAGCATGTGCGCGAGGTCCCACCGGAAGGTGCGAGTCCTATGTATTCCCGTGAACGCGAGCATGAGTTGCTGGCTTTGTGGAGCGCCCGCAGCTAGGTAGTGGGGGCACCTGATTGCCGACCTTGATCCGCTGAGATGAGCAGTGTGAAGAGTCTTGGGAGATCGGATCTTTGAACCAGGTTGGGTTGGAGGCCAAAGGCCAGATACCCTATGCGGACGCCCAAATAACGGGCGCTGCGGTCGATGAACGCATTTCGCGATCATCACGACGAGTTCGGCAAAGGACGCGTGAGTACGGTGCCTACCGGCAAGGTCAAGTGGTACGACACGGAAAAGGGTTTTGGCTTCCTCGCCACCGATGAAGGTGACGAGGTATTCGTGCACGCCTCGGCACTGCCGGCAGGAGTCGAGGCACTCAAGCCCGGTTCCCGTGTTGAGTTCGGCATCGCCGACGGTAAGCGGGGCCCCCAGGCACTGTCGATCCGTGTCTTGGACGTTCCCGCCAGCGTTGCCAAGGCGGTCCGCAAGGACGCCGAGGACATGGCAGTGATCCTCGAGGACTTGATCAAGTTGCTCGACAACGTGTCGAACTCGCTGCGCCGCGGCCGCTACCCCGATGACAAGTCGTCGCACAACATCGCGTCGATGCTGCGCAAGGTTGCCGACGACATCGATGCCTAAGTGCTCGTAGGTAACTCCTCTGCGGGCACTTCACCGATCGCCTCGCCGACTCGTCAGATGGGCCCGCCTGGCTATCAGAGGTCGGTGTGCGCGAGGATGGGCACATGACCCCAACTGTTGACGCCGTGCTGGCTGCTGCCGTTGAGCTCGCCCGAGCGGCGGCGCTTGAGATGGCTGATGCAGACGTTGTCGGCGAACACGTGGGGGTCGTTGCAGATGACGACCACATCGCCACCCACCACTTCACCTGTCTTTCATCGGGATATCGCGGCTGGCAGTGGGCCGTAACCCTGGTGCGAACCCCTGGGTCGGACCAGGTCACGGTTGACGAAGTAGTGCTTCTGCCAGGTAGCGGATCGCTGCTTGCACCTGCCTGGGTGCCGTGGAGCGAGCGGGTGCGCCCCGGCGACCTATCGCCCGGTGACCTTTATCCGACCTCGCCAGATGACCCGCGACTCGAGCCGGGATACACCGGTTCTGATGTGCTCGATCCGCAGGATGATCTCGAGAAGGGCCAAGCGCCACTACGACCCGAACAATGGCAGTTGGGCCTTGGTCGCGAGCGCGTGCTTTCTGCGCTCGGCCGCGACTTGGCTGCAAATCGTTGGGACGAGGGCGATTTCGGGCCTGGTGCCGCGATGGCGAAGGCTGCACCTGGTTCCTGTTCATCGTGTGCTTTCCTGATGCCGGTCGGCGGGGCCTTGGGCCAGGCGTTCGGGCTCTGCGCTAATGAGTTCGGCGCTGATGGCCGCGTCGTGTCACTGGGGTATGGCTGTGGCGCGCACTCAAATGTGCGCGAGATTCAGGGAACCGGCATCCCCGTCACCGAGATGATCGTTGACGAGAACGTTGCTGACATGTTTGTCCTTGATCCGGCTGGCTCGCTGGCACCGGACCTTTTGCTAGACACGATCGACGACGACATCGTCGCGGTTGATCTGGTCACTCTCGCCGATGACACTGATCTCGCGGCTGACGATGAGCCGGAGATCCTTGCGGCTGATGATCAGTTGGCGGACCACGACATTGCGGACGACGACGAAGACGCGGACGACGCGGACGACGAAGAGGACGATGACGACGCGGACGACGAAGAAGACGATGACGACGCGGACGAAGAAGACGATGACGATGACATCTCCGACATCGAGCCAGACGAGGTCTTCATCTAGTTCAGTTACGGCAACTAGGTGACTTATGCCTTAGTCGCTGCGTAGGCAGAGCGTCGTCGCCACACGAAGGCCAGCCCGAGGGCGCCAAGTGCAGCGCCAACAGCGCATACCCAGGTCCACCAACCGTGGCCGGCGGCTGCCAGTGACTCGCGGGCCAGCAGACAAGTCGCGAGCCCGAGAAGCCATAGGGCTGTGCCAGTTGCGACTGCCACGACACCGTTGCTATCTCGTGTTATGAACTGTGGTGCTGGAGAGTCGGCGGCTCGATCTTCGGGTTGATCTGCGATTGAGTCCGGCACAGGGTGAGGCTATCGCGCGCGGACACCTAGGCTATGCACCATGGACCCCCGGACCCGACGTCTCGTGACTTTGTGGGTGCTCGGGCTTTCGGTGGCGTTGGTCGTGGTTGCCGCGATAGCGCAGCGACACTGACCGCTTGCCCTAGTTGGTCTGGAGCAGCAGCACCTTCGTGCCTGGCTTCCAAGCGCTTGTGCTGGAGAAATGCACTGGCACGGTCTCGCCGGCGCCAAGGTTAGTGATCACCGCAGTCGCCGTGCCGATCGGCAAGCCATCGACGTAGATGTAGAGGACGAGATTCGCGCTGCGCGTCCCGGTGCTGGTGTTACGCACCGTGCTATCGACGCCGAGGGTCTTGTCGTTGGTGATCTGCCAGCGGCCCATTCGCCAACCGTCGGCGCTAGTGATCGACGTTGCGGGCGCGGGCGGCACTGAGCTGGTTGGGGTCGGGCCGGGTACCGATTGCGTGGGAGTGGCCGAAGAACTTGAGGACGTGGTGGGCGAGGCGCTGGGTACTGGCGAGAAAGAAGTTGTAGCCGAAGGCGATACCGGGGTGGAAGTCGGGTCGGAAGTGGGCGCAGAGGTCGGCGTTGGTTCGATGCTGGTCGATGAGGTGGGGACGGTGCTTGAGGGCGTCGGTTGTGGAGCCGCCGAATTTCCACCGCTGCCTGACATGCTCCAGATGACACCGGCGAACAGACCGACGACGACAGCGAGGGCTAGCGCAATTGCCACAATCCCCGCGGTTGGGATTGCGCCCGTGTCGCTGTGTCGGTCCATTCTCTTGTTGCTCATTCCTGCAGACTACCTTCGCCTGGAGTGACTCGCGAGAATGCCACTGGCAGGATGCCCTTATGCACCTTGCTCCAAGCGTTGATCACACGAGGCTGACTGAGCAGTCGTATCTGGCCCATCTCGATTCCGATGTTGAGGCGTTGCTCCACTCGTCCGTTGACTATTCGCTGCGGGTACCTGGCTGCTCTGAGTGGAACCTGGGCGATCTCTTGGGACACTTGGTCGCTGTGTATCGCCACAAGATCGTCACGTTGGAAACTGGCCAGCGTCCATCGCCTGGCTCATGGACAGGACTAGGGCAACGTGAAGATCCCAGAGCCGCGTTGGAGAGCGCGTATCAGCGCTTGCGCGAACTCCTGCACGAACTTGCGCCCGAGCACCCTGCCTGGACCTTCTCTGAGTCTGAGCAGACAGTGGCCTTCTGGCATCGGCGGATGGCCCAGGAAACCGCGATCCACCGATGGGACGCGCAGTCGGCGCGCGGAGTCGAGACGGCCGAGCCCATTGAGACTGATCTGGCCGACGACGGCATCGATGAGTTTCTCGGCTGGCTGCAGGGTGTGTTCGAGCCAGCACTTGATCCCGTACTCGATTCAGGCAACGACGACAAAGACGACGGCGAGGGCGAGGGCACGGGCGAGGGCACGGGCGAGGGCACGGGCGAGGGCACGGCCACGGGCACGGCCACATTGTTGCTGCAGACTCAGTCGCACGCCTGGCTCGTAGCGCTGCGCGCGGGTACGGCCACGGTTGTGGGCCGACCCGCCTCACTCGACGTGGCTGCCGACGCAACTCTCCGCGGCTCTGCATCTGGGCTGGTACTGGAAGTGTGGGGGCGACCAGGTGAGCATGAGGTCGAGACAATCGGTAATTCCGCTGTGATCGCGGAGTTCCGCGCTCGCGCTGCCGCGCTAGGCAACTGACATGCAGACTCGTTGGGACGACACACGTATTGCCGTGCGCACGATGATTCTTGATGGCAATGGTTTGGTGCGTGCAGTTGCGGCTGGCAAGCGTCGAGGTGCGCCGTCAATCTGGCGCAGAGTCGAGATCAGACCTGTTGATCTGGCGGCGGGCCGTCGGCTGCAGATCGTCAGGTACGACGAACAGCAGGCGCACACCAGCAACTACGACATCGACTCAGCCCCCAGTGCGGTTGATGAGTTGCTCGATCAGGGCTTTGGCAATTGGCACGTCGAGACTCTCACCGAAACCCTGCAGGTTCGGATCACCAAGAAGGGTGATGCGTTGACCCACCGGTCTGCGCACGTCGAACCACTTGTGCAGATTGCAAACGAACACGACCGCGTGAAGCAGCGCCTCTTCGATGTCAGCCATCCCGACGTGCGCGCCTTCCTAACGGCGGTTGGGGTTGCCGATCGCGAGGGTCAGATCAAGCCCACACGACGCGATAAGTACCGGCAAGTAGAGGAGTTCGTCCGCTTGCTCGATACCGCAATCGAGGATGCGGTCGCCGCAGGTTCGCTCGCGCCCGCCACGGTTGAGAACCCTTGGCGGGTGGTCGATCTGGGCTGTGGACATGCCTACTTGACCGTGGGCGCGTATGTCTGGCTGTCACGCATCCGTGGTATCCCCGTGCGAGTCCACGGTGTCGACGTTCGTGCGGATTCGCTACTTCGCAATGAGGCACTTGCGCAGACACTCGGTTGGGCCGCGGGTCTAACTTTCGAAGCGGCGACGATCACAGAGTCGAAGGCCGCTGGTGCAGATGTCGTGATTGCCTTGCATGCATGCGATACGGCAACTGATGATGCGCTTGCTCGTGCTGTCACATGGCGTGCGCCGGTGATACTTGTGGCACCCTGCTGTCAGCATGACCTACAGGTGCAGGTGAAGAAGTCGGCGCCGGAGCCCTACGGGCTGATCGCTCGCCATGGGCTGCTGCGTGAACGGTTCATCGACATCCTGACTGACTCTGTTCGCATGTCGATCCTGCGCATCGTTGGCTATCGCGTCGATGCTGTCGAGTTCGTTAACGGTGAGCACACGCCGCGCAATCTCATGGTGCGTGCGGTACGGACCGATGCCTCACCTACCCGTACTGACCTTGCTGAGTATGACGAAATGACAGCACAGTGGAACGTGAAACCTGCTCTGGCGCAACGGCTTGCGGGCGAGCTTCATCGCGTACGTTCGAAGTCCATTCCTTCGTGAAGTCATGGACGAAGGCGGCGATCGTCGTGCTGCTGACGTGGCCACCGATGGCAGCCGTGATTGTCACGCCTGCGTTTGCGGCCACTAATGAGCCGCAGATCGTCTGCCAGTTCAGCGATCAGCGGCTCACTGAAATCAGCGGGATCACCTGGTCGCGCAAACACCCGGGCGTCTACTGGGTGCACAACGATTCCAGCGACGGCCCGTACATCTACGCGATCGACGGCAAGACGTGTCGCACGCTGGCTCAGATTCGTATTGGCAATATTGGAGCGCGCGATTTAGAAGCCATCGCGACGGGTGTCGATCCACGGGGCCAGTTCGTGCTCTGGTTAGGCGATATTGGTGATAACAACGACTCGTGGCCCTCGGTTCGGCTGCACGCGATCACCGAGCCTGACCAGCTCGTTGACCAGCAGGTGCTCGCTCGCACATACCCGTTCACTTACGCCGATGGGTCGCACAATGCGGAGTCGATCCTCGCCGATCCGTTAGCAGCACACGTCTGGGTGGTTACGAAACAGATGGCTGCGGGTTCGGTCTGGAGTGTGCCTCTGGCTGCAGGGATTACGGTCTCGGCCACGATGGTTGGCGATGTGAACGGACTTGTCACGGATGCCGCGATGTCGCCTGACGGTAAGTGGTATGTGATCCGCGACTACCTGGGCGCGATGCTTCACCGCTCTCCGGTCACTGTCGCCAGTGTCGCTGTCGGGCAAAACATCACCTTGCCCTTCCAGCCGCAAGGCGAAGCGATCACTTTCACGGCGGACGGCTCGGCGCTGCTAGTGGCAGGTGAGCGCGACAACACTTTGTGGCGCGTGGCTCTTCCGAGTGCGGACGAGCCAGTGACCGCGGTCACTGCGATTCCGGCCCTACCCTCGACCGCGCCATCGACCGTTACGCCGGTAGCTAGTGACTCTGCGTCGGCTACTGCCAAACCCACAGCCCCGGCCAACGCAGCCCCGGCCAACACAGGCTCGGCTGACTCCGCTGCATCGCCGTCAGCGCTGAGCTGGCTTATAGCCGGGCTCGCGATCGTGAGCGCGCTTGGAATTGCGATCTCCGCCGCGCGCCGCATGCGTCGTTAGGCTTCGGGATCCTCTGCCAGATCAAGGGGCACGCGCGCGAAGTGAATCAGCACGATCGCCGCGATGATCAGCGTGGGCACAATGAGAAATGCTGTGTGCACCCCGACTCGGTCAGCCAGTGCGCCAAGCGCGAAAGGTGCTATGCCACTTGCCAATGCGGCTGCCACCGATGCCAAGGCTGAGGCTCTGTCGTTGCGCCCGGCTGATGCACGAATCGCCCGGCTGATCCCGAGCGGCCAAAGCAGGCCGATGCCGAGCCCGGCGACCGCGAAGCCAATCAGAATCAGTGCGGCTGAGGTGGCTACCCAAGCCAGCGAGAACCCGACTCCCGCAATCACAAGGGCGCCGATCATCACAGTCTCGGGGTCTCGGGTTGAGAGCAAAGGTGCACCCACTAGACGACCAACTGCCATGCCGCCGACGATGGTGGCGATAGAAGCCGCAGCTGCTGCTTGGCCCAAGCCAGCGCGGTCGCGCAGGAGGTCAGAACCCCACAGAGTCATGCAGAACTCAGTGCCGATGCACATGATGACGACGACCCAGGTGTACCAGTACAGACGAGGCAACGGTCCGGTGGGCGCGTGGCCGGGCTCGGCGGAGCGATGCCCGTGGGTACCGTCGTAGAGATGCAGTGCCCGGCCGCGAGCCAACTCGATGACGACGTAGGCAATAAGAACGGCGACGAACGCTGGTCGCCAACCCCAACCGATCGCGACCCCAGTGCCCACGGCGAGCGGACCGAGCAGTCCGACGGCCGTCGCGATGCCATTTCCCTCGCTCATCGTGCGAGGAGCCGCCGGCCCTTGGTGTTCTGTCAAGAATGCATTGACACCGATCATCGCGAGGGTGGCGCCACCGCCGACTAGAACGACCCCCAAGAGCGTTGAGGCGAAGGATGTGGTCACGACGAACAAGGTCAAGCCCACGACAGCTGCAACCGAGCCAAGCCGCATCACAGGCCCCCGGCCGATCAGGGCGACCACGCGCGCTGCGGCGACTCCGGCCAGGATGCCGCCCAGGGCTAGTGCCGTGCTGTAAAGACCCTCAAGTGTGCGCGAGAGTTCTAACTCGTTGCGCAGCAAGGCGACGGCCGGTGCGAACGAATAGACAAACCAGCCCCAAGCGGTGATCTGCGCGTACGACACCCAGGTGGGGCGATCCCGCAGCACAGTTGGCCGTTCTGGAATGACTGCGCTGCTGTTGCTCATCAGAGAGCCGAGATTATGTATTCGATGCTCTTGGTCAGGAGCCGTACGTCATCGGGTTCCACTGACGGAAACATGGCCACGCGTAGTTGATTGCGACCTAGTTTGCGGTAGGGCTCGGTGTCGACTATTCCGTTGGCCCGCAAGACGGCTGCGATCGCAGCTGCGTCGATGGAGTCGTCGAAGTCGATCGTGCCGATCACCTGTGAGCGCAGGGCAGGGTCGGTGACATAGGGCGACGCGAACGGTGCGGCTTCGGCCCAGTCGTAGAGCGCGGCTGACGATTCGCCCGTGCGCTTGACACACCAAGGCAGGCCGCCGTTGCCGTTGAACCAGTCGACTTGTTCTGCCATGAGCAGGATGGTCGCGAGCGCTGGAGTGTTGTAGGTCTGGTTCTGACGGCTGTTGTCGATGGCAATCTGCAGATCGAGGAAAGCCGGGATGTATCGACCAGAAGCGGAGATCTCGGCGACCCGCTCAATGGCACGCGGCGACATCAGCGCGAACCAGAGACCGCCGTCGGATGCGAAGCACTTCTGCGGCGCGAAGTAGTAGACGTCGGATTCACGCTGGTCGACCCACAGGCCGCCAGCTCCCGAAGTTGCATCGAAAAGCATGAGTGCATCAGCGTCAGCGCCGACAACTCGGGTCGGGGTGATCGCCACCCCGGTCGAAGTCTCGTTTTGTGGTGTCGCGTAGACGTCTATTCCGGCTTCGGCTGTGAACTCAGGAGCTGAGCCGGGATCGGCCGAATGAACAGTGGGTCGGTCCAAGAACGGCGCAGCACTCACCGATGCTGCGAACTTCGAGCCGAACTCTCCAAACGTCAGGAACTGCGCGCGATCTCGGACGAGGGAGAAAGTTGCGACCTCCCAGAATGCGGTAGAGCCACCATTGCCTAGGACGACCTCGTAGCCCTCGGGCAAGTCGAACAAGTCCGAGAGGCCAGCTCGGAGCCGACCAACCTGATTCTTGACGGTGCCCTGGCGATGCGACGTGCCAAGGAAACTCGGTGCGATGCTGGACAGTGCCGCAACTTGCTCTGCGCGAACCTTGCTTGGTCCGGCTCCGAACCGACCGTCGAGCGGGCGCAGGCTTTCCGGGATCGTCATGTTCGGCAACTCAGCCACGAACAAACCTTCTCTTAGCGGGCGATGATCTGCCGCGCGAATCAATCGCGAGGCACCATCTCGAGACTACGGCAGTCAGATGGTTGGCAGGTAGCCGGACGGAGCGACCATGATCGGGTCCCAGCCTGGTACGTCTTCGGGCTTGCGAGGCGCGGGGCCGACGTACCTTGCGGACGGTCGGATCAGGCGTCCGGTGCGCTTCTGCTCGAGGATGTGCGCGCTCCAACCGGCAAGGCGGGCGCACGCGAACATCGAGGTGAACATGTGTGCGGGCACCTGTGCGAAGTCCAAGATGATGGCTGCCCAGAATTCGACGTTGGTCTCGATAACCCGATCTGGACGACGTTCGCGAAGTTCGGCAAGTGCCGCAGCCTCAAGCGCTTCGGCAACTTGGTAACGCGGGGCGTTGAGTTCTTGTGCGGTGCGACGAAGCACTCGGGCGCGAGGGTCTTCGGCGCGGTACACGCGGTGGCCGAATCCCATGAGCCGCTCGCCGCGGTCGAGTACGCCCTTGACGTAGGTGCGTGCATCGTCGCTTCGCTCGACGCCTTCGATCATGCCGAGCACTCGTGAGGGGGCGCCACCATGCAGTGGTCCGGACATCGCACCCACTGCGCCGGACAGGGCGGCGGCTACGTCTGCCCCTGTTGACGCGATCACGCGAGCCGTGAAGGTAGAGGCGTTCATGCCATGCTCGGCAGCGGATACGAAGTAGGCATCAACGGCGCGAACATGCTCGGGCTCAGGCTCGCCGCGCCAGCGGATCATCATGCGTTCCACGACTGTGGCTGCTTCGTCAATCCGACTCTGCGGGATCATCGGCTTGCCAATGCCGCGCGCACTCTGGGCGACGAATGACATCGCCATCACCGATGCGCGGGCGAGCTCCTCGCGTGCCTTGTCGTCGCTGATGTCGAGCAACGGCTCAAGTCCCCACGCGGGTGCGAGCATTGCCAATGCTGATTGGACGTCTACGCGCACGTCGCCTGAGTGCACCGGGATCGGGAAGGGCTCCGCAGGCGGCAAGCCGGGGTTGAATTCGTTGTCGACAAGCAGGCCCCACACGTTGCCGTAGGAAACCCGGCCGACCAGGTCTTCGATGTCGACGCCGCGGTAGCGCAGCGCACTACCTTCCTTGTCCGGCTCAGCGATCTCGGTCTCAAATGCGATGACGCCTTCAAGGCCTTGCACGAAGTCCGACATGTCGCGCTCCCGTTCTCATGGCGCGTGGCGCCGGCCGTGGGATTTGCCTGTGGGCTCATCCGCTCGTACTTCACAGCGGGCTTGGGTAGCTCCGCGGGTGCAATCTCGCCGGTGGGCGTGTCAGCGGGTCCATCCTCGCAAAGGTTAGGGGTCTGATGAGACACAGATCGTGTGACCTTCACCCCACTTGCCTGACAATTCCTGTGAAATCCGGCCAGCGGGGGCTCTGTTTCGCCGCTACGAAGCCGTCCCGACCGGACTTTGCCCGGCTGAATGATCACTCACCGCTCTTCGCCATAGGCAGGCACTACTGACAGAGTGTGACCGTGAGTGATCCCACCCGAGAAGTGTCATCGATGCGCGAGCCATATGAGTCTGGTCGACTCCTCGAGGCTGAGCTGGCAGCGACCCCGCTGGAGCAGTTCGCCCGATGGTTCGCAGATGCGGTAGCCGCGGAACTCACCGAGCCCAACGCGATGATCCTGGCAACATCAGGTGCAGATGGCGTTCCGTCAGCGCGGTCGGTCTTGCTCAAGTCCGTCGACGCTCGTGGATTCATCTTCTACACCAATCTGCAGTCCCGTAAGGGTCGGGCGCTGGCCGATAATCCCAAGGCGTCAGTGGTCTTTCCGTGGTATCCACTCAGCCGGCAGGTGATCGTCATCGGTGACGTCGAGTCGGTGTCGCGCGATGAAGCTCGCGCCTACTTCTCATCTCGGCCGTATGCCTCGCGGCTTGGAGCCTGGGCTAGCGCGCAATCGACTGTGATCGCCTCGCGTGATGTCCTCAAGGCGCGGTATGCCGAACTCGCGTCGGTTTTCCCTGACACTGGGAGCCCCGACGATGTGCCGCTGCCTGATGCGTGGGGTGGCTTCCTCATCCGTCCGGTGAGCGTCGAGTTCTGGCAGGGTCGCCCGTCGCGATTGCACGATCGTCTGCGCTTCTCGCGCGTCAGTACCGACTCGATGATGGACGATGCGGCTGCCTGGACTCTCGAGCGTCTCTCCCCGTAACTCGGTGGGTCGAGACTGGGTGGGGGCCCTAGGGTGACGTCGTGCCCCGACTTTTCGCCGATCTGACGCCGCTGCGCGTATCGGCGGAGTACCGAAGAATCTGGGCTGCGCTTTCGATTTCCAACGTTGGTCAGCAGATGACGTCGGTGGCCGTGGGTATCCAGGTCTACTCACTGACTCACTCGTCGTTCTTAGTTGGGCTGGTCGGACTATTCCAGCTCGTCCCGCTGATTGGCTTCGGCCTCTACGGTGGAGCACTTTCCGATACCCATGACCGGCGCAAGGTCGGCTTGTTTGCCGCCATCGGCCTGATGGTGTGTTCCGGTGTCTTCTTCGCGCAGTCGCTGGCAGGAATCGGCAGCGTTGCGCTGCTCTATGTTGTCGTGGCCGTTCAGTCCAGCTTCTTCGCCGTGGGCAGCCCGGCACGTGGCGCGATCATCCCCCGGTTGGTCGACAAGGAGTTGCTCCCGGCAGCGAATGCCTTGGGCATGCTCGCTTGGAATGTTGGCTTCACCATCGGTCCGCTGCTGGGTGGGCTGCTCATCGCGGCAACTGGTGGAGTGAGCGTTGCCTATGCCGGTGATGTCATCGCGTTCTCATCAGTTGTCTACGCGATGTATCGGCTACGGCCGCTGCCGCCGTTGGGAGACGCCCCGACTAGGGCTGGCTGGGCGGCAGTTCGAGACGGCTTGGCCTTCTTGCGCACCCGAAAGAACCTGAAGATGTCGTTCTATCTCGACATCGTGGCGATGGTCTTCGGAATGCCACGCGCACTGTTCCCTGCGCTCGCTGTCGCGCTATTCCCACTCGATCCACGAATGGCCGCTACCGCCGTGGGTTTCCTCGCAGCTGCGCCGGCCATTGGCGCGGTTGTGTCGTCGGTGTTTTCCGGGACGTTTACGCATGTGCGTAGGCAGGGCCTCGCAGTGTTTCTGGCGATCCTTGCTTGGGGCCTGTCGATCATGGCATTTGGGCTCGTGCGTTCTCTGCCGCTGGCCTGCTTCTTCCTCGCGTGCGCAGGTGCCGCTGACAACGTGAGCGCGATCTTCCGCAACACGATGTTGCAGTCGGCGACACCGGATGAATACCGCGGTCGGCTCGGCGGAGTGTTCACGGTTGTGGTCGCGGGTGGACCCCGTCTGGGCGACGTCGAATCGGGCACGGTGGCAGCACTTGCCGGCGAGACATTCTCGGTGGTGAGCGGCGGTGTTCTGTGCATCCTGTCGGCCATCGCCTTGGTGTGGGCGGTGCCATCGTTTTTGAAGTACGACTCCCAAGACCCCTTGGCTTAGCTGCCTAGCTGCCTAGTCGTTGTCAAGCCAGCTAAGCAGCAATGTGGCTACGACGGTATCGAGTTCGACGTTGCGCCGCTTGGCTGTGGTCTTAACTTCCTTGCGCAGTTTCTTGGGTATCTCGATGGTGAGCTCGGCCGACTTTCCGGTCATCAGGTCAGATTTAGCCGACACATGCTTTGCCTCGCGCTTGGACTTGTTCGGCTCGAGTTCGGGTGTGGTCATGGCGCCGGATTCGCTGGGTCGCATGTGATCGGAGGTTGCCCCCCTGAAGCCGCGCTTGGTGGATGCTCGCTTACGTGGTGCCGGTGCCGCTGCCGCTGCCGCGGGCGGCTCCTCTACCAATTCAGTCGCTGGAGCGACTTGGATCGCTGGGCTCTCCTCGACGATCACGGGACGTCGTTGCGTTCGAGCTGGCGCAGGCGCCGCCGGATGAACGGTGGCGTCCTTCGCCTTTCGCAATGCCGGTCGGGGCGTGGGGTTGGTCATGTCGGCTCCGTTCCGGTAGCAGTGTTGGTGAAGGCGAACGGTGAAACATGTTCGGACGAGCGAGAAATCAGCAGATCTAGGAGGTCGTCGTAGACGTCTGACACTTCACGGGCGCCGGGGGAGCGCCACGCGTGGATTGGTACGCATGCTCCCTGCGCCTGTTGCACAGCAGCACGCTCGGGCACGTTGTAAGGCAGGACGAGATCGGGGTAGGCCTCGCGGAGTTCGGCCATTCGAAAGACGTGTTCGCTGGTCGTGGTCCGAGCCCGATTGACGAGCACGCCCATCGGCCGCAGGACCAAGTTGCTGGAGCCGCGAACTACCTCGATCGCATCGAGTGCCGCGGCAGCACCGGCTAGCCCGAAGAAGGACGGCTCGGTGACCACGAGGGCAAATCGAACGGCTGCCAATGCGTTGCGGGTTAGCTCGCCAAGGCTTGGTGGGCAGTCGATCAGCACGACGTCGTAGCGATCTATGACTCCATCAAGCGCCATGCGCAGGCGCAACGTGGAATCACGACCTTCGGGAATGGCCCGATGTTCGAGGGCTCGCTCTGAACCCACTAAGTCAATCCCAGATCCCCAGGCCGATGGCACGATCGCATCAGCTGCGACACCCGGTCGAGCGTCAGCGAGAACGTCGTTCGTCGAATACGCACTGCGAGTCGGATCAAGGGCTGCGGTGGCATTGGCCTGCGGATCCAGATCGACGATGAGCGTGCGCAGACCTCGTTCCCATGCTGCACTAGCGATTCCGAGGAGCGTGGTGGTCTTGCCGACACCACCCTTCTGGGCGACCACGGCACAGGTCGCCGGGGCTACAGCTCCTGACCCGAGCACCATGTCGTTACCCCTAACCAAGGCGCGTGCCGTTCTACACGCTTGCGTCATGGTGTCATGAGGGATTCGGTTTGCCCACTATCAGCGCCTTGTAGTTCGCGCAGGTGGTCGTGATTGCGAGAGCCGCCAGATCAGTGGGTGGGAGGCGGCCCCATGATGTCGACGCCGTGCAGTTCAGCGAGGTGCGCGAGCGCTCCGGGGTCAACGGGTCCCGACGCCGGCAGTTCTCGACGAATGGCTGGTTCACCGGCCGCGCGCGCGAACTCCTCAAAGCCGGCCGGGGTGGTGAGTTGCAGGGTGCGCAACGGGGCGTGCTCACTGACTAGGAATGAGTGGGCCAACCCCCGTGGCAGGAGGACGACATCGCCTGGGCCAGCATCCAAGGTGATGTCACCGCAGTAGAACTGCGCCGAGCCCTCAAGCAGGAAGAAGACTTCATCCTCGTCGCGGTGCCGATGCAGCGGTGGTGCGAACCCAGGAGGATTGAGGAACTCGACAACGGTTAACTGACCGTGGGTCTGAGCGCCGGTGACCTTTGTGGTGACCAGGTTCCCTAGGAACCACAGCGCCTCGCCGTCGCCAGCGCGGACAAGACTTGGCAGTACATCGGTTGTTTCAATCATGGCTGCGCTCCTTGAGTTGGCCGTGACCATATTGGACATCCATCGGTATGATGAATATACGACCAGTATGATTACCAGATGGACGATGTCAAGCGAAAGCCAGATGTTGGTCCGCGCACCTATCACTCCCCGGTGCGGGACGAGGCGGCGAAGCGCACTAGGCGTGCGATCGTGGCAAGCGCGGGGGAGATGTTCCTTGAGCGTGGATATGCGGCGTCGTCGGTCACTGACATCGCTCGGGCCGCTGGCGTCGCCCGTCCGACCGTTCTCACCGTTTTTGGCACGAAAGCCGCGCTGCTCAAGGCCGTGGTCGATGTTGCGATGGCCGGTGACGACGACCCGATCCCGGTTGCGGCTCACGACTGGTTCCAACCGGTTTTCGCGGCCAAAGGCCCGGGGGAATGCCTCGCTGCGTACGCGCACGTCTGCCTGTTGATTGCCCGCAGATCCTCTGCGTTGGTCGAAGTGGTGCGGCGAGCGTCGGACGAGAGCGCCGAGGTCGAAGCACTGTGGGGGCAACTACAGGCAAATCGTCGTCGCGGAGCCGCCTCGATCGTGACGCACCTGAAGAAGCTGGGCCCGTTGGCGCCTGATCTGACTGCACAGCGAGCAACTGACCTGCTCTGGTTTCTGAACGACCAAGCGCACTATCGGTCCTTTGTGAGTGTGTGCGGATGGAGTGAGAAGGCGTATGAGGCGTGGTTAGTGCGGCAGATGCACGCAGCACTTCTACGCTGAGTCCTTGCGCTTGTTGCGATTCGCGCGTAGCGCCGAACAGGCCTACTCGTGCCCACCCTCAGCGCCGGCGACCTGCTTGAGCGCGGCATAACGCGCGAGGGATTCGTCGCGCTCGACCGCGTGATCGACGATGCGGTCTGGGTACTCACCTGCCAGAAGCGGGTGATCCCATGGTTGATGGACTGCTGCACCAGGTAGCGCGGCGAGTTCGCTGACATAGCGCCGGACGTAGTCGCCCGCTGGATCGAAGCGCAACCCCTGAGTGACAGGGTTGAAAATTCGGTAGTAGGGCGAGGCGTCGGTGCCGCTACCGGCAACCCATTGCCAACCGTGTTGGTTGCTTGCAAGGTCACCGTCGCGCAGTTGGCGCATGAACCAGGAAGCGCCGCGCTGCCATGGCAGGTGCAGATCCTTGACGAGGAACGAAGCCACCACCATGCGTACCCGATTGTGCATCCAACCTTCGGCGAGCAGTTGTCGCATACCCGCGTCGACAAAGGGGTAACCAGTGGTTCCGGTCCGCCATGCCTCGAATCGGCTGTCGGCCTCGGCGCCGCTGTCATGGTGCATGTTGGCGAATTTTGGATTGAGCCAGGTTCGCGCTGACGACGGTTGTTGATGTAGTACGTCGGCGTAGAACTCACGCCAAGCGATCTCCTTGCGAAAGACCGTGTGTGCGGCGGAGTCTCCAAGTTCTGCCAACAAGGTGCGGGGGTGGATCTCGCCCCACCTCAGGTGCGCGGACAGCATCGACGTGCCCGCGAGATCGGCCCGGTCACGCAGTGAGTCGTAGGTGGACAGACCGCCCTCGCAGAACCGATGCCAACGGTCGAGCGCCGCGTTCTCACCGGCCGCAGGTAGTTCGATGCCTGCTGGAGCCGTCGGCCAGCCTTGGGTGCTGAGGGTCCCGGTCGATGCGCTTTGCCACTCGGGCCACACGTCAGGGTCGGGTGCGGGCAAGCGCCAGCCGTGGGCGCACCAGGCTCGGTAGAACGGCGTGTAGACGCGGTAGGGCGTCAAGTCACTCTTCGTGACTCGGCCAGGGGCAACGGCATAGGGCGAGCCCGTCCGGACGAGGGAGCGGCCGGCAGACTCTAGCGCCGTCTCGACCTTGAGATCGCGGTCAACCCCGTAAGGGCCGAAGTCAGCGGCGATGTGCACCTGTTCGGCACCCGCTGCGGCTGCTACCTCAGGCACGACCTGGATCGGATTGCCGTGCCGCACAATGAGTCGGCCGTCGAGCGAGTCAGACAGTGCTGAGAGAGAAGACGTGAGCCATGCGCGTCGCACCGCTCCCGCGGCGTCCCACAGGGCGGGATCCAGGACGAAAAGGGCTATCGCGCTGCCGTCCGTAATTGCGGCATCGTTCGCGGCCGCGACGAGCGCTGGGTTGTCATGCAGACGAAGGTCTCGCCTCGCCCACCACATTCCTGCCATGGCGAGAGATTAGGTGGATAGGGGTATGTGCGCTCATCCGGGGCTGCTGTGTTGCTGATTTTTGTGCCGCGTCGCCGTTCCGGCACGAACGGCTGCTGAGTGCGACAAGATGGGCTCGTCCCGCTGCCCCCCAACATCAAGGACGCGAAGCGCGTGAGTGACCTCATCGACACTACAGAGATGTATCTCCGCACCATTTTCGAACTCGGGGAAGAAGGCATTGTCCCCCTGCGGGCTCGTATCGCAGAGCGGCTAGGGCAATCCGGGCCGACTGTGTCACAGACTGTGGCGCGGATGGAACGCGATGGACTCGTGACTGTCGAGGGTGATCGTCACCTCGAGTTGAGTGACGAAGGCCGGGTGATGGCCACTCGAGTTATGCGTAAACACCGACTTGCCGAATGCCTACTCGTCGGGATTATCGGGATGCCGTGGGAAGACGTCCACGCGGAGGCTTGCCGTTGGGAACACGTTATGAGCGAAGCCGTCGAGAGACGAATCCTCGAGCTGCTCGGCCATCCGACCGTGTCTCCCTATGGGAACCCGATACCTGGCCTGGCCGAACTCGATCAGCCTGATGTCAGCAGCGGACTTTCGGGACTCACCACGTTGGACAAAGTTCCACGTCACGACTCGATTCGAGTGACTGTGCGCCGAATTGGTGAGCCGATCCAAAACGATGCGGCGCTTATGTCTTCGCTGCGTCGAGCCGGCGCGATGCCGGGGGCAACGGTCAAGATCGTGGAGTCACCCGGCGGGATCCTGATCGGCAGTGCTGGCGAATACGCCGAGCTTGATCTGGTTACGGCGTCTCACGTCTTCGTGCAGAAAGGCTAACCGCGCTGTGTAGTCACACAGCGCGGTTAGCCTTTTCTAGTTTCGGGCCTGAGTGCTCGTTAGATCCGACGGAGCAGGGTTAGTCCGGTGCCCTTGCCGACACAGGTCTGCAGGACGAGCGCAGCGCCTGTATTCGGGATCGAGCCCCCCTGACGAGTGAGTCGCATGTGTCCGGTTACGACGTAGTTGCCGGCGGCTAGACCGCTGGTCACGTGCACCTTGGTACCTGTCGGTACGAAGGCCAACCACTGGTATCCGCACCAGTTGTGGGCGGCGAGCCAGAGTGGGTGGCGCGTCCACAGTACGAGGTTGCATCCGTCGATCGCATGCTGCGAGCCGGGCGCGTTGACGTAGCGGCGGATCGTGATGGTCTTTGCCGAGGCCCTCTTGACGGTCACCTTCTTGACGGCGGCCTTCTGGACGACTGCCTTCTTGACCACGGCGGCCTTGGCTGCGACGGGCTTGGCCGCTGGTGCTGCGGAGGCGGCCGAAACAGGTGCCGGTGAGGTCCGTGCCAGTACGGTTGCCGCGGTCTTGACCGAGTTAACGGAGGTGCTGAGTTCAAGGGTCGAGCGGGTGATGTCAGTGGTCGAGGTTTGGGTGGAGCCAACTGTTGCTGCGGCGCTGCTGGCCGTGGCGACCGTGACGACGGTCGAGGGGCCAGCCGCTTCTGCGGAGGTAACCCACGCAGCTGCAGATCCGGTTGCGACGAGCGCGAACATCAATGATGAAGCGGTGAGGACTGCTGTTCTGGTTATGTGCTTTGTTGTTGTCACGCATTAGGTTTCGACCCACCATCCGGGTGACTCGAGCCCTTTTCGCCACGTTGCTCCAACTGGGTGACGCTTCACGCACAAATTGGTCGTGACCACGGGCCTTCAATTGGCTGGGTGGCTTAGTAATGTCGTCCCGTGACGGACATCAGTGGGGCATTTGACCGGGTAGACACCTTCATGGCGCAGCACCATGCGGGCGGTGCTTCGCCGGGCTTGTCATATGGAGTGGTTCACGGTGATTTGCTTGTGCACACAGGCGGTTTGGGGCTGTCTCGGTTACACGAGACGGGCCGCACACCGGGCCCGGACACAGTGTTCCGGATCGCCTCGATGTCGAAGAGTTTTACAGCTGCCGCGGTGCTCATGCTGCGCGATGCCGGCCTCGTCCGTCTCGATGCTCCGATAGCGGATTACGTGCCTGAGTTACGCAACTTAGTGTTACCGACCACTGATTCTGTTCTGCCAACCGTGCGCGATGTGCTCACTATGAGTGCAGGCTTTGCTACCGACGATCCGTGGGCCGATAGAGAAGAGTCAATGTCGCCGAGCGAGTACTCCTCGCTGCTGACTGCGGGTTTTACCTTCGACGAGGCGCCGGGTACGGCCTATGACTATTCCAACCTTGGTTACACGATGCTCGGCCGCGTGATCAGTAATGCGTCGAGCCTGCCCTTCCAGGAATTTGTCTCCTCGCGAATTCTGGCTCCGCTGGGGATGACCTCGTCGGGCTACTCGGTGGCCGATATTTCATTGCCTCATCTCGCCGAAGGCTACTTCCGCTTCGATGAAGACTGGCAGGTCGAGCCGACCGCTTCCACCGGTGAGTTCGCGGCGCTGGGTGGACTCTTTAGCACAGTGCGCGATCTGAGCCGGTGGGTAAGCGTGCTAGCAGGCGCGTTCCCCGCACGTGACGGCCACGACCCGGCCATTCCCATGTCGCGTGCATCGTTACGCGAGATGCAGCAGGGTGTCCGGTTCGTTCGCGCTAACAGCGGGATAGTCGTTGGGCCGCAGCCGATTTCCGGTGAGATGTCCAGCTATGGGTTCGGCCTAGTTGTCACGATCGATCAGCGCTTTGGCCCCATCGTGAGTCATGCGGGCGGGTATCCGGGCTATGGCTCGCACATGATCTGGCATCCAGCGTCTGGCGTGGGCGTTATCTCCCTTGCGAATGGCCGGTATGCCGATTCGGCTCGCCAGGCCGGGCCGCGGTCGCTGAATGCGCTACTCGCCGAGATTGATGCACCTGCCCGATCCGTGCGGCTCACGAGCGCGACTCTGGCGGCCCACGCCACGATTGATGACTTACTCGACCAGTGGGACGACACGGTTGCCGATTCGATCTTCGCCGCCAATGTGGATTCGGATTACCCCCGGGATCGACGTCGAGGTGATGTGGCTTCGGCGGTGTCAGAGGTGGGTGGTCTCACTGGCCCGGCATTTGACGTCTCGGCGATGACTCCGTCGAACATCTCATGGTGGCGACCTGCACGCTCCGGACGGCTACGAGTTGAGATCTATTTGACTCCGCAGGCAAGCCAACTCGTGCAGACCTTGATCGCGCGAGCAGTGCCCGATCCGACACCGGAACTCGTTGCGATCGCGCATTCGGTGGTCTCGTCGTTGTGGTCCTTGGTGCCAGCGTGGCCCAGCGGTGTGCCACGTGCCGAGTCTGTTGACGTGCCGGCCCTGGTTTCTGCTGCCGCGACTGCTCGCGCTGCGCTGGTCACTGGGCTTGTCTCCCCCCTCCCGACCGAGGCCACTTCAGCAACCAGCGCGACGTTTGCGCTGACCGGCTCCGCGGTGCGTTCGGCCCTGATGATTACCTGGGACTCGGCCAGCGGTGAGGTCACTGCGTGCAGTCTGACCACGACGGCGGACGACTGGGCCGCGTCTAGGCGGATAGTCGGTTGACCTACTGATCACGTTTGACCTCGTGAGCGTGGATGGCTGTTGATGCCGACCGATCGGTGACAAGTGGTGGGCAGCTTCTCCTGGTGTGGGCAGTCGTTGTTTGCTATTTTTGTGTGTTGTCTTTGCGTGTTGGTTTAGGCCCGAAAATAGTTGTCCCCATTGGGGTTTCGGGGTTTACAACTGTCAGTGGCCCATGCCATAATAAGACACATGTACGATGGTCGAGTTACCCTGCGAACCCAGCTAGCCGACGCTGTTGCCACAGCGGC